>Ga0075520_1000811_pt1 | contig 14403 bp, 12 predicted proteins | sample NGEPerB_FD_75100 | JGI IMG/M metagenome (GOLD analysis project Ga0075520, IMG submission 75100) | Arctic peat soil microbial communities from the Barrow Environmental Observatory site, Barrow, Alaska, USA - NGEE PermafrostAB12-B | ecosystem: Environmental > Terrestrial > Soil > Wetlands > Peat ... | reverse complement strand
GTACCCCGTTCCGCTCCCATCCACCTTTTGCATGGTCAACTGTATGGTCTGGCTTGAGCCGCTGACCAGCCGCAACCAGGCTGAAACGGTGTAAGTCTGACCTGACTGGAGGATCCCTTGAAATGACTGGGCGATGCCCATGTAGGTGGCGATGCGGCCTGTCACCATGCCGGCGTACGTGCCCGAATGAACCTGGCTGGTCTGCGCCGAAATCGTCGGTGAGCCGAAACCGAACCAACCGCTCGTGTTGCCGCTTTCAAAACCTGGATTCGAAGCGAGGTTTTCCGCGGCAGCGATCCCGGCCTGCAGAAAAAATGCGATGACGACTGCCGCCTGGACACCGAACCATTTGCTTCTGATGCCCTTCGTTTTGACCGCCTTAAACAAAGCCGAACCCGCCAGAGTTCCTGTGTTCGCTTCTCGTGCAGATGATTTCATAAAAGTAAGAAGGTCCATAAGGGTTTTGGTTCCGGCTATCATTCCATGATTCCAAACGACTCAACTCGGCGGGATCCGGTCACAGCCTGGAGGGTATTCTTTAAATAAAAAAAGTCTCTTAAAATAAGGCGCGTAACCGTCAGGTATATTCATACTAGAATACACCAAACTATGCAATATAGCACTTTACTTCGTAGCAGCCGACGTGAGGAGGCTCCGACAATAATCCAAACCAGTTTCGGATCTATTCCTTCGCCCTTCTCAGCGCGCGCTTCCCGGGTTAGTCTGTTGCCGCAATGCCCGATATCGTCCTGTCCACGCTCAACGCAAAATACATCCATGCCGCCTTTGGATTGCGCTATCTGCAGGCCAACCTCGGATCCCTGCGACAGAACTCCGCCATCGTGGAGTTCGATATTCACCAGCGTCCAGCCGACATTGTGGAATCACTGCTTTCCAGGGAGCCCAAAATCATCGGGCTTGGCATTTACATCTGGAATGTGGCCCAAAGCACCGAGGTGGTCGCCCTGCTCAAACGGCTTCGGCCGGAATTGATCATCATTCTGGGCGGGCCGGAGGTGAGCTACGAGACGGAGAACCAGCCGATCGTGCAACTCGCCGACCACGTGATCACCGGGGAGGCGGACCTGGCGTTTGCGGAAGTGTGCGGCCGGTTGCTTCAGGGCGGGCTTGCGGGCACGCTTGCCGAACGGCTGCCAAAGATCATCGACGCCGAACTGCCGACGTTCGACAAGCTCACGCTTCCGTATGATCTCTACAGCGATGAGGACGTGGCGCAGCGGGTCATTTATGTGGAAGCATCGCGCGGGTGCCCTTTTACCTGCGAGTTTTGCCTGTCATCCCTGGATATTCCCGTGCGACAGGCGCCCATCCCGGTTTTGCTCGATCATTTTTCGCAACTGATGAAGCGCGGCGCAAAGCAGTTGAAATTCGTGGACCGGACTTTCAACCTCAACGCGTCGGTGAGCCGGTCCATTCTCGAATTTCTGCTGGAGCGGTATGAGCCGGGGAGCTTTTTTCATTTCGAAATGGTCCCGGACCGGCTCCCCGAAATTTTGCGCGAGGTGTTGCCCCGATTTCCTGCCGGAAGCCTGCAATTTGAAATTGGAGTTCAGACGTTCAACGAGAACTCCGGCGCCCTGATCCGGCGCCGGCAGAATGTGGAACGGCTCGAAGACACGTTCCGGTTTTTGCGCAAGGAAACCGGGGTCCACATCCATGCGGACCTGATTGCGGGCCTGCCAGGCGAGACGCTGGAGAGTTTTGCGGCTGGATTCGACCGGCTCGTTGCCCTCGGACCCCATGAAATCCAGGTGGGCATTCTCAAGCGGCTGCGTGGCACTACCATTGGCCGGCACGATGCCGAGTGGCAGATGATCTACAGTCCCAATCCGCCTTACGAGCTGCTGCGGAATAAACTGATCGATTTCACCGGGATGCAGGCCTTGCGGCGCTTCGCGCGTTTTTGGGACCTCGTGAGCAACAGCGGGAATTTTGTGGAATCAACGCCGCTGATCTGGAGCGCAGATGGCTCGGCATTTCATGGCTTTCTCAATTTCTCCAGTTGGCTCCACCGGAAGATTGGCAGAACGGATAGTATCGCCCTGGTACGGCTGATGGAGCTGCTGTTCCAATATTTGACCGGGGAGATCAAGCTCGGCGCGTCACTGGTGGCGGCAACGCTTTGGCGGGATTATCAGCGCGGAGGCCGCTATGACAAACCGCTGTTTATGCGCGAGTTCTTAGCGGATGCGCCCGTGCCGGTGCGATCCGGCGCGAAAGCGATGCGCCTGCCCCGGCGTCAGCAACGGCGCGCAGGATGAGCGCGACTTGAAAAAGGCACAGCTCGCGCTAGAATGACACCATGAAATTCCTGGGCGCAATCCTTGCCTATCTTGTCATTGCGGCAGTGCTCGGCTGGGGCATCCTCATGGCTGTCCACGGCAGCTTCTGGCTGCTCGCCGTCAGTGTACTGGCGTATGTGGTGGCGTTCGCAAAAATCGGATGTCTTCCGTCCAAAGGGCACTGAACCGATTCAGCCACCACAAGCGATCCGCTAATCGCGGCTCTTCGCTAACAGGAACCCCAACACGCAACCCAGGACCGCGGCAAAGCCAATGCTCGCCCACCAATTCTGTTGCGAGAGGTGTGGGTTCAGAGGTATCAAAATCAGGCATGCGCACCGTCATCCAACGAGTCTCCGAAGCCCGCGTCACTATCGATGCCCACGTCAAAGCAACCATCGGCAGCGGATTGCTCGTCCTCGCCGCATTCGAGAATGAGGATACCGAGGACGACATCGCATGGTTGAGCGCAAAAATCGTCCGGCTCCGGATTTTTGACGATGAGCACGGGGTGATGAATCGATCAGTCCAGGAAGCCCGGGGCGAAATTCTCATAGTAAGCCAGTTCACCCTGTTTGCGAGCACCAGGAAAGGAAACCGGCCCTCTTACATTCGTTCCGCAAAGCCCGAAGTGGCAATCCCCCTGTACACGCGTTTCGTGGCGCAATTGCAGCAGGACTTCGGCAAACCAATCCAGACCGGCGAATTCGGAGCCGACATGCAGGTCGTGTTGACGAACGCTGGGCCGGTCACCATTCTCATCGATTCCCGGCTGCGGGAATGATTCGCGAAGAAGACCGGTTTTTATCCACGAATTGCGCGAATTTACGCGAATTTTTAAGAGAAGGGGATCTATTTGGACTGACCCCGGGAAGCAACAGGGTTATGCATAGACAAGCTGCCCCGTTGACGTGATCCCTGGCCATGAGATCTGAGGGGCGTGCCATACCCAGGCTTACGCAGTTCCGTCAGTTTCTCGTTTAAGTCTTCCGGGCTCTCTGGCAACTGATTCCGAGCAGGAACGCTGTCTGCTTGCCCCCCCCAAAAAAAAACAATTCGCGTCAATTCGCGTAATTCGCGGATAAATCATGCGAAGGTCCGACGTGGGGATCCAATTTCAACAGCCATTAGAGTTGGGGATATGCCCCTATTGACCCTGCGCCTCCTGGGCCGGATGTTATTATTATGAAACTATGGACATTATGTTTGGCCACCTGCGCCATTGGATTGGCAGGCTGCACGAGTTACGAGGGCAGCGGCGTCGATCGGCATGACACCAACACTGGTTACGATCTGACCCACAGCCCCAACAGCACGCCTGCCAATTACTACGCACCTGAAGGTCCAATGCGCCCGGTCCCATCGCCGGCTCCCAACGTGGCGCCATGAGGCATTCCTGGAAGCAGGAGTTAGCGCGAACCACCAGAGAGTTCTGCGGGACTCGAGTCATCGGTGGAGCCTGATCTGTTCCTTGTTGTTCCGGGCACTGCATCGACTCGCAAGAGGAGAAGCGGTGCCCGGAATTTTTTTACGACTATCCCCCCGATGGGGTCATTGGCACTGCCTCCTGGGCAGCCGGGCTCGCCGCCGCGAGCCGCCGGCTGGCCGCAGCCGTTGCCATCCGGATGGCCGTCGCCTTGTAAGCCTGTCCTTCAAAAAGCGTCACAGGCGCGCCATCTTCGCCTTTGAATTTTACCGGAATACTGACGCACTCCATCCCGTCTTTTGTCTTGAACACGCAAAAGTGCAGATGCGCTCCGCTCGAAAATCCCGTATTGCCTGACAAGGCAATTAAGTCGCCGGCGTGCACCATCTGGCCCGGCACCACTTTTGCCCCGCCCATTTGCAGATGGCAGTATTGCGCCATCGTGCCGTCTTCGTGCCGGATCACAATGTAGTTGTTGTATCGATCGTACTTCATCGAGGCTCCTCCTTTGCGGGAATTATCCCTGACTTTCACGACCATGCCGCCGCGGGCTGCGCGAACAGGGGTGCCTTCGGGCATCTTCCAGTCCGTGGCGTACTGGTTGGAGCCGGTATGGCTGTATGTTCCGTTATAACCCTGGGTCACTCGAAACGTTTTGCCGTCGGTATAGGGCAGCAAATATAGAACCGAGTCGTCATGCTCGGCGACGCTGCTGCCCAGCTTGTAGTAATTGGTGTACGCGTATTCCCACGGCTGCGCCGAGTCGATCGGCGTGAGCATGAACCCTTCGGTCTTGCCCGGCGCAAACGTGCCCGTATGCGGAAAGGCCACACTGCTCTTCAAATTCTGCGCGCTGAAGCAGAAGGTCATCGTCACTTCACCCAGTTCGCTGTTCTCAACATACACATGCGTCACCTCTCCCTCGCGGCGCGGCGCAATCCTGACCCGGGTTGCGTCGGTGGATCCAGCGGCGATTCCCCGCGGCTCGGCGAACGCCATCTTCCCAATCATGAAATAAGCAAACCAGATCGCCGCAGCCACTCTGCTGGCGATGGACAACGAGCAGACAAAGCGTCGAATTTGTTGCAACGTTGCGCGGATAAAATGAGACATCGGACTTTAATTCAATGAGTGATAATCGTTATGCGGCCAATCGCCATCAATGGCCACGCTTCGGACATGAGCATGCTCCTTTCCCAAATCGGCAAACATCCGTCCCGGTCTGATAATCCTGTCGTGGTTTGTCTGACAGTGCTGGCGCGCCGGTCAAACGCCCGCGGGATTTTTGCAGAATCACTTGCCGCGCAGCCGCCGGTAGAGCGCCTCGTACCTCGGAACAATCACTTCGGGCGAAAACAATTCACGCGCCCGCTGCTGCCCGGCCCGGCCCATCAGTCCCCTCTTCTCCGGATTCTCAATCAGTTGCTGCGCCGCCATCGCGAGCGCGTCAACATCGCCGAAAGGAACCAGCGTCCCAGTGACTCCGTCGGCCACCAGTTCCGGAATTCCGCCAACCCGGCTGGAAACGCACGGACACGCGAAACACATCGCCTCGAGAATGCTGAGACAAAAGCTTTCGGTTTCCGAAGTTTGCAGCAGGACGTCGGCGATCTGCAGGTATTCTTCCACGTCACGTATCCGCTCCAGCACCACCATCCGGTCCTCCAGCTTGAGCTGGCGCACATCGGCGGCGAATGGCGCGAAACTGCCGCCGGCAAGAATCACCAGCTTGAACCGGGTGCGGGACCGGATGCGGGATACCGCTTCCAGCAACAGGTCGATGCGTTTCAGCGGCCGCAGGTTGGAGGAATGGAGAAGAACCACCTCGTCGCCTATTCCCAACTCGCGCCGCACTTCGCGGGCGGGACGCCGCGGCGGGCGCGGGGCGAAGAAATTGTGCACGACCTCCATCGGACCGTCAAAGCCCAGCACCCGTTGCGTTTCCGATTTCAGGTAACTGGAAACCGTGGTCACCGCGTCCGAACACGCCAGCGAATGGCGAATGGCCGGCCCGTAATCCGGATCGCATCCGAGCAGCGTCGTGTCGGTGCCGTGCAACGTGGTCACGATCGCGGGCTGCAGATCGGCGGGAAGCATGGCCCGCGCGAGGATCGCCGCCGTGGCGTGCGGCACCGCGTAATGCACATGCAGCACATCCAGCTTGTGGTCCCGGCTCACCTCGGCCATCCGCACCGACAACGGCAGCGTGTAATCCGGATACTTGAAGAGGTCATACGTGTTGACCCCGACGGGATGAAAATAAAGCCGGGGCGCATGGACCGGCAGGCGGAAGGGCCGTTCATAACTGATGAAATGAACTTCATGGCCGCGCCGCGCCAGCTCCTCTCCCAGCGCCGTGGCCAGAATCCCGCTGCCCCCCACCGTCGGATAACACGTGATGCCGATGTTCATGGCTCGGGCAGGTTGCGATCAGCTCCGAATCACCTGGTCCAGCGAATCGATCACCACGGGATCGTTCGGAAACAGCGCCATGGCATGGCCGACGCCGCACTGCAATCCCCGCAGCCGCGCGCGGGCCAGTTGCAATTCCACATACGGAAGCGCCGAAACCTGGGATCGATGCGCCTGCATCGCGGAGATCCACGTCGCAAGAATTTTCGGAGCTGAAATATCGACCAGGACCGGAACGACGTCCTTCGGCTCCGCTTCCGGGGTGATGGCATAATAGAACAGCGCGCCAATTCTGTGAGAGGCGAGGGCGCGCAACTCTTTGACTCCTCCGTATCGAGCCAGCCGCGACGCGTCGCGCACCATGGCTCCAAGCCGCGCGTGGTCCGGGTGCTGGTTCCCGACCACGCTGGGGGCCAGAACGATCCCTGGACGGACCCGCCGCAGCACGCGCGCCAGCCGAATGGAACAGGACGCTGAAACCTCGAAGTGCGCATCTCCACCCAATTCCAGGAATTCCACAGTCGCCCCGAGCAGGGCCGCCGAGCGCCTCGCCTCGCCAGCACGCTGCCGCGCGTCCCCCTTGCTCCCCGACTCCCCGCGCGAACAAATCACGAAATGAACCGCCCGCCCGGCGCTCATTTCCGACGCGACAATGCCGCCGCAGCCGAATTCAATGTCGTCAGGATGCGCGCCAAAAGCCAGCAACGAGGCCTTAGCCGGGGATTTCGGTGTACGCTTCATCGGAGCGGTCGATCGGGTCTCTTTTGATATAAGTGATTTCCGGCGCGTCTTCGGGCCGAAGATAGGCTTGTTCGCCAAGCCCGGCAATATAATGCGTGCAGTGCAGCACCGATTGCATCCAGCGAAGCCGCGTGTCGCGCGCGGGGCTGATCTGTTCTTTCCCAAAGGCGCCCGCCGGAAGCGTGACGTATGCATCCCCTCCCTCATGAAGCCGCAAGGCGCCATTGAAAAAACGGGCCCGCACGACTTCACCATCATGGCGCGCCTCGACGAAATATTCGGCGACATCGCATGCCGCGCGGCGCAGGGCGGGATCGCTCGACCTCGCGATTCGAATGCCTTCGAGCAAGCCCATGCGACGGTACATTTCCAGGCAGAAATCGGCGGCAACGGGCGCGGAGACCTGTTTGAAAATATCGATGAGCCCGCGATCCAGGTAATTGGGGAGCTGGAGCAAAGTTTGGGCATGCCAGCCGGGGGAAATCCGCTTGAGGTAGAGCGGAGAAAACTTCCGTTGAATCTTGTTTTCAAACGTGAAATTCAGCGTCGCCCGCTCGCCGGTTTTGCGGTGGCGCAAAATGGTCCGTGTCTCCCGCGGATCGTGATCGCTGTCGTGGAAAAAGAAGACGATTTCTCCGCCGATTTCGGACTGGACCCTGCGCGCCGTCTGGATTTTGGCGTAGAGGAAGCGCCGCGGAAAAAATCCGCACGGCTGCTGCCCGAAGCAAATGACCGGAGCGCTCATGTCAGGTTCTGATGGCGTCCGCAGGCGCCTGTCCGCCGCGCGGGCCGAGCGCCGACTGCAGGATCAGGCTGAACAGGACGCAGGCCGCGCACCCGATGAAATTGTACCAGAGATAGCTGATGCTGAGCGTGAAGTAGAGCGCAAACACAAGGCACTGGGCCGCCAGCGCGGACCAGAAAATCGCCGTCCCGCCCACGCGCCGGAGAAAGAACGCGACCAGGAACAAGGCAAGCAGGACTCCGTAAAAAATGGAACCGATGATGTTGACGGCTTGTATGAGGTTTTCGGCCATGTGCGCAAAGAGGGCGAAGGCGAGCGCCACAAATCCCCACGCCAGTGTGAACCATTTGGAAGCCGACACGTAATGGGCTTCGGAAGCTTCGCGTCGAAGCAAATGCCGGTAGAAATCCACTGTCGTCGTGGATCCCAGGGCGGTGAGTTCCGCCGCTTTGGAGGACAACGCGGCGGCGAAGAAGGCGGCGACGAGCAGGCCGATGATTCCATGTGGCAGGTGTTCGGTGACAAAGGTGATGAACACGTAATCCGCATCGTTGGCCTGGGCGCCCGGGGCGGCGGTTTGGAGCACGGAGCGGGCGTGGTTGCGCAGCGCTTCGCTCCGATCGTGCGCCTCCCCTGCCCTGGCGCGCGCTTCGGCTTCCGCCTGGGAATTCCCGGAGTGTTTGGCAGCCAGCCAGGAGCGAACCAGGTCCGCCTTTTCGGCATGGACCGCCGCAAACTCCGCTTCGACCGCGCGCAGTTTGCCGGCTGGATCATTCCGGGCGGCGGCTTTCCAGGCGCTTTGATTGAAATAAACAGGCGGTTGTTCGAATTGATAAAAAACGAACAGGAGCGCGCCCAGCAACAGAATGAAGAACTGCATCGGAATTTTGATGATCGCATTGAACATCAGGCCCATCCTGCTTTCGCGCAGGGAACTTCCCGAGATATAGCGTTGCACCTGGGATTGGTCGGTTCCGAAGTAGGAAAGCGAAAGAAACAAGCCGCCCAGGAGCCCCGACCAGAACGTGTATCGCCGGTTCAAATCGAGCGAAAAATCCACCGCATGCAATTTTCCGAAGCCGCCAGCGACCGTCAGGGCGTCTGTGAAAGAGAAATGAGCTGGCATTTTGGCCAGCAGGACGAAAAAGGCGACAGCCATGCCGGCCAGGATGATGGCCATCTGGTATTTCTGGGTGACGCTGACGGCCTGGTTGCCGCCGCTGACGGTATAAATAATGACGACCAACCCGGACAGAATAATCGTGAGATTCAGGGACCAGCCGAGCACCGTGGATAGAATGATGGCGGGGGCATAGATCGTGATTCCTGCGGCGAGTCCGCGTTGCAGCAGAAACAAGCCTGCTCCGAGCAACCGCGTTTTGCCATCGAACCGGCTGCCGAGAAATTCGTAGGCAGTGTACACGTTCAGGCGCCGGTACATCGGCAGGAATACGGCCGCCACCACGATCAGCGCCAGGGGCATTCCAAAATAATTCTGCACAAATCCAAGCCCGTCCTGGTAACCCTGGCCGGGAGTGGATATGAAGGTGATGGCGCTGGCCTGCGTGGCCATGACGGAAATCCCGATCGTGCTCCAGCCGACTTTCGAGTCCCCTTTCAAGTAAGCGGAGAGATTGTGCCGGCCCCGCGTGAGCCAGATGCCATAGGCGGCGATGCTGAGCAGGCTGCCGATCAGAACTGCAAAATCGAGCAGGCTCATGAAAAAACCGCGGACAACGCCACCAGCAGGGCCACGGAAATCAGAAAGCAGCAGAAGACAAACAGGTAGACGCCGCGCCACGTCCTGATCCATTTCAGGCCCGTATCTTCAACGCCCGCATCGCCGCGCCGCTCCGGGCCCGGATCGGTCGAACTATCCTGAAGCGACTTCATTCGCGACACCGCCGGCTGTCAACGCGCCTGAAGATCATTTCGAACCTCCGGTCAGGGCGGGCTCCGCGGAGTGCCCAAGCGAGATTATATTAGCAAACAACCGGTACGCGCCGGGCACGCCCGCCGGAAGCTGACGGAACCAGGCTAGACCCGTGTACACCCAATAACCACGTCCAACCCGCCCCACCAAAAGCCCGCCTTTCTTTGCCGGCTCGCCCGGATCGTTGCAGGCCAAAATTGGTGTGAAGCGCTCGTCCCATTGATTCGGAAAATACAGCCCCCGCTCCTGCACCCAGCCATCAAAATCCGCGCTTGTGATTCGGTTCGGAACGTTCAACACCGGATGGTCGGGCGCCAGAAACGTCATGGGCGCCTCTTCATCGGTCACCCGGTCGTTGGAAATATGAAGATCAAATGGCGCAATTTTGTCGGTCTTCAGCCCATTGGCCGTGTTGTATTGCTCGACCACCGTTCCGCCGTCTTCGGCATATTGAAAAAGCGCCGGCATCATTGCCGCCATGTCCGTCCTCGTGTTGAAGGCGCGGATTCCAACCACCACCGCGTCCAGTTTTTGAAGTCGCTCGCGCGTCACCTCGGGCGCGCTCAGGATGGTCACATGACATCCCAATTGTTCGAGCGCCTCGGGAATGCGATCTCCAGCGCCGGGGATATACCCGATCTCGCGCGAGAGAACAGCCGCGTCCACTGCCACAGCGCGAAAGCGCGCCGCGGGCTGGAGTAACTGGGCGGGAACATGGCTGTAATGCAGTTCCACGCGCTTGTTGTCGAACCGAACACCATTGACCACCGCTGCGGCGGTTATCCGCCCGGTCCCAGGCGCAGCCGGAGCTGTCACCACAAATTTAACCCGAATTTTCTGTCCCTCATCCGCCAATTGAAACGGACGCGTGGCGGGAGAGATCTTCCAGCCCGAGGGTGCTTCCAGGCTGGCGGTCCCTATTGTCTTCGGGCGCGAAGCCGTGATTTCCACCGCGACTTCATGACTCGCGCCGGGCCGGAAGAGTTCCACTTCCGACAACACGTCCAGCGAAACCGGCGGAATCACCTCCAAACGACGCCGCACCTCGACCTGGTTCGTATCCCGCGCAATTTGAACCGGCTGATCCGGGATCACCAGCTTCTGGCCATCGACCTCGAAGACCTGCTGGACGGGGAACGCCGGCGGATTTTCGGGACACCCGATCAGCGATGGATCATCGACGCGGAACATGCCGACGGTGTCTTCGGCGCGGAGCCAGTAGGGCTGTGTCAGCGGAATCTTTCCGGGCAATTGCTGCGTGGTATCGCGGGTGGCTTCCTGGTTCGCGTGCAATTCCACAACACCGGTGAGATCATGCCCGCCTGCCGGGTAACGGACCGCGAGCCACTTTACAGGAATCGCGGAGCGCACGCGCGCCACGTGGCGCAACTTCATCTCTTCACCAGGCACCACCTCTGCCCGCGACACCACGGTTTCCACGGACAAGCCCAGGCATGCCTGAAGAATCGCATCCAGTTGGGCGCTCTTTTCCTTCACGATCGGATCCGGGGCAATCCCAGCCAGGCGCCGCCGCATCGACAGCAAAGCCGGAACGCTGGCGGCGGGATCTTTTGGATTGAAACTGGAAATGATCTCGCCGCTCATCCGGCCTATTTCCGCCGCGCCAGGAATCCTGGCCCACGTCGTGTCCACCCCGTCGAGAATATCGTTGGTCGCCGGCTCCCCGTCGAGCAACTGAAACATCTCGGGTCTTGTCCCGCCACCGAACCCGGTGAAATTCCCAAATCCCTGCGTCTTGTGCATGGACCTGCTGCGCGCCGCCACGGTGCTGAAGGTATCTCCGGAAACCGGGTCGGTGCCTCCGATATCCATTTGCAACAATCCCGTATTTGTCGACGCCTCCCCGCCGCGTCCGCCCCGCCAGCTGTTGAGCAGAATGCGCCTGGGCTGCCAGGGCGTCAGCTCCTGCAATTGATCGGGAAACGCGTTTGAACTGCCCGCGATCTTAAACGCTTCCAGCGCCAGCACCGCCGAAGCGGTGTGATGACCGTGCGTGCCGCCCGGCTCGGTCGGAAAGCGGGTGATGACGACGTCGGGCCGGAACTTCCGAATGACCCGCACCACGTCCGAGAGCACCTGGTCGCGATCCCAGATGCGCAATGTCTCCCGGTAATCCTTTGAAAAACCAAAGTCGACAGCCCGGCTGAAAAACTGGCGGCCGCCATCGGTCTGGCGCGCGGCCAACAATTCGTAGGTGCGAATCACGCCAAGTTCCTCGCCCAGCTCGGGCCCAAGCACGTTCTGACCGCCATCGCCGCGCGTCAGCGACAGATACGCCGTCCGATAATTTCGTCCCCGCGCCAGGTAGGCGATGAGCTGCGTGTTTTCGTCGTCGGGATGCGCGGCGACATACAAAACGCTGCCCATTTCGTGGAAGCTGCGAAGTTGCTGAAGAATAGCAGCCGGCGTTGCCGGCACAGCGTCGACGACCGGCATGTCGACAGCCACGAGAGGACCGAAGCTGCAAAACAACAAGGAAATGGCGAGGGTTGATCGATTCATCAAAAACAGGTTCCCTCTCCCATCCGATGGGAGAGGGTGAGGGTTTTACAGCGCGGCTGGCTTGAGCTCGATGATCCCAAATCCACCCGCCTTATCCATTCAGGCGGGCGATCAGATCGTTGTTCATCTTGATGTAGCCGCTCTTGGGGCCTTCGGCCTTCAACGCGAGCTCGCTGGAACGTTTTGCGGCGGCGATGGCGCCTTCCTTTTCTCCCAGCTTTGCCAGAATCTTGGCCTTCAAATGCACGATGTAGAACGTCTCGCGTTCCGCAACAGCCGCGTCGATCCATTTGAGCGCCTTCTGCAAATCAAGGCCGTGATCGTAATAAAACATCGCCGCCTGGTAGTAAGGCTTCTTGTCCCCCGGCCCGGCCATGGTCGATTCAATCTGCGGCACGAGCTTGCCTGCCAGCTCCACCTCGATCTTGACCGGCACAAGCGTGTTTTCCCAGATCAGGTCGAGCACGGCGGACTCGTCGCGAATGTCGTTGAAGTCGATCATGAGCGTTTCCACGTGCTCGGCAATGGTGACGGGTGTGGTCTTGACGCGGACCAGATCCTTTTTGGCGTCATACTGGTAGCCGCCCCATTGCTCGGGAACCTTGTTCAAGATAACCGTCCATTCATTTTCACCGGGAATCGTAAACAGCCCGTATGTTCCGGCGGGGACATCCGCGCCGTTAAACTTCACCGGGGTGCTGAAAACGATTTTGGTCGCCTGGTTTGCGCCGGTGCGCCAAACCTCGCCGTAGGGAACCAATCCCCCGAAGATCTGGCGGTCTTTGACTCCAGGCCGGGAATAAACAATCTCAATGTCCGTGAGCCCCACGCGCTGCTTCACCGTGCACGCGGGACTGGGCGCGGGGAATTCAAGCGGAGGAGCAGCCGGGGCGGCAAACATGCCCGCGGCAAACAGCAAAGCCGAAATCGTGATGGATTTCATTCTTAGTGAGCGGTTGATGCGGCGGTTTTCGGCAATGTGATTTTCACAGGCACACGCGTCTTGTCCCAAATCAAGTTCAGCGTCGCCGATGTGTCCCGAATGTCGTTGATGTCGATCGTGAACGTCTCGACCGGCTCGGACAATTTCACCGGGGTCGCCTTGACCCGCACGAGGTCCGCCTTTTCATCGTAGCGGAACGCGCCCCATTGCTTGGCGCCTTTGTTGATAATGATGGTCCATTCCTTGGGGTCCGGAATCGTGAACAGGGCGTAGGTCCCGGCGGGAATATCCGCGCCGTTGAGCTGGACCGGGCCGCTGAAGGTGATGCGTGTGGCCTCGTTCGCGCCGGTGCGCCACACCTTGTCGTACGGGACGATGTCGCCAAAGATCGTGCGGTTTTTCACGCCGGGGCGCGAGCAGGAGATTTCAATGTCGGTCGTGCCGACGCGTTGTTTCAACGTGCTGGCCGGGCTGGCCGCCGGGCCGCTGTTTGGTGTTTGCGCGATCAGGGTGGATGCCAGGAACAAGCCCGCAAACACGAGGGCCCTGGCCGGGAATGCGTTTGGATTCATGGGACAGGAATCTAATCAGGACGGGTTGGAAACGGAAGAGGAAAATGTTGCCCCAGAACATCCTTGTTTTTCATGTTCACGCCAGTACTCTGAAACGAACCGAGAAAGCATGAAAAACAGCATCCTTTGGCATGGTTCCCGGACCGCACAGCTCCTTTCGATCCTGCTGTTGGTTTCCTGCGCGTGGCTCGGGTGGGCGTGCCGCGACAACCACCAGCAAACCGCCGCACAAATCGCGCGGCTCGAGGCCGCCAAAGACCGCGCCTGCACCAGCCTCGGCCAGATGACCGAATTCCTGGAAGGACTGCTGCTGGAACCCAAGAATGACGCAGCCCGGAAACGCGCGCGCCTCGCGCAAACCGACCTCGCCGGCGCCGTCGATGCCCTCCCGGCCGAATATCCGGCCAGTTCCGAAATCGTGGCCCGGGCCAGGAACCTTCTGGCCATCCAGACCAGAATTGTCGAGCAAATGGATTCCGACCCGCCCGGCGCATTGGCGGCCTTTCACAAAAATTATTTCACGATCCAGGATGAACGCGCGGACCTGGTGAAAAATTTAAACCTGCAAGCCGCAACGATGGCTTCCGAACTGTTCGCCAAAGACAAGTCGCGCGATGCCCTCTCGCTGGCCGCGATCATTCTGTTGCTGGCCTTGAATGTGGTGGGAGTCTGGTGGCGCTCGTCGGCCCTGGAAAAACCGATCGCTGAGCTGGCCGGCGCCCTCGAAAAAATGCGCCGCGGAGATTTCACCCAGCGCTTTCAAGTGGACGGATTCGATGAGCTCGGGCCCCTGGGCCAGGGCTTG
>Ga0075520_1000810_pt1 | contig 14406 bp, 12 predicted proteins | sample NGEPerB_FD_75100 | JGI IMG/M metagenome (GOLD analysis project Ga0075520, IMG submission 75100) | Arctic peat soil microbial communities from the Barrow Environmental Observatory site, Barrow, Alaska, USA - NGEE PermafrostAB12-B | ecosystem: Environmental > Terrestrial > Soil > Wetlands > Peat ... | reverse complement strand
GGCATGGCGCGCGCGATGGTGGCCTTCCTTGCCGGGCTTCTGGGGCATGTGCGGGGTGGGCTGTACTATGTGCTGCTGGGGGCAATGTATCTGGTCTCCGGCATTTCCGGCTCGAAAGCCGCCGATATGGCCGCCGTCGCCCCGGTGCTATTTCCGGAGATGCGGCAGCGCGGCTCCAACGATGGCGAGATGGTCTCTATCCTCGCGGCTTCCGGTGCGATGAGCGAAACGATCCCGCCGAGCCTGGTGCTGATCACCATCGGCTCGGTCACCGGAGTGTCGATCGCCGCCCTGTTCACGGGTGGATTGCTGCCTGGTCTGGTGTTGGCAGTAGCGCTCGGGGTGGTCGCGTGGTGGCGTTCGCGCGGCGAGGCGGTGGGCCGGCGCGCCACGCGCGCGGACATCGGGCATGCATTCCTGATCGCTCTGCCGTCGCTGCTCCTGCCTTTCGTGATCCGCTCGGCTGTCGTGGAGGGTATTGCAACGGCAACCGAAGTCTCGACCATCGGGATCACTTATTCCGTGGTGATGGGCCTAGTCGTGTATCGCCAGTTCGACTGGCGGCGGCTCTATCCAATGCTACTTGAGACGGCGGCCCTGTCCGGCGCGATCCTGTTGATCATCGGCACGGCGACCAGCATGGCATGGGCCCTGACGCAATCCGGATTCTCCAGGCAGTTGGCTGTTGCAATGGGGAGCGTACCGGGTGGCCGGCTCGGGTTCCTGATCATTTCGATATTCGCCTTCGTCGTGCTGGGTAGCGTGCTGGAAGGAATTCCCGCGATTGTGCTGTTCGGTCCGTTGCTGTTCCCGATCGCGCGGGCCATCGGCGTAAACGAGGTGCATTACGCGATAGTGGTGATCCTTGCGATGGGTATCGGGCTATTCTCGCCGCCTATGGGCGTGGGGTACTACGCCGCCTGCGCCATCGGCCGCGTGTCGCCAGATGTTGGGATGCAGCGAATCTGGCCATATATGGCCGCCTTGCTGGTTGGACTGCTACTGGTGGCGGCGATCCCCTGGCTTTCGACGGGATTCCTATGATGCGTCTGAAGGATTGTGCGTGCGTCGTCACCGCGGCCGAGGGAGTGTTGTGGTTGTTGGTGGGGTTGGTGGTGGTGGCCGATCACGGACTCCCTGCGCTATCTCATCGACCGATGGCCAAAACTGGGTGATGGCGCTGTAAGAAAGGCGCTTATGGAAGGCTGCCTGAACCTCCCGGCGATGACGAGCCATAGCACCGATGTTCGGTGCGCAAATTGGCTCGTGGACGTGGGACGGTAACTGAAGATGCTGTCAGACGACGCGCGGCGACCCGGGCATACCGAGCCTGGTCACCCTATTGAGCACCGAATAGCCGACCCCGGCTTCGGTCTTCCGGGCAGGTATGGCCACTGCGCCGCGTGACATGCGGAGCCTTCTTCCCCCATCACGTCACGTAACGGCCACCATCCACCATCAGCACCGCGGCGGTCACATAGGATGCCTCGTCCGAGGCGAGCCAGACGATCGGCGCGGCGATCTCATCTGGTTCGGCCCAACGTCCGAGCACGCAGCCATCGCGGCCCTCCCGCTCGATATCCTGGCGGCTACGCCCTTCTGCTTCGGCGCGGCGCAGGTGATAGGGCGTAAGAGTCAGCCCCGGGCAGACGGCATTGGCCCGGATGCCATGCTGCGCTTCCTCGAAGGCGAGCGTGCGCGTCATCGATACGATGCCCGCCTTGGTAACGTCATACTGTCCCATTCCTGCTCGCGGGTTGACAGCGTGGGTCGAAGACACATTGACGACGCTGCCCCGCTTGGATGCGCGCAGGTACGGCAGAGCGAACTTGGTCAGGTAGGCATAGCTGAGCAGATTCACCTTCAGGATCGAGTCCCACGTCCCGGCGTCGGCGTCCGCCAACGCGACATGGGCCCGCATCCCGGCAATATTGACAAGTATGTCGAGCGCGCCGAACGTGGCCTTCACCGCATCCATGATGATGCGGGCGCCACGCTCCTCGCCAATTTCCACGACAATGCTGCGGATGGATGCCGGTCCGAATTCACCGCCGATCGACGTCGACAGGACCTGCAAACCCGCCTCATCCTTGTCGGTGGCGAGCACGCGCGCCCCTTCCCTGCAGAACATGCGCGTTGTGGCTGAACCGATCCCGCCCGCTGCACCTGTGACGATGGCGATCTTGCCGTCGAGCCGCCCCGCCATCAGGTGAGCGTCCCTGACACCTTCTGGAGCATCGACCAGACCTCAGCACCATATTGGGTACGCAAATCGTTATAGTAACCGGACTTGGTTAACACGGCTCGGAACTGCTGGCTGTCGGCAACATTGAACTTCAGCCCGAACTTCTCGAGCGTGCCGCGCGACGCTTCATTAGCAACCAGCATGTCGGCGCGCTGCGCCAATGCCATCGCGTTGAGGTTGCGGGCTGCGATTTCGCGCACGTCGGCCGGTAAGGCCTCCCAGCTGCGTTTGTTGGCCAGGAAGTGGAATCCATCCCAGGAATGGCCTGTCAACGAACAGTATTTTTGCACCTCGTAGATCTTCGACGCTTCGATGATCGACAGGGGGTTCTCCTGCCCATCGACAATCTTCGTCTGCAACGCCGAATACACCTCGTTCCAGTTGATCCCGGCGGGCGAGGCTCCCAAAGCTTTCCATGTAGCCATCGAGAGTGGGCTGACCTGCACCCGCATCTTGAATCCCGTGAGGTCCGCCGGCGTGTTGATCGGCTTTGTGCTGGTGGTGATGTGGCGGAAGCCGTTGTCCAGGACCTTATCCATTGCAACGAGGCCGATTTTGCTGATGACGCCGCGGACGTGGTTGCCCAGCTCGCCGTCCATCGCGGCCCACACTTGGTCGTAATTCTTGAACGCGAAACCAACTCCGGAAATGGAGGCGACCGGGACTAGCGTGGCCAAGATGACGCCCGACAAGGTGAAAAAATCGATGGCGCCGGAGCGCACCTGGGACAGCATGTCCGTGTCGTTGCCGAGCTGATTGTTCGGGAATATCTCGATAGAGAAGCGACCGTGTGTTTCCTCGCGTATCTTGTCCGCGGCCTCCTTCGCCCGGGTGTTCATGGGCCAAGTCGCCGGGGAGTTGTTCGCGTATTTGTACGCAAACTCGGCGGCGCGGAGCGGACGGGAAAAGACCGTTGGTGCAGCGAGTGCGGCGCCCCCAATCAGCATTGATTGGGCGACTTTACGACGCGTGAATTCCATTATGGCCTCCCTCGAGAAACTCTTAATGCTGTTGAAGAACACCTTTGTATTTTCTTTTGTCGATGTTATCGTATACATTAAAATCTAGGGCGTCAAATCGTAATCCCGTTTTTTCACCGATGCTGCCATGCGCGAAATATTGATTTAGATCAATGACAGCCCCAGAAGAATTACCAAGCGGTTTGGAAGGCAGCAAACGGCACAGCTTTTTGCCCTCACTGGCGCTGCATAGGGCCGACTGGCAACTGGAAGATTGCTCCCAATCTTCTAACACCTTCACCATATGGGGCCATTTCCCAAAGTTTTTCCATGACGCTAGCTGCCACCGCTGGGGTAATCTTCAAGGTTTGATGGATGCGCACGAAATTGTAGTGAATGAAATAGATCGCCATCAAATATCATCGTGGCAGGATGCCATCGGTCGGCCTAAGGCGCGGCTGGGGCTAGATTTCAAAATGTACCACTACCAAGACGTCCGCGGTCCAAGCTGCCCTCAATTACCAGCCTCAAGAAGGATGGGATGTGCGTCATGGAAGTGATCGATTTGAGCATGCCGATCGGACCGCATTTCCGCTGGGCAACCGAGCTAGAGATCACCGGTGATATCAGTGCCGGTGACGACTTCCGAGTGACGCGGTTGCGTGGTGCCGCATGTCACGGCTTTACCCACGTGGACGCGCGGGCACATTTCGTTGCGCATGCCCCGACCATTGAGCAAACGCCGCTCAGCCAGGTCGTCGGCCCGTGCCGCGTGCTGAATCTGCGCAACGCCGCGCCCAACACAGAAATCGGCGCCGCCGAGCTCGATGCAGCCGATCCGGGCGGACCGGAAGGCGAGATCCTGCTGCTGTCGACTGGCTGGAATACACGCCGAGACTATACAACGCCGCTGTTCTGGACCGAGGCGCCCTGGCTGACCCGGGATGCGGCGGAGTGGCTGGCAACGCGGCGCCCGACCGCCGTCGCCTTCGACTTCCCGCAGGATTACACCATTCGCCTACTGCTAGCAGGCAAGCGGCCACCCAAGGTGGATCATGTGACACACGACGTCCTGCTAAGAAACGGCGTCACGTTGATCGAATACCTGATCAACACCAGCCAGCTGACCCAGCCGCGCACCTTCCTCTGCGCTGCGCCGCTGCTCATTCCGAATGCGGACGGCGCCCCAGCACGGGTGTTCGCCATCAATAACTTGGTCGAACGATGAACCATCTTCACTATCTGGCATCGCCGGACCGCACAGTCGAAGCCTGCCTAATCGGCACCGGTGAGTTCGGCCGGAGTTTCTTGGCGCAGGGACTCCGCGTCCCGTCGATGCGGGCACGCGTGGCCGTGGACAGGGATAGCGCCACGGCAGCGAAGGCATTTGCCGCCGTCGGCGTGCCTGCGGCCGAAATTGCGCCGTGCACCACCGGTGCCGAGGCTCGGACCGCATGGGACGCTGGCCGATTCATCGCGACCGGCGAACTCGAAGTAGCGCTCGATCTGCCGCTCGACATCGTGGTGGAAGCCACTGGCCAACCGGAGGCCGGCGCACGCCACGCCCGGATGGCCATCGAGGCCGGCAAGCACCTCGCGTTGGTGTCCAAGGAGGTGGACAGCGTTGCCGGGCCCGGTTTGGCCCATCTCGCGCGGCAGTCGGGCCTCGTGGTAACACCTATCGATGGCGATCAGCCCAGCCTGCTGATCGACCTTGTCACATGGGCGGAACGGCTCGGCTTCACCATTGTTGCGGCCGGAAAATCAAGCGAGTACGACTTCGTCCACGACGAGCGTGACGGCACTATCACCAGCAACGGGCGAACGATAGACGCGCCCGGGCTCGCCGAACTGTGGCAGCTCGGGGAAACCGAGGTGGCGGCCTTCGTGGACCTTCGCTCGAAGGCCGTCGCGGCTCTGCCGCAGCGGACCGTGCCGGACCTGTGCGAGCTGTTGCTCGTCGCCAACGCGACCGGCCTCGTGCCGGATCGGCCCGACCTGCACGCGCCGATCGCGCGTATCTCGGAGATCCCGACGGTCTTCGCGACCCGTGAGGACGGAGGGTTGATGAGCGGGGTCGGCCGCATCGACGTGTTCAACTGTTTGCGCCGACGCGACGAGATCAGTTTCGCAGGCGGCGTGTTCGTGGTGATCCGCTGCGATCATGCGGAGACCTGGCGCGTCCTCGAAGCGAAGGGGCACATCGTCAGCCGCACCGGGGCGACGGCGCTGGTGTATACACCGCGCCACCTGCTCGGCCTGGAAGCCGCCACCAGCATTTTGTCGGCGGCGCTGCGCGGCGTCTCCACCGGGGCCGACATCCCGGAGCCCCGCTTCGACCTCATGGCGCGGGCAGATACCGACCTGCCAGCGGGCACTATGCTGGCCGCTGTCGGCCACCACCACACCATCGCCAACGTGTCCGGTCTGGCGATGCCCGGCACCCGTCTCGGTCCCGACGCACCAGTTCCCTACTACCTTGCCGCTAACCGGCGGCTTGCGCGAGCCGTGTTCCGTGGAACGTTCATCACCAGCGACGATCTCGAATTGACCGGGGATTCCGCCCTGCTGAAGCTAAGACACTACCAGGACTGCGCGTTCTTCGGAGAAAGTGTGACGGGCAGCCAAGCATGTTAATGTGCATGAGCCTTTGAGGTGATACCCGAGTAGCGTCCTCGGGCCGAACCTCTTACCTTTGGGCACAAACTGGTTCAACGCCGAGTCCATGTAGAACGCGTTCCAGAGCACGGCTTTTTCATCCAGCTAAGGCCGTCCTCAGTGCGGCCGCGCGGCTTGTATTCCAAACCGATAAGGCCGCGATAATCGATCGCATCGAGCGCACGAAAAATCGCGGAGAAATTGACTTCACCCTCGTCCGGCTCGGCGCGAGATGGCACAGCTGCAATCTGAACATGGCCAATCGAATCACGATGCTTCTCCAATCGCTTGATCAAATCACCTTCCATAATTTGTATATGATAAACGTCAAATAAAAGTTTGACATTCGGTTCGCCGATATCCTTGACGATCGATACGATATCATCGGATCGCGACACGAGGTAATGCGGCATGTCACGCGTGTTAAGCGGCTCGAGCAAAAGGGTGATGCCCTTTGGCGCGGCAAGCCGCGCCGCCATGCGCAAATTAGAAATGTAAGTCTTGAGCGCCTGACCGCGATTGCCGGAAATAACACCGGCCATGACGTGAATAACGGACGCGCCAAGTGCTGCAGCATAGCTCAAGGCTTGATCGAAGTCGCGGCGGAATTCAGCCTCACGGCCCGGCAGGGCAGCCACTCCCCACTCGCCCGCTTTAATATCGCCGGGCACTGTATTGAGGCCCGTCAAACTCACGCCCGCATTCGCGAGCCGCGCCTTAAGCACCTCGATGGGAAACTGGTACGGAAAATGGCATTCGACATGCGTAAATCCACATTTTTCTGCAGCATCGATGCGATCGAGAAACGGACGATCTGCAAACAGGAAGGAGATATTGGCTGTGTAATTTCGCATTCTTTTTAGTCGCGGCGCCTGCGGTCCATCCGCGCTGTGATCGGGGAGCGAGGCAACAGTTCGAGTCTTGCGAGTTTTGTCGGTAAAGGCATTCGCCGTCAAGTTGACTGATGCTTGCGGTCGATCTTTCGGCACGACCTTACAACTAAGGAGCATCGGCGTGATGGAAGACAGGCAGACACAGAAAAGATTGTCGTTACTATTCGTCAACAGCGGGATCTGGAATTCAATGGTATTGATCATAGGCGATCACAGATTCTTGAGCGGTGGCGCATCATGGTAACGTTATCGCATTCGTCGCTTGATCAATTTCGTCTGACCGGCCGGGTCGCAGTTATCACTGGCGCCGGCAGCGGCATAGGGCGATGCACCGCGGAGCTCTTCGCGGCCGTCGGCGCTCGCGTCGTGGTCGTTGATGTCAACCGGACTGCTGCTCAGACCGTAGTGGATGCCATCGCTGCCGTAGGTGGCGTTGCGTGGCCGAGCCAAGCTGATATCTCGCATGAGTCAGAAATTGAATCGATGTTCTCAGAAGTTGTCGAACGCGAGCGCTCTGTTGATATTCTTGTAAACAATGCGGGCACAGCCATACGGCATCCTGCGATCGAGCTATCACTGGCCGACTGGGATAAAGTTGTGGCCATTAACATGACGGGCACATTCCTGTGCGCTCGGGTAGCTGCCCGGCATATGCTGAAGAACGACCGCGGCGGGGTCATCGTAAACATTTCATCCATAATGGGTCTGTCGGGTGGCGGACTTTATCCCAACATTTCCTATCAGACGACCAAAGGAGCAGTCGTAAATATGACGCGCGCGTTAGCGGTGGAATGGGCAAAGCAAAAAATACGAGTCAACGCCGTTGCTCCAACTTATGTGAATACACCGTTCATTGCCGAATTAATGAAGCGACCGGAACTGGTGGAGAAAATCAATGGAATGACCCCCTTGGGGCGACTGGCAGAGCCAGAGGAGGTTGCAGCCGTGGTGCTATTCCTTGCGAGTCCGGCGGCTTCGATGGTGACAGGGCATACCCTACCGGTCGATGGCGGCTTTTTAGCGCAGTAACGGTTCCGAAAATCGCGTCAGGGAAGGAAACTAAAATGAGTGCGTCCGCGAAAATTGCCCTAGTCACCGGCGCCGGAACCGGCGTCGGCCGGGCGGTGGCGATCGCGCTGGCCATGGCCGGCTACAATCTCGTGCTGGCCGGCCGCCGCAAGGAGATGCTCGACAAGGTCGCCGGCGAGATCAACGCGGTCGGCGCGCAGGCGCTGGCCGTGCCGACCGACGTATCGAAGCGCGACTCGATCCTCGCTTTGTTCGCCACCGTGAAATCGAGCTTCGGCCGGCTCGACGTCCTGTTCAACAATGCCGGCATCGGCGCGCCGGCTATACCGCTCGAGGACCTGCCGTTCGAGACCTGGCAGAACGTCGTCGCCACCAATCTGACCGGCATGTTCCTGTGCACGCAGGAAGCCATCAAGATCATGAAGGCGCAGAACCCGCGCGGCGGCCGCATCATCAATAACGGCTCGATCTCCGCGCACGCGCCGCGTCCCTACTCGATCGCCTATACCTCGACCAAGCACGCGGTCACCGGTCTCACCAAATCCACCTCGCTCGACTGCCGGCAATACGACATCTGCTGCAGCCAGGTCGACATCGGCAACGCGATCACGCCGCTCACCGAACGCATGGCGACAGGCGACGGCGTGCTGCAACCGGATGGCAGCAAGAAGATCGAGCCGCGCATGGAAGCCGAGCATGTCGGCAACGCGGTGGTCTACATGGCGAGCTTGCCGCTCGACACCAATGTGCTGTTCATGACGGTGATGGCGAACAAGATGCCGTTCGTCGGGAGGGGTTAATATTTAGGAGGCCGCCGTCACCACCACCTTCACGCCCGTCCCCGCCATGCCCAGCACCGTCACGTTGCCAAGCGCTTTGACGAATGCTTTTCAAACGCGCTTACGCCTTGCCGTCTGTGCGCCGGTCAATTCAAGAGCAATGAGCAAACTCAAGGCCAGCCGAACCGATCGGTTGCGCACGCAAGCGAACTAAAGATTTCGACGTTGCTCAACTGGTAAACAAATTATCGTCCTTGAGCGTTGCGGCGCATACGATCTGAATCGCGGGTGTGTCAGCGGCCCCGCCACTTCGGCTTGCGCTTTTCGACGAAGGCCTGCACGCCGGCACGAAAATCCTCGCTGCCGTAGGCCTCGCGTATGAGGTCATCGTCCTCGACGGGCATCGCAGTCAACACGCGCCGGATGGCTTCCTTAGTGACCCGCATTGTGATCGGCGCATGATGTGCGAGGCGATCGAGCATGTCGTCGACGCGGCCGCTGAGCTCATTCGGTTCGACAACGTGGCTCAAGAATCCCGCCTCGCGAGCTTCCTCGGCCGTCAGCATCTCGGAGAGAAGAAGCATGCGCTTGGCGCGCCCGACACCGAATTCCGCAAGCAGACGCGCATAGACGCCGGCAGCCAGGCAATTGCCAAGGGTCCGTGCGATTGGAACGCCAAAGCGCGCCGACGGCGTTGCTACCCGCAGGTCGCAAGCGCTTGCGATTGCCAAGCCTCCGCCAACACACCAACCTTCGACGACCGCAAGCGTCGGAATCGGTAAAGTGTCGACGGCCTGCACAAATTTTCCGACCCGCTTTTCGTAAGCAGCGCCGTCTTCGGCCGAGGCAAAATTGCGGAATTGCGCAATATCCGTCCCGGCGATGAAAGCCTTACCGCCAACGCCCGCGAAGGCAACGGCTCGAATGCTGCTGTCGGCGCGAATTTTTGCGCAGATACATTCAAGCTGCTCATACATCGACCACGTCATGGCGTTATGCGCATGCGGGCGGTCAAAGGCGACCCGCGCGATCGCTCCGTCAGATGAATAACGAACGATCCCGTCGACTCCGCCTGGTGACGCCTTCTGCTCGCTCATAGGGATTTATCCTTTGAAAGATTCTCTTACACCGACTTTCGATGGGCCATACGTCAAAGTCGATAAAGTCGGACTGCATTATCATGAAACAACTTCATTTGGTCCGTCACCGGCCGGTCGGCCACCGACGCAAAGAAGCCGTTATAAATCGTCTCGAATGTGCCGGCGAGGCGATCGGGAGGATAATTGCTGGCAAACATACAACGATCGATGCCGAAGATCGAAATTGTGTCGCGGATCACCGGTCCGTTGGCCGCGACCGTCCAAGGCTCCCCCGCGCGACCCAGACCGGAAATCTTGATCGCAGTATTCGGCTGTTCGGCGATCGTTTCAAGGGCGCGTCGCCAGGCCGCCAGCCCCTCCTCGCTACGGTCAGCCGGAAGCCCTGTGTGATTGACGATGATTGGCGTTCGCGGAAAATCCGCGGCAAGATCGGCGGCGGCATCGAGATGCCACCACGGCGTCTGCAGGTCATATGACAGTCCAAAATGCTCAAGGAGCGCATAGCCCTTTCGCCAAGTGGGATCATCCATTGATCCAGCAGCGCCGCGCCGCGCCGCGTCGGGGTTGCTCGCCGCCGCCGGCTTATGCCGTATGCCGCGAACAAGCGGGCTTTTTGCGTGCCCAGCCAGCACCTCCTCGATATTGGGCGAGCCCGGCTCGGCATGGCCGATGCAGGCGCTCGGAAAACCGTATTCGCGACTGATCGTTTCGATCCAGCGGGTTTCGGCAACTGGATCGGCGCGATTCCATTCAGCCTCCATGTGCACAGTTTTCACGACCCGAAAGCGAGCGCTATCGCGACGATAGTCGGGGGGCAGGTAGTTCTGCCTCAGCGCGGAATAGTCACCGTAGCGAAATGGAATCGGAACGGGATCGCAGAGCCAGGGATAATAATTCTTGTCGAGGTCCCAAAAATGCTGATGCGCATCGATGATGGGAATGGTCATCTCGTGACCGGCGGGAACGCTCGCCATCTTTTACCTCGCCTATGTCTCGTAATGCCGCGTGCAAGCGCGGCTGCAATGGATTATGGGTTAGCCTAGCAATTCGCCGGCGTCCATCCGATCATATCCGCGCCGCTCAAACCGGGAGAGGAAAACGTGACTACAGACACGGTAGGATTTGTCGGACTGGGCCTCATGGGGCAAGGCTTTACGCAAAGGCTTGTCGAGAAAAGCTATCGTATCATCGGCTTCGACGCCGATGCGAGCAAGTCAAAAGCCGCAGCGGCTTGGGGCGTCACGCCGGCAAACAGCGCGGCGGAGGTTGCCGAGGCGGCCGATATCATTCTGGTCTGCGTGATCAACACCGCTGCCGTCGAGGATGTGGCACTCGGCCCGCGCGGCCTGATCGCCGCCCGCAGCCTGGCTGGAAAAATCATGGTCGACCATTCGACGACGGAATTGGAAGCGACCAAACGGATCGCCGCGTCGCTCGACCAGCGCGGAATGATGTTCGTCGATGCGCCGGTCTCCGGCGGCCCAGGCGCGGCCAAGGCCGGAACGCTTGCAATCATGGCGGGTGGGGCCGACGCCGCAATCACGCAAATTACGCCAGTCATGCGTGGTCTCGGCAGTATGACGCATATGGGCCCCGTCGGTACTGGGCAGGCGACCAAGCTCGTCAATCAGGCGATCGTCCTGACCAATTATTGCGTACTCGCCGAGGCGCTACGACTGGGCCAGGCCTATGGCGTCGACGTCGCGAAGATTCCTCAGGCGCTGAAGTCTGGTTTCGCTGGCTCCAACATGCTCGCGCCTGTGTTTCCCCAAATGCTCGCGGAAGATTTTGCACCTCGAGGTTTCGCGCGTCAGGTGCTTAAAGATCTGGAAATGCTGCAAGCCGCCGCCCGCGACCGGCATTTGGCGATGCCGATGGCGTCGCAGGCGCTGACCTTGTACCGGCTCCTGATTGCATCGGGAAAGAGCGAACTCGACGCCGCGGCGGTGGTGACACTTTACCCGTCGGGCGAAGTTTTGTGATCGGTTCACGCTCCGAGGCGCTTTCTGACCGAGTATCTCGACGAGCAGTGCGAGCGAAGCGCTGAAAGAATGCCATCAGTTGAGCGGCGGCGCGTAGTACCAAAACTCGCTACGCCGCCTGAAAAGTCGAACGCGCACGTCGATGGCGTGACTAAGCGGCAAAGAACGGATGAAACGGCACAACGAGCAGTACAACCCGGAGTTCTCGGACCCCATGTGTGTACCGAAAACTTATACCCGCACATGCCGTTGGCGCGATAATCGCTAGATGGCGCTTATTACACACAAACACAAAAAGGCCTTGTGACGTAGCGCGGGTAAGGTTTTAGTACATACAAAGGTCAAATTTCTCATCATACCCCGCCGAAAATGAAGGTTCCTGATGAAGACCACGAACTTGCCCGCTGACGGCACCTTTCTTGGAAGAGTTCGCAGTCCGAATGTGGCTCACCCAATCATTGTAACCGTGCATGATGGCACCGTGGTCAACATCACCTCGAATCAGGGCCCGACTGTTAGCGATGTTTGCGAAATGGATGATCCGGCGGCCTATGTTCGTTCGGCTGCTGGAAAATCTATTGGGACGCTCGATGAAATAACCGCGAATAGTTTTGATCCGACCCGTGACCCATCGAATCCTTTTCTCCTCTCACCGGTTGATCTCCAGACGGTGAAGGCCTCCGGCGTGACTTTCGTTGTCAGTCTTCTCGAGCGCGTCATCGAAGAACAGGCGCGCGGATCGCCAGAGAAAGCGGATGCGATTCGTGATGATATTGTAAGCCTCATTGGAAATGATCTTTCGACGCTCAAGCCCGGCTCACGTAAGGCGATGGACATTAAAGCTAAACTGATCTCGCGAGGGGCTTGGTCGCAATATCTTGAGGTCGGCATTGGTCCAGATGCAGAAATATTCACGAAGTGCCAGCCTATGTCGTCTGTGGGCTTCGGTGCGGATATCGGGTTGCATCCGATCTCCACCTGGAACAATCCAGAACCCGAGATTGCGATAATCGTGTCGAGCAACGGTCGAATCGTCGGTGCAACGCTTGGCAACGACGTCAATCTTCGTGACGTGGAAGGGCGCTCAGCCTTGCTCCTCGGCAAGGCCAAAGACAACAACGCATCGGCATCACTTGGCCCATTCATACGGCTGTTCGACGCTTCATTTTCGATCGAGGACGTTAAGTCGGCACTGGTCGAGCTTATCGTAGAAGGCGAAGACGGATTTTTGCTTAAGGGCTCAAGTTCCATGACCGAAATCAGCCGATCGCCGGAAGAGTTAGTTGCGGCAGCAATGGGAGCACATCATCAGTATCCCGATGGCATGGTGCTTTATCTTGGCACAATGTTTGTTCCGTCGACAGACCGCGGGGAATTGGGAAAGGGTTTCACGCATCGAACTAATGACATCGTAACAATCTCGACGGAGAAGCTCGGCGCTCTTGTCAACCGTGTACGTCTTTCTCCTGACTGTCCGCCCTGGACTTATGGCGTACGTCACTTAATGAGGGATCTTGCAAGCAAAAATCTAATCTGATGGGCGCGGAGCGTCACGTTCTCGACTTTAAGCCGGCTCTTCGACTCGAATGGCGCGACCAAGACGGCCATTACGAAACACAGCCGCGCGACCCTGAAGGATCGGTGCGCGTTGCACTTCGCGACGTGCGGTGCCCTCGCTACAATGGGCGTGGTCGCCCGCGCTTTGTAGCCTTGGCGCGTCACCCATCGGTTTAAAGACCGGAGCGAACTCCTCTCACCACACGCGGGGTACATGCTAATCCCGTACATGAGTTTGTCGCCGGACGATCGGCTACAAATTGAGACGCTGGGAGAAGCCGAGCAAAGCAGCGCCCCGGCGCTTCTACGCTGATTGAGTGGATACGAGCGCATTCGGGACAGACAGGGGCTCCATCCGGAGACGGCCTTATGGGAACGCTTATGGGCACGTTATGGGAACGAGCGCCGTGTGCCGTTGCTCAGTTATTGAATTTTAAGGAGGAAATGGCGCGCCCGAAGAGATTCGAACTCCTGACCCCCAGATTCGTAGTCTGGTGAAGACCGTTGAAATCATTGAGGCTCGTTACGCACCCTTATCGCGGATTGGGCAGTGCCTGGCAGCTTCAGTGCGTGGGGTGTGACAGGAATTCCCTTTGGGATTCTGTTGGTCTGCCGCTGGTCTCGCTGGTACGCGTTGGTCTTTGTTAGGCTTGTTGGTATTCGCCGAAACTCATCAAAACGGCCGAATGCAGCCTGGTGTGTTTGAGGAGGTGCGTGGCCTTAGAAGCACCCTCCGGCTTAAACCTTCCGAGATATCGCCGGTTTGAAAATATTCTTGATGTTCGTCACCCTGCAGCCAGATGGGCTGGAAGAGCTCCTACAGAGGCGTCGTCAGAACGGTACGTGGGGAACTGGCGGTCGGGTGACAATGGAGCTGATAGACGCTCCCCAGCCGTTTGCAGCCCGTTGCATCCCATGCCGCGCTCACCAGTGACAGGCTGCCATCACTGAACTGGCGAGCTCGCGCCGAAATCCACCTTTGTCCGTTGTTGCTCCAATAGCGACCAGGAATGTTGCAGCGCCGCGAATGACGCTGTGTGCCAGAAGCAGACTCATGCACCGCAGCAAACAGCATCTCTATTCAATCAGATCGTCGGCGCGGGCGTGCAGCGTGGGTGGGATATTAAGACCGAGCGCCTTGGCGGTCTTGAGATTGATGATCAACTCGAACCGGGTGGGCTGCTCCACAGGAAGTTCGGTAGGC
>Ga0075520_1000809_pt1 | contig 14407 bp, 5 predicted proteins | sample NGEPerB_FD_75100 | JGI IMG/M metagenome (GOLD analysis project Ga0075520, IMG submission 75100) | Arctic peat soil microbial communities from the Barrow Environmental Observatory site, Barrow, Alaska, USA - NGEE PermafrostAB12-B | ecosystem: Environmental > Terrestrial > Soil > Wetlands > Peat ... | reverse complement strand
CGGGTCGCGTCCCGTGATGAGGCGGCGCACGGCTCCGGGCCAGCGCGCCACAAACGCCGCGAGGTCCGCGATCGCGCGCTCGTACGCGTCGCGGCCCGCGTTGACGGTGCCGAACACGACCTGATTCTTGAGCACCAGGTTGCGCATGATGAGGTCGGTGTCGAGTTCGACCGGGCCCTTGCGGCCCGGCACGCCGGTGAAAACGAACACGCCGTTCGTCCCGAGCACCTCCATCAGCTCGAACGCCACCCGGGACGCGCCGGTCGCTTCGTAGACGAGGTCGATGTTGCCGACCGCCGCCGCGAGTTGGGCGAGGGTGTGGTCCTCGGCGGCGAGGTAGGTGGCGCCGATCATCCCGACGAGGCCGGCCTTGTCGTGCGGCCCCGAGGCGCGGGAGTACACCGTCGTCGTGAAACCGGCGTTGACCAGCACCATCGCGCCGAGCAGCCCGACCGGGCCCGCCCCGAGCACCACGGCCCGAAGGCCGTGCGCCGGCGCGACGCCGGGCTGAGGCTGGGTGACCCACGGCAGCCGCTGCTGGACTTGCCAGACCTGGGCGATTGCCTTCTCGGCGATGGTCAGAGGCTCGGTGAGAACCGCGACGTCGCGCAGCGTCCGCGGAACCAGGTTCATGTAGCGCTCGTCGTCGACCACGAACTCGGTCATGAAGCCGTGCGCCCCGGAGATGCCGCGCTCGGTGAACCGCCCGGACGTGCAGAAGTCCTGGCGCCCCGTGCGGCACGCGACGCACGTGGGATCCGCGCACGGCCGCCGCACCATCGGGACCGCGAGGTCCCCGGGTTTGACGCGCGTCACGGCGGCGCCGACCTCGACCACCTCGGCGAGCGACTCGTGGCCGATCACGAGGTAGGGCGAACCTGCCGGCGGGGTGCCGTACTGGAACGTCACGATCTCGCGGTCGGTGCCGCAGACGCCGACCTCGAGCATCCGCAACCGGACGTCGGTGGGCGAGGCGATGACAGGCTCCGGGTGATCGATCAGGCGGACCTGGCGTCCGGCGGGGAAGACGGCAACGGCTTTCATCTCTGGCTCCCGTTCTGTTGGACGGTTCGATTCTAGCTCCGGTCCGGTCGCGCTGGGACGGCGGCCGCGAGCCCTCGCGGCGGGCCGTACCCCACCTGCAACGCAGCCGCCGCCCGCCGCGTTCCCGGCCGAAGACGTGAGTCGCTCATGGCGGGTCGCCGCCGCCGCCGGGGATGAACATCGACATTTCCATGGCAAGCCGTCTTCTCTTGCCCCGCGGGCGATCTTAGCCATCCACCCTCCGCCGAGCGGCGGTCCTGCTGTTGGCGCCTGGCATCGGCAGCGCTTTCGGCCTACAGCAGGACCTCCGATCTGGGCGCGGGGGCGCCCGGGCCCGCATCCGGCCACCCGCGGGACCGGCATCGGGGATGAAGGATCAGCATTTTCAGAGCAGTAGACTGATTTTATGGTGTGATGGCCGCGCAGCGCGCGGCGCGGCGTGCCGGCAGCCGGGGCGTCGTGAGCGTCCCCGAGGTCCGAGTGTGGGCGTGCAACGCGCGGGCGCAGGCTATCCTGGGTGATCGCTCGGCCCGCGTCGCGGGCCGTCGGGGGGGACGATGACCGATGACCGCCTGCAGCGGCAGCTGCGCTTCATCCTGGAGATCGACAAGCTCAAGGGCGTGCTGCGCCGCTCGTACCTCGTCGGCGCCGACCGGCGCGAGAACTCGGCCGAGCACTCCTGGCACGTGGCCGTGATGGCCGTGGTGCTGGCCGAGCACGCTGGCGCCCCGGTGGACGTGGGGCGGGTCGTCACGATGCTCCTGGTGCACGACATCGTCGAGGTGGACGCGGGCGACACCTACGTCTACGACCCGGCCGGCGGCGCCGACAAGGCCGAGCGCGAGTGCCGCGCCGCGGAGCGCCTCTTCGGGCTCCTTCCCCCCGACCAGGGGGACGAGCTGCGGGCGCTGTGGGAGGAGTTCGAGGCCGCGGCGACCGCCGACGCGCGCTTCGCCGCCGCGCTCGACCGGCTGATGCCCGTGCTGCACAACGTCCACACCGGCGGGAGGTCGTGGCGCGAGCACGGCATCACCGCCGACCGGGTGATCGCCCGCAACAGCCGGATGCGGGAGGGCTCCGAGGAGCTCTGGCGCCACGCGCGGGCGCTGATCGAGGAGGCGGTGGCGGCGGGTACCCTGGCGCCGCCGGCGGACGCGCAACCTGCGGACTGATTGCCGGCAGCGCCGAGGGCGGCATTGACAGGCAGCCAGCCGCCGTGCTCGCATGCCGCGGGGGATGCCGGATGAGCGAGGAGAGCCGCACCGCTCGCGCCGGCGGGTGCGTCAAGGTCGCCCGCGGCGCGCGCGCCGTCGAGGCGCTGCTGCTGGCCGACATCGAAGCGTTGTTGGCCGTGGCGGAGGCTGACCCCCGCCTGTTGGCTCAGCCGGTGGTCGTCGTCGTTCCCTCGCGCTCGCTCCGCCTCCACGTGTCGGCGGCCGTGGTGGCCACGCGCGGGCGGTCGGCCGCGGGGATCGAGGTCCTCACGCTGCACGGCCTCGCCTCCGAGGTGGCGGCGCGCTGCGGCGAGCGCCGCCGGCCGGGGCGGCAGCTCCTCGGGGTGCTCGTGGGCCGCTTCGCCCGGCGCGAGCCGGCCCTCGCGCGGCTCGCCTCCGGCTTCGAGGACGGCGAGCTTCCGGTCGCGGCGACGGTGCGCGACCTGCTCGACGCCGGTCTCGCGCCGGAGGGCGCCGAGGCGGTCGGCGAGCTGCTCGCAGGCCACCCCGATGCCGCCGAGCGTGCGCGCGCCGAAGCGCTCGTCCGCATCGCCTCCGGCGTGGCGTTCGCCCTGGATGCGGGGGGACTCGACCTCGCCGGCGACCTGCTGCGCCGGGCCGCGCGGCGGATCGCGGACGAGCCCGACCGCGCGCTGCCGGCGCGGGCGGTGCTCGTCCACGGCTTTGCGGACGCCACCGGGGTCGCGACCGACCTCGTCGAGGCGCTGGTGCGGCACCGCGGAGCGTGGGTCTACCTGGACGAGCCCCCCGACCCGGCCGAGCCGTCGCGCCCCGATCTCGGCGTCGCGTTCGGACGGCGCTTCACGGAACGGCTGCAAGGGGCGGCGCCGGTCGAGCGGGACGCCGCTCCCCAGTCGACGCCGCGGCGGCTGGCACTCGTCAGCGCGCCCGGCGGGGAGGCCGAGGTGCGCGAGGTGGCGCGGAGGATCCGCGCGCTCCTCGACGCCGGCGCGGCGCCTGAGCGGATCGGGGTGGTGGCGCGCGACCTGGCGCCGTACGCGTGGCCGATCCACCGCCACTTCGGCCGCCTTGCGATCCCGTTCGCCATGCTCGACGCGCCGGGGTCGAGCGACGCCGGGGCGCGCCGCGCCCGCGCCCTCGCCGAGCTGCTGCGGCACGGGGCCGCGGCCCCGGCCGACAGTTGGCTGGCCGCGGCGGGCGAGGGTTCGGAGTTCGACCTCCGGCTGGCGTTGCACGCCTGCGGCGCGGCCCGCCTCCGCGACGTCGCGGCGCTCGACCCTGCGGCGGTGCTCGATGGCGGCGGCGGGCTGCCGCTGCCGGTGCGGACCGGGCTCTCGGTCCTGATCGGCGATGGGGACGGCCCGGACGAGGAGGAGATCGCCGTTGCCCCCCGCCGCCGCCTCCCCGGCGCTCGCCTGCGCCGGGCGGTCGCGCGCGCCGCCGCGCTCGTGGCGCGGCTCGAAGACTGGCCGGAGGAGGCCACGCTCGCCGTGCACGTTCGCCGCCTGCGCCGCCTGCTCGCGGGCGACCTCGCCGTCCGGGATGAGGCGCCCGGCACGGCGGCCGTGGCCGGCGTGGTGGCGGCGGTGGCGGCCGAGCTGCCCGATGGCTGGCGGTTGAGCCGCGACGAATTCCTCCTCGTGGTGCGGCGTGGGCTGGCCGCGATCGGGGCCGCGCCCCTCGGCGGCGCCGGCGGCGGCGTGCAGGTGCTGTCCGTGACCGCGGCGCGGGCGCGGACCTTCGGGCATCTCTTCGTCGCCGGCCTCAACCGCGACGCGTTCCCGCGCCAGGTGCGCGAGGACCCGCTCCTCCCCGACCGGCTGCGGTTCGCGCTCGCAGCGTTGCTGCCGGACATCCCGATCAAGCGCGGCGGCCTCGACGAGGAGCGCTTCCTCTTCGCCGAGCTGATCTCCGCCGCGGACGAGGTGACCCTCTCATGGCAGGCGTGCGACGACGACGGCAGGGTGCGGCCGGCGTCGCCGCTGCTGGAGCGGCTCCGTCTCGTGGCCCGCCTCGGCGAGCCGGCGCTCGCCCCGCCGGCGGTCGCCGTGGCGCCGGTCGGCGACCTGCGCCCGGCGCACGAGCACGCCGTGCTGGCGGGCGTGCACGCGTCGCGCGCGGCGTTCGGCGCCGTGTTCGCGGTCGCCTGCCGCGAGGCCGGCGGCCTCGCCTCGGCCGCCGGGCGCCTCGCCGTGCTCGACGAACTCGACCCGGAGCGCGGCACGCCCGCGGGGCGGGCGCGAGCGCGGGAGCTCGGGCCGTACTTCGGCTTCGTCGGAGCGCCGCTCGTCGCGGCCGACCCGCGCCGCCGCGAACTCGCGCTCACCACCGCCGAGCAGGTGGCGGCGTGCCCATGGCAGGCGTTCCTCCAGCGCCTGCTGCACCTCGAGCCGTCTCCCGGCGCGCTCGCGGCCCTGCCCGGGGTGGACCGCGCGACGGTGGGGACGGCGGTGCACCGCGTGCTGGAGCGCATCGCGCGCGAGGCCGCCCCCGGCGCCGCGGCGACGCTGGTCGAGGCGCTCGCCGCGCCGCCTGCGGCGGTCGTTTGGCCGGGAACCGAAGCGCTGCGGGCGATCGTCCGCGATGTCTGCGCGCGCCTCGCCCGCGAGACCGGGCTCGCGCTGCCCGGCCTCGACCGCGTGCTCGAGCGACAGGCGGCGCCGCTGCTCGAGTCGGCGCGTTGCCTCGCCTGGCCCGAGACGGGCGCGGCGCTGGTCGCCGGGGCGGAGGTGGCCGGGTCGCTGGCGCTGCCGGTGACAGACGGCGAGCGCGTGCTCGCGTTCCGCATCGACCGCGTGGACGTCGGGGAGGCCGGTCCTGTGCTGACGGACTTCAAGACGGGGAAGCCGTTCTCGACAGCCAAGAAGGAGGCGACGCGCCGGCGCCACCTGCTGCACGCAGCCGGCCGCGGCGAGGCGCTGCAGGCCGTCGCCTACGCGCTGGCGGCCGGGCCGGGCGCCGAGGCGCGCTACCTGTTCCTGCGCCCGGGCCTCGACGCCGACGTCGCGGCGGCCGTCGTGAGGGGGGACGACGGGGAGTTCGCCACGGCGTTCGCGGCCGCCCTCGGGGCGGTGGTGAGCGTGTGGGATCACGGCGCCTTCTTCCCGCGCCTCGAGGAGCCGGACGGGGGCAACGAGCCGCGACGCTGTTCGGCCTGTGACGTGCGCGACGCCTGCCTGCGGGGCGACAGCGGGGCCCGCCGGCGCCTGGCGCTGTGGGCCGCGGCCAACGCGAATGCGGACGGGCTCGGGGGCGCGGAGGCGGCGCTGCTCGCGGTCTGGCGCCTGCACGCGAAGGCGTCCGGCCGGCGGCCCGCCGGCGAGGAAGAGCGATGAGCGCCGGCCCGCCGCTCGACGCGTTGCGCGCCGCCGACGCCGAGGCCCGGCGCCGGTCGCAGACCTCGTTCGAGCGCCCGCTCGTGCTCGAGGCCGGCGCCGGCACCGGGAAGACCGCGACGCTGGTGGCGCGGGTCGTCGCCTGGTGTCTTGGTCTCGGGTGGCGGCGGGCGGCCTCCGAGCTGGCCGCGCAGCAGCAGCGCTCGGGGAAGGGCGAGGCGCCGGCCGAGAGGATCGCGGCTCGGGTGCTGGACGGCGTGGTCGCGATCACCTTCACCGAGGCCGCCGCCGCCGAGATGGCGAGCCGGGTGGCGCTGGGCCTCGCTGAGGTCGAGCGCGGCGCGCTGCCCAAGGGTTTGCTCGCCGAGGCGCTCGCCGGCGCGGACGGCGACGAGCGGCCGCGGGCGGCGGCGCTGCTCGTCGCCCTCGACCATCTCGTGGTCGCCACGATCCACGCCTTCTGCCGGCGTCTCCTGGCGGACGCCCCGCTCGCGGCCGGTCTTCACCCCTCGTTCGCCGTGGACGCCGACGGCCGGGTTCTCGAAGAGGTTGCGCAGGAAACCGTCGAAACGGCGTTCCGTGCCGCGCTGGGGCGGCCCGAGGAGGACCCGCTCGTTGCGCTCGCCGTGCGTGGGTTCGGTCCCGGAGAGCTCGCGGGCGCGCTCGTCGCCCTGGCGGCCAACGGCGTGACGCCGGACGCGCTGACTGCGTCCCCGCTCGCGCCCGAGGCCGTCGCGGCGTTGGCGGAGGAGGTGCGTTCGCAAGCGGGTGCGGTTGCCGCGCTCGTCGCCCCGCGAGTGGGCGGGCTGCGGAAGAACACGAAGGCGATCGCCATCGCGAGCGGTTCCGAGGCGCTCGCCCGAGCGAACCTCGGGACGCTCGCGGAGCTGGGCGCGGCGGTGGTGGGCGCGCTGCCGGAGAACCTCGCGGAGCGCCTCGAGGAGTGGGGCCGGGGCAAGATCGAGGGCGGCGAGGCGGCGGCATTTGCGGACGTGGCGCCGCAACTTCGGGGGCCGGCCGGCCGCCTCGGCGCGCTCGTGCGCCACGCCGCCCGCCTCGATCCCGAGCTGCTCGAAACCGCGTGGCAAGCGCTCGTTCCACTCTATGCGCAGCTCGATCGCACGATGCGCTCGCGCGGCGCCGAGACGTTCGCCGCGCTGCTGCGCGACGCGCGCGAGCTGCTGGCACGGCAGCCGGCGGTGCGGGCCGGGGTGCGGGCGGGGATGACGCAGCTGCTCGTCGACGAGTTCCAGGACACGGACCGGTTGCAGTGCGACATCCTGCGCCTGCTCGCCCTCGACGGCGCTCCCGGCGAGCGGCCCGGGCTGTTCCTGATCGGGGACCCGAAGCAGTCGATCTACGGCTGGCGCAACGCCGACCTGGCGGCGTACGACGGTTTCCTCGACCTGGTGCGAGCGAGCGGCGGCGAGGTCATGGGCCTCTCGGTCAACTTCCGGTCGCTGCCCCCGATCCTCGACGAGGTGCGGCGGGTGGTGGAGCCGGCGATGGTGCGGCAGGACGGCGTTCAGCCGGCGTTCCAACCCCTGCTCCCGAGTCCCGAGCGCGCTGCGGCGACGGCCACCCGCGATGATCGTCGGGCACCGGTTGAGCACTGGGTGTCGTGGGCGCGGCCGGAGGACGGGTCGCAAGGACTCGCCGTGGCCACCGCGCGGGAGGCGGCGGAGGTCGAGGCACGCGCGCTCGCCGCCGACATCCGCGAGGCCCACGGCGAGGGCGTCCCGTGGCGGGAGTTCGGCGTGCTGCTTCGGACCGCCGGGCCGCTCGACGTCGTCGTCGGGGCGCTGCGCGATGCCGGCGTCCCGCACGTCGTCGAGCGCGACCGCTCGTACTACCGCCGGCGGGAGATTATCGAAGCGGCGGCGCTCGTCCGCGCGGTCCTCGACCCCGGCGACCACCTCGCGCTGGTCGCGGTGCTGCGCTCGAGCCTCGTCGGCGCCCCTGATGCGGCGCTCATTCCGCTGTGGGCGCGCGCGTTCCCCGACCGCGTCGCCGAGCTCACGACGCCGAACGCGGCCGAACTCAATCGGCTCGCGGCGCTGGTGGCGGAAGCGGCCGGCGCGCTCCCCGAGGGGGTCCCGGGCCTGGCGCGCGTGCAGGGGTGGGAGCGCAACCTGACGGCGTTCCTGGAACAGCTGGCGCAGCTCCGCCGCTCGTTCGCGAGCGAGCCCGCGGCGGTCTTCGTCGAGCGCCTGCGAACCGCGACACTGTTCGAGGCGAGCGAGGCGGCGCGCACCCTGGGGACGTACCGGACCGCGAACCTCGACCGCTTCTTCCGCACGCTGCTGGAGGCGATCGAGACCGGCGGCGAGCCGCAGGCGGTGCTGCGCGGGTTGCGGTCGAGCGTTGCGCAGGCGCGCGAGGCCCAGGAGGGGCGGCCGCTCGCGACGGCCGAGGACGCCGTGCGGGTGATGACGATCCATAAGGCGAAGGGGCTGGACTTCGCGCACGTCTACCTGCTCCAGACCCACCGCGAGGCGCGCGGGGACGGCCGGCTCGGCACCGACGCCGAGGAGATCGGCGGCCGCTTCGAGTACGCCTTGCTCGGCGCCCCCACCCCCGGCTGGCACTCCGTGGAGGCGAGGCGGCGGCGGGTGGAGGACGCGGAGCTGGTGCGGACGCTGTACGTCGGCATGACGCGGGCGAAGGACCGGCTCGTGGTGGCGGGGAACTGGCCGCTCGAGCCGGCAGACCCGGCCCGACCACCGCGCTCGCACATGGATGTGCTGGCCCGCCGGGCGCCGTCCGAGGGGCTCGCGGTGGTCGCCGCGGAGCTGCTCGCCGGGGGCGGCCGCCACGCCGACCGGGATGGGACGCGCTGGGTGTTCCCGGCGCTCGGCGCGGCGGGGGACGGCGTCGCCGCGACCGCCGCGGTGACGCCGCCGCTCGCCGCCCCGGAACAGGTCGCGCGCGACGCCGAGCGGCTGGCCGGACTGCGGGTCGAGGCCGCCGCCCGCATGGCGACGGCGTTCTCCGCCCCCGCCTCGGAGGAGGCGCACCGGCGGCTGCGCGAGCTGCTGGACGAGACCGCAGCTGATCCGGCCGGGGAGAGCGCCGGAGCCGCGCCGGCGCGCGCCGGCGAGGGCGGCGCGTCGCCCGCGTCGGCGGCCGGAGCGGCGGTCCACCGGGTCCTGGAGACTCTCGACTTCGACGCCGAGATCGGCAGACAGCTCGCCGCCGCCCGCGGATCGCTCGCCGCGCTGGTGGAAGGGTTGATCGGGCCGGAGGGGCGGCGCGAGGCCGAGCGCCGGGCCGCGGAGGTTCTCAGCCGTTTCGCCGCCGGTCCGCTGCTCGGCCACCTGGACGCGATCGCGCCGCACGTAGTGGCGCGCGAGCTCGCGGTCCTCCTCCCGCCTGGTGAGGGCCCGGCCTCGCCGGTCGGCTTCGTCTCCGGGGCGATCGACCTCCTCTACCGCGACCCGGACACCGGCGAACTCGTCGTCGCCGACTACAAGACCGACGATGTGACTAGTGCCGCCCCGCTCGACGCCAGGGCCGCCACGTACGCGCCGCAGGGCGCCGTCTACCGGCGCGCCGTCCAGGAGGCGTTGGGCCTGTTGCAGCCGCCGCGTTTCGAGTTGTGGTTCCTGCAGGCCGGAGTGATCGTCCCCGTCGCCTGAGCGTTCCGGGACCGGCGGGGGAGCACGCAGCGCCCGTTTTGCGCGCGGTGCGGACGGGCAGGGCGGTTGTGTGGCAAGATGCGCGCGGAGGGACCAGAAGTGTTTCGCAGGAGAGGCACGATCGAGATCCGCCCGGCGGACCGGGACGGCGATATCGCCGAAGCCCGCACGCTCATGAAGGAGTACGCCTCATCGCTCGGGCGGGAGTTCTCCCTCCAGGACTTCGCCCGCGAACTGGCGGAACTCCCCGGCGTCTACACGCCGCCGTCCGGGACGTTGTTGCTGGCCCGCTGCGACGGCCGCCTGGCGGGGTGCGTCGCGCTGCGGTCCCTCGGCGGCGGCGCCTGCCAGATGAGGCGTCTGTTCGTCCGCCATCAATTCCGCGGCAAGGGCGTCGGCAAGCGGTTGGCCCTCGCCGTGATCGGCAGCGCGCGCGATGCCGGTCACACGTTGATGCGCCTCGAGGTCGCGCCGTGGATGGAGGAGGCGATCGCGATGTACCGCGCGATGGGGTTCCGGCAGATCGAACCGCATCCCGCCGCCGCCGGCGACGCCGTGTCGATGGAGCTTCCGCTCGTCTGAAGGGGCTCAGCCGCGCGCCGACTTGCGTTTGAAACGGATCGTCTTGACCCAGGTCTGTTTCTCGCGCTTGACCACGTCCAGCCACAGCGCCCGCGCGACCACGGCGATCCACAGCTGGCAGTAGGTGAAGTACGCCAGCACGATCAAGCCGATCTTGCCGAAGGAGTCCTCGCGGTCGTACGCCAGGGCGAGGAGGATCTCCATGATGAACAGCAGGAAAGCGAGCAGCCACACGGCGGTGTACGGCCCCGGCAGGGGGATCGCGATGAGGCCGGCGAGACTCGCCAGGAAGAGCAGGTCGGAGACCACGATGGCGACGAAGAAGACGTAGTAGAGCGAGAGCAGGTAGAGCACCTCGATCGCCAGCACCTTGTCCTTGAACGCCGGGATCCGGCGGAAGAACTTCGTCGCGACGTAGTTGTTGCCGCGCACCCAACGCGTTCGCTGCTTGAACCAGACCCTCCACGTCTCCGGTTCCTGCTCGTAGGTGACGGCGTACGGGATCACCTTGATCCGGAAGCCCTCCATGTAGATCCGGATCGACATCTCGGAGTCCTCGGTGATTGCGCTCTCGTCCCACCCGCCGAGGTGATCGACGAGCGGGCGGCGGATGACGTAGTTCGTGCCCGGCAGCGTTGAGACGTGGAACAGCGCCCACCGCCCCGCCTGCACGATCGACTGGAACGAGAGCGTCTCGATGTTGATGAAGCGCGTCAGCAGGTTGGTGTCCTTGTTGACGGTGCGGAACTTGCCGATACAGGCGCCGAGCTCGGGGTGGAGCAAGAGCTGCGCCACCAGATACCGGAGCGCGGAAGGCTCGGGGGTGTTGTCTGCGTCGTAGACGGCGATGAGGCCGGCGTCGGTGCGCGCGAGGCCGATGTTGAGGGCACGCGACTTGCCTCGGCCCCCCTCGCCGGAGGGGACCTCGACGAGGCGGATCCGCGGGTCGCGGCGGGCGAACTCCTCGACGATGGCGCCGGTGTCGTCGGAGGAGCCGTCGTTGATCACCAGCACCTCGTACCGGTCGGCGGGGTAATCGAACGCCAGCATCGCCTCCAAGGTGTTACGGATCACGATCCCCTCGTTGTGCGCCGGGATCAGCACCGCGACGTCGGGCCAGTCGAAGGTGAGGGCGTCGACCTCGCGCCGCTCCTTTGCCGAGCGCAGCGAGTGAAAGAACCCCGCCACCGTGAGGACGAGCTGGTAGGCGATCATGAACCAGATCAGGATCACGGCCACGACGAAGACGATGGAGAGGTCGAGCTGCAGGGCGGATTCGTTCACGCGGCCCGCCGGCGGGGTTGCGGCCGCACGCGCACGATCAGGTAGAGGCTGACCAGCAGCCCGACCGCGAGGGCGCCGAAGATCGCGATCACGTACGATGACCAGAAGCTGGTGATGTTGACGCCGTACGACACGCCGCTTTGAGTTACCAGCAGCACGGTGTGTTCGCCGGGAGGGAGGATCAGCGCGTCGCGGCCGCTGCCCTCGAGCGCCGCGAACGCCGTTTCGTGCCCGTCGATGAAGAGGGCGAACGGCTGCCGCGCGAGAGTGGCGATACAACGATTCTCGGACCTGTAGCCGAACGTCACGCTGCGCTGCGAGCTCTTCTGGAACAGGAGGTCACCGGTGATCGAGAGCAGGTGCGAGTCCGGCACGCCCGGCTGCAGCGCCTGCAGGGTCGGCTCCACCTCGAGCACGGTATAGCTCCCCGCCGGCAGCAGGAAGCGCCCGCGCCCGATGGTCCGCACCCTCTGATTGTCGCGCCAGATCTCCTGTGCGTCGCTCGCGAGCTGGAGCACGATCGGGGTCGGGGTGTCGATCGCCCAGCCGTCCTCGACCCGTTTGACCTTGGTGCGCGCGGCGTACGCCGAGGGCAGGAACGGGAGGTCCTGCTGGTTGATGCTCGATTCCGAATAGATCGCGACCCGCGGCGCGCCGAGCGCGGCGGAGTGGACGAGCCACGCCGCCTCCGTCCCGGTCTGGACGCGGGTGGGGAACGGCGTGATCGCGTTCGCGGCGCGGAACGAGAGGATATTGAGGTCGAGCGCGAGGTGCGCCGGGTCCACCAGGCCCGCGTAGCGGGCGGCGATCGCCTCGTAGCGGCGCGGATCGGACGACCACATGCTCTCCGGGTCCTCGACCTGGAGGTGGAAGTCGTACCTCGCGCTCAGCGCGGCGATCTGCTTCGCGTCGACGCCCAGCCAGTTGCGCAACTCCGGCGTGGCGAGGCTGTCGAGGACCGTCACCACGGTCTGGAACCCCGGCTTCCCCTGCGCGACCGAGGCGGCCATGGCGAGCATCGCCTCGTGCAGCTGCACGTTCTTCGCGACGCGGTACTTCGTGAATGCGGCGAGCGCCGCGGGGTCGCGGCGCCAGTACCGCGGCGACGCGGAGTCGAAGATCTCGATCGGGTCGAAGCCGTAGTGAGACTTGAACTCGCGGCGGGCGGAGGGGTGCAGCGGTGTGACGAGCTGCGGGTCCTTCATGCCGCGCCCCGCCTCGAAGTAGAGCTCGCCGATGTCGACGCCGTCCCAGTCGGCGCCGGTCAGCAGCGTGCGGTAGAACTCGGTCGCGGCCGCAAGGCACGCCGGGTCGGTGAGCGCGACCGGGTAGCGCCAGGAGGGCCGGACGTCCTCGCCCTTGTAGTTCTTCTCCCGCCACTCGGGGTGGTCCTGCCAGAACTTCTGGCTCACCTGCGGCGGTTCCAACCAGCAGTAGACCAGGATGCCGTTGGCGTGGCAGAGGGCGATCAGCTTGCCATAGTCGTAGGTCCACTTCGCGTACTCGTGCCACCCCCCGACGTGGAGGATGCGGATCCCGGCCGCGGCCCAGCGGACGACGAGTTGTTCGATGCTCACCGTGTGCCGGTAGCCGGGGTCGAAGAACATCTCGAGTTGCTCCCGGCGCACGAGAGGGGTCAGGTTGAAGAACCGCTGCACGTAGCTGGCGAGGTAGGGGTAGCGGGAATAGCCGCCCGTGCTCGCGGGGTCGAAGCGGGTGCCGAAGAGGATGAACCGCCCGGCGCCGTAGTGCCGCCCGATCACGACCGGGATCCCCGTCACCTCGTCGGAGGCCAAAACCTCGTCCTCGTCGGTGGTCTCGAACTTGTTCATCACCTCGCCGGAGTTCCAGTGCAGGGGCTCGTCCGGATAGAGGCGGTCGCGCACGCGCTCGATGAGCAGCGTCGAATCGAGAAAGTGAACGCCGAAGGCGGTGGCGAGGTCGTTGCGGAAATCGGTGATCAGGTTGCCGCCGCCCTCCACGAAGCTCTTGAGCGCCCCGACCTGAGACTCGGTCAAAGCCTCGGCGACCGAGTACGGCACGATCACCATGTTGTGGTCGCCCGTGTCGATGGCGAGGCCCGGCGCCAGCGCCACCTGGTTCACCGGTATGTTGAGCGCCAAAAAGGGCGCGGCGAGGCTCGCCTGGTCATTGGCGGCGCCCCCCGTGGCGTTCGGGTCGTAGAGGAAGAGCACGTCGGCGGGCGCGTAGTGCGCCTGCCTCCTGGCGATCCTGGCCAGCAGGTCGGCAGCCTGCCCCTTTGCCTTCTCCCACAGCGAGAGCGGCCGCTCCCGGTACTCGCGCGGTTCGGCGACGTAGATCCAGCGCGGCGGGAGCTTCACCTCGCGCTCCACCGCGCCGCGCAGCCGCGTCGGAGAGACCTCGCGCCGCACCAGCTTCCCGTTGCCGTCGATCCAGGACTCGCGCAGGTACTGGTCGGCGAGGGCGAGCTTGACGGTGGCGTTGCCGCTCACGATCGCGCGGTCGTCCATGACGACGGAGTTGGACATCTCGCGCACGTCCACGAACGTATACCCGAGCGCGCGGATGCCGTCCACCAGGCGGGCGAGACACTCGATCGGGACGAACGGGTGGAAGAACACCGACGCGAACCCGTCGCGCACCGCGAGGTCCACCTTGGCGAAGGAGAGGAGCTTGTCGACGGACGCGTTCTCCTTGGCGATGTCGGGATCGAGGGGGACATAGCCGAGGTCCTCCGGGAGGATCCTCTGCCCGTAGATGTCGCGCTTGATGATGTAGGGGAAGTACTGCGAGTAGTCGAGGTTGTCGAGCACCAGCCGCTGCTCCATCGCGGTCGAGAAGTGCTCGGCGAACACCGAGTAGTCGAGCGTGGAGGCGCTGTAGTGGGGCGTCTCCCATACGAGGGGGTAGACGCCGTTCTTGATGCACTCGGCCACCCCGTCCCGCAGCTTCCGGTTGACGTACTCTCGCGAGTCCTCCGGCAGGATCCGGTTGCCGCTCTCGTCCCAGAACTCGTAGTCGGTCGCCGTCTCGCCCTTGTACTGATGGGTGATGCCATGCATGACGATCGTGCCGCCATGCTCCATCATGTAGTGCAAAGCATCGACGTAGTCCGGCTTCTCCGACATCGTCACCCGCGTCTGCGTCGCCGGGTCGACGTAGAACGGGATAATCCCGACGAGGAACGGGATCTTGCGGGCGAACAGGAGGTCCGCCACGGCGCGCAGGCTCGCCGGGTCGGAGAACGGGTTGGTGTCCTCGATGCGGATGAGCGCCGAGTGGGAGGGCGGGTGGTCCTGGCCGAGGATGTCGTGCAACAGGTCCGCGAAGTACAGGTAGCGGTCCG
>Ga0075520_1000807_pt1 | contig 14412 bp, 13 predicted proteins | sample NGEPerB_FD_75100 | JGI IMG/M metagenome (GOLD analysis project Ga0075520, IMG submission 75100) | Arctic peat soil microbial communities from the Barrow Environmental Observatory site, Barrow, Alaska, USA - NGEE PermafrostAB12-B | ecosystem: Environmental > Terrestrial > Soil > Wetlands > Peat ... | reverse complement strand
GCCGCTGGCCCATGTAGTATGCGTAACTGATCTTTTGGCCTCGCAGCGATTCGGCTGATGCCAGAGGGCGATCCTGGCTGGCGGGACAAATAAACACACTCGTGTCGACGGTGTATTTCGGCACGAGGAGATCCAGGACGTCCTCCGAAGTCACGGCCGCTGCGTTCGAAGGGTAGCAGCCTGCGCTGGCATTTGCGAAGACCTGGAGCGCGATATGAATTTTTTGCAGGTTCAGTTCGCACTCCGCTTTTTTCTTGCGCTGGGCGTCCGGTGTCCCGCCCAGTGATCGCAGCACGAGGAATCCCCCGATCAGGAGAATGGCTGCGACGGCCAACAGTTCGATCATGGAGAAGGCCCGCCTGTGGATCCGGCGTTTTGTGTGGAGGAGGAAGCGATCGCTGGGGATATGCGAGCCGGGCATCCTCATGCAGTCGATATAGAGGAAAGCCTGGTTTACTGCAATGTCGATCTGGCGGGTGCCGGCCTCAGGATGCCGGTCTGCCGATGGAGAACGTCAGCCACAACCATCCGGCGATGAAGCTGACGCCGCCGAGCGGGGTGATGGCGCCCAGCCACCGGGTATTGGTGACAGCCAGGACATAGAGAGACCCGGAGAAGAGAATGATGCCTGTCAGGAAGCAGAACCAGGGACCTTTTGGAAGCGGCTGGTGGCCGGCCAGCAGGAAGAGCATCAGGACGTGAGCGAACTGGTAAAAAACAGCCTTGTCCCAAATGGCGGCCGTGTCATTGCGGAGCAGGATGGATTTCAGGCTATGAGCGCCAAAGGCGCCGAGGCCGACGGTGAGAGCGCCGAGCAGCGCCGCGATTCGCATTGCCAGTGTATTCGTCATGATGCCACGCGGGTATATACCCCGGGAGGCAGGTCAATCCAGTGGAATCAGCTCATTCAAATCGAAATTCATTGGATCTTTTTAAAGCAGAAGGGAGGGTGGGGCTATGAAAGCGCATTTGTGTTTTGTGTCCACTGTGTTACATCAAATCGGCTGCAACTGAAACCCATGAACATTATTGCCGACGATCGATGCGCGGAATATTCCCGCCGCGGGCACCCGGAACGGCCCGCCCGAATTGTGCGCACCGTCGAAAAACTCAATTTACAGCGGGAACTTGAAATCACGTGGACGCGCCCCGGCCTGATTGAGGATGCAGCTATTCTGAGGGTGCATTCCCAGCGCCATCTTGCCCGCCTGGATCAGCCGATGGATTTTGACGCCGACACCCCGTTTTACCCGGGAATAGCGGGATACGCCCGGGCTTCGGCCGCGGCGGCGATTGAGTCCATGAAAAGCGCCCGGGCAGGGCAAACAGCTTTCAGTTTGATGCGACCGCCGGGACATCACGCGACCTCTCAAGAAGTGATGGGGTTCTGTTATCTGAACAATGTCGCCATAGCCCTTGTTGAGGCATTGGCCACCGGCGTCCGGCGCGCGGCGGTATTTGATTTTGACGTTCACCACGGAAACGGGACGGAGGAAATCCTGTTGGATTGGGAGGGTGCGGCTTTGTTTTCCATCCACCAGCATCCCTGTTATCCCGGGACCGGGGCGGCAAAGAGGGGCAGCAACTGTTTTAATTTTCCTGTCCTGCCGCACACACCAAGGCTGGAATATCGGCGGGTGCTTTCCCAGGCCCTGGATGGATTAAAGCGATTTGAGCCCGAACTGGTGGCGGTGTCGGCCGGATTTGACGCCTATGCGCGAGATCCGCTGGCGGAGGAAACCCTGGAAGCGGAAGATTTCCACTGGCTGGGCCAGTCCATTGCAAATCTGGGCGTTCCAGTATTCAATGTTCTGGAGGGCGGGTATAGCCACGATTTGCCGGAGCTGATCCTGGCGTATTTGAAAGGACTGTCCGGTTTGTAGCTCGCGGCAAGCCTACTTTTTCGGGGTCTTGACGCTGAATTTGACCGATGGCCGCTCGGATTTCGAAATGATCCGGCTGTGTGTTTTTTTCAGGCGTCGACGCAGCCGCGCGGTGGGGGTGGCAAATACTATGGCCACAATCAGGCCGATCAACACCACTGCCGAACAGACAAAAAGGACCCCGTACATGGAGATGCTTTTACGCTCTCGGCTGCTCCTTGTCCAGAGCACTTATGAGTCGTGGAGTTGGACACTGGCCCGTTGCCAGCGTAAGCTGGAGCGAACCCAGTCAGATCACAGGCATTCCTGGCCTGGATCGCACCTGGAGTTCCTGGAGTTTGCAGCCTGACGGATCAAAGCACAGACAGTATTGATATAGCCGTCGTGGGAGGCCCTCCTTATATTGGATGCGGACGGGCATCTGCGGGGGATCATCACGATGATGGACCTGATCACGGCGATGCAGGAAAGCGCGCGAGGCCATGCGGCGGAGGCGCACCAGGCGGCTTGAGATTCGGCCAAGAGCTTATCCGAATGCTTTCTTTCAGTGGACAATCCTACTCACAATCAGCCTTGGTATTGTTCGTCGCTGACCTTTTCCATCCAGTCAACGGTCTTGCCGTCGAGCTGTTCCTGAATGGCGATGTGCGTCATGGCCGTGGTCGCCGTCGCGCCGTGCCAATGTTTCTCACCTGGCGGGAACCAGATCACGTCACCAGGCCGGATTTGCTCGATGGGGCCACCCAAGCGCTGTGCCAAGCCGCAGCCAGCCGTCACGATCAGGGTCTGGCCCAATGGGTGGGTGTGCCAGGCCGTTCGAGCACCAGGTTCGAAGGTGACACTGGCACCGGCCGCGCGTGCCGGGGCGTTTGCCTGGAACAAGGCGTCTATGCGCACCGTGCCGGTAAACCAATCGGCCGGTCCTTTGCTGGAGGGTTGTGAGCCACTTCTCTTTATGTCCATTTGTGAAGTCCTTTACTCAAAGTTAGCACACGAGGTTTATATTAGAATTCAATTTTCCAACACTTCGACCTCGGGCGGGCGAGGCTGCGTCCGCCATTCCCCTGATGCGGCGTCGTTTCGAGAGTTGTCAGGATAGCATTCGCGTCCTATATTAGCCCGCATGAAAGCCACAATGTTCTTGAACCGGAAAATGTCATGCACTCTCCTGGCCGTTTTGGGGTTTGCCCGGCTGGCTTGCGCCAGCGAACCCACCGCCCTGGAGCTCATCAAGGAAGCGGACCGGTATGTCGGCGAAGATGTCAAAGGCAAGGTCATCCAGATACGATCCGAGAAATCCGTTGGAACTCTCGTTCCGAACATTTGGACGGTTGTTTATTACGATCAGGACGCCACCTTCAAGACAACTGAAGTGAAACTGGGCGCCGGCCGGAAACTGGACTTGAGCCATCCGTTGCGCCAGCCTTTTGCGTACATCAAGGCTGACAATGAGTTGAGCCGCGACAAGATCAAAATTGATTCGGACAAGGCCATTAAGATCGCCACTTCCGAGCCCTTGCTGTCGAATTTAAAGCTGACCGCGACGCGGCTCTCGCTGGAACCGAGCGACCACGGTTCGATTTGGAAAGTGCGGCTATGGGCCGCCAAGTTGCGCCATCCGAACGATGATGCCGATATTGGCGAAGTGGAAATTGCGGCCGATGACGGGAAAGTGATCCACAGCGATCTGCACATCAATCGTGTAGATTAGTCTGCCGAGCATGAATGATTCGCGGGGATGCCAATATGACGTGGTGATCGCAGGCGGGGCAATGGCCGGAGCCGCGACGGCCATTCTTCTCAAGCGCGAGCGGCCGGACCTGCGTGTTTTGGTGATCGAAAAATCCTCCACCTTCTCGCGTCGAGTCGGCGAAGCGACGGTCGAGATCAGCGGTTATTTTCTTTGCCGCGTGCTGGGCCTGACGCAGTACCTCAACGAATCGCACCTGGTCAAACAAGGGATGCGCTTCTGGTTTTCGAATTCCAAGACGGCCACACTCTCCGATTGCAGTGAAATCGGGGGGAAATATTTGTCGCGGGTTCCGGCCTTTCAGGTGGATCGGGCGGCGCTGGACGAGGAAGTGCTTCGGCGCGCCATTGCGCTGGGCGTGGAGCTCTGGCGTCCGGCCACGGTGGGGCCGGTGCAGTTGAACCCGGGCGCCGCTCAATCTCTGGAAGTCCGGTATCAAGACCAGGCACGCACCGTCACGGCCCGGTGGGTGGTGGATGCTTCGGGTGTCGCTGCCTTGCTGGCGCGGCAGGAAAAATGGTGGAGACAGAACGAAGCGCACCCGACGACTGCGGTGTGGGCGCGCTGGACCGGGGTGAAGGACTGGGACGGGTATGAATTGGCCGCCAAATTTCCCGATTGGGCTTCGGCGTGCAATGGAATCCGCGCCACGGCGACCAACCACCTTGTGGGCCTGGGATGGTGGGCGTGGCTGATCCCGCTCAAGGGGGGCGATGTCAGTGTCGGAGTGGTTTTTGACCAGCGTTTGGTGGACTGGCCCGAGGGCGGGACTCTGGGTCAGCGTTTGAAAAGCTTTCTATTGCGGCATCCGGTCGCCCGCGAGCTCATGGCCGATGCTCAATGGCGCGAAGGCGACGTGCATTGGCGCAAGAATCTTCCTTATTACAGCACGACTTTTGCCGGAGACGGCTTTGTGCTGGTCGGCGACGCCGCGGGTTTTATTGATCCATTTTACAGTCCGGGAATGGACTGGATTTCGTTCACTTCATGGTCGGCGGCGCAATTGGTGCTGGCGCAGCAAAAGGGTGAAGCAATGGCGGCGCGGGTTGCGGCGCATAACCAGCGATTCGCCCGCAGCTACCAGCGGTGGTTCGAAGCGGTGTACCAGGACAAGTACGAATACATGGGAGATTACGAATTGATGCGCATTGCGTTTCAATTGGACCTGGGCTTGTACTATTTGGGCGTGGCTTCGCAGCCGTTCAAGCGCGGAGCTAAAGCCCTGAGCGAACCCACATTTTCAACATCGCCTTCGGTGCCATTTTTCTACTTCATCCGATTTTACAATCGCCGCTTCGCCAGCATCGCCAGGGCACGGCGCCGGCGCAATCAGTGGGGCCGGCGCAATAACGGCCGGCGGGAACTGGTCCCGGGCTTTACCTTTTCGCTGAAAAGCGCGCTGCCGATCACAAAGGCGCTGTGCGGCTGGGCCTGGCTGGAATTGACCGAGGGATGGCGAAGCTGGTTTGCGCGCGCGCCTGGAAAACACTCCCTGCATCCATTGAGAGCGCCCGCTTCGTCGGTGCCTTGAAAGAAGAGGAAAGGGACGGAGCGCGTTGGCTTATCCTTCGTCGGTAGGGCTGCGCTGCGCGCAGCCGGGACGCACGCAGTGCGTCCCTACCAATTATCGTGAATGTTATCCTTCCCTGGTTGAACTGCGCTGCGCGCAGCCGGGCGGCTACTATTGGACCGGTTCGGTTTTAGCCATCGCCAGCTTTGCGTTCCCCCGCTTTGTCTTCCAGTATTCGGCAAGGCTCTGTTCCGAGGTTTTGAGCCCCTCCGCGTTCACGTCCGCAAGAATTCTTTCCTCCGTCATGATGAACCGGTCGCGTTTGTACAGCAGGTAATTGCCGCGAATATCCGGTGGGGTCATGTTGATTGTCACCAGGTTGGCGCCGGTGCGCAACCCGCGCCGATACCCGCCCGAAGGTTCGGCAAGATTGAGGGCGCTGACCGAAGGAATCACCCAGTCCGGCCGCATCAAGCGCAGCGCTGCCATGCAATTCAACGTGCCATCGATGTTCGCCATCGGGTGCTTTGCCAGGGGCGTTTCCTCTCCGGGAATGAAGGGGCTCACGCTGCAGCCGCTCAAGGGCAACTCGCGCGCCAGTTCCAGATTGGCCAGCAAATCGGCATCGCTTTGTCCCTGCAATCCCGCGATGAAGCCTGAACTCACAAACCACCCGCTGTCCGCCAGGAGACGGATGTGGGCGATGCGTTGCTCGAAAGTTCCCGGCGCCTTGAATTCGCGGTACAATTGCGGTTGGGCTATTTCAAACTTGAGGATGTAAATGGTCGCGCCGGCAGCTTGTAATTCCGAGTAGAGCTCGGCGTTTAACGTTCCAAGGCACACGCTGATTCCCAACGACGTCTCGCGTCGCAGCGTTCGGATGAGCGGCAACGCGACCTCCCGAACCGCGAGTGGATCTTCGCCGGCCTGGATATTAATGTCGGTGACGATGGGTGGACGGTGATGGATCAACAGCTCGGCCAGGTCATCATGGCGGGCGCGAAAGCGGGACAAATTCCGATTGTCCCGCCGCATGCCGCAGTACGCGCAATTTTCGCGGCAAAAATTGGAAATTTCCACCACGGCGCGGACAAAAACTTTTCTGCCAAACCGTGCCTCGGCCGCCTGGGCGGCTTTTTTGTGGAACGATTGTTGTGACTCGCCGCGGAGATGAAGCAACCCGACTGTCGGGGTGAAGCGTTCAGTCATTGTGATGCGCGACAAAATAGGTCGTGTTTGTCTGTTGCGCAAACAATATCAGCGTGGAATTGATAGGGCGCAACCCTCACCCGAATTTGTGAATATGCTTGGCGTGGTCTGTTGATTTTCTAAGGTGGAGCCATGAATTGGGCGGCTGAGTGCGCGGTTTTAATTCCCTGCCTCAACGAAGCCATCGGCATTCAAGGGCTTGTCGAGGCGGTGCGCGCCATTGCGCCCACAGTGATCGTGATTGACGACGGTTCCATCGACGAAACGGCGGGCAGGGCTGCGCAAGCTGGAGCCGAAGTATTGCGGCGCCGGGTTTGCGGTGGCAAGGGCGCCGCGCTGGCCAGCGGCTGGCAGCATGCGCGTGAGCGAGGCTTTTCCTGGGTGCTGACGATGGATGGCGATGGCCAGCACGCCCCGGAGGATATCCAGGCATTCTTCAGCTGCGCAGAGCGGACGGATGCCAGTTTGGTGGTGGGAAACCGGATGGGCAACGCCGGGCAAATGCCTCGAGTTCGGCGATTTGTGAACCACTGGATGAGTGCCCGCATTTCGCGCATGGCCGGCCAGCCATTCCCTGATTCGCAGTGCGGTTTTCGTTTGATGGATCTGGATTGTCTTTTTCAGCTCCCCATTTCCGCCAGGCATTATGAAATCGAATCGGATGTGCTCCTCGCGTTCGCGCGTTGCGGATTCAAAATAGAATTCGTGCCTGTCCGCGTCATTTACGGCACGGAGCAAAGCAAAATCACTCCGGTGGGCGATACGATCCGGTGGGCTCGTTGGTGGTGGAGAGCGCAAAAGGGCGTGTTGCCCAAAAGGAAAAAAACGGGGAAAGGGAAAGAAAACCCTCACCCCGGCCCTCTCCCATCGGATGGGAGAGGGAGAATGTATTGACGCGTTGGTTGCAAACCATGGCGCAAAAAAGATCCAAAGCGTTCGACTCCTGTTCCCTCTCCCGTCGGACGGGAGAGGGTCAGGGTGAGGGCTGTTTTAGCTTGGCTTCATCGCTTCGAGAATGACCCGCGTGCAGTAGCGCACCCGGACCCGCGCTCCCGCCATTCCCGCCCGGCGCGCATACTCGGCCATTTCGGGGACTCGGAAACCGCGCCGAACCGAGAGCATCGCATCGGCTCGGAAATGCGCGGGATACGATTTCAGATGGAATAGCACCCAGAGCAGTCCGTAAAGCACCGGTCCGCGATTCAGGTCGGCCAGGAAAACGGCGCGGCTGGCAACGCGCCAGGCTTCACGAAGATGGCGCAGAATCTCTTCGTCCGAGACGAGGTGATGCGTCATTTGCGAAGCGATGACGACGTCGAAGCTGCCATTCACAAAAGGAAGCGCAACCACGGAGCCCACAATGCCGCCGCTCCGGCTCAGGCGCAGCCCGGTCAGGCTGATGTCCAGATTCGCAAAGCTCCAGTTCCACCCGCGTCTGGCCGCCCAATCCTGCAAAAGATTTCCAAGCGCGCCATCGCCCGCGCCGAGATCGAGAATTCGCAGGGAACGGCTCTGGTCCTGGCCCAGCCGTTTGGGAATCAAATTTTGAAACGGTTCGGCGAACCTGAAAAACCGGTTGACCCTCGCAAGTGTTGCGTAGAATTCGGCGATCTCAGCGGCCGGTCGGCCCGGTGAATCGAAATATTCTGCTTGCGTGGCCCGGCACTTCAAAAACATGCTCTTCCTTAACGGATACCATGATCGAGATACAAGCCAAACCCTCCATCCGCGCGCGTTTGTGGCGGAAAATTCCAGCGCGGATTCTGAGCGTCCTGATCGCGGCGGCTGTGATTGGGGCCTCAACGCGCTACATTTCCGCGGCGCTGGACAAAGTTCCGTCCAGGGCGGGGTTCTCGCGAGGCTTGCTCCAGGGCGCGCTGATGCCGGCCGCGATGCCGAACCTGCTCGTGGGAAACGATGTGACGATTTATGCCCAAAATAACACCGGCGTGCCGTACAAGCTTGGTTATACCTGCGGCGTCAATGTATGCGGCGTCGTGTTCTTCGGGCTTTTCTTCCTGCGGGTGAACCGCTGGCGCGATCGGCGCGATGCCCGCGCCTAGCCGGCCTGGGCCGGCGGCGGCTTGGCTGCCACTTTCAATTCCAAATGCAAATCGCGGAGCTGCCTGGCATCTACCGTCCCGGGTGAATCGGTCATGATGTCCGTTCCCTTGGCTGTTTTCGGGAATGCAATCACGTCGCGAATGCTCGGGGTGCCGCAAAGAATTGCCACCAGCCTGTCGAACCCTAGCGCGATGCCCCCGTGCGGCGGAGCGCCGTACTTGAACGCTTCCAGCATGTAACCGAACCGGGCCTGGACCATCTCCGGCGGGATCTGTAGCACTTCTTCAAACACCGTTTTCTGCACCGCAGGTTGATGAATACGAATGGACCCGCCGCCCAGTTCCACCCCGTTCACCACGATATCGTAATGCTGCCCCCGCACCTTCTTCGGGTCGGTCTTCAGCAGGGGAACATCTTCGGCCACCGGCGCCGTGAACGGATGATGACTCGAGTACCACCGGTTCTGTTCCTTGTCGAAACTCAACAACGGGAAATCGGTCACCCACAGAAAATCGAACCGGTCGGCGGCCACTTTTAATTTGCCCTGCGCCTTCAGAGTCTCGGCGCAGTAGAGCCGGATCTTGCCCAGGATTTCGCACGCATTCAGCCATTGATCGGCGGCGAACAACACCAGGTCCCCTTCTTCCATCGCCAGCTTCTGCTTTAACGCGCTCTTCTCGGCTTCGTTGAAGAATTTGACGATGGGCGATTTCCACTCGCCGCCCTCCACCTTGATAAACGCCAAACCCTTTGCGCCAAAACTTTTGGCGTATTCCGTCATCGTTTCAATCTGCCCCTGTGTCGCACCGGCAAGCCCCTTCGCGTTCAATGCTTTGACGACACCGCCTCCGGCGATGGCCCCGCTGAACACTTTGAATTTGCTGGCGCGAAATTCTTCGGTGAAGTCCACCAGCTCGATGCCAAACCGGGTGTCGGGCTTGTCAATGCCGTAACGCGAGAGAGCTTCCTGGTACGTCAGCCGCCGGAATGGCGTCGGCACGTCCATGTCCAACGCCACTTTCCAAACCGTCTTCAGCAGGCTTTCAATCAGCGAGTAAATATCCTCCCTGTCTATAAAGGACATTTCGATATCAATTTGCGTAAACTCCGGTTGACGGTCAGCCCGCAGGTCTTCATCGCGATAGCAGCGGGCGATCTGAAAATATTTTTCCAGTCCGGCTACCATTAGGATTTGCTTGAACTGCTGGGGCGATTGGGGCAAGGCGTAGAACAGGCCCGGGCTGGTCCTGCTGGGGACCAGGAATTCCCGGGCGCCCTCGGGTGTGGATTTGAAGAGGGTGGGGGTTTCCACTTCCAGGAATCCCTGCTGTTCCATGAACAAGCGTGTGGCAATGGCAACCCGGCTGCGGAGCTTCAGGTTGCGAGCCATCTCCGGCCGGCGCAAATCCAGGTAGCGATATTTCAGCCGCAATTCCTCGTTGACCCGGGCGGCGGCCTCGGGATCGTCCACCGGAAACGGCAGCACTTCCGCCATGTTCAAAACTTCCAGGCCATCGGCCATCACCTCAATCTGGCCTGTCGGGATCTTCAGGTTATCGGTCCCCTCGGGCCGGTGCCGGACGCGTCCGGAAATACTGACCACGCATTCGCTGCGCAACGCGGCCGCTTTTTCAAAAAGCTCCTTGGGCATCGCCGAAGGGTCGAACACCGTTTGGGTGCGCCCTTCCCGATCCCGGATATCGATGAAGATCAACCCTCCAAGGTCGCGTCGGGAGTGAATCCAGCCTGATAAAATGACCTGTTGTTGAATGTGCGCGGGGCGCAATTCATTGCAATGATGCGTGCGTTTCATTTGTAAGTTAGTGCCGTTCCAATGCGCTGAGGCCCTGGCAAAGCCCGCTACGGTAAACGTAAAAAGACATATTGAACTTTGTCTTCAGTGCTCACGCACCTCCCGCCCAGCGGGGCGGGTGTTCCAGTTGGAAAAGCATTTCGCCCGCTGCGGGCACAAGAAGAACTCCATCCTCTTCCTGGTTTGCGAAATCGGCGGGGACGATGCTCTTCGGATCTCGGTATCCCAGGTTGATTCTGCGGCAGGTCGCTTCGTCAATACCTGTCGCGAGCGTCACCTGGATCCGGCATTTCTCAACGCCCTGATCAAACGTCCCCACTCCCCGTACATGCGTCGAATGGGCCAGCACGCCCCAGGGATATTGATGAAAGCGGTCCCACTGCTTCAGAAAATAATCGCGGCAATGGTATCCGATCTCCTCGATGAGTCTGCCGTGCGTCACGGAGATCTCACGCACCTGCGGGGCGTAAATGATCAACTCCCCGCCGTCGGCCACCACGGGCTCCAGTTTATACATGCACTTCCCCGCCACCCAAATCTCGTCATACATTGCCGGCGCGCAGGAAAGCACCGTCTTGAAGGGTTTTGGCTTGCGCGTGATATGGATTCGCGCCGAGAGCTCGCTTGCTTTGTCCCACGCCTGCTCCGGCGTTCCCGCGTAAAGGCCCGCCAGTGACTTGTCCGGCGCGACCACCAGCGCAAAACAGAGCTTGTCCACCTTGACCATCGCCCCCGCGCGATCGACCACCTTCCGGACCGGCGTCCATTTGTTGCCAATGATCATCGGGTTTGTGCACACAGCGCCGAGCCAATGAAAAAAGTTTAAAATCTTCGGCCCGCCCACTCCCGGGAACAGATATTTGTTGCCGCCGGAAAACCCCACCACCTCATGCGGAAACACAGGGCCAACGATAATCACCTGGTCATATTCGAAAATCCGTTTGTTGATCTCGACAGGCACGTCCATCGCAAAGAGGCCGTCGGTCAGCGCGTTGATTTCTTTGGCCGGAATCACTCCTATTTCCTGGAGCGCCTCGGGATTGTTCCACTCGTGATTGAAAAAGTGAACGCCTTTGAACTGACCGGCGCGTTCCTGTGCGGAAATCTCCAGTCGGCGGCAGATGGCTTCCTCGCTCATCGCCGGGTGCGTCCCCAGCGCGATCAGGACGTCAAAGGATTTGCTGGCTCCGGCGATCCGGTTGTGGAGGGTTTTGAAGAGAAGACCGATGGGGGCGCTCCGCGTCCCGTCCGGCACAATCAGCAACACGCGCTTGCCCTGGTGGTGCCCTGACGGGCACGCCTCGGCCACGATTTCGGCAACTTGTTCGGCTGTCAGTCCGCCGGATGTGGAAGGGCCTTTCATTCAGTCACGGCAATATCGCTCTTCTCAGATCGTCTGGCTTAAAAATCCGCCATCCACGCGGATATCGGTGCCGGTGACAAAGCTGCTGGCTTTGGCGCTGGCCAGGAACACGGCCGCGCCGACCAGCTCGCGGGCTTCGCCGAACCGCCCCATGGGAGTATGCGCCCAGATGGAGTTGGTGCGGGCCGTGGGTGAACCGTCGTCATTGAACAGCAGTTTTCGATTTTGTTCGGCGGGAAAAAACCCTGGCGTGATCGTGTTCACGCGCACGCCTTTGGGCGCCCATTCGCGCGCCAGGAACAGCGACAGGTTCAACAGGGCCGCTTTGGCCGCCGAATACGTCACCACCCGCGACAATGGCAAATGAGCCGACACGCTCGCGATGTTAATGATGCTTCCCTTTCCGCGCGATGCCATCGCCGGCCCGAATTCCTGGCACGGAAGAAATGCGCCGCCCACCAGGTTTAATTCCAAGCTCGCATGCCAGGCGTCGAGGCTGATGTTTTCAAACTTGTTGTCGGCTGTCACCGTCACCTTGGGATCGTTCCCGCCGGCGGCGTTGACGAGGATGGTGGGTGAGCCGAGGGCTTTCTGGATGTGTTGATGAGCCGAGCGCAGGCTTGCGGCCTCGACTGCGTTGGCAATGAAGAACGCGGCCTTGCCTCCGCGCGCCTGGATGGCTTTGACGCGCGCTTCCCCGCGTTCCTTGTTGCGCCCGACCACCGCCACGGCCGCCCCGGAGTCTGCCAGGCCATCCGCAATCGCGCCGCCCAATGCCCCGGTGGCGCCGATCACCACCGCCGTTTCACCCGACAAATCGAAAAGGTTCATAGCCCTCCAGTGTGGGCCAAGTCACGATGGTCGAGAAGAGAAAATTTTGCATTCCGCTGGCCACTTTGTGCATGTTCCATTAGCATGGTTGAGATGACAGATTTCTTGCCACGACCCGAAGTAATCATCACCCATGAAAGCGACCTGGACGGTCTTGTGGCGGGCGTGCTCCTGCAACGGTTGGCGCGAAAACTCTTCGGCGTCGATGTGCGGATGGAAGCGTTTCATTACAACGCCTGGAAACAACGGGATCTGCGCGAGAAATCCGCATGGGTGGCCGACTTCTCGTTCGAACAGCGTTTGGACAAACCCAACTGGGTGGTGATCGACCACCATGCCACCGAAACGGCGGCCAAAACCGTAACGCTCATCCACGACCTGAAAAAATCCGCCGGGCTGCTCTGCTACGAATTGTGCCGCAGCAAGGGGCTCGATTCGCCGGAGCTCGACCGGCTCGTGCACATTAATAACGTCGCCGACTTGTTCCTCGAGGACGATCCCGATTTCATCCTTGCCGGCGATTACGCCAATCTCGTCAAAACTTACCAATTCTGGAATTTACACAACCTCATCGGCGGCGAGATCGAAAAATTGCTCGATCACCCGCTTCTGGAAGTGATGGCAGTCAAGCGGCGGATCGAGAATCCTTTGGGCTTCGAATGGAGCAAGTCCAACATTACCGAAATCAGCGAGATGGTCGGTTTCATGGAAACTGTGATCGGAAACAACAATTTGATCGTGCATCAAATGCTCGAACAACAGGCGACCCGGTTTCCTGTCCTGGTGACCCTTTTTCGCCGCTCCAACAACGTCATCATCGCAAGTTTTCGCAGCCGAAACGGCGAGGCCTTGAAAGTGGCGGAGAAATTTCAGGGCGGCGGCCACCCCAATGCCAGCGGCGCCACCTTGCCAAAATCCATCCGGACCATTCCTGACTCGATTCCCTACCTGCGCCAGGTTCTGAACCCGAGAAGGGAACCGCCGTTGAACAGCCTCGAAAGCCTGTTCAGCTCGATCGAGATTCCGCAAAAGTAAAAGGGCAACTTTCCTCGTTGCCATCGCGCCTGCGGGCGATACCATCGCTGTCATCATGGCGCCATCACCAGCAACTCCCTCTCCTGGACTGCGCGCTGACGGCCGACAGCCGGGGCAATTGCGTCCGCTGCGATTTCAGAACGGCATTGCCCCGTACGCCCAGGGTTCCACGTTGATTGAAGCGGGAAATACGCGGGTGATTTGCGCCGTTGCGGTCGAGGACACGGTGCCGCGCTGGATGAAGGAACAGGGCGTTCCGGGCGGTTGGATCACAGCGGAGTACTCCATGCTTCCGTACTCCACCCTCCAGAGAAAACCACGCGATATCACCAGGGGAAAACTCGACGGCAGGGCTTCGGAGATCCAGCGTCTCATCGGCAGGGCGATGCGGTCCGCGCTGGACCTGGAGAAACTTGGCCAGCGCACCATTTGGGTGGATTGCGACGTTTTGCAGGCCGACGGGGGCACCCGCACAGCGGCAATCACCGGCGCCTATGTCGCGCTCTCAATCGCCGTCAACCGGCTTTTGGCAGAGGGCAAGTTGACGCAAAACCCGTTGTCGCACGCCATCGCCGCGGTCAGCATCGGGATCATCGGCGGCCAGGCTCTCCTGGACCTGTGCTACACCGAAGATGTGGCTGCCAGTGTGGATTTCAACCTGGTCATGAATTCCGCCGGCCAATTCATCGAGTTGCAGGGCACAGGCGAGGAATCCACGTTCAGCGAGGCGCAATTGTCTGAATTGCTCGAGTTGGGAAAGAGCGGCATCCGCGATCTGCTCAAGGCTCAGCAGCAAGCAATCGCGATGTGAAACAGCCGCAGGTTTGGACACTTTCCATCGCAACAACGTCGGAGGCTGAATCCGCCATTTCCGAATGGCTGGAGACAATGTTGGGCGATCCGCCGGTTTCCTACACCGATGCCGACACCGGCGCGGTCACCATCACCTCGTAT
>Ga0075520_1000806_pt1 | contig 14416 bp, 10 predicted proteins | sample NGEPerB_FD_75100 | JGI IMG/M metagenome (GOLD analysis project Ga0075520, IMG submission 75100) | Arctic peat soil microbial communities from the Barrow Environmental Observatory site, Barrow, Alaska, USA - NGEE PermafrostAB12-B | ecosystem: Environmental > Terrestrial > Soil > Wetlands > Peat ... | reverse complement strand
GGGTTGTCGTTCGCCAGCAACCAGGGAGGATTTGAGCTCGGATACACATTCTAGGGCAGTCATGCCAGGATCCCGCCCGGAAGGGCTCTGCTGGCTCGGGAAATCTACAAACCCGCATCCGCAATAGTCCCGGTGAAACCCTTGGACGCCTTTCGGGAGCCACCCCGATTGCGCTGTAAACCGGGTTCTGCAACGATGATCGCGTTATTAGCGACCACAGTTTATGATGATATCTGTATTCAAGCGATCCGTTGCAAAAAGTATTCAAACTGCGTTCTCGGGTTTGTTAATCATGGGCCTGCCCGCCGGTTTCTGCGCGATGGCAATGCCCGCCGGAACCACCATCCAAGCCTGGGGCAACGTCAGTTATGACCTTGCCGCAACCCCAAACACCAAGCGCCCCGACGTGACTGTCCAGATCGCCGCTGGCACCTTCCACAGCCTGGCATTGAAGAACACCGGCAAAGTGGATGCCTGGGGCAACAATCAATTTGGCCAGCTCACGATTCCCGACAGGGTGAAACGCGGGTTCACGATTTCAATTGCAGCCGGAAACGTCCATAGCCTGGCCCTCATGGGCAATGGGACCGTGACTGCGTGGGGTCCCTCGGGTGGGGTGTACGGTGATTATGGACAGTGCGACGTTCCCTCCGACTTGCGCCGTGTCAGGGCAATCGCCGCCGGCGCCATTCATAGCCTTGCGCTTCGGCGGGACGGCACGGTCGTCGCCTGGGGCGCGAATATGGCCGGACAATGCGATGTGCCGCAGGATCTCAATAACGTCGTCGCCATCGCCGGCGGCATGTACCACAGCGTCGCCTTGAAGTCAGACGGCACCGTGGTCGCCTGGGGAAACAATGATTGGGGCCAGACCACCGTGCCAGATGGATTGACGGATGTCGTCGCCATTGCCGCCGGCGGCAATCACAGCGTCGCGTTGAAGAAGGACGGCACCGTCGTGTCCTGGGGCACGTACGGCCTGGCTCAGTTCGGCGTGCCGGAAGGATTGACGGATGTCGTCGCGATCGCGACCGGCGATTATCACACGATTGCGCTGAAAAGCGACGGGACGGTGGTTGCCTGGGGTTTTGATTCGGCGGGTCAATGCGATGTCCCGATCGGGGTGAATGGCGTTATGGCGATCGCGGCGCACGGCAATTACAGCATGGCGCTTTCGAATGGCGCGCAGCCGAAATCGAATCCTGCTCATAAAGCAGTTCTAAGTTCTGGTCGGTGATTGAGTGTTGTGCGGTGAGGGTTGAGCGAAGGGTGTTGGAATTCGCTCGGGACCAGGCGAGTCGGGGGAACTTGAACCAAACCTTCCCCTGGTTCATCTGAGGGTTGCAGGCCGAGGACGGCGGGTTGAGGGTTGAAGACCCCTCACCCCGTCCCTCCGCCGAAATGAATGTGGCCGCGCTCCTGCGCCGTTGCTTCACCATCGCAAATTAGGGTGAGGTTTTTTTTGCTTGTTCTTGCGCATCTCTCGTTGCAGGTTTTCCCCAGTCCTTATGGATTAAACAATAAAACGATTATTATATGCGTCATCTAAAGACTTCAAAATGGTTCGGATTGGGCATGGCTTTGATTCCGGCTTTGCTGCTGGTCGGTTGTCGGTCGGGCAATGAGCCTTCCCATCACGAACACATGTCCCAGACCGCGGCTACGCAAGCGCCTGAACCTGCGCCCGTTCCGGCCCCGCCCGCAATCACCGAAGCGCCGGCGGCTCCCATGGCCCCCAATCCTGCCGCACCTCAGGTCGCACCCGCTCCGGAGACTCCCAAAGCCACCGATTCACGCCCCACCGTGCGCATCGATGCCGGGGCTTCCGCTCCGTATACCGATTCTCAGGGAAATACCTGGCTCGCCGACCAGGGATTTGAAGGCGGCGACATGATTGAGCGGGCAGGGGATCTTGAGATCGCAAACACCAAGGATCCAGGGCTGTTCCGGACCGAACACTACGGCATGACCTCCTTCTCGTATAAACTGCCCAATGGGAAGTATACCGTGAAACTCCATTTCGCCGAGACATACGAGGGAATTTCAGGCGCCGGCCAGCGAGTCTTCTCCTTCAAGGTCGGAGGCCAGGAGTTCAAAGACTTTGACGTCTGGGCCAAGGCCGGCGGCGGCCAGAAAGCTTACGTCCAAAGCGTCGATGTGGACGTGACGGACGGCAAACTCGACATTACTTTCACAAGCGCGGATCAGAGCCCTGAAATCACCGCGATCGAAATTAACCCGGCTCCGTAACGGCAGCGAAGCGAAACTCAAGACGGAAGCTGCCCCGCTGACGCGCGGAGCGTGTGAAAGATGGGCGGTGGAAGGTATTTGGGGGCCGGCAAGGAAGGCTTCTTGCCGGCCCGGCGCGCCGTGGTCAGGAGACTCGCGCGCGTGATTCGCGGAAAACGTTCCGCCAGGCGGATCAGCGGCGGTGCTGCCTGCGGGCTGCGTGCTTCTTAACGGGGACGGGGACCAGAAGACCTCGGATTTGCTCGTTATAGAAATCCGCGATGAGATAACCGATGACCGCGAGGGCGAAAGCAGCGATGATATAAACAGCAATCATAGTTTTTGGTTTCGTTTCCGGGGCAGCCCCAAACGAGCGGCTACCCCGGGTCATGCGCTGAACAAGCCGCACGAACATGTTCAGCTTTGCAGATTCCTCCACCGCGCACAATCAGGGCACCGCTCAAAGCCATCCAAGGGATTATCCGGGATGATCGGGGGCTTGACCCGACCTCACATCCCTGCTGTATTCCTATTTCCGGTAGGGCTGCGCTGCGCGCAGCCGGATGCATGCAGTGCGCCCCTGCCAAGTCGCGACGGCGCCATCCATTGCCTCGCATCGATTCTCACAACAATTGCCCGCTCGATCTTGACAGTTTCAGGTTGTCGAATAGGGTTAGGCGAGACGCACCACTCAGAACTGGACCGAACCATTAAGGGGCATGAAGACCACCATCGCGACTGCCGCAGTTGTCTGCCTTTGTTGCAGCGGGTTTTCCTATCAAATCATTTTTAACGGCATAGCCTACGGCAACACTCTGAATCTTCAGGACACCTTGCCCCCGGGCGTGCCGCTGGCTGTGTATGGTTCCGCGCGAAATGAAACGCATCAAATTTCTTATGATCCCGCCCTGGGCGAGAGCGACATTCTAACCGGTGGCCCGCAGTATGGCGGCTTCGGCAACTTTTCAATTGCTCCAGAATCCGGCAATGCTCAATCAGGAATCGTGCAGGTTTATCTTGATTACTTCTTTACGCACATTGAGGCTTATTATTTCAACAACTTCCAGGTCACGTCCATTGCCTATTTCGATCAGGGTTCCGTCGATATTTACCAGGTCGACGGCCCGCTGGGTCCGGTTGCTTCCGTCCCGCTGAGCCTGGGCAATTCCAGCGCCCTCCTGATCCTGGACGTCAACACCGACTATTTTGTCCAGTGCGTCATCGATGGAAACCCCGCGGTTTCCGCCTGGTCGCCGGCGGTGATCGATCCTTCTGTGCCCGGATATGCACTGGGCTCCACGCAAAGCAGGTGGACTCCGAGCTCCATTGAAATAATCCCGGCAGTTCCGGAGCCGAGTGGCCTCGCCGTCTGCGCACTCGGTCTTATCCTCGGAATCGTCAAGCGCATTTCATTTTAAGCACCTTCCTGTGGACTGCGGACTGGACGTGACCCGATCAGCGTCCGACCAGTTTCTGCAGGTGTTCCGGGTAGCGCGCCCCTTGAACAGCAATTTCGGATGCAGCGCTTTCCAGCTCGCGCAAATCCTCCGGCGCAAGCTGAACGGAAGCGGCTCCGATGTTTTCGCGCAAGCGATGCAGCTTCGTGGTGCCCGGAATCGGAACAATCCACGGCTTCTGCGCCAGCAGCCAGGCCAGCGCGACCTGGGCGGATGTCACTTTCTTCTGTTCCGCAAATCTCCCGATCAGGTCGACCCAAGCCTGATTCGCTTTTCGATTCTCCGGGCTAAAGCGAGGGACCTTATTCCGGAAATCTGAGCTGTCGAACTTCGTATCCTCTTTGATCTTTCCCGTGAGGAAGCCCTGGCCCAGGGGACTAAAGGGAACGAACCCGATTCCCAATTCTTCCAGGGCCGGCAATACTTCCGCTTTCGGCTCTCTCCACCACAGCGAGTATTCGCTTTGCAGCGCAGTCACCCGCAGGACGGCATGCGCGCGGCGGATGGTCTGTATCCCGGCTTCAGACAGCCCGAAGTGTTTGACTTTGCCTTGCTGAATCAAAACTTTCACCGTCGCCGCCACGTCTTCGATGGGCACGTTTGGATCCACCCGATGCTGGTAGAGCAAGTCGATTGTTTGGACCTTGAGCCGCTTGAGCGAGCCTTCCACGGCCTGATTGATGTGCTCGGGCCGGCTGTTCAACTCACCCGGCTTGCCGCCGACGCAATCAAATCCAAATTTGGTGGCGATGACCACCTGATCGCGAAACGGAGCTAAGGCTTCGCCCACGAGTTCCTCGTTTGTGAACGGGCCATAGACCTCGGCGGTGTCGAAGAAAGTGACTCCGAGTTCGACGGCCGACCGAATCAGGGAGATCATCTCCTGCTTGTCTCCAGCCGGCCCGTAGCCAAAGCTCATGCTCATGCAGCCGAGCCCGATGGCTGAGACTTCCAAATTGCTCTTTCCCAGTTTGCGCTTTTGCATTTTGAACTCCTGTCTTTGTGCTAAAGGTGTGAATAACCTTACTCCGTAAAGGGGCGGCTGTCGCGCGGGGTCTTGCTCCACCTGTTGGGATATCGCTTGAAAGCCTCGGCAGAAGTTGTCTCAGGTATGCTTTACGGCATTCCTGTGCGGTTCGGGCTGTCTCCACAGTTCATCACGTGATAGATCGCCTCCGGATACTGCACGCTCAGTTTCCGCCCCATGCCCGCCATCAAAACTCCAGCCGCACCACTTATCAATTCCCAGGTTAAACCCCACCCTCACCTTCGCGATTTATTGCAAATTATCGGGACCGACCTCTTTTACGCGACCTCTTTTACGGGGCACCGCAATTGTACGCACCGGGGCACCGGGGCACAATTTCACAGGATTGTTAATGGCAGTTCGGCGAAGTCGGACTATTTCCCGGCCCGATAAGGCTGGTGCGCTTTGAAAGTGTCGACGAGCGTCTGGGCTTTTTGAGTGGTGGCTGCATCGTTCACGCTCACTGCCAAATCCCTTGCCTGTTCAGCGTGTTTGACGGCTTCGTCGTAGTTGCCTGCTTCTGCGCAGCCAGCCGCAAGGGTGGCGATGCAGATCGGGTTTTTGTATTCAGTCTCCTGGCAGGTTTCCATGGCCAGCTTGACGGCGACCGCTCCATTCCGTTCCCCGGCTTCCGGTGTCGTTGCCAGTTTCCATGCCATCTCGTTGAGCAATCGCGGCACAACGGGATCCATGGCGAAAGCATATTGTAGTTGTGTCAAACCCTCATTATCCCGGCCCGCCAGCAATAACGCATAGCCGAGCTTAACCCTCAACCCTGCAAAGAAGGGCGATAACTGAAGGCCCTGGCGGGATACGTCAATGGCCTCCTCATAACGATTCTGTTGCGTCAGCCAGACGGTGAGCTTTTCGCATATCCCCACATTGCCGGGGCTGAACACCAATGCTTCCTTTGCGGCTTTTATTGCCTCATCCGCGTGCTTCCGCTTCATCTCAAGCATCGCGCGCAATAAATACACCTCTGCATAGGCAGGTTCCTGGCGGCCCATGATTTCAATCTGCTGCCCGGCAGCATCCAACCGCCCGACCAGCAAGAGGTCCACAATATAATGTAATCGCAGTTCCCTCGTCGGATTGGAGTTGAGCCGTGAACTCAAAAGATCGGCGGCTTCCGTGTACTGCCCGTGTTTTATCAGGTCCGTTTCCAAAATCAGCGTGCTGGCAACGGAGGATCTCAAAACCCAGAACGAGGCGTAACTGTTCATTGCCCAAACCCCCAGAAAAACCGCCAACACAAACCCGAGGATAGCGCTGCGCCGCGCGACGAAACTGAACCCTGACGCGCCAAAGGCGCACAAAGGAATCAAGGTGAACAATCCATAGAACGCCTTGGACTGGGCATAACTCGGAACGACGAGCGACATATAGACCACAGCCAGAATGCTGAGCCCGCTCAGCGCCAGCATCAAGAGCCATTCCGCCGAAGGCCGCCGGACAAACCGCACCAGGGCCAGGATGGCTCCCCCCAGAATTGCCAGACTGGGCAGCAAAGAAAGCCAGCAGCCAACAGCCATGAAATCAAAATTCCAGGGCGGGCGCGGAATGTCGGTAACCCCGCCGATCAAACCATCGCCCCAAAGAGTGGAATAAATTCCATCGCCGAAACTCCTGAAGGCGCTAAACCATGGATGGAGCAGGACGTCGCCGAATCGGAGAAAGAAGGCGCTGGTTCTGTAACCATCATTTTGCCACCAGTGAAATCCGGTTGCGGGATCCCAGTTGCCGATGAGCGGGTTGCCGTAGTGCAACCAGGCTCGAGCATAGTGCCAGCCACTGGTCACGATGCAAACGGCCACAATGACGGCGATGTGCCCCGACAGTTGCGAGACGGAAAATTTCCGGTTTTCCAGCCAACGCCAGGCCAGGGCAGCGCAGATCGCGGGCACGGCCAGCAACGCAGTGGGTTTGCTTAACGCCGCCGCTCCGAGACAAAGTCCCAGTGCCGCGCATTGTCTCCACGACACGGACTCCTGCTTCAGAAGATAAAGGGTGAGCAGCACACATCCACTCACCAGTGTTGCCGCGAACACCTCGTTTGTAAAATATTGCGACAGATAAATCATCGCCGGCAAAAATCCCGCAAATAGAATTCCCCACCGCATTTCCGATCCACGATTATAGAGCAGACGCAGCGAGGCCCAAACGATCACGCAATTCCCAATCCCGATTCCCAGCCCCAGTATCCGCAACAGGATCAAGCCTGCGGGGTCGGAGACCGTCAGTGTAAAAAGTTCCAGCAGGGCCGCGGCAAGCGTGTAGTAAAGCGGCGGCTGGAACATTTCCCAGCCATTGCCTGCCAGTGGCAACGCGCCGTGTTCCTGGATGTAACGGATGTAATCAAGATGGAACCCGACATCGAAGCCAACCTTGTCGGCCGGCAACAGTCCAAGATTGTTTGCGAACAGCGCGGCCCACATCCCCACGAGGATAACGATGGGAAAATGAGTTCTGATCCACGCTCCTTTCCCGGGCAACCGAGTATCGCCGCCTTGCAGCAACTTTGCCAGGATCCAGTAGCCGGCGGCCGAGATTGCGGCAAAGACCAGGAGGGTTTTCCATAATCTTAATGCTGACGGCCCGGGCTGTTCGATGAGCGAAACGGGGCCGTCGGGGGCCAGTTGTTTGGGCTCGGTCGCCAGGACCGCTTTGCGCCATGCTGCGCCGGCGAGGGAAGCCTGCCAGTGTGCTCCGCTCGTAGTTTTTGGCGAACCCGCGTTCAGATAAAACCACAGGGCGGGCGGCCCATTGGAATTCCAAACCGTAACTTCGAGGCGATTTTCACCACGACGCAATTGGCTGGACACATCAAACAGGTCGGGTTCTTTCCAGTTTCTGCCCGTCTGCAAGCGATTTGTAATCGCGATTCCATTTACCGACAGCGCAAATTCGCGGAGTCCGGCGATTCTTAGCGGCGCGTTGGCGGGAAGGTTTTCCAGATTAAAGGAGGTCCTGAACAGGGCGGGTAGTCGAACGACGGGATGCAGCCCAAAGTCCGGCCCGGTGGGATAGATGATCCATTGGGCCGGGTCCAGCCGGGGCAAAAAGGCGATGTCAGAGCGACGGCTGGTTTTCCACCAAAAGCCAATGCTGCCGAGGATGGCGACACACACAAGAGCCAATGCCAGCCGCGAGTATCGGGTCTTCAATTCTGTTGCTTGCGGTTGTTGCTGAAACAAGCCCTGAGTGTGTCAGTTGCAGGTCCAAAACTCAAGTTGACGAGATCCAACGGTGTAGTTCGTTCGTTTTCAGGTGAAGAGTCGGTATCAACTGCCCTGGATCATCTTAGTGCGGCGACCCAGTGTCACGACACCGGGGCAGGCTCACAATCTGCAAAGCGACGCATTCTGTCGGAATGGTATTCAATTCCTCCGAGAGCGCAGGCAATTTATCTCCGAACAACTGATGCGTCCGGCCCAGTCCTCCTCGCTGATTATAGGAGTTGCCTCAGGCTTTTATTGACAAAAGGCGGTCCTGCCACAATCTTTTCCCTCCGACAGTGCCTCGGTAGCTCAATTGGCAGAGCAGTTGACTCTTAATCAATTGGTTCTCGGTTCAAGTCCGAGCCGGGGCACCATTTCTTCGCCGGCTGCGCACAGCGCAGCCCTGCCTTCCCGGTGTTGGTTTCTTCCCGGCTGGTTTATCCGTGTTCATCTGTGTGCATCCGTGGTTAAATCTCACTTTTTAGGGAGTCGATTGTGGAGACGAGCCGTCCCCACTCCAATCCGCCACGCTCAGGCTAAACTTGCCAAGACCGCCCGGTACACTACGATACGCCGCGAATCATACATCCACACCACGCGCATTATGAAAGTCCTGTTCATCGGCGGCACCGGTTTTATCAGCACCTCCGTTGTCCGGCTTGCGGTTGCCAAAGGTCATGAGATGTACCTTCTGAATCGCGGCCAGCGGCAGAAGAGCGTGCCGGGATGCCGGACAATTGTCGGCGACATGCAGCAGCCGGACCAGGTGCGCGCCGCGTTGAAAGACATGGATTTCGATGTGGTCGTGGATTGGATCATGTACACGCCCGAGCACGCTGAACGCGATTTGGCTCTGTTCCGGGGAAAGGTGAAGCAATTCATTTTCATCAGCTCCGCCTCGGTGTATCAAAAACCGCCTTCTCATTACCTGATCACCGAGTCGACGCCCCTGCACAATCCGTTTTGGGATTATTCCCGCAACAAGATCGTCTGCGAAGAACGTCTGATGCGGGCCTACCGTGAGGAGGGATTTCCGGTCACAATCGTGCGGCCGTCGCTGACTTATGATCCTCAATTCCCGATTGCGATCGGCGGGTGGGGGTGCTACACGCTCGCGGATCGGCTGAAAAAGGGCAGGCCCATCATCGTCCATGGCGACGGCTCTTCCCTATGGGTGGTGACCCACGCGGAAGATTTCGGCCGGGGATTTCTGGGCTTGATCGGAAATGAACAGGCGTTGGGGCACGCGTTCCACATCACGTCGGATGAAGTGCTCACGTGGGACCAGTTGTATCGCACGATAGCTTCCGGCCTGGATGTGGAGGCGAACATCGTGCATATCCCGTCGGAATTCATTGCCCGGGTGGCGCCGGCATATGTCGGCAGTTTGCTCGGAGACAAGACCTGGAGCGTGGTGTTCGACAACACCAAGATCAAACGATTTGTGCCGGGATTCCAGGCCGTGATTCCGTTTCGGGAAGGAATCCGGCGGACCATTGCCTGGTTTGACGCCGACGAAAAGCGCAAGCGGGTGGATGATAAAGTGAACAGGGAGATGGACCTGATTCTGGACTCCTTCAACAGTGCGAAGATTGCGAGCGTGTGATGGCGTTTGCGTTGGGCGGGGTTTCTCGGGGAGAGCTTGCCAAGCAGAACCCTTGAACTTACCTTGCGGCGCCTATGGAAAAGGTCGTCATTGTTGGCACCGGCTGCGCCGGATTGACTGCCGCGCTGTATGCAGCGCGGGCAAACCTGGCACCGCTTGTCCTGACCGGCAAGCAGCCAGGCGGCTTGCTTACAACCACCAGCACGGTCGAGAATTTTCCTGGCTTTCCCGAGGGGATCGACGGGTATGAACTCACGGTTCGCATGCAGAAGCAGGCTGAACGCTTTGGCGCCCGGGTGAAGTTTGCGACCCTGGACGCCGTCAACCTGAGCCTGCGCCCTTTTGTCCTGACAGTAGACGGCGAAAGACTGGAGACCCGCACGCTCATCATCGCGACCGGCGCAAGCCATCGGCATCTGGGAATTGAAAGCGAACGGATCCTGGAAAACAAAGGAGTGACGTACTGTGCCACGTGCGACGGCGCGTTGCCGATGTTCCGGAACCAGCCATTGGTGGTAGTCGGGGGCGGCGACTCGGCATGCGAAGAAGCCCTGTACCTGACGCGGTTCGCGTCCATCGTGCACCTGGTGCATCGGCGCGATTCGTTGCGCGCATCCAGAATCATGGCCGACCGCGCGCTCGGCCACGCCAAAATCAAGCCGATCTGGAATACGGTTGTGACGGAGATTCTCGATTCCAAACAAGACAAGGTCACTGGCATTCGATTGAAGAACGTGAACACCGGCACCGAACTGGTCCTGGACTGCGGCGGGGTTTTTGTGGCGATCGGCCACACGCCGAACACCGAACTGTTCCGTGACATTATTGATATGGATGAACACGGCTACATCGTGCCGAAGAAGGGTGCATCCACGAATGTTCCCGGGGTGTTCGTGGCCGGCGACTGCGCCGATCGTGTGTATCGCCAAGCCATCACCGCTGCGGGAATGGGGTGCGCCGCGGCCATTGAGGCGGAGCGGTTTCTTGAAATGCTGAACCAGTGAGCAACCCTCACCCCGGCCCCCATCCGATGGAAGGTCCGGGGTGAGGGTTGCTCACATCTTTTTTGCACGCGGTCGCCATTTTGCTTGGCCTCTTCGACATTCCAATGCATAATAGTTCCAAACCGTGTTACTGATGTTCGGCAAACATGGTGGATGAGCGGGGTGAAAAAACGAGTAAACTGCGTATGAACTCCAACAGGATGAATCGGCGTCAATTTCTTGCAACATCCACAATGGCTGTCGGCGCGGCGGCGCTGGGATGCTGGAGCGCTCCCTTCACCCGGGCAGCCGAGACCCGGCGGACTGCGTCGGACCAGGTGACGCTTGGAAAAACAGGGATCCGGCTGAGCCGGCTCGGAATCGGGACCGGCAGCAGCAGCGGCGCCGAGCAGACAGCTCTGGGAAAGCAGGAGTTTGTCAACCTGATCCACTACGCTTACGACCATGGCATCACGTATGTGGACACAGCACAGGCTTACCGGACTTTCGACTGGATTGCGGAAGCCATTCGAGGGTTGCCGCGGGAAAAACTTTACCTGCAGTCTAAAGTGGACGGCAGGCCTGAAGACGTGCTGTCGGTGATCGATCACCACCGGAAAGTTTTTAATACGGACTACGTGGATACCCTGCTGGTCCATTGTATGACTCAGGGGAATTGGACAGACCAGTGGCACCGGGTCATGGATGCATTCGATGAGGCGAAGCAGAAGAAGTGGATTCGGGCCAAGGGCGTTTCCTGTCACACGCTGCCGGCGTTGCGGGCTGCCACCGCGTCGACCTGGAATGAGGTTCACCTGGTTCGAGTCAATCCGCAGGGAAATCACATGGACGGCATGAGTGCGGACTGGGGTGGGCGCAGCAAAGCCGAAATCAGTCCCGTGATGGCGGAAATCAAATCAATGCACGAACAAGGGCGGGGGGTCATCGGGATGAAAATCATCGGCAATGGAGATTTTAGAAATTCCGAGGACCGGGAGAAATCGATTCGTTTCGCGATGGGCTGCAAGGACATCGATGCCATCGTCATCGGATTTACAGCGCGGCAGCAGATTGATGAGGCGATTGAGCGGATGAACAATGCGCTGGCGGCCTAGCGAATTCCCTTAACCTGGTAATAGCACTGTGGCCCGACTGTGGGTTGAATATCCGTCCAGTTTGTTCCTTTGATATCCTTCTGGAGCAGGCTCCAGGTTTCGAGGTTGGTCGAGGCGTAAACGCTGTAGGCGCTGATCCCGGGCTCTGGCTTCCATTGAAGATTTACTTTGTGCGGAGCGTCGCCCTTGCTGACGGACACGGCAACGTCGTGAGGAGTTGAAGCCCCGAAAATGCCATCCAGGCCGGTGGCGATTTCGTGATTGCCGGAGGTCAGCTTCCAGATTAATCCCGTCCGATAATTCTCGATCGCCAGAAGCATGGGGCCGGCATTGATGCCCATGATCATGGGATTGATCCACGGTCCGTTTAAATAGTCGGCGTGCCGAACCGTGGGGTTGCCGCGGGTGTCGTAGGGGGCAGTGATATAATGCGGGTCGAGGCTGAACGCGTCGCCCAATCCAAACAGGGGGCTCCAAAGATCCGGGATCACCAGATAATGCCTCAGGGCGGCAATGGATGTTTCGGGAACAAAATTAATCGAGCTGATGGCCCCGTAAACGGCCAGCGTGCCCACCTGCTGAGCCCAGGTGCCGAAGCGGATATTCTCCTCACTAGGCAACGATCCGAAGGAAAAGTACTCGCTCGGAAGCCCGGCAGACGGAGGAACCAGGTTGTCGCAGGCGGTTAGTCCCCAGGCATTTTCGCCATACGTGGCGTATCGGCCATCATTGATCCCGGGGCTTCTGGCTGCGTGATCTATGCAGAACTGGCGGTTGGCCAGAATTGCCAATTTGTCATTGTGCCAGATGTCGCGCGGAGCAGTGGGATGCATGTCCAGCCCCCGATTCCGAAAATCCATCCAACAACTGGCGAAGAAATAATTAAACAGCGAGCCTTTCCACGAAACCATGATGCTGGGATGCCCGTCGTCGGGATAGGACCCGAACACCCGGTTACGCGCCAGGTAATTGTCCAGCGAGGTCGGATGCGTCCGGGATCCAATCCCCAGAACATCCACCATGAAGGCCTCATCGGTCTGGCCGTCCACGTGCCTGGTAAATGTTCCTTCCGTTTTTGGCCCGGGTTGCCACGCAAGATGAAACCGGTTGAAGTTGGGGCCGGGCGACCGATCGACAAACCAGTTCCATTCCACTCGATCAAACAGTTGCTGGCTGAGGTTTTGAATCTCGTGATTGTCGGGAAAATATTCCTTGCAGGTCAGGACGCCATACATCAGCAGCATGGTGTCGTAAAGGGAAAGTTCCACGCGATTGTCTTTTCGCCTACCGATGTCCGCGGTTAAAAAATGGTAAAAGAAGCCGCGATAACCTGCGCGCGCAGTGCCGCTCTCGGGCCCCAAGGGCAGATCATGAAGGTGGCGAAGAATGGTGACGACGCGTTTCTCCAATTCCGGGCGGCTGGCCCAACCGCGCTGGTGCGCGATACAGTACGCCGAGAGTTGAAAGCCGATCGTCCCCACGCTGACCATGTCCGAATAGGTCGACCGGTCCAGGGCGAAACCAAGATTGTCCGTAAAGGTGGCGAAATACAGGAATGCGCGCTGAGCGATTAGATCCAGCAACGCGTCGTCCGACCACGTGACCGGATTATAGGCCGGTTCGTCCGTGATGAATGAAAGGTCATCCACATAGATGTGCCCCGTCCGGCTGTTGTTTCTCCAGTCTTCGATCACGAAGACCATTTCCTTGACCTGCGACACATCCGCTCCCTCCAGGCGCGCGATGGGGAAATCGCATCGCACCCAGTTCGTGTCATTCGGCACGTCGAAGACATCGCTGCCGAGCACTTTGTCGGGGCTTTTAAGTTCCACCTTCACATTGTGAGTGAATTCGCCGACGCCATCGCCGCGGGCTCGAAAGGTCAAATCGGTGACTCGGACATTTTCGACGCGGGAGGGGTTGCCGGTGCTATTGCGCAGCGGGCCGTAGAGGTTGGTGAAATTGAGGGTGAATTTGGGATAGCTTGCTTTGCCCAGCAGCGAATACCAAACGCCGCAAAATCCGGTGGAGACGCCGTAATCAATCCGCAAGGAGGCCCCGTTTGTGCCGTAGAACACCCGGTTGTCGAAGGCAGCATCGACGGTGGCTTTTTTGGCGGCGAAGGTCCCATTGTCGCCTGAAAAGTTGTTGAACGGGCCCTGGTAATTGAAATTCATGAACCTGAGCTCGGTATTCTCGCCGCGGCTGAGGGAGGGCATGGCGGCGCAGCAGCAGATCAGCAGGGCGATGAACCCGCGGAGGCATGTTTGCCAGGGCTGGGACCCGCCCGCAGGCGCTCCAGAACAGGCTGCAAGGCTTCCGGATTTGGAGGATTCGATCATGCGCTTGTCAGGCCATTTAGCACGTTTCAAGCCAGCCGGGCGTGAATAGAAAAACTCGCTGCGGAATAGTCCTGATGCGAAGAGAAACGCGCGAATGAAGCAAACCACGGATGTCACTCGAAATGAATGTTTACCTGGAGGCGCCAATGCCCGGTTTGTCTTTGATGCCCGCGAAATTTCCCTGTTCACAGCAGGCGACGAATCCTTCGGTGACGCATTTCAATTTTTCCCATCGTTCCCGGATGGCGGCGGCTTCCTTGGCGGTGATCTGGCTGTCGGACGCAGCCGTGGCAACGACTGCCAGCAAATCCGCAAACTCCTGCACGATTTCGTTGGTGGCAGGGATCAGGAAGGCGGGATGGGGCTTATTGGTCTTCGGATTGAGAATGAAAAACCCGCCGGCGCGCTGGCAAATCCACTGGACCAGATGGCGATCGTC
>Ga0075520_1000805_pt1 | contig 14419 bp, 4 predicted proteins | sample NGEPerB_FD_75100 | JGI IMG/M metagenome (GOLD analysis project Ga0075520, IMG submission 75100) | Arctic peat soil microbial communities from the Barrow Environmental Observatory site, Barrow, Alaska, USA - NGEE PermafrostAB12-B | ecosystem: Environmental > Terrestrial > Soil > Wetlands > Peat ... | reverse complement strand
GTGATAACTTTTACAGGTCAGCCCCAAAAAATTATTAATGCAATTGCGGTCTATCCATATTGCCTGAAAAATAATCGGACGTTGGTGGCTGGCGCATTTAGTCCCAAAAAAAACCTGAATATGAAAAGAATACTTGCAACAACATTACTCCTGGTAGGGTTCGGTAGCGCAGCTTTTGCGCTGGGACCCATTCCCTCCTACCAATGGAATTTTGACCTTACCAACAGCGCGGCGGGAACCAATCTGATTTATACGACCGTTCCTGGCGGCAACCTGCAAGGGCCGGCGGCCCCAACCGAGGAAGGCGTCCTCCAGATGCAAGACAGCTCTGCCAGCCCGATTAATTTGCTGGGGCTGCCCGGCAGCGGCGTGGGCACAAATAAGTTTGACCGCGCGATATTGCTGGCTGGCAGCATGGGTGGCAGCGGCCCGATTGTTCGGACGCCGGCGCTCGCCAATACGCTCACTAACTTGGGCGGTAATAACTCGGGCATTTTGACTAATTTTACCGTGACTGCCTGGATCAAGGCGGACAGTGTGTTTTCGGGTTTTCCCCGCATTATGATGTTTGGACAACAAAATCTCGACACGGGCAACGGCGTCAACAATGTGACTTTCCTGCAATTTAATCCGGGTGAAACACTCCAGCTCAAAGTGAACGGTCTTGGTGCCAACGGAATCAATGGTCCGACTGCCTTGCTTAGCGCCGGCGCATCCGACTGGCTTTTCGTCGCCGTTTCCTATGACTCCCTTGTTGATCCGACGGTCACGAGCAACGTCTATTTCTATGCCGGCGACCGTTTTAATCCGCTTCCTCCAGGCAGAGGGGCCGCTTATGGCACGCCGAACGCCGTCGGCACAAGCGTCAACTCCGTTGCTCCCGCCAGCCCCAATGGTCCGGGTTATATAAATTTTTCCACCAATCTGAATGGCGATGCCGCTACTTTTAGCGTCGCTTCAAATAACGTCTGGGTTTATGTCGGAAACCGCAGCGGGCAAGGTCGTTCCTTCAACGGCCGTTATGATGATATTCGCATTTATGCGAATCAAGTTTTGAGCCAGTCTGATCTGGATCTGGTCCGGCAGGATGCGCATTTGCCCGCGCCGCAACGCTTGACTTTCACCCAGCCTCCGGTTAATACCACTGTAGCTGAAGGTCAAGGGGCTTCATTCAGCGCGGCGACCACACCGGCTCCGAACATTACCTATCAATGGTATCGTTTCAATCCCGGCAGTTCCGTTTCCAATGCCATTCCGAGCGGGACCAATCAGATTTATGAAACACCGCAGACTACCATCGCATCAGACAACGGCGCGCAGTATGGCGTGCGGGTTCACTCCACTGACCCGTTTGCCGACTTCAATGGCGTGGGAATTTACAGCAGCGCCTTGTTGACCGTTCTGCCCGTTTCTGCGCAGGTGGCGACGCCTGGCATGTTGAAGTTTGAATACTTCGCAAATACGGGGCTCGGAACAAGTGTGGGCACTTTCCTGGGCGCCCCTTCTGCAAACTATTTGAATAACACGCCTGACTTGACCGAATACCTGCCTACGCTTGATTCACGCACTGTCTTCCCAAACGATTCTCACAATGCCTATTTTGTAAGAATCAGCGGCTGGATTACGCCAACGATTACGACCAACTATGTGTTCTTCATTCACGCGGCTGATCAGGCGCAGTTTTATTTGAGCACGGATGGCGGGGCCAGTTCCAACCTCCTGTGCGCCGATGCCGTGGACGGCTTGCAAGTTTTGAACGGACCTGAATCCATCACAAGTTTTGCGGGCGGATTTTTCTCCAGCCCAACCCCCTTGACCGCCGGCACCAGTTATCCGGTCACTGTCTTCCTTAAGGCGGGCACCGGCCCCGACGAGGTTCAAGTGGCCTGGCGCACCGATTCCGGAAGCCAGGATCAGCCGGCCAATGATGCGAACTTGGCGGATCGTTTGCAGCCGATTCCTTCGGCCGTGTTGTCAGCCCTGGCCTTGCCCGGCGGGACGGTTTCGATTGGTTCGCCACCGGCCAATGCCAGTGTGCCCGCAGGTTCCAGGGCCACGTACACGGCGGGAGTGACCGCGAATTACTCGACGGGCAATTATCTGTCCGGGCCGACGATCATTCAATGGCAGAAAAACGGCGTCAACATTCCCGGAGCGACTGGTGCGAGTTATACCACGCCGTATCTGACCCCCGCCGACACGGGTTCGCAATTCAAGGCCATTGTTTCCATTCCCGGGGTTTCCAATCAAACCACGGCGGCATCTCTTGTGGTCACCACCGACAACGTGAAACCCACGGTTGTCAGTGCCCTGGCTGATGACTCGGGCTTTGGTGTGACGGTTCAATTCTCTGAACCGGTGGATGCCGTGACGGCGCTGAACCCGGCCAATTATTCCATTCCGGGCGTGACCGTTCTGGGTGCAGGGTATGCCATCACTACGAATCTCGTGGATAATCCGTCATATGATGCGGTTAAATTAACCACTGGCACGGTGCTGGCAGATAACACGAGCTATACTGTGAGCGTCAGCAATGTCAAGGACAGGGCTGCTGCGCAAAACACCATTGACACCGGCAACACGGCCACGTTCCGTTCCATGGGGATTCTTACTGGCTTCGTCAAGTTTGAATACTTTGAAAACCAGACCTACAGCACGCTCATAGGAGACGTGAATGTTTTTGTGACGGTTTCGCCTAAATTCACGAATAGTGATCCCGATACGGTTGTCTTCCCGACTTCGGCGGAAATGTCGCCGGACGGAAGCCCGACTATTCGCTCTGCCAGCGCCAGCTACCCGCCGACCTATGGCACCCGCATGAGCATGATCTTTATTCCACCGGTTACGACCAATTATGTGTTCTACATGGCGGCAAATGAGACGGGGCTGCTCTGGTTGAGCCCCAGTGCAAATCCGGCAAATAAACATGTCATTGCCTGGCAGCCTGCGGCGGCGCAAAAGCGGCAATGGAATGCAAGCGCCTTTGCCAATACCGCGGGCTTCCCAACCAACTTGATTGATGGAGTAAGTATCACAGCCCCCGGTGCCACGCCGTGGCCGACGGCTGATGCCAGTGGTTTTGCCACCATCCACCTCGTTGCTGGTCAAAAATACTATCTTGAACTGGATCAGATTGAAAATGGCGGTTATGACAGCTTTGACTCCGTGACCTATGTAATGGCGGCGGACAATGCCACGGTGGTTGCTCCGGGCAACGGCTCGGCAACGGCGCTGACGGGCAGTGTGGTCGGCTGGCGTTTCCCGCTCCCGCAAATCACGAGTGTCTCCAAGAGTGGAAATAATGTTTCCATCGTCTGGACGAACAACTTGAATCAAATCAATCTCGGAGCCTTGGGCTTCCCCGGCTTGGGAAACATCACTCCGTCGTTCCCGACGACCTCGCTGCAATCGGCTGACGTGGTCAGTGGACCTTATACGGCGGTGACGAACACCAGCCCGGCCACCATTCCGGCGACCGCTCCGGCGCAGTTCTTCCGGATTGGCGAACAATGATCAACAACCAATCAAAATAATCAATGAAAGCACCTCGAACCGGCCTTGGAAATGTTTCCCTGCCATCGGGGTGCTTTCACCTAAAAACAGCAAAAAATTATCTTGACGCATAATTTTAGAACAGCTATCGTAAACACCGTAAACAATAAAAATCATGAATACAAAATCAACATTTAAACTGGCACTCTGCGCATTGGCCCTGAGCGGACTTGTCCTTACCACTCAAGCGCAGACGCCGCTATACAAGTGGAACTTTAACAGTGGCGGCGGCAGTGGTGCCCCCTTTGTGACCGTCGGCGGCGGCTTTTTAACTGCAAGTGGGGCGAGCATTTTTACCGGTGCGGGAGCAAGCGGACAGCCAGGCGATTTTGCGTATAGCAGCACCAGCGCGAGTGGCTATGCTAATGCGGGCATTACCACTGCTGGTGACACACTCACTGGATTGAGTGGATTAAACCAGTTCACGATTTCATTCTGGCTCAATCCCTTTATTACATATTCGAACCAGCCGGCGGTCAGCGGCACCACCGTCTCCCGCTTTTTGCAAATTGGGCCGGTTAGCGGTTATGACGAAGCTGGTATTAATACTCAAGGCGGTGCTAATAATGCGAATGCAGGTATCAGCATTGCATTAAATAACATCAGCCTGCAGGTAGGTGTTGGTCAGGCCCCTTCATTTATAGCTAATAATGCATTTGCAAGTTATGGAGCGAATCAATGGGTGATGGTGACCTTGGAATATGACGGGACGGCGATTTCTGCCAACAGCAGCAGCAGTCTGGCAACTGCCATTGGCAATGGGGCGGGTGACGCTGCTGTTTTTATCTCCACTCCCGGAAATTTGGGTGGGCCGATAATGTTGGGCATGACAAACACGGCGGGCGCGGTGGTAAGTCCAGGCTTGACGGCGAGTGAATTATTGCTGTTGGCAAATCGCAACAACCCCAACCGTGGCTGGGATGGTGAGATTGATAATGTCGGCATTTACAATGGCCTATTGACCACCAGCCAACTGAACGCCTTGATGACGGCGGTTCCCGAACCTGCCACCGCGGCCATTCTCGGTCTGGGTTCATTGGTCGGCATCATGGCGCTTCGCCGTCGTCGCAGTTGAATTAGCATTGTCCGCAGTTGGATTTATCATAGGATGGTTGAAAGCGCGGGCGTCAAGCCCGCGCTTTTTTCTTGGAGCCGGGCAATTCAATTTCCAATGCAAGGTTTGAATCAGTATGCGTGTAAATTATTTGCCGGTTTTTCTGACGCTGTGCGGGTTGCTGGCGGCTGTTTCTCCCGTGTCCGCCCAGCCGACCCAGATTCAATATCTTTCCGGCACGGACAAGGACAATACCGTTCCGTGGCAATTCTCAATTTCCACGGGGCGCAATGCCGGCATCGCAACCACCATTCCCGTGCCTTCGTGCTGGGAGTTGATGGGCTTTGGGAACTATCAATACGGGAGCAGTTCCAATTCGGAAACGGGTAACTATACTAATACGTTCCCGGTGCCGTCCACCTGGGCGGGCAAGAAGATTTTTCTGGTGTTTGAAGGTGTTTTCACCGACACGTCCGCTTTCATCAACGGCCAGTCGGCCGGCCCCAAGCATCAGGGCGGTTTTTATGAATTCAAGTATGACGTGACTCCCTTCCTGGTGGTGGGCGCGAGCACCAACGTGCTGGCCGTGACGGTGAACAAGTGGTCGTCCAGCGTCAACATCCAGCATGCGGAACAACAGGGGGTGGATTATTGGGACTTTGGCGGCATTTACCGCCCGGTCTATCTGGAAGCCAAACCAGCGGCTTACGTTGATCGCATTGCCGCCAATCCGCTGGCCAATGGTCAGATCACGGTGAATGCCTATCTTGGCGGAATTTCAAACAACTACATGGTGCGGGCGTTTGTGACCGACACGAACAATGTGCAACTCGGCAACGCATTCTCCAATTCCGTTTCGTCGGGCGCAACCAATGTGACGCTCTCGGCCTCGCTGCCCGCGCCGAATCCGTGGTCGGCGGAGTTTCCCACGCTCTATACGTTGACGACGGAACTGCGCGACGCGAACAACGCCGTGATCCATTCCGTCACCAACACGATTGGCTTTCGCACGATCACCTTCACCAACAATCTGGGCTTTTTTGTGAACGGCATGAAAGTGGTCATGCGCGGTATTTGCCGGCATGAGGAATGGCCGACCACCGGACGCACCACCAGTCGCGCCTTGCGCCATGGATATTGGAATGATGAAGGAAGCCAACTTTAACGCGATCCGTCTGAGCCATTACCCGCCGAACAAAGTTTTTCTTGAGGAATGCGACCGGCTCGGGATGTATGTCCTGGATGAATTTGCCAGCTATCAGCATGGTGGAGACCAAGGCGGCAATGGCCCAATGGACGTTCCCAACGGGATCAGACTGATCGGTGAAATGATCCGTCGCGATGTGAATCATCCTTGCATTTTTGCGTGGGACAACGGCAATGAAAGCGGCGCGAATCCAAACCTCGACGGCGGTGCGGCCGGCAGCACGAATTATTTTGCGCTCAACGACATTCAGAACCGGCTCGTCATTCGGCCGCAGCAAGGCGGGCAAGTATTCAACGGCGTGGTCACGGATCACTACGAGAATTATTCCGGTTCAGGCACCAGCGTTTCGAATTATCTCCGTGCCGGTGCCACCAGCGTTTACATGCCTACTGAAATGCTGCACTGTCTTTACGACGGCGGCGGCGGCGGGTGCCTCGCGGAGATGTGGGAATTGTTTCGCACCGCGCCCAATAGCGGCGGCCTGTTCCTTTGGTCGTGGGATGATGAAGGCATTGTTCACGACGATACCGGAGTCATGGATGTCAGCGGTCAAAGCGCGCCCGACGGGATTGTGGGGCCGTTCCGCGAGAAAGAGGCGAGTTATTACACCGTCAAATCCGTGTTCAGTCCGGTGCAGATCACCGCGCCCAATCCGGCCACCGCAGGGACACCACTGGCGGTTTCAAACCGCTTCGATTTCACAGATTTAAATCAATGCACTTTTGCTTGGCAACTTGGCTGGTTCCCGGATGCGACGGATCCAACCAATAAGTTCTCCACCAATGCGCTCACCGGCGGACTTTTAGTGGCGATGGACAGCGGAACCTTCACCGCCTCGTCCATACCTCCGCAAACCTCGGGTTCGTTGGCGCTGCCGTCATTTCCGGCCAACTGGACAAATTACGATGCGCTGCGCCTGACGGCCACCGACCCCTTCGGCAATAATATTTACGTCTGGACGTGGCCGTTGCATGCGCCCGCGCAAATTCGCGACCGGATACTGGGCGCGGTGTCCGTGAACGCTCCAGGAATAACCGCCGGCACCAACGCCACCGAAATTGTGGTCACGAACGGCCCGCGAGTGTTTCACTTCAGCAAAACGAGCGGCATCATCAACAGCCTGACGGTTTCAAACCAATCGGTGTCCTTCACCAACGGTCCGCGTCCGGTCGCCGGCTCTGCCTGGACGGTCACCAGTGTTACCAATTATTCCGACGGCACGAATTATTACGTCACGGTCAACAACCTGACGACCGGGGCCAATGCGTTTCAGTGGTGTCTGCGGCCGGACGGCTGGTTGAAACTGACCTATCGTTACACGCTGACCGGCCCGCAGGAGGCGATTGGCATCACGTTCAATTATCCGAGCAACCAGGTGACGGCGATGAACTGGCTGGGGCAAGGGCCGTATCGCGTTTGGAAAGACCGTCTCGCGGGCCAGGAAATCTTTGCGCACACCAAGGCATACAACGATGTTTGGACGGGGCAATCCACGAATTACTCGGCCACCCATGGAACGGCGACAAAAACCCAGTGGAACTATCCTGAATTTACGGGTTACCATGGCCAGCTTTACTGGGCCACGTTACAGACCACCGAACAACCCATCACGGTGGTTACGCCGACAACAAACCTCTTTTTCCGGGTGCTCACGCCGCCGGTCACGGATGTTGCCAATGTGAACCCGACGTTTCCGCCCGGCAACATTTCCCTGCTGCACGGCATCAGCGCCATCGGTGCCAAGTTTGACGCGGCCTCCGCGATCGGGCCGTCGGCGGCCACGAACATCGCCACGGGACTTTACACCGGCGAAGCCAGTTTCTTTTTCGGCGCACTGCCAGCCTCCAACGCCGACCGTGACGCCAACGGCCTCCTAGATGCGTGGGAGTTGAAATACTTCGGCGCGCTCGGCCAGGCTGCGATGTCGCGCGCCAGTGTGGACGGCCTGCAGCTCATGGTTGAAAACGCCTTCGATTTTTCGCCGACGAACAACAACTTGAATTCGCCGCGCCTGCCGCATTTTGCCAACGGCACCACCGCGCCCGTCGCGCTGGTTTATGGCGTCCCCGTTGCCCAGACAGATTTTTTTAATTATATCCCGCAACTTTCGGATGATCTGCAATCGTGGGTGGGCACCGACCAGCACCCGGAGTATTTTACGATCAGCACCAGCGCGCTCGCAGCTGAAACCATTTTTACGGTTCAACCCCTCGTCGCCAACTGGCTGGGCGATGCGAGCCATCTGTTCCTGCGGCTGAAAATCAGTCCCAAGCCCTGACCGGTATTTTTGCGGGTTGCCAGCGGCCAGTTCGAATTTTCGGTGAATGGTCTGGTCGGCCGGATTACGAATTGCAAAATTCAACTAATCTGACAACCTGGAACATCGCGTTCACCACCAGCTCGCCGCGCTGCCGTGAGTCAGCGCGCGGATCCAGCAATTCAAAAATTCAAGCCGCCAACCTTCATGCGAAAGCTACCATCATCCCGGCGCATTTGCCGGCTTTTGCTCGTTGCCGTTATTCCTTGCTTGAACGTTTTTGCGGCGGACGCTTCGGCGCGGGTGCGTGAAAATTTTGACTTCGGCTGGCGCTTCTTGCAAGGCGATGCCACGAATGCGGAGCAGACGGCCTTCGCGGATCGCGACTGGAAGACGGTGAAGGTGCCGCATGACTGGAGCATGCCGGGCCGTATAACAAAACCAATTCCATTGATGCGCGCGGCGGTTTTTTTGCCGACTGGCATCGGCTGGTATCGGAAACATTTTCTCGCGCCGGAATCGTTGTGCGACCCTCAACCGGCAAGTTGAAAAGCCGGACACACAACACGAATCGCTTTTTCCCGTGCCCGCAAATTGAAAGATGAATTGAGCAGATGAACCCAACTAGAAAATCATTTGTCGTCGGCCTGATGCTGTTCTGCCTGACGTTGCCGCTGGCGGCCCAGCCGCGTGCCGATTTGAATCTCGACACCGGCTGGCGGTTCATCCGACAGGATGTTGCCGGGGCGCAGAATGCCGGCTTCGATGATTCCGCCTGGTCGGTCGTCACCCTGCCACACACGTGGAACAACCTCGATGGACAGGCCGGCGGGGGCTATTACCAAGGCATTGGCTGGTATCGGACGCATTACACCGTTGCTGGCACCAATGCCGGCCGCCACTTTTTCCTGAAGTTCGACGGCGCGTATTCGGTTGCGGATGTGTGGGTCAATGGCAACTATCTGGGCCAGCATCAGGGCGGCTTTGCGGCGTTTGTCTTTGACGTGACGCTTTTCCTGAACGCCAGCGCGGACAACGTCATCGCCGTCAAAGTCAACAACGCCTACAACGCGGACGTGCCGACGCTCGGAGGCGACTTCACGCTCTGTGGCGGCCTCTACCGGAACGTGCATCTGCTGGTAACCGATCCGGTCCAGATTTCCCCTTTGGATTTTGGTTCGTCAGGGGTTTACCTCAAGACCACAAATGTCGGTTCCAACTCCGCCGATCTTCAAATCACCACCGTTGTATCCAACGCCAACGCCACGACCAAAGTTGTGATGTTGAGAACCACGGTGTTCGACGCGGCCACAAATGCGGTCGCGGTGCTGACCAACACACTTACATTGGCGGGCGTCACCATTTCGAATGCGGTGCAAACCACGACCATCGCCAATCCACGTTTGTGGAATGGACTGGCCGACCCGTATCTCTACGGCGTGGTGGTCGAGTTGGTTGCTGGCACGAACGTCATTGACCGGGTGAGCCAGCCGCTGGGTTTCCGCTGGTTCAGCGTGGATCCGAACACCGGCTTCAACCTGAATGGCCGGGCTTATGATTTGCACGGCGTGAACCTGCACCAGTTCTGGTTGAACATGGGGTGGGCGATCACCAGCACGGAGCGCCAGAAAGCCTATGCGTTGCTGAAGGAATTGGGCGCCACGTTCGTGCGCCTGTGCCACTATCAGCATGCCGACGAAACCTACCAGCTCGGCGATGAAAACGGCATCGTCCTATGGTCGGAGTTGGGGATGGTCGGCAATTACACCGCCTCCGCCAATTTTTACGCCAGCGCGAGGCAGCAGCTTCAGGAGATGATCCGGCAGAACTACAACCACCCGTCCATCTGCTTTTGGAGCCTGTATAACGAACAAGGCAGCGCCAGCTTCACCAACCTGCTCTCGCAACTCAACAGTCTGGCCCATGCCGAGGATCCGACGCGGCTCACCACCGCAGCTTCGAACCAGGGGGATGGTGCCGCCATGAATTGGGTCACTGACGTCATCGGCTTCAACAAGTATTCCGGCTGGTATGGAGGCGTCAGCAGCGATTTCGCCTCGTGGGCGGACAACATTCATAAGAATTATCCTGCCCGCGGCATCGGCCTTAGTGAATACGGTGCGGGCGCCAGTGTTTACCAGCACGAGGAGAACCCCGCTGCTCCCGTCCCCGCCAGCCACTGGCATCCCGAGGAGTGGCAAAACTTGCAGCATGAAGCCTACTGGCCAATGCTTCAGGCGCGGCCGTGGATTTGGGGTAAATTGGTTTGGGTGATGTTCGACTTCCCTTCCGCCGGGCGCAATGAAGGCGACACTCCGGGGCGCAATGACAAAGGCCTGGTCACCATTGACGGCCAGATTCGCAAGGACGCCTTTTACTATTACAAGGCGCAGTGGACGACGGATCCAATGGTTTATATCACCGGTCACACGTTCACCAACCGGCTGACCAATTCCATCACGGCCAAAGTCTATGCCAATTGCGATTCGGTCGAACTCTTCCTGAATGGCGTCTCGCAAGGCAGCCACACAAGCACCAATCGAATCTTCACCTGGCCCATCACGTTGGTTCCCGGCGGCACCAACACCGTGCAAGCCATCGGTGCTCAAGGCACCAATACCGCGACGGATTCGCTGATATGGATCGGCCACGTCGCTCCGCCGGTCATCTCGATCACCAGTCCGGTGGATTCCATTGTTTATCTTAATACGACTAACGACACCTTGCTGTTGTCCGCCACCGCCAGCAATCCCCCGGGTTCCGGCCCATTGACAACGACGTGGAGTCAGACCGGCGGGCCGGGTGCCGTCACCTTCGGCGACACCAACGCCCTCACCACGACCGCCGGTTTCAGTTTCAACGGCACTTATACTCTCAACTTCACAGCCGACAACGGAGCCGCGACGAGTGTTGGACTTACCGTCGTGGTCAACGCAAACGCTGGCGTCCAGATTCAGAACGGATTGCTCGCTTGGTGGAAGATGGATGAAACGGGCGGCGGCAACATGGCGGATTCCTCCGGCAGCGGCCGCACCGCCACCGTCGGCGGCGCGGTGTTCACCACCGGCTATGTCTCGAATGCGCTGCATTTTAACGGCACAAATGACAATGCCTCGTTCGTCTCGCCGGACGCCGGCCAGATCACGCTGGCGGCCTGGGTGCGGGCCGACGGGCAAGGCAGCAGTGTGTATCCCCGCATACTAGAGACGCCCGGCTATCGTCTGTTCTTCCGCTTCGATGCTTCAGGAAGCAACGTCCTGGACTTTGCCACGTTCGCAACGGTCAATGGCGAATGGTTGACGGCACAAAATTCCGTCAGTATCGGATCATGGTGTCATGTGGCCGTGAGCTATGACCGCACCAGCCTGACGAATGTCCCCGCGCTCTATGTGAACGGAGTCCGGCTTGCTCCCACCATCTTCGCAACGCCCTCCGGCACGACCCCCTCCTACGCCGGCACCGGTTACATCGGCAACCGTGCGGCCTTGAACCGGGGATGGAATGGTTCCCTTGACGACCTGCGCATTTATAATCGCCTTCTCAATGATGCGGAAGTGCAGTTGCTCGCGCTGCTCGCACCGCCCAATCTGGCGCCGATGGTGAACGCCGGCCCCAACCAGACTGTCATCTGGCCTGCCTCCGCCAATCTCAACGGCAGCGCCACCGACGATGGCAAGCCCGCTCCGCCCGGCGCGGTCACGGTTTCATGGAGCAAAGTCAGCGGACCTGGCATGGTCACGTTCACGAATTCCATCGCACCAACGACCGCCGCCAGTTTTTCCGCGGGCGGCATTTACGTGCTGCGGTTGATGGCGGATGATGGCCAGGCTCAAACCTCCAGCGACGTGACGGTTCAGGCGGTCACGCGTCCGGCGGTTGTGTTTCATGTGCAGTCCGGTGGCTTGAGCATTTCCTGGCCGACGGAAAACATTGGCTGGCGCCTGCAAAGACAAACAAATTCAACCAGCACGGGCCTGGGCACCAACTGGGTGGACGTGCCGGATTCAACCACAACCAACGTGATGACCCTGCCGATTGATCCGGCAATGGGGAATGCCTTCTACCGCATGATTTATCGGTAGAGCACAAAACAATTCAATCCACCGAAGTGCAAATCGTGAACCAACCGTCAATCAAGCGGAAATTTTCGCGGCTCAACGCGCCGCGGCCCGTCACTAATTATACTGACTAGACAATTGCCCCCAAATTTTTGAAAATAACCGACACCGCCGACACCAAATCATAATTCTCCTCAACCATGACTACCCTAAAAAAACTGGCCGCCGCGCCGTTTGCTTTATTCACCGCCGCCACCGTCCTGGCCGCCAACCCGCAACTGCCGCTGCTCAATGAGCCGGTGGATGTCAGCGGCGACTTCCGCGACTTCTCCAATTTTTATTATCTCGCCGACCGGCTGGCCGATTTTGACCCGGCCACGCACACGGGAAAAATTCTCTACCAGCGGTCGCGGTATCATGTGCGGCATGCCTTTGACAATGATCTGGCGATGCTCGAAACGACGGGAGGCAATGAATTTCCCGAGGACCAATACGCCGTCAATCCCACGCTGCCGTTCTCGATTGATTTTGTTTCGCCGCAGACCGTGCGCATCCGGATGACCAGCGGCCCGCAGGTGCATTCGCCGCAGGAAGAACTCATGCTCGCCGGCGACGTGCCGCACGACGATTCCTGGAAGTATGAGAAGATTGCCGGCGGCCATCGTTACGCCAGCGCGTTTGGCTCCGTGACAATTTTGGAAAAACCGTGGCACATTGAAATCCGCGATGCGAATGGCAAACTGCTGACGGCCACGGATCACACGGCGGACAACGGCACTTCGTTCACGCCGATCCTGCCGTTTTCGTTTGTGCGCCACGCGGCGGATTATTCGCGCAGCTTCAACGCCGCGTTCACGCTCGCGCCCGGCGAGAAGATTTTCGGCTGCGGCGAATCGTTCACCAGCCTCGACAAGCGCGGCCAGAAGGTCGTGCTGTGGACGGACGACGCGAACGGCATTGAGAACCAGGGCCTGTATAAGCCGATTCCGTTTTTCATGAGCAGCCGCGGCTACGGCATGTTCATGCACACCACCACGCCGGTCACCTGCGATTTTGGCAATGCCTTCAGCGGCGTGAATTCGCTGATGATCGGCGACGACGAGCTGGATTTATTCGTCTTCCTCGGTTCGCCGAAAACCATTTTGGATGAATACACCAAACTGACCGGCAAATCGCCGATGCCGCCGCTGTGGTCGTTCGGGCTGTGGATGAGCCGCTGCACTTACAACGCGGAGAAACAGGTGCGCGACATCGCGGCCAAGCTGCGCGAAAACAAAATTCCGTGCGACGTGCTGCACCTCGACACCGGCTGGTTTGAAACGGACTGGCAGTGTGACTACGAATTTTCCACCACGCGCTTCACCGACCCGAAAAAGATGCTGTCAGATTTGAAGGGCGACGGCTTCCACATTTCCTGCTGGCAACTGCCGTATTTCGTGCCGAAGAACAAATTATTTCCCGAACTCATTGAAAAAAATCTCGTCGTGCGCGACGCGAAAGGCAATCTGCCTTACGAAGACGCGGTGCTGGATTTTTCCAATCCCAAAGCCGTCGAGTGGTATCAAGGCAAACTGGCGAACCTGCTGAACCTCGGCGTCGGTGCGATCAAGGTGGATTTCGGCGAAGCTGCGCCGAACAACGGCATCTGGGCCAATGGGCGCACCGGGTTTTATGAACACAATTTGTATCCGTTGCGCTACAACAAGGCCGTTGCCGACATCACCAAACAAACCACCGGCGAAAACATCATCTGGGCGCGCAGCGCCTGGGCGGGCAGCCAGCGTTATCCGATTCACTGGGGTGGCGATGCGGAAAGCACCGATCAAGGCATGACGGCGGAATTGCGCGGCGGGTTGTCGTTCGGGCTTTCCGGCTTTTCCTTCTGGAGCCACGATGTCGGCGGCTTCACAGCGACATCGGTGGGCGGCATGAACAAGGATTTGTTCGCGCGCTGGCTGGCGTTCGGCATGTTGAGTTCGCACAGCCGCTGCCACGGCATCGCGCCGAAAGAACCGTGGCTCTATGGCACGGAGTTCATGGACAAATTCCGCGTGATTGATGAAATGAAATACCGCCTCATGCCCTACGTTTATGCGCAGGCGAAAGATTCGAGCGAACACGGCCTGCCGATGGTGCGCGCGCTGTTCGTGGAATTCCCCGATGATCCCGGCTCCTGGAACGTGGACGACGAATATCTTTACGGTTCCAGCATTTTGGTCGCGCCGCTGTTCCATCAAGGCGAAACCAGCCGCGCCGTTTATCTGCCGCCGGGGACGTGGATTGATTATCAG
>Ga0075520_1000804_pt1 | contig 14424 bp, 13 predicted proteins | sample NGEPerB_FD_75100 | JGI IMG/M metagenome (GOLD analysis project Ga0075520, IMG submission 75100) | Arctic peat soil microbial communities from the Barrow Environmental Observatory site, Barrow, Alaska, USA - NGEE PermafrostAB12-B | ecosystem: Environmental > Terrestrial > Soil > Wetlands > Peat ... | reverse complement strand
GCTCACCTCCTGTCTTCATCGTGCGCTCGGGGCGACACCCCGCCCAGTGCCAAAGGGCCCTATGCCGGGTGCGTGGCCTCGACCCGGGCAACGGACTCAATGAAGACGACCCGGGTGGGGCAGGACCTTTGCCTCTGGCCAGGGCCCCTCTGCGGCCGGAGACTGTGAAGAGGGCCGCTTTGCACAGTCGGGAGGTGCTCGCGGCGTTCAACTCGATGTAGGGAGGTTGATGTGCAATCCGAGGTCAGAGCAATGCTCCTGGACCACTACCTTCCCCAGTACGACGTCACGGAGACGCATGCCGTCGTCGTCGACGCGGACCCAGGCCTCACGTGGCAGGCGGTCCGGCGGAGCGACCTGTCCCGATCCGCGGTTGTACATGTGCTCCTCGAGCTGCGCAGCCTCCCCAATCGGCTGCAGGGGGTCCTCAATGGGCGGCCCTCGGAGACTGCCCGCCCGCCGTTGACCCTCGACGACATGGAGCGCGCTGGCTTCCTCCTCCTGGACGAACGGCCCGGCCGCGAGATCGTGTTCGGCTGTATCGTGCAGCCGTGGAAGGCGGTCACCGACGACAAGCCCGCGCCGCAGGTTGAGCCCGATCGGTTCACCGAGTTCGATATCCCTGGGCACGTCAAGGTTGCCTTCAACATCAGGGTGGAGCCGTACGGCAGTGGGCGCGCCCTCATCACGACTGAGACACGGACGGCGGCCACGGACCCCATGAGCCAGCGTCGCTTCGCACGGTACTGGTGGTTCATTGGCCCGTTCAGCGCGCTGATCCGCCGACTGATGTTGCGAATGGCAAAATCCGATGCCGAGCGACGACCTGGCATCACGAGCACCACCGGTCCACCCGACGCGTGAGCCTGGCGGTCGCCGGGGGGTCGGTCAGGTAACAACCTGCCGCCTAAGGCTGCCGATCACTGCCCAAACAGAACGCCGGCACCGAACGTGGTGGAGGCGGCGACGCAGAACAACGGTCTGGCGTGGAACCAGTGCCTCATAACGCTCATCCGTGAAACGTGTTGGAGGTGTCACCTGCCGGGTAGGCGGCGGTTATCACCTGCCGCCCAACGGCACATCTGGGCGTCTGGAGAACTGGCGTTTCCGAGACCAGCGCTGTCTGGTGGCGACTGCCGTGGTCTTGCTCGCCTGACAGTCGCCTCAGTCGTGCAACAACACGTGTCCTGCATCTCGAAAAGGCAGCGTTCGACTACTCGCTAACGCCGCGATTGCGCTCGGGGACGCTTCGACTCAGGGAAGTTGGGCCGTAGTGTCGGTCGTGACCAGCGCCGGATAGTCGGTGGCCAGGTTCGCCAGACCGGCGTCGCTCACATCGAAGCCGAGCATGTGCCGCGCTCCCGCCACGACGAGCTGGTCCACGAGGGGCCAATCGGTGGTGACCGGATTATCCGGTGCGAAGCACCCATCTGTGGCCAGGAGCTGGAGACTCCCACTCAGGGTGATCCCGAGGGCTGAGGCGAGCACCGTCAGACCGCCCTGGCCAGGTGATATCTGGCAGAGGTCGCTGTAGACGAGGTGTCCGGCCCCGGTGAGCTCGACGTACCGCTTCGTGCCGGTCAACTCGTTGTAGGCAGTCTGGATCACGCTCGGCGCGGCGATCTGGTCATTCCCGCCAACGGTGAGCAGTGCCGGCATCGCAGGCATCGTGTTGTACGGCGGGGAGAGCGAGGACAGGCCCTTGAAGTCGGCTCCTGCCATGCCAATGAAGCCCTTGAGGTATGTGGAGCTACCCTGGGTCGCCGTCAGGTAGCTGGCGAGACGCTCCACCGCGCTCCCGCCCGCCGAATGGCCGAACGCGATCACTTGCGACGGGTCGGTGACAGCCTGAGCTGTGCCACCGTTGCCGGCCACAAACTGCTGCACGGTGGCCATGAGTTCGTCGACGTCGGAATTGGGGTCCGTGGTCGGCGACGGCGCCCCGAGCACCGTGGTGAGCACTCGGCTCTGCTGATCCGGCGCTACCACCACGAATCCCCAACTGGCGAGGTGCGTAGTCAAGTAGGTCGACTGGTCCCGGAATCCGGAATAGCCATGGCTAAAGAGGACCAGCGGGAACCGCCCGTTGGCCGGCTTCGGGACCGTTCCCGTGGTCACGCCCCTTTTCGTCTTGGTCTTGGCGTACTGATAGGCGTCTTCGGTGAAGGTGGCCTGCGCCTCGATGGCCTGCTTGACTGGATCGGCGTCGATGATCGCCTGGAGGCTGGTGGGCAGCCAGTGGCCGACGTTGTAGGTCTGACGCACGGCCGTGGGCGACGTCGGAATCTTGGTCGGGTACCAGACATCGACGGGGGTCGAGTACGTGACGTTGTTGGCATCGGTGACCGAGACAGTCATGGTGTAGGTGCCAACAGCGTAGGGACCGTCCGGCTGGAAGGTCGTCGACGTCGGGCTGGGCACCTTCAGGTAGGTGTCGCCGCTGAGCGTGCCCTTCTTGAAACCGGTCGACGCCGCCGAATCCGCGGTTGCCGCTCCGCTCTGGGTGGCCGCAGTGCCGATTGCGGCCAGTGCCACCATGGAGCCCGCCACTAGGGCCACTGCCCGTCGGATCCGCATGATCCCCCTCCTCGTGTTGTTTGCATTCCCCGTGCTCGCGGACAATAGCCGCAGGACTCGATCGTCGCTCGTCCAGGCGCTACGAGTCGCTGCGAGCCTCACCTCGGCCGGCGTCGGAGTTACGGTATCGGTCGTCACGTATCGGCCGGCCATCTCGAACACCGGACACGTGGCAGGTAATCGTCGGTCCGCAGGTCCTCCTAAGTCGCTTGGTCGATGCCAGGCACACCAGCATCCACAACGGCGGCGGCCCACGCTTGGCCATCCCAGAATCGGAGTTCGTGCCGGCCATACGGGTCAGGTCCCCACCGTGCCTGCGTGGCAGGCACGGTGGGTTGGGGCGGTGCAGCAACCCCAACCGTCAACGTTGAGGTCGGTGCCTCGCCTGGACCGTACTGGTCGAAGTCGGTAGACCCACACTGAGGGCAGGTGGCGTTCGTAACGAATCTGTCTTGCTGAGATTGCAGGGCTGCCGCTTGCATCGAGTGGCGCTCACGCTGTCGGCCCAGTGCAAACTTTCTCGCCTTCTGCATACTTGCGCGCTGTCTTGCGCTAGGTCCCTTGTCTTTGGCATACACCTCGAGCAACAGCCACTGATCGCCACATCGCTTGCACACTCGGGTGTAGTCGGTCATCCCGCCATTCTTCATTTCCATCTCGGAAGGTCCTTTCGTCCGCTCAGCGACTTTGGCAATGTGGCAACTAGTGGCGTCCGTCGACACCTTCCGGTCATCATCATCATTACCTACCTAGTCCTCGCGGGCGGGGTCCGGGCCGCTTGGGGCCGATTACCGTCCCCCACGTTGCCTCCTAAGTCGATGGAATAGTGCGGGTGGGGTGCCCGAGGGGGTGACTTTCGGCCCTAGCGGGAGTTTCCTGGCTAGCTCAGGGCATGACCACGTTTGCCCGGCTCAGTGATGGTGCTCGGGCTGGACGGCTGTAGTACCTAACTCAGCGCTTCGGTGCGTATTCGTCGAGGCCGAAGAGGTCGTAGAGACGCTGTTGGATGGGGTCGATCTCGATGAGCATCCGCCGAGCTGTGCGCCTGTGGGTGCCGAAAATGTCATCCGGGTGCCCTAATCAAGGCTTTCGCCATACGGCTGTGAAGCACGAAACTGGGCTATGGCCCTGTCGTTTCTCCACTTCGCCGTTGTTGGAATCCTCCAGTCGCTGGCGTGATCAGCTTGATGAACCGATTCGAGGAATACGCCACCTCCTCAGCTGCGGGAGGTGAGGAGGTGCGGTTGTGTCCTCAGCCCAAGTCGCCGAGGACGTCAACCGCCGGACACGGCTCCCCCCGTTCTCTGCTATTGAAGCTGAGGACCGGATCTGATGGTCTCCTGCCGTCTCTACACGGAGCGTCGCACTGAAGTGCTCGCGAAATCACGCAATCGTGCCGGATCGCAAGACTTGCGTGTCCCACCTACCCGGCAATCAGTCATGTCAACAGGTCGAGCTCAGTGGCCCTGCAAACGGCCACTGAGCCACCAGCGACGTGGCATTGTGGCCTGATGACGTACGACCAATTCATCTCCGATGTCGTGCAGGCGGTCGAAGCGATCGGCGCGGGGATCATGATTGTCGGTGGTTTGTGGGCCCTGATCGACTACGCGGTCTCGTTCATGCGGTCAGGCACGCGACATCACGCCTACCGACAGCTCCGGCAGCGGCTGGGCCAGGCGATTCTCCTCGGCCTAGAGGTCCTCATTGTCGGTGACATTGTGCGAACCATCATCGTCGATACGACCTTCGAGAGCGTGGCAGTCCTAGGGATGATCGTGATCATCCGAATCGTGCTCAGTTTCTCGCTGGAAGTGGAGATCGACGGGGTCTGGCCGTGGAACATTTGGCGACTTCAGAGGCCGACAGGCAACGAGGAGCCTCCCAGCTCTGTGCCCCACTGAACCGGCGATCCACCAGTCACCCGGACCCCCACCCGATATCGGCACCTTGCGGGCGGGTGGAGTCCCTTCCGGCGGGGCCGGATTTCTAGGAAACGGTCGGCTGCACCGGCTTCGGAACTGGCCGATAGGGCCGCCGCACAGGCAACAAGAAGTGGCGTCCTGGTCCAACGTGGGTAAATGTCGGGAGGCGTTCGACAACGTGCCGGTCCTGCTGGTCCGAGGCCGCGCCAGCGATCTGGTGAGCGCCGAGAAGGCTGCTGCGTTCTGTGCCCGGTTCCCGACTGTCGAGTTCATCGACGTGTCCGGTGCCGGACACATGGTCGCCGGAGACAGGACCGACGCGTTCACCGCGTCCGTAGCCAGCTTCCTGCAGCGCCACACAGTCCGCACCACGATCTGACGGACACGGCACAGCCAGCCTCGAGCGTCCCTCGTCCGATTGGTCTGGCCCTCAGGTGGAAACTGTCCCTCGGAGAGTTCACGATCGGCTGGATCTGGTGACGATTCGCCCATCGATGGCCACCGTACATCGGGCTCCCTTACGATGAGCACCATCCACCGCTATCGAGCCATGGGCAATCCTCCGCCGCCATCCCCACGGTCCGGAGGTTGCTCAGCGTTCAGTAGACCCATGTCTCGCGCGGGGTGTCTGAATCTGGCCCGGGGCTAAGAATCCCCAGTTCACAGAGCTAGCAGGCGGATTCTGCTCACGGCGTACTGAAGCAGCCTCCGGCCGGTCAGGCGGTTGCCCCAGGGGTGATCGTGATAGTAGGCGGGCCCGGAGGTGAGCCCGAGATACTTCGACGCGCAACCGAGGGCGTTGAGCGGCACCCCGAGAATCGGTAAGCACTGCATCGATTGTGCGGCGAGCGATGCCGGTGTGCACCCGGTTGGAGGTCTGATAGCAGGGACGGGCGATCAGCCCGGAGGACAAGGCCCAGCCACGGGCTTGAGCCCACGCCGGACCGTCAATCGCATGCTCACATCGGGGCAGGTCTGTTGGATGCGGGGGGGGACCTCTGCGAAGACTTTCGATGAGGTGGCTGCTTGACCACGGTAGGACTGTGCAGGCGGGCGAAGAGATCGGGTGACCACGGGTCGTCTTCAGGCCCAAGTGTCCGACTCAGAGGTCCGTGACGAGGCGAATGATGCGATCCCGGAGTTGGGTGGGGATCAGAGGCTGGGTTGCAGCGATGATCTGAGCATCGTGGCCGACGAGGTACCGGGCTCGGGGCGAACGGGTGGTGAGCGCCTTGCCGACGGCCTTGGCCACACCTTCGGGCTCACCCATGAACTGGGAGAACGCTTTGAACAGGGCACGCACCCGTTGGTAGCCGGCGTCGTACTCCGATCCTGAGCGACGAAGCATGTCGTCCTCGAACGCCCCCCAGATCCCCGTCTGAATGCCGCCGGGCTCGATGATCACCACCCGAATTCCATCGCGGGCAACTTCGAGCCGCAATGCGTCGGAGGCGGCCTCGAGTGAGTGCTTGCAGGCCTGGTACCACCCGCTGAATGGTGTCGTGGTCAGTCCGTAGATGGAGGAGATGTTCACAATGCGCCCCTGGCCTTCGTCCCGCATGTGGGGCAGGGCCAACCGGGCAAGCCGCATGGGCGCGATCACCATCGTCTCCAGTTGACGGCGCGCCTCGCTATCGGTGACGTCCTCCATGGCACCAACCCCCGGATAGCCGGCGCAGTTGACCACCGCCCATGGGTGCAGCTCCCCTATGACAGTGGCGCACCGTCGTGCAGCCGTGACATCCAAGAGTACGGTCTCGACCGAGACTCCGGCGTTGGAAGCAGCCCTCCTCACCTTGGCTGCCTTGGCGTCCGAGCGGACCGAGCCCACCGAGTGAAAGCCGAGCTCGGCCAGATGCAGGACGGTGGCCAAACCGATACCGGAGTTAGCTCCCGTGATCAACACGGTGTGCTCGCTCCGGCTGGTCATGGGCGGTCATCCTCACTCGACCCGGCATCAGGGTTGGCCCAGTCGTGAGAGACCGCGGCGCGTGCCGACAGAGTCCCCCCAAGTGAATGCCAACCGGTTCCACTGTCCGGAACCGTCCGGGACCTCGGCATCGCCCTTCGGCCCCGGATGCCAGTTTCTACTGTGCGACCTGAGTACAGCCCCCCGCCGTACGGCTTTCGTGGTGGGTCGGACAGGTGGCTTAGGCACCCCACGTCAGAGTGCTGCGATGCTGGGCGTGGTCACAGCACGATCGTCGCGTAGCCATTCATCGCACCGTTGCCTGCTCCGATCCACAAGCAGGCGATGAGATCTCCCTCATGGACCCGGCCGGCCCGGCGGTCCTCGTCGAGCAGGATCAGCGTGCTGGAGGCCGAGGTGTTCCCGTAGTGGTCGACACCGATCGGGACCCGCTCGGGCGGAAGGCCCAGCATCTCTGCGGCCTGGCGGACCACCACGCCGTTCGCTTGGTGCAGGTACCAACGAGCGACCGAGTCGATGTCGAAGTCCGTCCCCGTTGTCGGCTTGACCTTGGTGGGCCAGTCCTCTTGGAGCATCTCGAAGTTCCGCATCATGAGTGGGACGAAGACTTCGGCGACTTTGACTCCATCCATCAAGAAGACGTTGTCGGCGATATTGGCCTCAGAGGTGTGATTGAGGCAGCCGCCCGCGGGATAGGTCACCAGGGTGACATCGGGATCGGTTTCGTAGCGCACCGAGAGGAGCCCTTTCGGAGCACTGCCGGGCTCGCGTGGGGCCGAGTGGAAGACGACGGCACCTGCGCCGTCGGCGAACATCAGAGGTGCCAGCCAGCCCATGCCGCTCGGATGCTTGTAGTAGTAGTCATGGACGTCGGGACCGAAGTAGCCCGACGGGCAGTTGCTCGCTACCACCACTGCAGTGGAGGGGACCGAAGTCATTAGCGACGCGGCGGCGGTGCGGAACGCCGGGGCCAGACCCGCACAGCCCAGATTGTGGTGGACAAGGTCGACATCGCGGCGCAATCCGAGCTCGTTCATCAAGTAGCGAAAGTGATCTTGGCAAGTGACCGTGTCCGGAGTCGAGCTGACATGTACAAACAGGTCGACGTCACTGGCGTCGACTCCAGCGTCTTCCAGAGCTGACGACGTCGCACGTAGCGCCAGGTCACCGTCGTAGATGCCGCCGTCAGCCCGACTGCGCTTCCGTCGACCGCCGAACTCGTAGTCCAGCCGCCGCTCATGAATTGCCAGGTGGTTCACGACCCACTCCGGCTCGAGCAATCTGCCATCGGGCCGGGCCGGATGGAGGTACTTGAGGATCTCCTCGTTGGAGACTCGATGCTCAGGCAGAAATGACCCGACCCCGGTCACTGACACTTGAGGCATGGGCGTGAGACTCATCGAAGCGCTCATTGATCCACCTTCCTACTTGCTGGCCAACCGTCCCCCCTGCCAATGACTACTCATTTCCATCCAAGTACGAACCAAGCTCACTGTGAAGGGGCGAAGGTCCCTAACCTCCCCCACAATTTGCACCGTCGTCCTGGCTGCGGGAACGGAAGGCCACGCCCGGACCAGAGCGAGCGCAGCGTGTGGGTGCGGGTGCGGGTGCGGGTGCGGAGAACCTCATCCAGGCCCTTGACCTGGGGATTTCACCACGGCGAAGGTGACCGAGGAAGCGGCGACCTGGTGCACGGCTATCTGCCTGTGACGTGACGCGTTCGGGAACGTCGAGCTACATGAGAACTTCTGAGGCGAATCCGGTGTGCTGGCCACGCAAACTCGTTCCTCACTACGTGCCCGTGATCCCTCCACCCCGCTTAGATCCGAAGTGCCACCAATCCTCGACATTGAACACTGGCTCTGCGCATTGGCGATCCAGTTCCATGTCCCCAGCTACAGCAGTTGGGATCCAGCGGATACGCGATGACATCAGCAGGCCAGCTGAGCAGGTCGGTCGGTGTTCTCAGCCTGCATAGCTGAGACGCCTGGTCGCAGCATTTCCGGGACACCACCAGATGCGGGGCCAGGGGTGCTCCCGACCACCGGGCATGTCCGAATTCGCCCGTCCACCCATCCGACGCGGGTGATGTCAGCTCGGTGCAGTTGCGGACTCCGCCACGGACTTGAGGCGCTCGAGCGTCTGTTCCATCCCAGCCTTGTTGTAGGAGGCGTCGTGCTCCACGCCGCTCACCGGCTTGCCGAGTGCCTTCGCTATGTGGCCACGCTGGTCGATCCAGGTTTCCGTTATCCGACATCCGGTCGCGGTCGGCTCGAATGCATAGCGCCATTCGGAGACCTTGAGGCCCAACGCCGTGATGCGGAAACTGAACAGACGGCCGGTTTCGGAGTCGACGATTCTTCCAACCGTCTGCCATGTCTTCTTGCCGTTGCGGTTCATGCCTCGGAACGTTGCGCCGGGATGTGGGCCTTTCGCACCCCGCAACCAGGTGGCTCCTTCGTTCTCGGGCGACCACTCGCCCATTCGGGTGACGTCAGAGACCATCGCCCACACCCGCTCCGCCGGAGCGCCGACTTCCTGGGTGACACTTACCTGCTCGGCCATAGGAGTTCCGCTTTCTCGTCGACCTATTTCGTGGCCATAGTGTGACACCTTCCATCCGGGGCCGTCCCGATACGCCAACAGGGTGGTGTGAACAGTCTCGTCTCGACCTCTCGTGGCTTGGGTGTAGAGTCCTATACAGGCGGTAAGCATGATGCGCAGAGCGTGTGCTGTCGTGAGCCACATGGCTACGACGCTCGGCTCTGCGCAGGTCGCCGGCATCGACACTGCCGATGCCGCGGTAGAGGTCATTGACTCAAGACGACGATCCCTCGTGCAGTCCTGCCCAGCAAGCATCCAGTGCGAGTGCCCACGAGGGAACTCATCTGCTGGCACACATTGCAGCCCGGACACCGTGGAACTCATTGGAAACGGTGCACCGGATCATTCGAGCACCAGGTGCTCAAACCCAGCGTGCCAGGCATGCCTGGCACAACATGCTCAGACAGCTTTACCCACGAAATCAAGGAAGACGTACATGAATCACCAATCAGAGATCCTCACGGCCATCGAACGAAGTCATGCCCGGCGGCAACAAGCGGAAAGCCAACTGCGCTCCCTGCGCGGCATGGCGCTCAGTGCCCCGTTGGCCGAACTCGACAGTCTGCTTGTCTATGAGTTGCGGCTGGAGACCCGGCTGGCGGAAGTGCTCAGTCGCAATTCCCGTTCGGCGGTCCGTTGATCGACCTCTGCCCGAGGGGGCAGTGAGGCCCATCGCCCAACAACGAGCGGGAACCCCCTTCGGTGGGCCGCGTCGACCAGAGGCACGCCGAGCCGCCAGGCGGCTCCGTTGTCAAAGCGCTGGAAGACGAGTCGACGCTCCTGAGCTCCCAGCGCGGCCGGCAAGCGATCACGATCGCTGTTCACTGGCGAGAACCGGGTTCGGGATCCATCGGGACCGTGATCTCCTCGGCGGCGGACCGCTGCGCGGCGTCGATGATTCTCAGAACCTCCACGGCATTCCGCGGGTCGACTGGCGGGGGGCCCTCTCCGTCAAGTGCCGCGACGAGGGAGGTGTAGAAGTGCTGGTAGGCACCGGGGAGCGTGGGGACGGTCTCGACGTCCTCGAGGACCCCCAACAAGCCATCACGACTTGGGTTCGATCTGCCCCAGTCCGGCGCTCCTGGACGCAAGCCGGAGGCGAGCTGTTGCTCCTGTGGGTCCAGTCCGTAGATTGAATAGCCGGCCTGATCGCCGAGCACCCTGAATCGAGGCCCGAGCACGGGGGCAGCCTTGCTTGCCCACAGATGGCTTCGTACCCCGTTGGCATGGGCCATGGCGACAAAGACATCGTCGTCCACGACACTGTCGGCTCGCAGTCTGTCGAGCTCGGCGAACACCGAGACCACTGGCCCGAAGAGTACGATGGCCTGGTCGATGAGGTGGGTGCCGAGGTCGTACAGGACGCCACCGGCCTGGGAAGGATCCGGATCCTCACGCCAGCTGTTCTCTCGAAGGCGCGGGCTCCATCGCTCGAATCGGGATTCGTAGCGATGAATCCGGCCCAGTCGTCCGCTCTTCACCAAGTCCTGCACGGTCAAGAAGTCCCCGTCCCATCGGCGATTCTGGAACACCGTGGCCATGACCCCGGCCGACTGGGCCTGTTCGACGAGCCGACGGCCGTCGGCAACGGTGGCTGCCATCGGCTTGTCGATGACCACGGAAAGGCCGGCGTCTATTGCCCGAAGGGCGAGCGGCACGTGGGAGTCGTTGGAGGTGGCCACCACGATGACGTCGACCCGGTCGGCTCCCGCGAAGGCTGCGTTCACTTCGGGGACAACGTGGGCGGCGGGAAAGTCCTCTCGGGCCTGAGCGGCGCGCCCAGCATTGGCGGTGACGATCACAGAGAGGTCGAGCCCGGGTGCCGCCTCGATGAGAGGAGCATGGAACACTCGACCGGCAAGCCCGTAGCCGATGAGCCCGACCTTGTGGGACGTCCTGGTCGCCATATGGTCCATTGAACCAGGTCGAAGCTCGAGACCGAGCGCCCGTGCCCGCTCTCGTGCCGATGTTCTCAGCCGACGAGCTGAGAACGGAGCCAATGTCTTCAGCCATTGGCTGTGAGGACAACTTGTGAGCCGGGCCGGGATTGCAGAGACCTCGATGCGTCCAGGATTCCCGGGCCGGTGCACGTCGTCGGTTGGAAGCCTCCAGGAAGAGGATTTTGGATCTGTCCGGCATTGTACTGACGGCCGGCCCGAGGGGACTTGAGATGACCGGAGTCCAGGTGATCTCAGATTGCAGGGTATTCGACGAAGTTCTTTGGCTGAGATCCTCTTCACGACTTGTCGATCGTCTGGGACTGCTCAGTTGGAACCACCGAACCGCTCCTTACCTCAATCCGCTGGATCTCAGCCAGGAGTCCGGCTCGAATCTGCCGCACCTCCGTCGCCTATCGTGACGGTCATGACAAAGACCGTGATGATCACCGGCGCCGGATCAGGGTTCGGCAAGATGGCCAGCCTCGCCCTGGCAGAACGCGGACACCAGGTGATAGCGACTACAGAGACCGACGAGCAAGCCGAATCGCTGCGCGCCGAGGCACCGCAGTTGACCGTCGAGCGCGTCGACATCACCAGCGACGACGTCGCCAAGGTCTCGGAGTGGGACATCGACGTGCTGATCAACAACGCGGGTGCTGGTCAGACCGGCCCGATGGCCGATGTCCCGATCGAGCGGGTCCGGCACCTGTTCGAGGTGAACGTGTTCGGCACGCTCGCCGTGACCCAGCAGGTACTGAGGGGCATGGTGGCCAAGGGCAGTGGACGGGTCATCATCATGTCGTCGATCGCCGGGGTCATGTCCGCGCCGACGTTCGGGCCATACTCGATGACCAAGCACGCCCTTGAGGCGATGGGCAAGGCGATGCGGGGCGAACTCGCCCCCCTCGGCATCGACGTGACCTTACTGAACCCTGGCCCCTACCAGACCGGGTTCAATGACCGTATGGCCGATTCGATGTGGGAATGGTTCGGCGACGCCTCCCTCAACGCGTCAGCAACCGATCTCTTCCGGTCGATTGGCGAGATGGTGACCGGCGGGCAGATGGATCCCGCCGAGGTGGCCCAGCGTATGGTTGAGCTAACCGAGGCCGAGAACACCACCGAAAACAACTTCGTGCCACCGGAGATCCGAGCCATGCTCGCTGGTGGTCTCGAATCCTGACTGTCTCCGGGGGCTTACCCCTTACCAGCCGACCGGTTCTCGATCGCCCAGTCGACACCCCTGCCCATCGGAGCGCTTGATGCGTGTCGGCGTCGACCAGGAACAAGTCTGCATGCGCGTCCTCAGATGCATCAGCCGTGGACGTGATCAAGGCGCAAGACGTTCTTAGCTTCACAAACTGAGGACGTAACCGACCTGTTAGATGTTCTCAACTAATGGAGCTGAGGGCATGCACCAGTGCTCACTCTGAAGCGGTATCAATTGAGGCCATCCTCGAGTGAGCCGTTTCCAGAACCCTGCGCCAGTGGGATACGCGAGATGGGCCCGCAAGTTGTGGTTGTGACTGTCTGAGCCGGCTCCGGCCCGCCGACAACACCACCTTCCCCACGGGGTTCAGGCTCCAGCCCCAATGGGTTGACCCGATCACAACGTGACTGTCTCGAGCATGCCGACTCAGGGCCGGCCCACGTTGGCGCCCGGGAGCGACTGCTCGTACTCACCGGATCACCGCCATCAACACCAGGATGTGTAGATCACCAGTCGCCTAGCATGAGCAGACAATCGCCCGCGCTGGCGGCGGGGTATCGCCATGGGACCTTCTCCCCTGGTCCGCCGGACCATTCGGCCGGATCATGGAGCTCGTAAGTGAGTTCGAAGCGGGAGTGCTGACTAGGGCTTGGAGGAGGAGGCGTGCCTGACAAAGACCGCACATCGGGTGCGGACGGCGAACACGGGACGATCCTGGTGGGGGTCGACGGCTCTGAGCAATCCCGTCTTGCGGTCAAGTGGGCTGCCGATGATGCGGCGGCCAAAGGAGCGACCGTTTGGGTGGTCTACGGAGGACCGGGAGCACCCAAACATCTGCCGGGATGGTACGAAGCAGGCCCGTACGAGGAGTCCGCCGCACAGGCGGTGATCGACGACGCTCTCGGCTTGGTCGTCACCCGCCAACCCTCGCTTACCATTCGGGGCGAGCGCTACATCGACATACCAGCTGTGGCGCTGCCTGGTGCCAGCGCTCAGGCGGATCTGCTGGTCGTCGGAGCCCGAGGGGTCGGTGGGTTCAAGCGCCTTCTTGTTGGCTCGGTCAGCGAACAGTGCATCCGCCACGCACTTTGTCCTGTCGTCATCGTTCGTCCCGGGTTCGATGAGGAATCGGCGTCAGGAGGTATGCAGCGGGTGGTCGTCGGCATAGACGGTTCCAGTGGGTCCGAGCAAGCAATGCGTTGGGCCCTTCGCGAGGCCCGGTTCCGCGGCGCGTCTGTTGAAGGTGTGTACTCGTGGCAGTATCCGCCCACCCACGCCGTCGGCTCCAAGTCTTGGGCCGGGTTGGAGGCGGCAGCGCGCGAGATCGCCGAGGGGGCATCCTCGGTAGCGGAGCGGTGCGAGCCCACCGTCCCCTTCACGGCGTCGACTCGTTTCGAGGCCACGGTCCTTGGATTGCTTGATGCCTCGGAAGGCGCAGACCTCCTGGTCGTGGGCGCTCGTGGCCATGGAGGCTACTGGGACCCCTTGCTGGGTTCTATCGCCCACCAGTGCGCCCTCTACGCGACGTGCCCCGTCGTCATAGTGCGGCCAGCCGCGGGAGGACACCCCTGAGTGCCTGCGTCCCACTTGCCTCATGCCCACACGTTCCCCAATGGGGGAGGTCGTATTGGACCAGCTCATCACAAGACAGCGATTGGCGTTGGCCCGCTTCAGCGCGCACGTGAGTGACTGTTCCTGTCCGAGAATCGCAGCTTTGCTCGCTGAGGGCGTACCCGGTTCGTGGTTACCCTTCCCGATGAGTATCTGCCTGAACTCAGCGTGGGGATCCCGATTGATGAGCTACCTGGCTTGCTTCACCCGGGCCCGGTCGGCCGTACCGTAGGTTGGCTTTCCGCCCCACCGCAGGCGACCACTTCTTCGAAGCCCGCTCGGATGCACTCAACCATTGCATCGCAGTCGGCGACCGCAACGGTATCGAGGTTGATCCCGATGCACTCGTGGCCGGCCGAGGTGACCAGTGCCACGTTGACCGCAGCACCCGACGGCGGAGCGAACGCGTAGAGCCCGATCACGCGGGCCCCGGCTAGGTAGGTGTCGAACGGTGCCCCCGGGACATCGGTAGCTACGAAGTCACCACCTTTGAGCATCGACCCGAAAGCCACTGTGGTCAATGCGGGCGGCAGCCGACTGAGCAGGCTAGTCACCGCGTCGGTCAACTCCAGGGCTGGATTGTGCTTCCACTCGTTCATCACTCCCTGGACATGGTGGATGCGCTTC
>Ga0075520_1000803_pt1 | contig 14426 bp, 8 predicted proteins | sample NGEPerB_FD_75100 | JGI IMG/M metagenome (GOLD analysis project Ga0075520, IMG submission 75100) | Arctic peat soil microbial communities from the Barrow Environmental Observatory site, Barrow, Alaska, USA - NGEE PermafrostAB12-B | ecosystem: Environmental > Terrestrial > Soil > Wetlands > Peat ... | reverse complement strand
TGCCGTCATTGGTGCAGAGAATAAGCGGGATCGACGGTCTTTTGCCAATTGATAAAACCATCCCGGCCCATCGCTTTGTTCGATATTGAAGCCCGCTAGGATTCAATCGCGGGCCACGAGGATGGAAAGGACGAGGGCGGGAGTTTCGCCCCTGGCAGAAGAGCTGGCGTGACATTTACGTGAAGTAAGGATTTTTTACTCCACGCTCGGCGTATTGTTTTAAGCAAACCAACATTTGACTCGGGGTCTTACGCGAAGCCGCGAAGGCGCGAAGCCCAATATGATGTGGAGGAACTCTTGGAAATCGTTGCCGACTGAGTGGCGACACCGCGACTACGGGTGAACTAATCGGTGAACTGAGGGGTGTTTACGGCCTCCCAGCTTCGCGCCTTCGCGCCTTCGCGTGAGCCCAATTGATTTGATTTGGCCTTCCACTTCGACTTGCACCCTGTCCCTGCCTCCGTATTCGCGCGAAATGCGAAAAACTTTACGATTCTGGTTTTATTTGTTAGGAACCGCTGCTATGACAGTGCCATTCAGCAGCGTGAACTGATCTCCGGCGCAGCCAACGACCTAAACACAATCCACAATCAAAAGTGAATACTCGCCACGATAAAATCCTGTTCTGGGGTTGTTTCATCGCCCTCATCACCACCAGCTACGCTTTCATCAGCCGCATGATTTTATGCGGCGGACAGTTCAAGGCCGACTTTGGCCTGGACAATGTCATCGCCGGCGAACTGCAAGGCGCGGGCATTTGGCCGTTCGGCGTGAGCATCATCATTTTCAGTTTGTTCATTGACCGCATCGGCTACAAGGTGGCGATGATCTTTTCGTTCCTCACCTACCTTGCTTACACCGCGCTGGCGTTTATGGCTTACCAGGCGATTCACGTGGCGACGCCGGACACACTGTTGGCGGCGCAGAAACACGGTTATCAATTGCTTTACTGGGGCAGCATCATTCTCGGCCTGGGCAATGGCAGCGCGGAGGCTTACTGCAATCCAATTGTCGCCACGATGTTCAGCACCGACAAAGCCAAGTGGCTCAATCGCCTCCACGCCGGCTGGCCAGGCGGACTCGTGCTTGGCGGACTTTGCACCATCGCGCTGGCCAATCACGCCGATTGGCGGCTGACGCTCGGACTGATTTTGATTCCGGCGTTAATCTTCTTTTTCGTTCTCATCAGCCTGAAATTCCCGAAGAGCGAACGCGAACAAGCCGGCGTCAGTTATCTGACAATGCTCAAGGAACTCGGCATGTTCGGCGCGCTGGTAGGCTTTGGCCTGGTCTTCGCGCAACTGCAACAAGTGCTCGTGCCTGAGGGGTGGCATTGGCCGACCTGGGCTTTTTGGGTTCCAACCGCTGTGGTCGTGCTGATTTTTGCGGGCGTCACCAAATCGTTTGGCCGTTTGCTGCTCGCGTTTCTGATCATCATCATGATGCCGCAGGCCACCACTGAACTGGGCACCAACGGCTGGATTACAGCGCTCATGGAAAACCCGATGAAGGCCGCCGGATACAATTCCGCGTGGGTGCTGGTTTACACGTCGGCCATCATGCTGGTCTTGCGCTTTGTCGCCGGGCCGCTCATCCATAAATTTTCGCCCGTCGGTTTGCTGGCGGCTTGTTCGGCGCTCGCCGGCCTGGGAATTCTCGCGCTGTCCCGGACCGCCCATGCCGGCACCGGCACGATCTTTGCCGCCGCCACGCTGTTCGGCGTCGGCATCACGTTCTTCTGGCCGACGATTCTCGGCCTGACCTCCGAGCAATGCCCGAAAGGCGGCGCACTCACGCTCAACGCGATGGGCGGCATTGGGATGCTGACCGTCGGCATTCTCGGCGCGCCCTTTCTGGGCTACATGCAGGAATCCTCGACGACGCAACAATTGCGCGCCACTAACCCGGCCCTTTACGAACAGGTGACGGTGAAACAAGATTATCTGCTCGGAGCGTATGAGGCGATTGATCCGGTAAAAAGCGCTGTCGTGACCGATGCGAAATCGCAGGCCGACCTTCAGGCAGCCATCACCGCGGGCAAATTCAGCGCGTTGGGTAAAATGGCAATGTTCCCCGTCTTCACACTTGCCTGTTACCTGGCGCTGATCGTCTACTTCAAATCCCGCGGAGGTTACAAACCCGTCCATTTGCCATCCGCGAATTAAGTCTAACAGGAGATCACAGAGGGAATGGAGACTGTTTGGAAACTCTGGTCGCTCTGTTTCCTCCTGTGAAGGTATGGACAGGATTTCAGATGGCCGCGCTCTGACGAGACGCGGCCACGAGGCTTCGACGTCGATGGATGGAGATGGCTCTTGAAATGCCGCGCGATGGTTCTAATGTGAAAAGAAGGGTTGGCGAATATGAAACATGAGATGCTGGCAATTTGCCTTGGCCAGACAGGCGGAATGACGAATTCCGAATTGTTGGTTGGCCTCTTGGGAATCTCAGTGTTGTGCGGCTACGGATGCTGGACGTTGGCGCGATGGTTCTGGAATGCTCCCTGTCAGCCGGACCCCTGGGGCAAGGAAATTTCAGCGGAGCTGGCGAAGGATGACTGCACACCCCTGTGTCCTCATTGCCTCAGTCCACATCAGCTTTCCGCAGAGTTCTGTCCTCAATGCGGAGCTGCAGTTGGCGCCTACACAAACTGGCTCCCTTTCCCTCGATTATTTTCGGTTGGCCATACGCTTCGAATCGGCACGGGCGAGAATTTCAAACGTTCGCCCCTGGTTATCGCCGGATTCTTTATCTTCGGTTTTACGGAGTACGGGCCGTTCGCTCCTGTTTATTGGTTCAAGTTGATCAGAAATCTTCGCAAGCCGGCCTGTTCGCCGACATCCGAACACCTCGAATCTTCTCCCGGTAAGAGTTCCAGCGAATCGGTCTAACAGGAGATCGCAGAGCGAACGGAGACTGTTTGGAAACTCTGTTCGCTCTGTGATCTCCTGTTAAGATTTTTAGCTGGCCGCGCTCTCACGAGACGCGGCCACGAGGACTATTTCGAAACGGGTTCGAAACAGGCTACGGCACCGCCGGCACGAGCCAATTGCAGGATCAGCCGGTCTTTCGAAGTGACCGCTTTTTGTTCGGTGACGAGGTGCGTGGCTTCCGTGCCGCTGTCCGGTGCGTCCTTCCAAAGCTTAAGCGTCCATGAGCCGGCACCGAGAAAATCCAACTTCACCCGAATGTCCCGACCCTTGCTGTTGGTAAGCGCGCCCAGAAACCAGCGATTGCCATTGCGGCGAACGATGACCACGTGCTCGCCGACCGCGCCGTCGAGGACACACGTGTCATCCCAGACCGTGGGAACCATTTTGAGGAAATCGAGTCCAGGCTGTCCGCGGTAATGGATCGGGTTATCACACACATTTACAATGGGACTCTCCAGACACACAAAGAGCGCCAGCTCCGCACAGCGAGTTCCCTGAACCTGGGTTGGCCGGGCTTTGGATCGGAAGTAATCCAATTGTCTGTTCAGGAAACCACCGGGAGTGAAGTCGCCGGGACCGGCGAGAAGCCGCGTGAATGGCAGAGTCGTTTTATGCTCGGGAGTGACTCGTGAACTCCAGCGGTTGTATTCGTTGCCTAGAATGCCTTCGCGGGTGATCTGGTTGGGATAGGTGCGAATCATGCCCGTAGGTTTGCTGGCGCCATGAAAGTTCACCATGAGATGATGCTCCGCGGCAGCTTTGGTGATCTTTTCATACCAGTTGACCATTTCCTGGTCGTCGCGATTGAGGAAATCGATTTTGATTCCCGCTATGCCCCACTTTTCGTAAAGCGGGAACGCCTGGAGGTAAGTATCGTTGCGGTCGACGGCGGTCCAATGCGCCCAAACCCACAAACGCACATTCTTTTCCTTCGCCAGTGCGAGCAACTCATCAATGTTCACTGATGGGCTGGGCACCATGATGTTGCTGCGACTGCTCCATCCGCCGTCCAAGAGCGCATACGGCCAGCCCATCTCAGCCGAGAATTCAATAAAATCCCGGTAGGTTGCCGTGCTGGGCCGGGTGACCTGCGACCACCAATCCCACGATGATTTGCCGGGTTGGATCCAGGAGGTATCCGTCAGGACGCAAGGCGAAGCCAGGTTCAGCACCAGGTCGCTTTCGACGAGCCGGCCCGGCTGGCGGCCGATGATCAACGTGCGCCACGGGCTCTGGCGGGGGAATGCCGATTTGACGAGGCCCGCTCCGTCACGCCGGGGAGCGAGTCGCGCCTGAAGTGTGACTGAGGAAGACTTGCGCGCCTGCTCAACCCGGTTCAGCCACATGCCGGCCCAATCAACGAGATCACTCTCCGTGATCGCCACCCACGCAGCGGGGGTTTGAACCAAGAGCGGCACCAGTCGCACCTGGCGTGTCGGCAGGTCAGCCAGGTGCACGGGCTTGTATTCTGATTCCTGCGACCCGATGTAGCCGATCAGGTTTGTGGATGTGCCGGTGTTTTCGTTAGTGCCTTCATAGCAGACGTAATTTCCGGTAAACGAAAACTGAGTCTCGTCCTCCTCAAGGATAAACTCGCTGGAACTTTTCGCCGGGGCGGCCAGAAGGACGTAACGAAACCCAATCCCGTCATCGAAAGCCCGCACCACGACCTGAAACGAACGTCCGGAGGCTTCGACAAAGGACGCCTGCAGTTCATTGTGATGATCGCGAACCATTCGGCGCTTTCCGAGTTTGTTCTCCCATGTCGTGTCCGAACTGCTTCGTTCGATTTTGGCAAGCCGCGTGTTCGCACCGAGGATCATGCCGTCCGAAAATCGAAGTCCGAGCCTGCCATCGCTCAAAAGCGCTTTGCCGTCCACGGATACCGAGTAGGTCAGCGGTCCATTGGCCCGCAAACTCATCTGGATTGTGCCATCTGGCGAGGTCACGGAAACCGTGCCGGCGGAGGGGTTATCCGCCCCGGATCGCGCTGAAGTGCAACTGAGAATAAGCACCGGGAGCGTCCACAAGAGTGTCAGGATGGCGGCTTTGGTCAGGTGGTTTTTGGTTGTGGGGCGCATCATTGCATCGGACATCCCCGAGACTCACCCTGCAAGGACGCTTTGGTCAATTGTAGATTCTGAGCCCGTGGAGCCGAAGCAAGCTAAAGGCGGACGATCCTGGTGTTGCCGAACAATGGAGCTGAAGCCGGGTGGCTAAAGCCAGAGCGGCGCTGAAGCGCGCGCACTCCAGGTGCTGGCGCGGGGGATTACACTTCAGCAATGGGGAACGCGAAGCGTGTGGAGTGCGTCCGGGTTTACCGGCGCTCTGGGTGGGAAAACGCGGGCAAGAGTTCCAGCGAGTCAGACTAGCTCATCGCTAAATTGTGTGAAGGTTCTAAGGCAACCAGATGACCCGATAATAGCATTCGGGGGTTTCTGTCGAGGGTTCGGTAAAACAGCAGTTGGGGCCGCTGGCTGTGATCGTTGGAATTCGAACACTCCAATTGGGGTTGCCGAGTGATGCATTCCGCTCCACTCGATACACGCCATTCAGGAATGAATTCCAGGATATGCTCGTGCTACTGTTCGATTGGGTTATGGCCGTAATCACTGGCGGTGGCACGAGTCGAAAAATAGTGCCGCCATTCACCCGAAAATCTGCTGTGGCATCCGCCATAGCTCCATAGAGATTGTGGTCACTGGCGAGTGTCATGTCGGTAAACGGATGCACGCCATTGGTGCCGTTGAGTTCAACCAGGGTGGTCAGCACCCCATTCGTGGTCATCCGAAAAATCGTTCCGTTCGTATGGGTGGAGCCCACGATCCGGTAGGCGGTCGTGCCGTAGAAATTGCCATCAGTTCCCCGAGTTAGCCCTCCCATAGGTTCAATTCCGCCCGTGGGGCCAAAATCCACCAGCGTGGTTAGGGTTCCCTCGGGACTCAGCCTGTAGCATGTTCCCAAGCCGTTGGAGCCACCTCCCGAAGTGGTGCCGTAAAAATTTCCGTCGAAGCCTCGTGTCAAACCGGCATTGGGCTGGTATCCGTTTGTGGTATTAAACTGGAGCACGGTCGTGAACTGTCCGTTCGTCGTGATTTTGAATATCGTTCCGGCGCCGCTATATATCCCGGGGGAATTGCTGCCACCATTCAGCGTGGTCCCATAAAACGCGCCATCGCCGCTCGCAGCCAGAATCGCGTTCGGATAGCTGCCGTTTGTGCCTGTGAAGGAGAATAGAGTCGTGAGTATACCATTGGTGGACACGCCAAAGAATGTGCCCGCCCCATAGGTCCCTCCAACGGACGTGGTGCCGTAGAAGTTGCCGTCCACGCCTTGCACAAGCCCTCCCCCAGGACAAGCGCCATTTGTACGATGGAAGGTAAACAGCGTGTTCAGCACACCTGCGGTAGTCATTTTGAAAAAGGTTCCAAGACTGGTGACGCCGTCCCCGGAAGTGGTGCCATAAATGTTGCCATCCTTGCCAAACGTTAAAGCGCCGACCGGTTGCTTGCCATTGGAACCATTAAAACTCAAAAGGGGCGTCAACACCCCTCCGGACGTGACCTTGAATACAGTTCCAAAATCGGTACTTCCGCCATAGGCAGTCGTGCCATAAAAGCTGCCATCGGCGCCTTCAATCAATTGCGTGCTGGGATGAATGGGGCCCGGTGGCGTTTTTGGAAATGCGTATAGTTGTTGAAACGTGACTTCCGCACTCGCGGATCGAGTTACGCCGCAAAACAGGGCCGTGAACAGGAACAAGATCACGATTCCGGTTTTCGAAGAACCGGCCATGCTGATTTGGGACACGTCCTTCAGATTCGATTGCAGACTCCTCATGATGCTTTCAATCGACGCCCGGCAGAGGTCCTTTAGCAAAGTTTAACAGGAGATCACAGAGGGAACTGAGTTATTCGGAAACTCTGTTCGCTCTGTTCCCTCCTGTGAAGGTCTGGAAAGGATTTTAGGCAGGAGTGCTTTCAGATGGCCGCGCTCTGACGAGATGCGGCCACGAGGCTCAGAAGGCGGGCGGCTAATCCCAGAGCGGCGCTGAAGCGCGCGCACTCCACGTGCTTGCGCGGGGGATTACACTCAAGTCATGGGGAACGCGAAGCGTGTGAAGTGCGTCCGGTTTACCGGCGCTTTGGCTGGGAAGACGTGAGAAATGGGGGGTTGCCCTTGGCTCTTGAAATGCCACGCCGTGGTTTTACTCGAATCCTGGTATCGCCAGAACAAGCTGTTTATCGGGATCGATGCTCTTTTGAGCACTCTCAGATTATTGGCGCAGTATTTCCCTTGCTTCGTTAGAAGCTTCGATTGCTCGCTCCAAAACCAATTTGCCATAAGCTTGGGCGTTCAGTATTTCAGGCCCGGCAGCCGCAAGGACGGAGGCTCCCACCGAACCCCCCAAGAAGCTGCTTTCGCTGAGACTGAGTTTGAAGCATCCTCCTGCGAAGAGAAATCGGAGCCATGAGTGAGTATCAATATTACGAGTTCGCGGCCATCGACGGTCCGATTTCTGACGAAGGCCTGCGGTATGCCCGGGGTTGTTCCAGCCGCGCCAACGTTTCCCGCGTCCGCTGGCAGAACACCTACACCTTCGGCGATTTCCACGGGAGCGTGAACACCCTGCTCAAGCATTACGACGCTCACTTCTACATCGCTAACTGGGGCACGGTTCGTCTGGGTTTGGTCTTTCCAAAGGGCGCGGTCTCCCCGGAGGCGATCCGGCCATATCTATGGGGAGGCAAACAATACGAGGACACATTGACAGTCAAGGAAATCGGCAACAGGTGTATTGTTTGGTGGGAACGAGACGAAGAAGGCGGATGGGGGTGGACAGAAGGCGAGGGCCTCATCGACCAACTCATCGGGGTCCGCGAGGAACTGATGCGCGGCGACTACCGGGCCTTGTTTCTGGGCTGGCTGGCTGATTTCGACCCGGACGATTGGCGGGATCCCGAGGACGGCGCGGTTGTCATGCCGCCGATTCCCGCTGGGCTCGATCATCTGAGCCCCCCGCTGGCGGCACTAATCAAACACTTTCCTGTGGATCCTGATGTGCTCGCTGTAGCTGCGGGACTGTCCCAAGCTAGCACAGCGAAACGCATCCCCATAGCCGCAGTTCTTGAGAGATTCCCCGTGTCCGAAATGCGCGCATTGCTTGCGCGGGTGGCCGAGGGTGGTGGGGCCGGCGTGATGGCCGAATTGAACCGGCTGACCTATCCACGGGTGCAAAACCCGGTCGGCCAGGCGATGAAGTGCACGGATTTTGCCGCCAAAACCATCGAGACTCGGGACGTACGGCATAAGCAGGAGGCCGAAGCGGCATCGGCAAAGCGACAACGCGAGGCAAAGCTGCGTAAGCAGCATCTCGCCTCTATCCTGCGGCGCGCAGACACTATCTGGTCGGGGCTCGACCCTCTCATGGATCAGAAAATTGCTTCGGCCTACGACCAGGCGGCGGCCCAACTGCAGGAACTGCGCGACGCCTATGCACAGGCCGGTGACATCGGCGGCTTTCAGCAGAAGCTCAATGGATTTCGACTTCGTTACTCAAATCGCCCGGCTATGCTGCGCCGGATCGAAGAACTGTGACAGCCTCCATCGAAGATGTCGCAGAAGAAGTTTACGTTGAAATTACGAGCATTGATTTGGAGGCGCTCAACGGGAGGGCGGGATCCCACTCATGGGGCTACGTGGAGCCTAGCGAAGCGGCCACTGAGTTGCTAACAGAAGCGATTGAGGACTGGGTGGAAGAGATGAAACGAAGCCTGGAATTAGGGCTTCTTGCCCCCGCGGAAGCACTCTGCGCCGGGATCGTGCAGGGGCTATATCGGGCACGGGACACCAAATCCGATGGCGCATTGGGGTGGGCCGTGGATTTCCCGACCGAGGAAGCGGATTTTGTAGTCGAGGAGTTTCTCAAGGCGTGTCATCCATCATCGCGGAAGGACGCGCATGCAAATCTGATCCAGGTCCTGACCCAGCGTGCACCCGAATGGGTTGAGGGCCTCAAACGTTGAGCGGATCCTAGTGTCGCCAGAACAAGCTGCTTGTCGGCAGAGGGTTCGGACAAAATCGAGGTCGTTTTGGGGGTTTAAACGCGATTTTTGGCCCCGTTATTTGGGTTTAAGTGTTGGGGCAGGAGCGGAGTTTTTCAGGGTGATCTGTGGAGATGGCTCTTGAAATGTCGCGCCGCGGTTCTACTCTGAAAACAAGGGTTGGTGCGTATGAAACCAGGTATGCTGGCAATTTGCCTTGGCCAGACAGGCGGAATGACGAATTCCGAATTGTTGGTTGGCTTTTTGGGAATCTCAGTGTTGTGTGGCTACGGATTGTGGGCGTTCACCAGATGGTTCTTGAGTGCTCCCTGGCAGCCGGACCCCTGGGGCAAGGAGATTTCAGCGGAGCTGGCGGAGGATAACTGCACACCCCTTTGTCCTCATTGCCTCAGCCCACATCAGCGTTCCGCGCAGTTCTGTCCTCAATGCGGAGCCGCAGTGGGCGCATATACAAACTGGCTCCCGTTTCCCCGACTCTTTTCAGTAGGCCAGACGCTTCGAATCGGCACGAACGAGAATTTCAAACATTCGCCCCTGGTTGTCGCTGGATTCTTTGTCTTCAGTCTTAGCGAGTACGGCCCCTTCGCTCCGGTTTATTGGTTCAAGTTGATCGGAAACCTTCGCAAACCGGCCTGTTCGACGCCATCGGAACACCTCGAATCTCCTCTCGACAATAATTTTAGCGATTCAGACGAGCCGCCTGTTAAGTGAATGGAGTCTCCTTCAGACCATACGTATACTTCGTGTGTTTCGTGGGAATAAACTCTGTTCGCTCTGTTTCCTCCTGTGAAGGTTTGGACCGGAATTTGTTTGGCCGCGCTCTGACGAGACGCGGCCACGAGATTTTCCGAAAAGTGGAGCGGGTGAAGGGAATCGAACCCTCGTCTCAGCCTTGGGAAGGCCATATTCTACCATTGAACCACACCCGCGATTTGTGGATACCGCACGTGTAACAGAACCGGTGATCCCGTGCAACTGGTCTTTTCCACGAAGAAACGAATCCGCTAATTTCAGAAAGGTTGATCCGCGAATTACGCGAATTTCCGCTAAGCAGAATGAGAAAGCGGCGCTGAAGCGTACGCACTCCAGGTGCTGGTGCAGCGTCTTTCAGACCCGCGTGAATTCGTGCCATTCGCGGATTCTAACCTCACCCCTCCGCCAGACCCCTCCGCTGTGGCCTCTCGACTTTTCTGCGCCTGCACGGCACATTCCCGGGCTGAGATGAACCCGGCCCGTAAAATTCTCCAGCGACTCGTCCTTTGCTGCGTAGCGCTGGCCTCGCTGCCTTTCGGGGAAGCGAAAGCCCAATTGCTGCCGCCGGGTTTTCGTCCGTTGCCACTCGGAGTTCACGCCCTGACCGGCGGCAGGATTGTCATCAAACCCGGTGAGGTCCTGGACCCCGGGACGGTGATTCTTCGCGACGGGCTGATCCAGGCCGTCGGCACCAACGTGAGCGTCCCGGCTGATGCCCGGATCTGGAACATGAAGGGCACCACGACGTACGCCGGGTTCATCGAGCCTTACCTGGTGCTCAATTCCAGCAACGCGCCGGTTGCCACTTCCGATGTCATGCCCATTTCCAGCCGCAGCTTCACGGCGGACGGTTATAAATTTTACGGCGCACCGGGCGCGCGCACGGACATGGGAGGTCCAGGCCCCGGCTATGCGCTGTCCAAAATTACGCCTCAATTCAGAGCCGTGGAAAAGTACTCTCCTCAAGACAAGACATTGTCGTCGCTGCGCGAGCTCGGTTTTACCGCTGCCGTGGTCGCCCCGGCCAAAGGCATCCTGCGCGGAAGCAGCGCGCTGGTCGCCCTGTCCGATGAAGACCCGGACAAGGCCGTCATCAAGCCCGATGTCTTCCAGCACATCGCTTTCGAAACCCAGAATGACGACGCGGGCCAATATCCCGCGTCGCTGATGGGCGTGATTGCCGCCGTGCGCCAGAGTTTCTTCGATGCCCAATATTATCAACTGGATTGGGCGGATTACACCAACCATCCGCAAGCGCGCACGCGGCCCGAGTTTGATCCGGCGCTGAATGCGTTGCGGAGCGCTGCCGACAATAAGATGCCGTTCGCGATCGAGCCGGGCAGCGCCTTGATGGACGATCGTGCGGCGCGGGTGGCTCGGGAATTGGGCCTGGATTTTTGCCTGGTATCGTGCGGGCAGGAGTGGAGGCGGCCTGACCTTGCCAAAGCCACCGGCGCGGCATTCATCGTGCCTTTGAATTTTCCGGTCCTCCCGAAACTGCCGGAGGAAGGCGACTGGGACCAGGTGAGTCTCGATCAATTGCGGGCATGGGATTGGGCGCCGCAGAACCCCGAGCTCTTGCGGCGTCAAGGTCTGGAAATTGCCCTGACGACTTACGGGTTGAGCGACAAAAAGGATTTTCGCAAGAACCTTCAAATGGCGATGGACCGCGGACTTTCCACCAACGATGCCCTGGCGGCGTTGACGACGGTTCCGGCCAAACTGTGCGGAGTCCAGGACAGGCTCGGCACGATCGAACCGGGCAAGCTGGCCAACCTGGTCGTCGTGGATGGAAAGGACTACTTCAGCCCGGACGCACGCGTGAGCGCAGTCTGGATTGACGGCAGAATTTATCCGGCGCCTGCGGAAGAGCCGAAGAGCGGCAAGCCGGACGAAGCGGCTCCTGCCCGTGTCGAATCTGCTTCGTCCAGTGGAGCGACGCGGCCTGAGGAGGAGCCGGAAAAGCATCCCAAACCGCCGGCCGTGGAACGCAAACAGATCAAATCCGCATCCGTCAGCACAAATGCGAGCCCGGCACAACCGGCCAGCGAGAAGAAGGAGGCGAACAAAAACCGCGTTCGCGACCTGATGAAAGCCCAGGTTGCCCATTCGCCGCTGGATGGCAACGGTCCGATCATCTCGCCACGTTCGGTTCTTATTCGGCACGCCACCCTTTGGACCTCCGGGCCACAGGGAATTCTGACCAATGCCGACCTGCTGGTTTCGAATGGAAAGATCGAAGCAATTGGCAGCAGCATCCGCCGCCAGGCTCCGCGCGACCCGGCCCAGGACCTTGAGATCGACGGCACGGGGCTGACGGTGACAGCCGGGATCATTGATTGCCACAGCCACACCGCGATTTTAGGCAATGTCAACGAAGTGGGGCTGCCGTCGACTGCGATGGTGCGTATCCAGGACGTGGTGAATTCGGAGACCGGGAACCTGTATCAACAACTGGCGGGCGGCGTGACGACGGTCAACCTGCTGCACGGCTCGGCAAATCCAATCGGCGGACAAATTTGCGTGATCAAGCTGCGCCAGGGCGGGACGCCCGAAGAATTGATCTTTTCCAATGCGCCGCCGGGGATCAAGTTTGCACTGGGGGAGAATGTGAAGCAATCGAACTGGGGCGAGAAATTCGTGACGCGCTTTCCGCAGACGCGCATGGGGGTGCGCACGTTTATCCAGAACCGGTTTGTGGCGGCGCAGGAATACCTGGATGCGTGGACGGAGTACTCGAACAAGCTGTCGCAAGCCTCCGCGCCGTTGCCGCCGCGTCGTGATCTTGAGCTGGAGGCCCTGGGCGAAGTTCTCCGGCATCAGCGCTGGATCCATTGCCATGCTTATCGCCAGGACGAGATGTTAATGCTCCTGCGGCTGATGCAAGGCTTCGGCGTCCAGATCGGCACGTTCCAGCATGCGCTGGAGGGTTACAAGATCGCGGATGAACTCGCGGCAGCCCACGTGGGAGCCTCGGTATTCTCCGATTGGTGGGCTTACAAATTCGAGGTCTATGACGCGATTCCGTACGATGGCAGTCTTCTGCGCGACCGGGGTGTGCTTGTCTCGTTCAACTCGGATTCTTCGGAACTCGCGCGCCGGCTTTATGAAGAAGCCGCAAAAGCCGTCAAGTACGGCGGCACGCCCGAGATCGACGCATTTGATTTCGTGACGATCAACCCGGCCAGGCAGCTCCAGATCGATCGCTATGTGGGTTCGCTGGAACCCGGGAAGGACGCGGACTTTGCGATCTGGTCAAAGTCGCCGCTGGATTCGGGGACGGTTTGTCTTCAAACCTGGATTGATGGGCGAAAATATTTTGATCGAGGCATGAATGGACAGCGCGTTGCCCGATTAAAGCAGGAGCGGGACGAGCTCCTGGACAAGGCGAAGAAGATGTCCAAAGTTCCCGGCGCAAGCGAGGGCGCCGGGGCGGACAAGGGACAATCTTTTTTCAGAGTCTCTCTCGAACATGAATTCGACGGCCTCGATCGAGGCTGCGTGGAGCCGTGATGATTTCAAATCTCAAATCTCAAATCTCAAATTGGCGAGCCAAGGCGTGGTGGTTTGCCGTCTGTGTTTGCGTTTTCCCGGGGGTTGCGGGCGCGCAAACCCTGCTGCTGAGCAATGCGATCATCCACACCGTTTCCGGCGACACCATTTCGCGCGGTTCCGTCCTGATCCGCGACGGGAAGATCGCGGGAGTTTTCAACCTCGAGAAGCCAGGTGAGCCGGCGTTGCCGTCCGGCGCCAGGATCATTGATCTGCACGGGGGGCAGCTCTATCCCGGTCTGATCGCTCTCGATTCCGTCGTTGGACTCAGTGAAATCGAAGGAGTCCGGGCGACCTTGGATACGGCCGAGGTGGGCGATTACACACCGGACGTGGAATCCTGGATTGCTGTGAACCCGGATTCGGAGTTGATACCTGTGACGCGCGCAAACGGCATTGGGTATTTCGAGCCCAGTCCGCAAGGGGGCGTCGTGTCGGGTCAATCCGCGTTGCTGGCGATGGACGGATGGACGTTCGAGCAGATGGTGGTGAAGAAGCCCGCGGCGCTCCACGTTTACTGGCCGGGCTTTGATTTGAATGTGACGCCCAAGGAACGATTTGCGGATCCTTCGAAGTGGAAATCGCTGGAGGACCAGGGCAAGGAACGGCGCAAGAAGCTGCGGGCGCTGGAGGATTTTTTTGAAGAAGCCAAGGCGTATGCCGGCGCGAAGAATGCGGCGGCCCAGCACCGGGCGGAGGCGCCCAAGGTGATTCCCGCATGGGAAGCCATGCTGCCGTATGTTCGGGGGGAGTCGCCCATTTTTGTGCATGCGGATGAATTGCGGCAGATACAATCCGCTGAGGACTGGGCGCGCACAAACCATTACAGGATTTGTCTGGTTGGCGGCCAGGATGCGTGGCGAGTGGCGGAACTGCTCGCCAGCAATCAGATTCCCGTCATTTACGAACGCGTTTTCACCCAACCACCCCGGGACAGTGATTCCTATGACGTGACCTTTAGCGGTCCGGGAATCCTCCAGAAGGCCGGTGTGAAGGTCCTGTTGGGCCTAGGAGCCGACACCTTCATTGCTCCGCTCACCCGAAATCTTCCTTATGCCGCCGCGCAGGCGGTTGCCTTCGGGCTCCCCGCGCCCGAAGCGCTGAAAGCCATCACGCTATATCC
>Ga0075520_1000802_pt1 | contig 14436 bp, 14 predicted proteins | sample NGEPerB_FD_75100 | JGI IMG/M metagenome (GOLD analysis project Ga0075520, IMG submission 75100) | Arctic peat soil microbial communities from the Barrow Environmental Observatory site, Barrow, Alaska, USA - NGEE PermafrostAB12-B | ecosystem: Environmental > Terrestrial > Soil > Wetlands > Peat ... | reverse complement strand
GTGCCAGCCGCTGGCGGTTGTCGCCTCCGCGCCGTTCACCGGCTGGCTGCTTGGCGCGTATGGCTGGCAAACCATGTTGATTTTGGAGGGCGCGCTGCCATTCGTCTGGCTGCCGATCTGGTGGTTTTTCATCAGCGACCATCCGCGCGACGCCAAATGGATTTCAGCGGAGGAAAAAAACTTTTTAGAAACCACGCTGCAGGCTGAAGCGGCGCAACTTGAACCGCCGGTAAAAATTCCGTTCTGGCAACGGCTCGCGCGGCGCGAAATTTTCGTGATGATCGTCATGAATTTTCTGCACAACTCGGCGGCCTACGGCTGCATGACTTTTTTCACGGACGGTTTGAAGTCGAAAAATTTCAGCCCGGTGCAATATGGATTTTTGTTTGCCGCGCCCTACGCCGTCACCGCCGTCATCATGGTGCTCAACTCGTGGCACTCGGACAAAACCCGCGAACGGCGCGGCCACGTCGCGCTCGTTTACACCATCAGCGGCGTGAGTTTGATTTTGAGCGTGCTGACGAAGGAACATTTCTGGCTGTCCTACGCCTGCATGTGCCTCGCGATTCCCGGCCCGTTCGCCGCGCTCGCGCCATTTTGGGCGATCCCGACCGAAACGTTGCCGCGCAATGTTTTTGGCCCGGTCATCGGACTGGTCAACGCCCTCGGCAACACCGGCGGTTTTGCCGGACCTTACATCGTCGGCTGGCTCAAGACGGAATATCACAGCGTCGCCATTCCCTTCAGTGCGCTGGGAATCGGGATGCTGGCCGCCGCCGCGCTGGCGTTTTTGCTGCCGAAAAATGCGGGGCAAATTCAAGCAGGAACGGCGATGCCCAAAACCTGAACCAGTTCCGCGACAATTTTCTCCGAGGATTTTTCGCAACTGAACACCAGCGCGTCCGACGGCGGTTCGAGAATGGCAAACTGGCTGGCCAGCAACGCCGGCGGCAGGAAATGTCCGCGCCGGTTTTTTAATCGTTCGGCAATCAAGGTTCGCGGGCCGGTGAGATGCACAAACTTCACGCGGGCATCGTCCGCCGCCAGTTCGTCGCGATATTTTGCCTTCAATGCCGAACAGGTCAGCACGGCAAATTCTTTTTTTGCCAGCGCGCGGACAATGACTTGCCTCAATGTTTGCAGCCATTTTTTGCGGTCGGTATCGGTCAGTGGAATCCCGGCACACATCTTGGCGACGTTTCCCGGCGGATGAAAATCGTCGCCTTCGTAGAAAACTGCGCCGGTTTTTTTGGCGAACAACGTCGCCACCGTCGTCTTGCCGCCGCCGGCCACGCCCATGAAAATCAAAACGGCCGGACGCTTTGGCGCTTCGCGGTTCACACGATTTTCAACTTCGGCAAATCCTGCGAATCCACCAGGCCGACCGGCTCGTTTTTCGTGTTCACGACAATGAGATCGTCAATATTCCGCTCGTTGAAAATTTTCAGCGCCTCGACCGCGAGCGCGTTTTCGCAAATGCAAACCGGCCTGGGCGTCATCACTTTTTTCAACGACTCCGAAAGCAAACTGTCATCGCCAGCCATGTGCCGGCGGAAATCGCCGTCGGTGAAGACGCCGACTAATTTTCCGCGCGCGTTGACCACGCTCAAGCTGCCGGATTTCGCGTGCGTCATCACGAGCAAGGCCTCCTTCACCGAAATGTTTTCGCCCGCAATCGCGTTGCGGTTTCCCGAGCGCATGATGTCGCCGACCTTGTCCAGCATCGCGCGGCCAATCGCGCCGTTGGGATGGTATTTGGCAAAATCGTCCCGTTTGAAGCCGCGCGCCTGCAAAACGGCCATCGCCAGCGCGTCGCCCATGACGAGCATCGCGGTGGTGCTGCTCGTCGGCGCGAGGTTGAACGGACACGCTTCCTTGGGAACCTTGACGTTGAGCGCAACATCGCTGTGCCGGGCGAGCGCGGATTTCAGGTTGCCGGTCAGTGAAATAATTTTTACGGAAAATCGTTTGAGCGTGGGCAGCAGATTGAGCAGTTCCTCGGACTCGCCGGAGTAGCTCAAGGCGAGAATCACATCGCCGTCATTGATGATGCCCACGTCGCCGTGCAGCGCGTCCACGCTGTTGAGGATGACGGCGGTGGAGCCGGTGCTGGTCAGCGTGGCGGCGATTTTCGCGCCGACATTGCCGGATTTGCCGATGCCGACGATGACAATTTTCCCGCGTTGTTTCAGTGCTTCAACGACGGTTTCAACGGCGCGGTCAAAAGATTTGTCGAGCAGTGCGCGGACGGCTTTGAGCGCGGCCAGTTCGATGTCGAACACTTCACGGGCTTTGGCGAGATGGTTCATGGTTAGTCCGTGTTCGGATACGAACCGAGAATTTTTACAAAGTTGCAATGTTTGCCAAGCTGCCGGATGGCCTTCGACACTTTCGCATCCTGAAAATGTCCGGCGCAATCAATGAAGAAGAAATACTCCCATGCCTTCCGTTTGCTGGGGCGGGACTCGATCTTCGTCAGGTTGATCTTGAACCGGCGGAACGCGGCGATGGCCGCGTGCAGCGCGCCGGCCTTGTCGGCCACGCTGATCATCAAACTCGTGCGGTCGTCGCCCGTGGGCGGGCTGCACTGGCGACCGAGGACGATAAAACGGGTGACGTTGACGGAGTTGTCCTGGATGTCCTGCACCAGAATTTTCAGGCCGTATTTTTCCGCCGCCAGCGCGCCGCCGAGCGCGGCGGAGAACTTTTCTTTTGCCGACAGCTCGGCGGAACGGGCGTTGGACGAGGTCTCGACGATTTCGACGCGCGGCAGATTTTTCGCGAGCCAGCCCCGGCATTGCGCGAGCGACTGCGGATGGACATAAAGTTTTTTGATCTGGGACTTCTTCGAGTTGCTCATCAGGCATTGCTGGATGCGCAAAACGATTTGCGAAACGATTTTTAATTCACTGTCCACGAACATGTCGAGCGTGTGCGTGACGACGCCTTCGGTGGAATTTTCCACCGGCACCACGCCGTAATCCGCCGTGCGCTTGCTGACCTCGGTGAACACGTCGCCGATGGTTTTCTGCGCGGAATAATTCAGGCTCGCGCCGAATTTCTGGATGGCCGCCTGGTGCGTGAACGTCGCCTCCGGCCCGAAATACGCGATGGTCATGGTCTTTTCGAGCGCGAGCGCGCTGGACATGATTTCGCGGTAAATCGAGCGGAGCTGCTCATCAGTGATTGGCCCGGCGTTTTGCGCGCAAACACGCTCGAACACGGCGTGCTCGCGGTGCGGCGCGTAAATTTCCTCGCCCGCCGCCAGCTTGATTTCGCCGATGGCGAGCACATGGCGGGTGCGCTCGTTGAGCAGCCGGACGATCTGCGCGTCCAGCTGGTCAATCGCCTGACGATGTTCGGGAAGGCTCATTTCAAGGAAGCATGAAGAATGAAGAATGAAGAATCAAACCTTGTTTCACAGTCCTTTCTTAATCTTAATCTTACTCGTAATCATAATCGGCTTTACCGGCGGATTAAGATTAAGATGACGATTAAGATTATGAATTGGTTGTCTGCGCTTGAAATCAACATTGACTTCACCGGCCAAAAATCTATGCTCCGCGTTCCTTAAATTTATGCGGGAACTGCCCGTGGCAGTTTGTCACCCGCCCCCGAAAGGAAGTGAGTGCATTGACAGAGATCAAACTGAAAAAAGGCGAACCTGTGGAACGTGCGTTGCGTCGGCTGAAGAAAAAAGTCGACCGCGAAGGCACGCTCAAAGTCGTGCGTAGCCGCCGGCAATTTGAAAAGCCGAGTGCCGTCCGCCGTCGCAAGGAAAAAGTCGCCCGTTTCTCCGCCATGCTTGCCGCGCGCCACGCCGACGACTAGGCCTTGATTTGCATTTCCCCAGCCGGGCGTGTCCGCTAGGATGCGTCCGGTTTTTTATTTGGTCTTAATCTTAATCCTGCTCGTAATCGTAATCGTGAAGTTGGATTAAGATTACGATGATGATTAAGATTAAGAACAGAACTGACAAAAATGTATTCGCTTTCAACCTGCTGGAATTCCGCGCGCCACACCGATGGCCGCGCCCTGCTCCGCGAAATCCGCGACCTCGGCTTTGAATACGCCGAGTTGAGCCACGGCATCCGCTTGAGCCTTGTGCCGGGAATTCTCGACGCCGTCAACGCCGGTGAAATGAAAATCTCCAGCGTCCACAATTTCTGTCCGCTGCCCGTCGGCGTCACCGGCCCGGCGCCGAACCTCTACGAATTTTCCGCCGACCGCGACCGCGACCGCCAGCTTGCCATCAAGCACACCATCAACACGCTTGAATTCGCCCAGCGCGTCGGCGCACCGCTCGTCGTGCTGCATTTTGGCAGCATGGATTTGAAGGATTACACCGGCAAACTCAAGGAACTGGTCGAACGCGGCGAAAAAGGCACGCCCAAATTCCAAAAAGTCGTCGCCGAGGCGAACGCCGCGCGCGAGGCGAAAAAGAAAAAATTCTACGACCGCTCCCGCGAAACCCTGAAGCATCTGCTCACCGAATCCAAATTTCGCGGCCTCAAGTTCGGCATCGAAATCCGCGAGGCCGTCGAGGAACTGCCGGTGGAATCCGACTTCAAAGCGCTGCTCGAGGAATTTCCCGCGCCGGATGTTTATTACTGGCACGACGTTGGCCACGCGCAAATCAAACAGGATCTCGGCTTCATCAACCACGTGCAGCATCTGGCTGCGCACGCCGACCGGCTCGCCGGCTTTCACATCCATGACGTGAAATTTCCCGCGCGCGACCATTTTCCGCCCGGCGGCGGCGACATTGATTTTGCTTCGCTTAAGCCGTTTGTGAAGCCGGAGCACATCAAGGTTTTTGAATTAAGCCCCAAAGTCCCGCTCGAATCCGTCCATCGCGGCATCGCGCACCTGAAAAAAACCTGGGGCGAGGAATGAAATTACGCTTTCCGATTTGCGATTGACGAGTTGGCTGGTAATTCGTTCGTAAATCATAAATGACACCCGATTCGCCCAGAGCCGTCGCCGGAGAAATTGTTGCACGCCTGCAACAGGCGGGCTTTGCCGCGTTCTGGGTCGGCGGCTGCGTGCGCGATTTTTTGCTCGGCCGCGAGCCGCAGGATTTCGACATCGTCACGGACGCCAAGCCGGAGCAGGTCGAGAAACTTTTCAAACGCACCGTCGCTGTCGGACGCAAATTCGGCGTGATGGTCGTCGTTGAAAACAAACAGCAATTTCAGGTCGCCACGTTCCGCGCCGAGGCGGATTATCAGGATGGCCGTCGCCCCGAAAAAGTCGTTTTCGCCAACGCCGAGGCCGATGCGTCGCGCCGCGATTTTACCGTCAACGGACTTTTCTACGATCCGCTCACGCAAAAAATCCACGACTGGGTCGGCGGTGAAAAAGATTTGCACGCGAAAACCATCCGCACCATCGGCTCGCCGGAAGAACGCTTCGGCGAGGATCATTTGCGGATGCTGCGCGCTGTGCGTTTCGCCGCGCAATTGAATTTTGAGATCGAGCCGCAAACTTTTGCGGCCATCCAATTGCTCGCGCCGAAAATCAAACTCATAAGCGCCGAGCGCGTGCGAGATGAACTGATAAAATTGTTCGCGCCGCCCGAATCGGAGCGGATGAATGGATTGATGGATGAATGGATAGGTGGGGAAAGCGCGCACGGCGGCGCGCGTCCCACCCAACAATCCATTTATCCATTTATCCATCAATCCAGTTCGCCTGCGGCGCGCGGGTTGGTCTTGCTGCGGGACAGCGGCTTGCTGGAACATATTATGCCGGAACTCGCGGCGACGATTGCGTGCGAGCAGTCGCCGGATTTTCATCCTGAAGGCAGCGTGTTCAATCACATTTGTTTGATGTTGGGAAAAGTGCCGGCAGGTGCAAGCGAGTCGCTGCTGTGGGCGGTGTTGCTGCACGACATCGCCAAGCCGGTGACGGCAGAGCGCGACGCGGCGACGGACAAAATCCATTTCTACGGTCACGAAAAAGCCGGTGCGGACATGGCGGAGAAAATTTTGCAGCGGCTGCGGTTTCCGAACCAGCAGAAGGAAGAAATCGTGGCGTGCGTGCGGCATCATATGCAGTTCAAGGACGTGAAGCAGATGCGGAAATCCACGCTGCGGCGTTTGTTGCTGCGTGAAACATTTCCGCTGGAACTGGAATTGCACCGGCTGGACTGTCTCGGTTCATCCGGCGATTTGGAGCATTACCATTTTTTGGTGGAGCAGGCGGAGGAATTGAAACATCAGCCGACGATCCGTCCGCCGCTGTTGACGGGAAAAGATTTGATCAAGCTCGGAATGAAGCCAGGCAAGGAACTGGGCGCGTTGCTGGCGGAAATCCGCGAGCTGCAACTGGCGGATGAATTGAAAACGCCGGATGAGGCGAAGGCGTGGGTGAAGAAAAATTTGCAGGTTTAATTTTCCTGCGGCATCAAAAGCATTCTGCGGATTTCAATTTCTGCACCTTCGCTTTGGATGCCGATGAAGCCTGAGGAAATCGTGCAGTCGGTGGCGTCGTTCAAGGGCCGAGCCATGTTGAAAGTGTGGATGCTGTTATGTGAACACATGGTCAAATTGCTGTTCCACTCACCAACGGGGCTTTCGTATGGACTGGGAAGGTTTAATTCCTGATGCGGCAAGTGTAAGGGGATTGGCGTGTTTGCGTCCATGCCTCTGTGTTCTTTACATTCCGCGCCGGACATCAAAAATAAGTCGCCTTGTCGTCCGTGTTTGCCCTGAACTTGAACGCACTGTGGCCAGACGTTGTCGGGTGACTGAATGTGCAGAAGAATTCCGGTGTTGTCAGCCTTGGGCGCGATTTTGACGAAGCGCCATTCCACAATGAGGTTTTAATTGCTGTAACTCTCGGTGGTGCGGAGATAGCCGGTCGGCTTGCCGGTGCAATGGATGACGCCGTTGGTGACGCTCCACGTTTTCAGCGGATCGGCATTGTCCTTCATGCAAAAAGTGAGGCCGGAAAAATCTTTGCCGTTGAAAAGTTCGATGTGATTGGTCGGCGCAATGACATCCTGTGCGGCGGTTTTTGACAGCGCAAAGAAGAGGCAAAATAAAATGGCGGCGGATTTCATGGCAGCGAGAATTGTCCGGCCATGTCCGCAAGTCAAGCGCACGGCAAAAGCAGTTTTTGCACGCGCTCGAAAACCCCCGCGGGCGGAATCGCGCGGAGACATTCCTCCGGTTTTTCAAAATGACAATCGGATTTCATGCAAGGCGAGCAGGGGAGATCAATCCGCAAAACATTTTCGAGCTGGCCGTAGGGGCCGGTGCGGCGCGGTTCCGTGGGGCCGAACAGCGCGACGAGCGGTTTGCCGAGCGCGGCGGCGGCGTGCATCGGGCCGGTGTCGTTGGTGACGAGCAAATCACTGCCGCGCAGCCACTCGACCATCTCCGGCAACGAAGTCCGGCCGCACAGATTCAAACAGCGCGACGGTTCGGCGCGCGAAATGATTTCGCCGAGCGGCTGATCGCCTTGGTCGCCGATGATGGCGAAGCGGGTGTCGGGAAATTTTTCAGCGAGCCGATGAACAAGTTGAGAAAAATATTCCACCGGCCAGCGTTTGTTCAGCCAGCGCGCGCCGGGCTGGAGCGCAATCCAGCGGGAATTTTCCACCGGCCATTTTGACTTTATGGCGGCGGCAATTTCAGGACGTTCGGGCAACCATTGGAAATTTTTATGAACGGGCACGCCGAGCGGCGGCAGCACGGACAAATACCAGTCCACGGCGTGCGTGTGGAAAGATTTGCGCGGCACGGCGAGGTCGTAAAAGCCGCAGGCGCCTTCGCGGATTTCGTCGAGGCCGACGAGAAACTTTCCGCGCGCGAGCCACGCGAAAGCGCCACTGCGCAGCAGGCACTGCAGATCAATGACGAGGTCGAAGTTTTGCGCGCGCAGCCAGCGGAGGCTGCAAAACATTTCCGGCCAGTGCGGCGGTCTGGCCCAGCGTTTGCGTTCGAAGCGGACGACACCGGCGAGGTCGGGGTCGCCTTCGAGCAGCGGCGCGAGCGCGGCGTCAAACCACCAAAAAATTTCCGCGTCGCGGAAATGGAGCTTCAACAAACGCAGGACGGGCAGCGCCTGGATGACGTCGCCGAGCGAGCTGGGTTTGAGGATGAGGATTTTCAAATGAAGAATTTAGAATGAAGAATGAAGAAACGAAAATGGCGCGGGTGGCGCAAATTGAAATTCTTCATCCGGCATTTTCATTCTTCATTTACCGCCCATACGCGAGGCGTTCGGCGAGGCGTTCGGGCAGGCCGGCGGCGCGGATTTTCCGCTGCGCGGTCTCGATGTCGTAGTCGAGGCGGCGGAGTTCAATCGTTGCAGCGTCCATGTCGTAAATGACGTAGGCGCTTTTGGGATTGTTGTCGCGGGGCTGGCCGACGGCGCCGACGTTGATGAAATATTTTTTCGCCGGATCCACTTTGAATTTCGAATAAGTTCCGCCGCGGACAACGGTGTCGCGCATGAACGCAACGGGGACGTGCGTGTGGCCGAAGAAACACATCTGGGTGTTTTGATACGGAAAACTGGCGGCGGCGGCGAGCTTGTCGAAGACGTAACCCCAGCGTTCCGGCGCATCCAGCGTGGCGTGAACCATCGTGAAGTTGGCGGCCATGCGCGAGTATTTGAGATCGCGCAGCCATTGTTTTTCTTCCTCAGTCAATTGGGCGCGCGTCCAGTGGACGGCTTCGGCGGCGTGGGGATTGAAACCTTCGAGGTGATCCTCGGAGGAGCAGTATTCATCGTGGTTGCCCTTGACGCAGGGAATGTTCATCTCGCGGATGATCTGGAGACATTCCTTGGGGTTGGCGTTGTAGCCCACGATGTCGCCGAGGCAGACGATGTGCGTGGCGTTTTGGGCGCGGATGTCTTCCAGCACGACCTGGAAAGCTTCCAGGTTGCCGTGAATGTCGGCGATGATGGCGTATTTCATTTCCTAGCGGACGATCTCGAATCCTCGAAATTCATTTTTAATGTCGGACCAAGTTACCTGTTCGTCACGGATAAATCCAGCCAGACCTGCATCATGGATGGCCGCGCGAAAAGATTCGAGTTCTGCGGGCGCGCCTTCGGCGATGAGTTCCACGCGGCCGTCGGGGAGATTGCGGACGATGCCGGAGATTTCAAAGCCGGTGATGACGGTTTTGGCGGTGTAGCGGAAGCCGACGCCCTGCACGCGTCCGGAATAAAGCACGGTCATCCGGCGGCGGGAGTTGGTGGCGTGGGCTTGCGGCACGGCGGGATAAAGCCAAAGGTGCGGACAGGAAGCAATGTTTTTTGACGGGTAGAACATTTTTTTTGATTTATGTTTGACCCGTGCGAAAATTTGCCATAATCAAAACGCGCTGCCAAACACCCGTTTAGAAAAAAAACCGGTCAACTGGTGGCGTGACGTAAACAACATGCTGAACACGAAGTCATTTTTGACCGTTGATTTTGGGGCCGGAAGCCTCAAGCTCGCCGAGTTTGAAATCAACGAAGCGGGCGGCCTGCGTTTGAAAACTTTCGTCATCAAACCGCTCGGGCTGGAAGCTTCGCAGGAAGCCACGCGCGAAAAAACCATCCTGGCCGCGCTGCAGGAAGTTCTCGTTGAAAAAAATCTCAAGTCCAAAAACGTCAACGTCTGCGCGCCCGGCTTCCACGTCTTTTCCAAGTTTGTCAAACTGCCGCCGGTGGACGCGGCCAAGGTCGGCCAGATCATCCAATATGAGGCCCAGCAGAACGTTCCGTTCCCGCTTTCGGAAGTGGTCTGGGATTATCAGATTCTCGGTTCCGCCGCGAGCGGCGAACTCGAAGTGCTGCTGGTCGCCATCAAATCGGAAATCGTCGAGGGACTTTTCCGCGTGGCGGAGCAGGCGAAGTTGAAATTGCAGCTTTGTGATGCCTCGCCCGCCGCGCTCTGCAACGCCTTCAAATATAATTACGGCGACTTGGAAGACTGCACGATGCTGCTGGACATCGGCGCGAAGACGAGCAACCTGCTGTTCTTTGAAAAAGGAAAAGTTTTCTCCCGCAGCATCAATCTGGGCGCGAACGCCATCACGCAGGATTTTGCGACCGAGGCGAAGTTGAAATTTGACGACGCGGAAAAAATCAAGATTGCGGAGGGCTTCGTCAGCCTCGGCGGCGCGTATGAAGAGCCGGACAATCCGTATCAGGCGGCCATCTCCAAAATCGCGCGGCAGTTCATGACCAAGCTGCACATCCAGGTCAACCAGACGATGCAGTTTTATCGCGGCCAGCAGGGCGGTTCCGCGCCGCAAAGATTATTTTTGTCCGGCGGCGCGTCCATCATGCCTTACACGGCGCAGTTTTTTGCGGAAAAATTGAATGTGCCGGTCGAGTATTTCAATCCGTTCCGCAACGTGCAGATTGATCCGGCGGTGGATCTGGAAGAGCTTTCGCGCGTCGCGCACAGTTTGGGTGAGGTCGTGGGTCTTGGCCTGCGCAATCTGGCGACCTGCCCGGTGGAGATGAATTTGATGCCGGACAGCACGCTGCGCTGGCAGTCGTTCAACCAGAAAAAACCTTACCTCATCGCCACGGTGTTCAGCCTGGCGCTGGTGGCGGGCGCGGTCGGCTTGATGTTTCAAAAGCTGGCCGTCAATAAAGAGACGGAAGTGGACCGGTTGCAGCAGCAAGTCGCGGAACTGACCCCAAAATCCGACAAATTTAAGCAGGCCTACGGCCGGTTGCAGAAGGCGCAGAAAGAGGCGGATCAGACCGCCGCCTGGATGCAGCAGCGTTATTATTGGGGAGATTTCGCGGCGGAAATGCGCCGCGCCCTCATCCGCTCCGAAGAGGGCATCAAGAAAAAAATGTCCGCGCAGAAGTCGAATGTGGATGTGGGCATCTGGATTGAACAGATGATCTCGGCACCTGATCTCAGCACCCCCACGGCTGAAGGCGGCGTGCCGATGCCGATGGGTGACTTTGTGCGCCATCTGCCGGGCGAGATGCCGTCGCCCGCTCAGATTCCGGTGGATCCGAATGTTCAACCGGGACAGGCGAACACCAACAATGTCATCACTTTTATCTGCCGTGCCGTCAATCTCACGAGCGTTGACGCGTCGGCCAACAGCGAAATCGCCTTCGCGGTGGAGAGTGAAATCAAGGCCTCGCCGCTGATTGACCCGAAGGCGACCCAGCTCGTCGGCCAGATCCTCCCGGATGAAGCCACCGGCACCTTTACGTTCACGTTGAACGTGACGCCGCTCAACCCGTTGAATTTTTGATATGGGCTGGATTAAACGAAATCTATTTTTTGTGATTGGCGGCGTTCTTACCCTGGGACTGCTCGGAGGGGCGGGCTTTTTGATTTACAAAGGCATGTCGCGCAACTCGGGGGCGTCGGACAAGCTCAACGAGATTTACGGCAACCTCGGGAATCTTGCGCAGCAGAAACCCTCGCCCGGCAACACCAAGATTAATAATACCGACATCGCCAAGAAGCAGGAGCAGCAGATTCATGTATGGATTGGAACGGTGGCAGCCTATTTCCGTCCCATTCCCGCCATCCCGGCGAACCGGTCTGTCACCAGCGAAGCTTATGCGTCGGCGCTGCGCAAGACCATTGACCTGTTGCAACGTGAGGCCGAGAGTTCCGGCGTTACGTTGCCGCCGAAATATGATTTTTCCTTTTCCGCGCAACGTCCGTTGGTGAAATTCGCCGACGGCAGCCTTGGTCCGCTGGCCAGACAGTTGGGCGAAGTGAAGGCCATATCTGAAATTCTCTTTGCCACGCGCATCAACACGCTCGACAGTATCCAGCGTGTCCGCGTTTCGGATGACGACGCTCAAGGTTCACAGTCGGATTACACTGACAAACATCCGCTGACGAATGACCTGGCGGTCGTGACGCCCTACGTCATCACGTTCCGTTGTTTCACGCCGGAACTGTCGCGGGTCATGGCCGGCTTTGCCTCCTCGTCGAACACCTTCATCATCAAATCCATCAACATCCAGCCGGCGGGCACGGCCCCGGCGGCTTTTGGCCCGGGTGACGCAGCGGGCGAACTGCCGCCGGCACGTTATACTTATCCCGGTGTGAGACATTTACCGGGTGACTTTGCGGCGCCACCCCCGGCGGCACCAGCGCCCCAGCCCGGTCCGGGCAGGGGTGGATTGCAGACGGTTTTAAAGGAGCAGCTGCTCCGGGTGGTGATCGAGGTGGAACTGGTGAAACTTTTGCCGAAGAGCTAAAATGGAATTCATCAAAAAACATTACGAAAAAATCCTGCTCGGCCTCGTTCTGGCAGGGTTGATCGGCGTGCTTATTTTCATGTTATTTTACATCGCTGCCGACAAACAGGACATGGATGCGCGGCGAGACAGCCTGATCAATCCTCGCGTTCAGGCGTTGACGAATCTTGATCTGTCGGTTCCGGAAAATGTGATGTCACGCCTGAAATCTCCTTACACCCTTGATTTCGAGACGACCAACAAACTGTTCAACCCGATGGAATGGCAGAAGAAACCTGACGGGAGCCTGATCAAGGTAAGCAAGAGCAACATCGGCGTGGCATCGGTGATCGTCACCAATATCGCGCCGCTGTATCTGATTCTTTCGCTGGACGCGGTCACGACCAACGAGCTGGGTGCGCGTTACACCATCGGCGTTGAAAAACAGGCGGCTCCCACGCTGGCCAAACGGCATCACCAGCAACGCTTCGTCTCAGCCGGTGAAAAACCGAACGACACATTTGCGCTGGTCGAGGTCAAAGGCGTGCCGGAGAATCCTGATTCGTTGGTGCTCAAGCTCACGGACAGCGGTGAACCGGCGACCATTTCAAACGGCAAGCCTTACCGTCGCGTGGATGACTACGCGGCAGATTTTCGTTACGATTTGGAAAAAAAAGTTTTTCATGGAAAACGGATTGGTGATAAAGTCTCGTTCGGCGGCACGGACTACCTCGTGGTTGAAGTCAATCGGGGTGAATTAATTTTGTCCGACCAGTCGAACCAAAAAAAAACCTCTTTGCCATTTGTTCCCTGACTGGTAAATATTTACTATTGAAACGCCCCGACTTGAGACGAACCTGATTTTGCCATGATAAAAGCCGCCCTCTTTACTCTCGGACTCGCCGCCCTGCTGGCCTTGCCTGCCACCGTGACCGCGCAGGACAATGCCGTCACGCTGGCCGTAAACCAAGCCGTGCTAAACCAGGCCAACACCATCGTGCTCCGGGGCAGGCTGTCCGACGCCAGGGCCATGGCGCAGCGCGCGGATATCGTTGGGGCCGCCAAACAATATCAGGAATCACTCGCCTTGGCGCAGCAAATCGGTTCCGGCCTTGACGCGGAAACCGCGCAGGCCGTCGCGGGAGTGGTTTCCACCCGTCTGGTGCTGGCCCGCGAAGCCCAGAGCCGGCGCGATTTAATCGAGGCCGATACGCAGATCAATCAAGTTTTAAAGGCGGATCCGAAGAACAACGTGGCGCTCGCCTTCAAAAAACAAAATGATCAGATGCTGGTGGTCATGAAACCCCACATGCCGGATGCGGAAACCATCGAAAAGATTCCGCCGGCCGTCGCGCAGAAAACGGATGCGAGCATTCTCATGCAGGACGGCAAGCTTTTTTATGAGATGGGCAAACTCGACGAGGCCGAAGCCAAACTCGCCCAGGCCCTGAAGCTCGACCCGGATAACTCCGGCGCCAGTTATTATTTGAACCTCATCAGACAGGCCCGGTTGTCCCGCGACTCCGCCCAACACATGTTGAGCACCCAGACCCGCATGGAGCAGGTGGAAAAGCAATGGGTGTTGCCCACCTCCAAGACCGTCCTGCCCGTTCCTAATCCTTACGCCACGAACAACCTGGTTTACACCGGCCCCGGACGGCAGGCCATCGTTGACAAGCTGAACCGCATCCATCTTGACAATGTTTCCTACGACGGCGTGCCGTTGAGTGAAGTGCTTCGTCAATTGTCCGAAAAAATCAGGCTCTCCGACCCGGAACGCAAAGGCATCAACTTTTTGATCAACCCCAATCAGGACCAGTCCGGTGCGGCGGTCGCGGTTCCGACGACCGGCTTTGGTGGTCCGGGCTTTGGCGGTCCGGGCTTTCCTGGCATTCCCGGAGCCAACGCGATTGATCCGGCCACCGGTTTGCCGGCGGCGGCGGGAGCCACCCCGGGCGGTGCGCCGGCGGGCGGTGAAGCGATTGACGCGGGAGCTTTTATGGTGAAATTCAGCCTCACGGATGTCCGGCTCGCCGACGTGCTCAACACCATCACGATGGTGGCGCAAAATCCAAACACCGGAGACAACCGGACAATCAAATACACGATTCAAGATTTTGCCATTGTGTTTCAAGCCAAGGGAGCCGAATCGCCGCAGATGTTTGAACGTTCCTTCAAAGTTGATCCGAATACCTTCTACTCCGGCCTCGAAAGCGTCAGTGCGACCACCTTTGGTTCTTCTTCGAGCAGTGGTGG
>Ga0075520_1000801_pt1 | contig 14443 bp, 12 predicted proteins | sample NGEPerB_FD_75100 | JGI IMG/M metagenome (GOLD analysis project Ga0075520, IMG submission 75100) | Arctic peat soil microbial communities from the Barrow Environmental Observatory site, Barrow, Alaska, USA - NGEE PermafrostAB12-B | ecosystem: Environmental > Terrestrial > Soil > Wetlands > Peat ... | reverse complement strand
GACCGAAATGGGTCGAGGAACCACTTTCCGCCTGGTCCTTCCTTTGGCGGGCGCGCAGGAGGTGAAAGATGCGGAAATCGCGACTCGCACCTGATCGTGAGCATGTGCCGGGCATGAAACCGTAATACCACGGTGTTTAGGTATTGCGGCCCGAGGTTTATCATGAAGAGCGGTTGTTCTGCTCGCTTGCTCTTGGGCGGTCGTCCAGACAGAGACTAGCGTGGCAGCGATATTGCAGAACTTCACATGAACATTGGGCGCCAATTCGCTGCTTCGGTCCTGGCCTTGTTATTGTTGCTGAGCGTGGCGTGCAAAAAGAAAAAGCCACAGCTTCCGCCACAGGCGCAGGCTCCCACCATCTCGGTCCCGGTGTCGGATGAAATTTCTGAGACCGCTCCGCCCCCTCCGCCGCCCAAACCGGAGGCGCCTGTGGTCGAAGCGCAGAAGCCGAAGCCAGCGCCGCGTCACCGCAAGAAACCGGCCCAGCCTCCGGCCAGCAGCCCAGAAAACAGTCCCGCGACTTCAACCGGCAATGCCACGGTTGCCGCGGCCCACCCTCCACCTAGTCCGGTGGAGGGCGCCCCTGACACCGCCATCGCCGCCGACGTCAGCAGCCAGCAGGTGAGCCAACAGAAGCAGACAACCGCTGAATTGCTTGCCGCCGCCGAGAAAAATTTGAAGAGCGTGAATCGCGCACTGAACCATGACGAGCAAGCCATGGTTTCGCAGATCAAAACCTACATTGATCAGTCGCGCAAGGCCACCTCGGATAATGACTTCGAGCGCGCCTATAACCTGGCCACCAAAGCCCGCCTGCTTTCCGACGCACTGGTCAAGAAATAGGTCAGTGGCCCACCGCGACCGCCGAGGAAGAGGCAGCCTCGATAAAGGCGCTGATCAGAGGGCGGCTTCTCCCTTGGAGAGCGGACCGTTCCGGTTGAAACAACGTTCCAAAGAAAAATCGGTGACCGGGCAGTTCGACGGCGCGCACCTCACCGTCAGGTCCGGTGGCGCCAACTTTCAATCCGCCATTCATCAGGGGCGCCGCGTAAGCGGGATTGGGGCCAAAGCGGCAGTGATAGGTCTCGCGAATCTCATCGACGCCGTAGATCTGGCGAAGCCGGCTTCCCGCCGTCAGTTGCAGGGTTTCGTCCACCTCAACCAGGGAGCAACTTAGCTGCGCGATCACCGGCTCCGTGCTCGCGGGCTCGCATTCGGCGTGTCCAGCTTCGGTCATGCGCAACACGTTCCGCGCAAACTCCACAATGGCGTGCTGACATCCGGCGCAAGTTCCCAGGAAAGGCTTTCCCCGCTCGCGCGCAAAGCGAATAACGCGGAGCGCTCCCTCCATCGAACGATAAGGGCTAGCCGGAACACACCAGAAGCCGCTGTATGGGTCCAGATCAGCATCCAGCGCGAGCTCGGTGCCGAGCCACACCGGCTCGACCGCATTGCCCTCTGCTGCAAGCGCCAGCGCTTTCGGAATGGCTTGGTGTGCCGTAACCTTGGGATCGTAATCGCCGACTAAACAAATACGTGCTGCACGCTTTTCCACTAGCAGCACCCCTCCCCTTGGTGACCACAAGTCCATCGCGCCTTGCGCATGAATCCCCATTCACCCGCGAGTTGTGCGTTTTCAACGGCTTTGTTCGCTGCTTCACTATATCGGATCGTTATACCGCACCGCGACTGGTTTACAGTTGAAATATGAGGGAGATGTTCCAGCACCGTGGGATGCGGCTGATCTTCACAGCCAATCTCATTTCCATGATCGGTAGCGGCATGAACTCCGCCGCCGTGATCTGGTACATCCTGCAAGCCACACATTCGGAGGTATCGCTGGCGGCGCTGATCGCGTTGCAAACCCTTCCTTCGATGCTGCTGTTGCCCTTCACCGGCGTACTCATCGACCGTGAAGACCGCCGTCACTTGATGTTGTGGCTCGACTCTGCGCGTGGGGCCATCATCTTCTTCGTCGCCATGCTGGTGTTCACTCATCATGTTCGGCTGTGGCACCTATACGCCATGAACGTCCTGGTTGCCATCGGTTTCTGGATGTTCTTCCCCACGGTGAACGCACTCATCCAGGAGCTGACGCCGGACGACAAGATGCTGGATTCGAACTCGCTGTTATTAGCGGCGCTGCAGGGCGGCTGGTTGATGGCTGGCGCTGTGGTCGGCTTCATGTACAACCACGTCGGACTGGGTGGCGTGTTGCTCATCGACTGCGCCAGCTACGCAATTTCGCTGGCCTGCATCCTCCAGGTGCGCAAGGGCAGAGTGACGGTTGCCCATCCGATGTCGGAGCTGGCGGCTTTGGCTTCGCCCTCGGGCGCAGTTGCCCGCTATATCCACGAGCTCGGTGAAGGCTATCGCTATGTTCGGAAAAACCGCCGGGTGCTGCTGATCGGCCTCGCCTGGGCGCTATTTGTCGCGGCAATGATGACCCAGGGCGTGCTGTCAGCGCCATTGAGCGAACGCATTCTGCACGGCGGCGCCGTGGGCTATGGGTGGTTGAATGCCGGCTGGGCGGTCGGGGCCTTCGTCAGTGTTTTCTACGCTTCGACGTTTATCCGGCGGCACGGCGCCAACCGTTCGGTCACGCTGACCATGTCTATCATTGCGCTGTCACTTTTTCTGCTGCCAGTCTCGCGCTGGCTGGCACTGGCGGTGCCGATTTACTTCATGATGGGCTCCAGCCGCGGCGTGGGCGGCATTGCTCTCTCCAGCGAGATGATGCAGATGGTGCCACGTCACTTCATGGGACGGGTGCAAAATACTTTTTCCTTCGTGGCCAGCGCCTTGCAAATCGGAACGTCGTTGCTGGCGGGCGAAGCCGCCCATCGACACGGGCTAACCTACGGCTTCTGGATTGTGGGAGCCATGTATCTGGGAGCTGGGTTGGCGGCATGGTTGCCCGTCCGCCATGCGCCCGCCGAAGTTTTTCAGCGGGGCAATCCGGCCGCCGACTAGGCGGGATTCTGTGATCGATCAATCCTTCAGTGGAGCAGTAACGGATGAAATCTGCGACGAGACAAGTGACTCGGGCGCAGTTTCCAGTGGCGTTCGCGGCGTGTCGCGCAACAGGAAGTCGCAAATCACCCGATTGAACTCGTCGGGCACTTCTTCGTAGGGGACGTGGCCGACGCCATCGAGCATTACCAGCGCGCTATTCTTCAGGTGGCGCTGCAAAGCATAGGCCGACGACGGGTACACCGCTGTGTCGCGGGAACCCCAGAGCAGCAGTGTGGGCAGTTCGCTGATCGCCGGCAAAGACTCCTCGATGAGTGCCAGGTCGCAATGCCACGATCGCACAATGCGCAGCATGTGCTCAAAGCTTCCTGGCACGTCCAATCCCGCGGCGTAGCCTTCGATGCTGCCCGGCGCAATACGCGTCGGAGCGCCATACAGTTTGCGAAAGTAGCGGAGCATCATCCAGCGCTGCTTGGGTAGGACATGAGTGACCGAGAAGCCGCCCAGCGCAGTGGAAAGCAAGCGAGTCAAGAACCGTCCGTAACTCGACCAGGGATTGATTGCACAAACCAGCACCAGCCGCCGGATGCGCTGTCGCATCGACCGTTGCGCGGCCAGAGCAGCCAGCACAATAGCCACTCCGCCGCCTCGAGAAGTGCCCAACACATCCGTCTGTTCCATGCCAAAATGTTCCATGAAGCGCAGAACGCCTTCGGCATCGCTGGCCAGCGAGCATTGAGGTTCATCGGTGCGCTGCGAGAAGCCAGAGCCCGGCAAATCGATGGCGTACACCGAGAAATGCCGGGACAGCGCCTCCATGCTGAAGCGCCAGGAAAAGGAATAGGCCATAAACCCATGGATCAACAGCAGCGGCGGGCCGGATCCGGCATGAAGATAGCGCCACCTCACTCCATCAAGGGTCACGCTGCACTCTTCGGTCCCAGGAATCCTGGCGATCTCCGGAACCGCCCCGGCTTGCTCGGCCGTGTCAAGTTCTGGCATGTCGTGCAACCAATCCGTTAGTCATAGAATCACCGGAACCGATATCGTCTCTGTCGCATGGGGCGAGGGTGAAAGCTCTCCCCTTTTTTCGCGTTGATGTTTGCGGCGATTCGCTGACTCCCAATGCAGATTTTAGGCCTGAGTGCGTTCGTTTGGGAGATAATTGGAAACAACCGGCCGGCTCCCGCATCTGTTCGAGGGGTGCAGTGTGACGCCGGAAGTGGGGCATCAGCCAAACGTGTCTGCCAAAGTTTCTGATCTCATCTACGACTGGAACACAGTTCACGACCGGTCCATGGTGCCGGCAGGCAAAGTGTTGCTGAATGATGAGTCGTTGCGCGACGGACTCCAGTCGCCGTCAGTTCGTGATCCTTCCATTGAAGAGAAGATCGAGATCCTTCACTTGATGGAAGCGGTTGGGATCAACATGGTGGACCTCGGTCTGCCCGGAGCCGGTCCCCGTGCAGTGGCGCACTGTGAAGCCCTGGCCCGAGAAATTGGCCGGGCGAAATTGAAGATCAAGCCCAACTGCGCGGCTCGCACTCACCAAAACGACATTCGTCCCATCGCCGAAATTGTGCAGCGCACCGGAGTCCCCATTGAGGCGGCGACGTTTATCGGCTCCAGTCCGATTCGGCGTTACACCGAAGATTGGACCGACGACTTCCTGCTCCGCACCACCGAAAGCGCGGTGAGGTACGCGGTTTCGCTCGGTCTCGAGGTAATGTATGTCACCGAAGACACCACGCGCTGCGATCCCGAAACCATTCAGCGGCTGTACAGCACGGCCATCGCTTGCGGCGCGAAAGCAATCGTGATCTGCGACACCTGTGGACACGCTACGCCCATGGGAGTTGTCGCGCTCATGCACTTTGTGGTCAACGAGGTGGTGAAGCCCTCGGGGGAAAACATTCGCGTGGAGTGGCATGGGCACTGCGACCGCGGCCTGGCCGTCGCCAATGCGATTGCGGCGCTGGTGGCTGGCGCTGAGGTTGTCCACGCCACCGCTTGCGGCATCGGCGAGCGCGTGGGTAACACCCAGATGGACCAGATGCTGATGAACCTAAAGCTTCTGGGCACCGAGCCGTGGAAGAGCCGGGACCTCACGAAACTGAAGGATTATTGCGAGGCGGTGTCGAAAGCGACTGGAGTTCCGATCCCCAAGAACTACCCGGTCGTCGGTGAGGATGCCTTCCGCACGGGCACCGGTGTCCATGCGGCTGCGGTCATCAAGGCTTACAAGAAAAACGACGTGCTGCTGGCCAATAGCATTTATTCCGGCGTGCCCGCCCATCATTTCGGTATGGAGCAGATCATCGAGATCGGCCCCATGAGCGGCAGGTCGAACGTCGTGTTCTGGCTGGAGCGTCACGGCATCGCCGCCAGCGACGAGATCGTGGACCGCATTTATCAGCGGGCCAAGAATTCGGACCGAATGCTTACCGATCCCGAGATCATGGAGTGCGTCCAGGCGGCGCCGGGCGTGCGGTCGTGGCTGGCGTCGTAGAGGTATCGTCCGTCAGCTCGTAGCTGTCCTCTTCACCCAAATCCAAGGTGTAGCGCCCCGCGCCTCTTGACTGCACGTATGGTACGTGTTACACGTATTATACGTGAAAAATGGAGTCGCGAATGTCACCAGATCCCCATAAGCAGAATGTCACAATCAGTTTGAGTAAACCGACCCTCCGCAAGGCCAAAGTCCTCGCCGCCCGACGGGATACCTCGATCAGCGGCCTGCTTGCCCAGCAGGTTGAAATCCTTGTCGGCGAAGAAGAGGCCTACGAACGTGCTGAACGACAGGCGATTCAGCTTCTTGATCACGGCTTCCATCTGGGAGGACTAGCCCCCGCCAGCCGCGATGAGCTGCATGAACGGTAAGACGTTTGTTGATACCAACGTCCTCATCTACGCTCACGACGTCGATGCCAAGGGCAAACATCATGCTGCCAGGGCGATCCTCGCTGAACTATGGAGCGAGCGCTCCGGCGTTGTGAGCATGCAAGTGTTGCAGGAATTCTATGTCAATGCCACGCGCAAGATTGCGCATCCTTTGCCCAAAGAGTCGGGCAGGCTCGTCGTGAGCACCTATGCCGTGTGGTGTGTCGATACTACACCGGCAGAAATCTCGACTGCGTTTCGAATCGAGGATGAATCTCACATTGGATTTTGGGACGCCCTCATTATCGCGTCCGCGCTGAAGAGCGGCGCAACCCGGATCCTCTCGGAAGACCTAAACGCGGGACAAATGATCGCTGGTATACGGATCGAGAACCCGTTCGCAAGAATCCGGTGATTAGGTTGCGACGGCCGGAGCCAACTGGTTTGCAACCGAAAGAATCGACGGCCGCTTAATCGCTTTCGCTCCGTCCAACCGGCGTATTAGTATTGGGCATCCTCCATGGGTCCCGGTCCTCCAGCGCGTGCCTCTTCCACGGAAGCGGTTTCCTTCAGTGAATCCCAGGCGTCGCGCTCGGCGCAGCAACAGGTGGCGCGTGCGGCCGAACTGCGCAAGGTCCATGAAGCGTTTGCCTGGTTCCGTTCACACGCTCGCGAGTTGGAAGACTTGCAACTCGAAGTCACGTCGATTGCTGCCCCTCCATGGGGCGAGGCTGCACGCAGCGCATGGCTCGAAGCTCGTTTCAGCGACTTGGCGCTTTCCGACGTGCACCAGGATGAGTTAGGCAACGTCTTCGCAATCCGGCCGGGTACCGATGCTAACGCTCCCTACATCGCGCTGAGCGCCCATATCGATACGGTGTTTCCCGCGAGAACGACGGTCCAAGTGCGCCGCGATGCCGGCAAACTCTACGGGCCGGGCATCTCCGATAACTCCTCGGGAATCGTCGCCCTGCTGGCGATCGCTGGGGCTATGCAGGCAGCAAATCTATTGCATGCCGCTCCGGTACTTTTTATCGGCGACGTGGGGGAAGAAGGCGAAGGCGACCTGCGCGGCATGCGTCACATCTTTCAGCAGCTCAAGTGGTCGGCGAACATAGCTTCGCTGGTGGTGCTCGATGGCGCAGGAACCGACACCATTATTGCCGAAGCACTGGGCAGCCGGCGTTATGAAGTCACAGTACGCGGCCACGGCGGCCATTCGTGGAGCGACTTCGGGGTCGCTAATCCGATCCTTGCGCTGGCACGGATCATCGATCGCTTCGCCGGCACGCCGGTGCCCGCCCTGCCCAAGACGACCTACAACATCGGCATGATCAACGGCGGTACGTCGGTCAACTCCATTCCGGAGTCGGCGACCATGAAGGTGGACACCCGATCGGCTTCGGTGGAACAACTCGACCGGCTAGAGACTGCCCTGCACGAGGCGGTGGACGCCATCACTTCCGACAACGCCGGTCGCAAGAAACAGGAGCTGACGGCAGGGGTCCGCATGATCGGCAATCGTCCGGCGGCTGATTTGCCGGTGGAATCGCCGCTGCTGAAAGCCATCCGCGCGGTGGATGCGCAACTCAACAACGCAGCGCGCATTCAGCGGGCCTCCACCGATGCTAACGTGCCATTGTCGCTGGGCCGGGAAGCGATCGCCATCGGCGCTGGAGGCAGCGGCGGTGGCGCTCATACCGTCAGCGAATGGTACGACCCGACTGGCCGGGACTTGGGACTCAAACGCATTCTGTTGCTGATCCTCGCGCTCGCCGGAGTGGCGGACGAATGAAATTGCTTCTATTCATGGTGCTCGCGCTGATTGCCTTGAACACAAATACGTCTGCAAACTCCGCGTCACCTTCGGGCAAAACTTCTGGCGCCGAACCACCCGACACCATCTTCCTCAACGGCGATATTTACACGCAGGCCACCCCAGCGCGCGCGCAGGCGATGGCGGTACGTGCCGGCCGCATTCTCGCCCTGGGGACGAACGATGATATCCGCAAGTTGAAGGACACCCACACGCAAGTTGTCGACTTGGGCGGCCACTTCGTGATGCCGGGCTTTAACGACGCCCATGTTCATCTGGAACATGCGGGTCTGGAGTTGCTCAGCGTCGATCTGCGCGGCACCCGGTCTCTCCAGGAGATGCAGCGGCGCATCGCGGCCAGCACCAAGACTGCCGCTCCCGGCGAGTGGCTCGTCGGCGGTGGCTGGGACCAGACACTGTGGATGGACGGAAAGCTGCCGACTCGCCAGGACATCGACGCGGTCACCGGCGCGCATCCGGCAGTGTTCGTCCGGGTGGATGGACACATCTTCGTAGCCAACACCGCGGCGCTGACAGCGGGAGGCGTTACACCGCAGACGCAAGCTCCGGAAGGCGGCAAAATCGACCACGACACCGACGGCCAGCCCACCGGCATTCTGCGCGAAACGGCAAGAGGACTAGTCGAGTCCAAAATTCCGCCGCCGAGTCCCCCTCGTCTCCGCCGCGCGGCCGAACTGGCGACGGCCGACGCCGCGCGTTGGGGCATCACTTCCGCTCAGGACAATTCCAGCTGGGAATCCTTTCTGGTTTACGAGGACCTGGAGCGCGAAGGCAAGCTGACGCTGCGCATCAGCGAATGGCTGAGGTTCGACGATCCCATCAGCCTGCTGGAGACGCATCGCGCGCATCATCCCGCCGACGATCCCATGCTGCACACGGCCATGCTGAAAGGGTTCATGGATGGTTCGCTGGGCTCGCGCACGGCCGCGCTGCTGGCACCCTACTCCGACGATCCCGGCAACTCCGGCCTGCCGCAGTATGAGCAGGGCAAACTGAATCGCATGGCCATCGAGCGCGCGCTGGCCGGCTTCCAGATCGGTTTTCACGCCATTGGAGACCGCGCGGCGCAAATGGCGCTCGACGCTTTCGCTGAGGCTGAGCGCAGCGCCAAGGAGAATGACAAGACGCGCGACTTCCGCTTCCGGATTGAGCACGACCAGGTGATCACGCCCAGCCAGTTCGCGCAGTACAAGAAGCTCGGAGTCATCGCTTCCATCCAGCCCAGTCATTTGCTTACGGACATGCACTGGGCGATCGAAAGGATTGGCGCCGATCGGGCGAAGACCTCCTATCCCTGGAAACAATTTCTGGATGACGGCATCCCGCTGGCGTTCGGCACCGATTACCCAGTCGAGCCGATCACTCCGTTTCGCGGAATCTATGCGGCTGTCACCCGCAAGAACGAGGCAGGCACCAAAGAATATTTTCCCGAGCAGAAGCTCACCATCGAGCAGGCCATCGCCGCCTACACCAACGGCTCGGCCTACGCCCAATTCGCGGAGAAAGATAAGGGAACGCTGGCGCCAGGCATGCTGGGCGACTTCGTGGTCCTGGATCGCGATCTAACCAAGGTCGCGCCGCCCGAGATCCTGAAAACGCGGGTGCTGAGGACCGTGGTCGGAGGCAAGACGGTGTACGATGCAGATCGATGAGCGGATCAGGGTCCTGATCATCCTGCGCCGGCGTTTCCCATTTTGGAACCGGACGATTCTTAAGTCGCTTTGTGATTGCCCCGGTGCGGCTTCAGGCACATAGTGTCAGTCATGCGCCGTCCGCTACTGTTTATTCTGGCTCTTATCCTGCTTGGAATATCTCTACCATCTTGGGCCCAGACGCCTTTGCGATTTGTCGCGGTGACTCCTTGCCGAGTCGTTGACACCAGATGGGTCAACGGACCCTTCGGTGGTCCGCCGATTCCAAGACAGGGATCCCGAGACTTCGCAATCCCCAACGGTCCCTGCCTGATACCCACCACAGCAGCAGCGTATTCGCTGAATGTCGCGGTAATTCCGCATGGCACGCTGGGTTACTTGACCGTGTGGCCGTCGGGACAGCCACAGCCGTTGGTGGCCACGCTGAACTCGCTCGATGGCCGAATCAAGGCCAATGCCGTCATTGTGCCCGCAGGGAGCGGCCAGGCCATCAGTGTGTTTGCCACGAACACCACTGATGTCGTGCTGGACATCAACGGCTATTTCGTGCCGGCAACCGATGCGTCCGCACTCGACTTCTTCCCGCTCCCGCCATGCCGGGTCGCCGATACGCGATCCCCCAACGGCGGCTTGGGTTCACCGTACTTGACCGGCGGCCAGAAACGCGACTTCCCCATACTCGATGCCACGACCTGCAACATTCCTTCCCGGGCAGCCGCCTATTCGCTGAACTTCTCCGTCGTCCCCCACGGCCCGTTGGGTTACATGACCGTCTGGCCCACAGGTCAGTCGCGGCCAGTGGTTTCCACGCTCAACGACCTTCCGGGCACCATCATCGCCAATGCAGCAATTGTGCCCGCCGGTGACGCTGGCAAGGTGTCTATTTACCCGACCAGCGACACGGACGTAGTCATCGATATCAACGGCTACTTCGCACCACCCAGCTCAGGCGGGTTGCCGCTGTACCCTCTCACCCCGTGTCGAGTGCTCGATACGCGTCAAACCACGGGTGCATTCACCGGACAACTGCAGGTGGACATCGTGGATAGCTTTTGCGGCGTTCCTGATGCCGCCCAGGCCTTCGTGCTGAACGCAACCGTGGTCCCCGCGAGGAGGCCTCGGGTACCTGACCTTGTGGCCCGACGGCCAAACCAAACCGCTGGTCTCGACCTTGAACGCTTTGGACGGATCCATCACCAACAACATGGCGATCGTGCCCACGACGAACGGCTGGATTGATGCGTTTGCCTCCGGTACCACCCAGTTGGTGCTGGACATTTTCGGCTATTACGCGCCGATCACACCGACCATCACCACCACATCGCTGCCGTCAGGTTTCGTAAACACTCCTTACAGCGCCCAGCTGCATGTGGTTGATGGTTTCCCCCCTTACACTTGGGCCCTGACGGCCGGTAGTCTGCCTTCAGGCTTATCGCTTAACAGTAGTGGTTTGATCTCCGGGATACCTACGGTGTCTGGAACTTCAAACTTCACCGTGCAGGTGACAGATGCGCAGATGCAAACGGCCACTGCGAATTTGAGCATCTACATTCAACCACCCCCACCGTTGTACATCCTTACGACATATCTTCCTGACGGCACAGAAGGACTGCCCTATAACGCTTCCTTGATGGCCACTGGCGGCATATTTCCGTACAGCTGGACTGTTATCGCCGGCTCGCTGCCCGCAGGCTTGGTCCTAGACAGCGGCGGGGCCATAAGCGGTACACCCACAACTCTGGGAACATCTCAATTCACCGTTCAGGTTGCCGACTCCGAAACCCCACCCCAAATTGCCAGCGCACCGCTTAGCATTACCATTGATCCCAATCCCCCGCCTGTTCTCAACGGCATCAGCCCGTCGGCGGGTCCCTCCGGTGGGGGGCCAATCACCTTGCAGGCTTTCGGAACAAACTTCAACTCGGGCTCCGTCGTGCAATGGAATGGCGCGGCCTTGCCGACGACTTACAACAGTGGCACATTGACTGCGACAATTCCACCTTCCGACATCCAAGCTCCGGGCAATAATTCGGTGACCGTGTACAACGCCCCGCCGGGCGGAGGGCTGTCGTCTCCCCTGACATTTACGGTTTACTTGCCGTTGGCAATCAATGACCTGCTCTACAACCCCGTTACGAAGCTCCTTTATGCTTCGGTTCCAAGCACCGCTGGGCCGTCCCTCGGTAACAGTATTGTTTCCATTGATCCTGCAACTGGAGTGCTCGGCACTCCAATCTGGGTGGGGAGCGAGCCCACGAAATTGGCGCTTTCCAGCGATGGTACGGTCCTATGGGTTGGATTGAATGGCGCGGGAGCAGTTCGCAAGGTTGACCTCACGACTCAGCAACCGGGTATTCAATTCAGCCTAGGAGGGGGGATCGGCGTGTATGACCCGCCCAACACGGCACAGGCGCTGTCAGTCATGCCTGGAAGTCCGAACACGGTAGTGGTGTCCGCCTTTCAGTTCCCCAACGGGGCAACGGCAATTTATGACAATGGAGTGCCACGAGTGAACGCCAGTAGCGTGGCTTTCAATGCGATGGTTTTTTCACCATCTGGCAACGAAATCTACGGAGCAGCCGGCAATTATGACTTTGGCTATTACGTGATGACCGTGGATGGAACGGGTATAACTGCTACCGTCCAAAAGAACGGAAGCATTTATTCCACTGAAATCCGCTACGACAGCGGAAGAGTGTATCCGGCAGATGGCGAGGTACTCGATGCGGAACAGGGCATTCTGTTGGGAACGTTTTATGAGAATCAGGGCCAAGCGGCATCTGCATCGGTGGCAGTGGATTCCACCATCGGCAGAGTGTGGATTCAGGAGAGTAACCCTCAAGGCTTCTCTTTAACCATCGGAGCGTATGACCTCTCAACCTTCGTGCTCAAAGGCAACATCGCCGTGAACGTGCCCGGGTATGAGACAAATGGCTGGTCGCTTGTACGTTGGGGACAGGATGGCCTGGCGTTTCGGACCAATTCAGAGGTGTATGTCCTGACTTCATCGCTAGTGCGGGACCTTTCGCAGACCTTGGCAGATGTCGCTGTCGGAGCCACTGGTCCAGCTTCGGGTGCCACTGGGAACATCCTCAGCTATACGCTCACCGTGATCAATCATGGGCCCAATCCTGCTAGTCCGGTCGTCCTTACCGACAATATTCCTCAGGGAACGGTCTTCAGCTCCGCAACCACGAGCCAGGGATACTGTAGCGGGACTTACGTTGTCTTATGCAATCTTGGAACGCTGAGCAACGACGCCTCAGCTACGGTGACGATCAACGTTACCGCGCTCACTGCGGGAGCAGTGCAGAACACGGCACAGGTCAGTGCGGCGGAGGGTGATCCTAACCTGTCGAACAACATCGCGGTCACTAGCACTGTCATCAGCGGTTCGCCCTATAATCCGGTGCCCATTCTCTCTAGCATCTTACCAACGTTTGTCCAAGCCGGCTCCGGTTCTTTTGGCCTGACCATGACTGGAAACCAGTTCACGACTACCTCTCAGGTGTTATGGAATGGAAACGCTTTGCCGACTACGTATTCCGGTCCCAACCAGATCACGGCAGAGGTGGATGGTTCCCTCATCGCCGCTATGGGGTGGGCTTGGATCAGCGTGTTCAACCCGGCGCCAGGCGGCGGGATTTCCGCCAGCCAACCGATTACTGTTTTCAACGAAATCAATCTCGACACTAACCATCTTGTGTTTGATCCTTTCACACGTAAGCTTTATGCCAGTATTCCAGGAACTGCCCCGCAACTACAGGGCAACAGCATCGTGAGCATTGATCCCAACACGGGTGCTCTGGGAACCCCGGTTAACATCGGCAGCGAGCCCGCCAAGATGGCAGAATCCGACGACGGCTTATATTTGTACACACTTCTACTAGACGCTGATAGTCTGGCCCGTTTTAACTTGAGTACCGGAATCGTAGATCCGACAAGGTACTCACTCGGGGGCGCCCCCCGAGACCTGACGGTTCTTCCGGGATCCGACAACACCCTTGCCATCGATTTGGGCGCGGCAACCGGGAGCGGGATCTTCGACATCACGCCGAGTGGGGGCACGTTCCGGCGCGACTTCACTGGAACTTACACCGGATCAAGCCTGGTTTGTCCTGACACCAGCCATCTTTACACCTTCGACGGTGATACCTCAGGATCTGAGTTCTACCGCTGGACGATCGACGCGTCGGGTTTGCACCCCATCGACGGTAGCACTCTGGACGGATTGGGGGGATACGGCTCCGGCTTCAAGTTGCAGAATGGACTCGTCTACGGATCGAGTGGCGGCCTCGCCGATCCTTCGCCAACGCCGCCAAAACAGCTGGCTGTCTATCCGGTCACTAAAGCCCTCGGTGGCATTCAGATGATCGGAGCGGTCAATGTTGCTCCGGATCCTCCATTGGATCGGGTTTTTTCCCTTGGTCTCACCGAAGTCGAGTCGCAGAATCCGGTGCTCATGTCCTTTGACCAGGCTCGCTACGAACTGTCGAGCGTGACAGTGTTTCCTCCGAACACAGCGGGACCCGACTTGGTTCGTTGGGGAAAAGATGGACTGGCGTTTCAAATGGGAGGTGGCTACTTTGGAGGGCCGGGCTCCGGTCGCCTGATTCTCTTGCGTGGTCCATTCGTTCTGCCGGAGTGGGGGACCACGAATCCGACGCCCGGCTTGACATCAGTATTGCCATCGAGTGCGCAGGCGGGCGGAGGTAACTTCTATCTCACAGCGACAGGTTCGAATTATGTGCCAGGTGTGGTGCTGCTTTGGAACGGGTCGGAGCGAACCACGACCTATCTTGACGTCGCGCATCTCAAGGTTGCGATCCCGGCGGCCGACATTGCACGATCTGGCACTGCAACTCTAACCGTCGTGAATCCTGGCAGCGCACCTTCGGGAGGATTTTCCTTCCCCATTCAATAGTCAAAAGGACAAGTCGCAGGCTGGAATCGGTGCAAGATGCAGTTGCCAACGGCAACTAGGGAGACTCTGATTAAGCTCTCCCTTTCCACCGCGAATGCAGCTACAGTGTCGGCAGATGAAGCAGAGGACACTGGCGATGATGAATGGATTCGAGCGTTACAGCAAAAAGACGCGGCG
>Ga0075520_1000800_pt1 | contig 14461 bp, 12 predicted proteins | sample NGEPerB_FD_75100 | JGI IMG/M metagenome (GOLD analysis project Ga0075520, IMG submission 75100) | Arctic peat soil microbial communities from the Barrow Environmental Observatory site, Barrow, Alaska, USA - NGEE PermafrostAB12-B | ecosystem: Environmental > Terrestrial > Soil > Wetlands > Peat ... | reverse complement strand
TACCAGAACCATTAACTCTTTCACCTGTGTCTCCAATGCCGACAGCCTGACATCCTTTTCCTCCAGCTCGCGTTTTAACTTGGCCATCTTCGCTCGGTGGTTGAAGGGGCTGCTCTCGATCTTTGCGCTGATCCAGAGTTTGTAATCGGCGTAGATCTGCTTGTGGGTATCCAGAAGCTCAGGTCGGGTGGCCAGGTGAGCATCCAACATGTCGTCGATTATCTGAGCCTGGGTCCAGTCGAGGGGTTCCCTGCCTTTGGTGGCCTTGAATTCATCGTAGGCTCGGCGGGCAAATGGGTCGTCGATGTACAGGCCAGCCTTGACTAACCGGAGCATGACAACGACAGCTGGGCCTAGGTTTCCAAAGCCTCCATGATCACCACGCTTCCTCGGACCATCATTGGGCCAGAGAAGCTCACCATCGCGTATGATCTCGGCTTGGCAATGGAAATGGGGGACACTCTCACCTAGATGGCATTCGATGAGGTTGGCTGTGGGTCCTCCAACAATCCAATCATCTACAGACCGGTTTAAGGCTGTGGCTACGGACTTAAGCAGGGTCTTGGTCTCTTGAGGTTGGCCTGCTAGCTCAAGGGTAAGGGCATGGTCTGGTCTCATGGTAGCGGTAAGCAGCATAACCCCTGAGACCTCTTTGCCTTTGGGTCCATACCAGTGACGCCTATTCTCACCCTGACCCTGCCAGTACCAGCTGAGGAAATCGGTAAGGGATATGAGGGAGTTCTTCCATTCGTCGCCGTTGAGTTCTTGGCAGGTCTTGGTGTTAAATCCGAATCCATTGCCAAGCCCGAGATCAAGCTGGGTGAAGCGAAAGCGGGATTTGGAAGCCCAATCATCCAAGGCAAAATCTCCAGACCACTCGGTTTCATTGGCCTTTAGATAGCATTGGAATAGGGACCTGGACTTTGTGTAATCTGCTAATTGGCCCCCGTCTTTGTGGTCATGTCTGGAGTGCTCAATATTTCGTTTTCGGAGGGTGTGAGTGGAGGTGCTCATAGGTAGGTGTGATTTGCTGCGGTTGTTCAATTCTAACCTAATCACAACGGGAGAAGCAAGGGGTGTGATTTGGGGACGGAATGGGGTGTTATTTTACGCCTAGAGGCGGAAATAACACCTGGGGCTTCGCCTAGGAAGCTAGCTACATGATTTTGTCGATTTGGGAGTTCTGCTTTTGAACTAAAAAACGCATCGATTGGAGAGATCAAGAATGGTGTGATTGCCTAAAATAGAAGTTGTCTTTCGGGAGCTCCAAGAGGGAGTTCAAATCGTCTCAGTTAACGAGGACGAAGTGCCACAGTGCACCGTTCTGCTGATGGCCAGAAGCTTGGTTTTCACCGAGCTTATGCTGCATCAAGAGCACCTATCACCTCAGGTGCTGCAGGCCCTGGGCGAGCTGGTCGTTCAAGCGGGAGGTAGGATGTGAGCACGCCCCGGATTGAGGCCGACGGCAGCCTGGTTCAGGGCGATGTGCGGGTAAGGCTATGGCCTCCGTCTTTGGAGCCGGAATGCTGGAAAGCCAAGACCCTGATAGCTCAGGCCCTCGTTGCCCTACCAGGCGAACCTATGTATGCTGGCAGGCTCCCTGACGGACTGACCGAGGCAGGCCGTCACCTGGGGTGGAAAGCCCCCTGGGTATTCGCAGCCTCATTAGACAGGGTGCAGGATCTGTGGCTGCGCAATCGGGCTTTAATCGTGGCTCTGGCCCGCAAATCGCCCGATTGGGTGCCACCCCTAAAGGCTTTCCTGAACCATGCCCTGGCAGGTCGAGACCGTGACATCGCTGCAGCCATAGGCTACCCGGCTACACCGGGCTTCGTGAAAACCTTGTCTAAGGTGGACCTAGAGGGCCTGCATCCAGCGGCGCTCAAACAGCTGCTTGGAATCTGGGCCACGCCTTGGGCCAGGAAGCTACTATATCACCTGCCAAACGTGAACCAGGACGTCCGCAACCTCCTTAGCCGCCATCCACGGGATCACGTTAACTTCGATATGCTCTGGAGGGCAAGCCAATCAGGGGTGGGTCAAAACGATGTGGGCTGGGCGTTGAGTATGCTCGAAGGCGAATGGGATGTCGCCAGGCGCATAGCCGCAGGCGGGGAGCCTCCTGGGCCAGCCACTTGGCCTTATGGAAACCTGCGATACGTGGACCTGCACGCTGCGATCCACAGGATCCACCTCGCCAGGTTTAAGGGCACACCATTTCCACCGCCGCCAATCCAGGGCGACATGCAGATCCACCCTATCTCCACTGCTGCATCCCTGTGCAGGGAGGGTCAAAAGATGCGGAATTGCTGCGGGACCATGCAGGACCTTGTTCTAGAGGGACGGGGTTATTTCTACCACTTATCACGGTCCAGGTGCCCTTGTACAATTCTGATCCTGCCCAGGGTTGATTACTGGGCGCTGGCCGAGCTTCGTGCCCTCGAGAACGGACCGCCGTCTATTCAGGCAGTGGAGGAAGTGCTTACATGGCTAAGGGAGGCTTACCCGATGACGGACGGCCTCCAATTCGACCAGAGGCGTGAGCGCATGGTCACCTGGGACGAAGAAACCGAGGAGGGACCATCAGATGATGAAATATTCTAGCCCTCACTCCAGACGTGATGCCGAGCGCAAGGCCAGGCGCAGAGATGAGAACCTGGCCTATGCCCACCAACTCAAACTGACCATGGGCTGCCAGCTCACGGGCCAGATGCTGCCGCCCGATCAGCTCGAGTGGCACCACCTATACGATAAGAAAGCCAAGATCTGTAGGCTGGCCCGCCGCAGCAATGAGCAGTTCCGACAGGAGCTAAGCAAGTGCCTTTGCGTCAGTCGGGAAGCCCATCGTGAGCTGCACGCCAAACATAAAAATTGCTAGGAGCAAACATAGAAGGTGAGCCTAAATAACACAATCCGGCCTCAAAAACCGTATCTCTCTATATCAATGCATGCGCACCTTCCTGGTCACTCATGACCACCTCCTAGCCTATCTTTATGACACCAACTGCCATGCCACCCGCCGAAATTCAACATCCCGATCCAGGCCCTATCCTCCCCGTTTTCGCTTGGTGCGAAGGCTACCGTTACTACGTCATAATCCACAGCAAAAGTGCCGACATTTTCGTGATCTCCAGAGAGCCTTCCACGGTGCCAGAAATGCAGGGCTACTACGTCTGCGCTGCCGTCTTGCGCATGACCCGAGAGCAGGCCCCGCACGCACTCGACGACTTTTGGTTGGACCCCAACGTGACCGTCATCGATTGCCGACCGTACCATAAGGTTAAGCGACGGTGCGATATGGTCGAGCCGGAGCCGCCCAAGAATGCCTAGGTTCCCGACCATGCTGCATGCCTCCACATGGCAGACCGTCCCCTGCGATGAGCGTGAGGGTTATAGCCAGTGGCACCTTCTGGCCCTGGGCATCCTTGGCGATGATCACGCCCGATATTTTTTGGAGAGCACTTTACCAGTGCCAGGAGGCATCCTGCTGGACGACCTTATGGAGCACATGACAGGCGAAATAAGCCCTGTTACGCTGTTCGCCCACGGCTGGCCTCTGTACTATGCCTTGCCTCAATATAGAGGGCTTAGCGTTGAGCAGATCTGCCGCCGTGAGGGTTGTACGCTGCTGTCACATTACTGGTGTTGCGGGGCCTGCAAGTGGAAGATGCATCCGCTGGTTGCCAGCTATGAAAGTTGGATAGCGGCTCAGGTGGCACGCGATTGGGGTTACTTTGCTGACAAACGGGGCTAATATTGACCATGGACACGGCAGCCCCAGTTAAATGCGATATAGAGGCATTCATGCCACCCGAAGAGCTGGCGGCCCGTTTGGGCGTGACCACCGACACCTTGCGGACCTGGGAGAAGAAGGGGGCTATCCCACGGCCCAGGCAGGTCCTAAACAGCACCGCCACAGGCAGGGGAAGAGGCCGTCGCTGGGTGCGATACGACTATCACAGGGTTCTACGGTGGTTGGACGGAAAGCGAGATGATTAAGACTTCCATCACCAAGCAGGTTTACCCCAATGGACAGACCTACTGGCAGGTCCATGCGTCGGGGGCTGGGCCCAGGTACCGGAAGAAGTTCCACTCCAGGGAGGAGGCGGAGAAGGACCGTGCACGGCTGCTAGCGGGACATGTGGACGTGGATATGCGTGAGGTGACCGCCGCTCTTCAGATGCTGCGGACATCCAGCCGCCCTGGTAAGGGGGCAAGTCTTACTCAGGCTGTGAGTTACTTTTTGGAGAAATGCGAAGGGACCAGCACCGTGACAATTGCTGAATACGCCAAGCAGTTTATCGCCCGCAAGACGCCTGTCATCAGAGCTAAGACCTTGGCAGAGATTCGAAGCTACCTGCGGCATTTCTGCCTCTCCTTTGGTGAGACCAGGCCTGCCGATGTCATAGTAAAGCAGTTGGAGCAGTACCTCTCTCTGCACACGTCCAGGTCGTACCGCGACAAGGTGCTGCGACCCTTTTTCGACTGGTTGTCGGGCCGGAAGATCCGTCATTGTACGGCCCTGGAAAGTCCACCCATCAGCCGCTCCCCTTTCGACTTCATTCCCCGTTTCAAGTATACGAAGCAGGGAAAGGTGGACTTCCTGCGGGTCGCTGAGGTGCAGCGGCTGATTCAGGCCGCAGTGCCTACCTTGTCACTGGGCTATGTCCTAATCTGCTTGTTCACTGGGGTGCGGCCTGGCGAGCTACGCGAGACATTGAAGCTTGGCTTGCCCCATCACCTCGACTTGGAGCACGGCACCCTTACAATCCTCCCAGAGGCATCCAAAATCAACGGAGGCAGGGAAGTCCCCATTCGGCCCAATCTGGCCGCCTGGCTGCAATGGATGCAGGCGCACGGCGTTCCAGTGGTTTATTCAAGGGCGGATCTTACTCAGATCTGGGAGAGCCTTTGGCCTGGCAGAGACCGCCAGGACATCTTCAGGCATACGTTCCTGTCCCATGGATACCGTCTCATTCCTCCCCACGACCTGCTGATTCAGACCGGCACCTCATTGGCAATGCTCAGGAAGCACTACCTGAAGCTTGTCACAACCGAGGAAGCCCGTCAGTTCTTTGGCCTCGAACCAAAGGATTTCGATTTGACCCAAATCGGACCCCAGCAGAAAGTCGAGTGACCTTCATTCTCATAGCTAAAACGCGGCAAAACAGCACCTGCCTTCCAAGCAGGTGTCGTCGGTTCGATTCCGTCTAGCCGCACCACTCCCGAGCCTGGCTCGGCGGTCCACGGGAGGCGCGCGCGTCGAATTGCGAAAAAAGAGTGAGAATGGAAGATCATGGTCGCCGCCAATGAAAATCGCCGCCCGGCGCGACGGATGAACGATACCCGATGGTTCCTTCCCGCAACGCTGCAATCGCCGCGCCTTTCGCCGCGCTTGCAGCCGGCCGGCATCCGCAGCAACCCATTTCCATCAAACCCCTAACCCGACACCATCCTTGAAATACGGTCTGAACATTCGTCAGGACGCCGCCCTGGACTTCCTGTCGTTGGGCGCTCTGGTCCATCGTCTCGATCCGGGCATCGTCCCGTTCCGCAAAGCCACCCGCTGTGACATTCATGTCAGCGGCGGCGAATTCAATGTGGCGGCCAATCTTTCGGATTGCTTCCGGTTGCGGACCGGCATCGTGACGGCCATGGTGGACTATCCGATCGGCGACCTGATCGCCGACCGGGTGCGCGCGATGGGCGTGACGCCGTTCTACAAGCATTTCAAGCACGACGGCGTCCACGGTCCGAACATGGCGACCGTCTACAGCGATCGCGGCCAGGGCATTCGGGCGCCCGTGGTTTTCTACAACCGCTGCAACGAAGCCGCGGCCCAGCTCAAGCCCGGTGACGTCGACTGGAAAGCCATTTTCGCCCCGGGTGTGCGCTGGTTCCACAGCGGCGGCATCTTCGCCGCGCTGTCGCAATCCACCGCCGAGGTCATCGTGGAAGGCCTGCAGGCCGCCAAGGCGGCGGGCGCCGTGACCTCGTTCGATCTCAACTACCGCGCGAAGTTGTGGAACATCGTCGGTGGCCACGACCGGGCCGTCGCCGTGCTCGACCGGATCGTGAAGAACGTCGACGTCCTCGTCGGCAATGAAGAGGACCTGCAGATGGGCCTGGGCCTTCCCGGACCCGAGATCGCGGCCCCGTCAAAACTGGATCCGAGCGCATTCCTGGGCATGATGGAGAATGTGCGCCGGAAACATCCGCAGGTGAAGATCGTGGCCACCACGCTGCGGGAAGTCCATTCGACCAACCGCCACCGCTGGGGCGCCGTGGCGTGGATTGACGGCCGCGCTTACGTGTCGCCCACGTGCGAACTGGACGTGCTCGACCGGGTGGGCGGCGGTGACGGTTACGCGGCGGGCTTCTTCTACGGCCTGCTTTCCGGCGTTTCCGAGCAGGAAGCAGTGAATCTGGGCTGGGCGCACGGCGCGTTGCTCACCACCTTCCCGGGCGACACCACGATGGCCACGGTCGACCAGGTGAAGGCGCTGGCCATGGGCGGCTCGGCCCGGATCCAGCGCTAATCGCCCGCCATGTTGTACTACGCCCGCGGTTCCGCCGCCGACCAACTCTCGCCGGACGACCTGCGGGCCGGCCTGTATCAGGCGCTCGACCAGCTCGGCCCGCGCCGACGCGTGCTGGTAGTCCCGCCGGATTTCACGCGCTTCCACTCGCAGGCCGGCCGGCTCACCCGGCTGGCTTATGACTATTTCGGCCCGCGGCTGACCGACGTGCTGCCCGCGCTGGGGACGCACACCCCGGTGACGCCGGAGCAGATCGCGGAGATGTTCGCGGGCGTCCCGGCCGGGCTCTTCCGGGTGCACAACTGGCGCACCGGCGTGGCGGAGCTGGGCGAGGTGCCCCGCGAGTTTGTCCGCGAGGTTTCGGAGGGGGCGGTGGATTTCCCGTGGCCGGTGCAGCTCGCCAATTTGATCTGGACCGGCGGCCATGACCTCATCCTGTCCGTCGGCCAGGTCGTGCCGCACGAGGTCATCGGCATGGCGAATTACAACAAGAACCTCTTCATCGGCACGGGTGGGCCGGACAGCATCAACCGCAGCCATTTTATCGGGGCCGCCTACGGGATGGAGCGGATGATGGGCCGCACCGATACGCCAGTCCGCCGCATTCTGAATTACGCCGGCGAACGCTACGCGAAGCACCTGCCCATCGTCTACGTCCACACCGTGGTCGGGCGCGACGCGGACGGCAGGTTGCAGGTGCGCGGGCTGTATGTCGGCGACGATGCCGAGGTGTTCAACCGCGCCGCCGCGCTTTCGCTGCAGGTCAACTTTGAGATGCTTGACCAACCGCTGACCAAGGTCGTGGTGTATCTCGATCCCACTGAATTCAAGAGCACCTGGCTCGGCAACAAATCGGTCTATCGCACGCGCATGGCCATGGCTGATGGCGGCGAATTGATCGTCCTGGCGCCGGGGCTGAAGAAATTCGGCGAAGATGCGGAGATCGACCGGCTCATTCGCAAGTATGGTTACCGCGGTACGCCCGCCACGCTGGCCGCCGTCAAGGCCAACCCGGAGCTGCAGAAGAATCTGGGCGCCGCCGCCCATCTGATTCACGGGTCGAGCGAAGACCGTTTCCGCATCACCTACTGCCCCGGCCAGCTCAGCCGCGAAGAAATCGAAAGCGCCAACTTCCGCTACGGCGATCTCACGGCGATGACCCGGCGCTACGATCCGGCGAAATTGAAGGATGGCTGGAACACGCTGCCGGACGGCGAGCGCTTTTTCTACATCTCCAACCCGGCCCTCGGCCTGTGGGCCTGTCGCGGCCGGTTCTCGCCTGAAACGAAGACCTAGCTCGGGTGAAACGCGACGAGGGCGTCGCGTCCCCATGAAACCTCCGGACGACACCGGCCGAGATGGGGAAATATCCCGGCCAGCCGGTGATTGACCCGCCCGCCCGTCCGTTTTCAATGACCGTCCGCCCCGCGAGGCAACGCCACTTCATGTCCCCCACCCTTCGGGCTGTTCGCTCATGAGCCTTACCATCAAACCCGCCGATCAGTGTCAGTTTGACCAGATTTCGCTCGGTGAAATCATGCTCCGCCTCGACCCTGGCGAAGGCCGGGTGCGCACCACCCGCCACTTCACGGTCTGGGAAGGCGGCGGCGAATACAACACCTCCCGCGGCCTGCGGAAATGTTTCGGCCTGAAAACCGCGGTATGCACCGCCCTCGTCGACAATGAAGTCGGCCATCTCGTCGAGGATCTCCTCATGCAGGGCGGCGTGGCGACCGACTTCATCAAGTGGCGGGAGGACGACGGCATCGGGCGCACCGTTCGCAACGGCCTCAACTTCACGGAACGCGGCTTTGGGATCCGGGGTGCCGTCGGCGTGTCGGATCGTGGCCACACTGCCGCCAGCCAGCTCAAACCGGGCGACTTCGACTGGGATCATATCTTCGGTCACCTCGGCGTGCGCTGGCTGCATACCGGGGGAATCTTCGCCGCCCTGTCGGAGACGACCGCCCAGCTCGCCATCGAAGCCGTCAAGGCCGCGCACCGGCATGGGACCATCGTCAGCTATGACCTCAATTACCGACCCTCGCTGTGGAAAGCCAGCGGCGGACTGAAAAAGGCGCAGGAAGTCAATCGCGAGATCGCCCGGCATGTCGACGTCATGATCGGCAACGAGGAGGACTTCACCGCGTCGCTCGGCTTCGAGGTCCAGGGCACCGACCATCACCTTTCGAAGATCGAGACCGAGGCCTTCCAGGCCATGATGGCGACGGCGGTGAAGGCCTACCCAAACTTCAAGGTTGCCGCCACCACGCTGCGCCGGGTGATCACCGCCACCCAGAACGATTGGAGCGCGCTCCTCTGGCATGACGGCCGGTTTTGCGAGAGCCGGAAGTACCCGGGGCTCGAAATCCTCGATCGCGTGGGCGGCGGCGACAGCTTCGCGTCGGGCCTGCAATTCGGGTTTCTCCAGTTCAATGATCCGCAGAAGGCGGTCGATTACGGCGCCGCGCACGGCGCGCTCGCGTCGACCACTCCGGGCGATACTTCGATGGCCACCCGCCAGGAGGTCGAGAAGACGATGGGCGGCGGCAGCGCCCGGGTCGTGCGCTAGGAGTGGGTCGAACTTCGTCCTCCCCACTCTTTGGCCGAACAGCGGCGCCCTCTGGTCGCGTCGGCCAAGGCAGGAGTCCTTCCGCCATGCAACGCCTCATCGGCCCGGCCCGCATCATCCTCCGCAACCGCGGATTCCTGGTGCTGCTGGGCTGCAATCTCCTGGTCGGCCTCGCCTACTCCTTCGTGGCGCCGTTCTTCTCCATGTTCGGCACGATCGAGGTCGGCATGAGCCCGTTCGCCTTCGGCGTCTTCATGATGGCCACATCGCTGAGCGGAATCGCGATCAGCACCTGGCTGGCCCGCTGGTCCGACACGCGGCTCTCCCGTCGCACCGTAATGCTGTTGGGCGGCATCACCGGGGCGTTGAGCTACGTCGGGTATGCCTTTGTGCGCGACGTCGCGTGGTTGACCGTCATCGGTTGCGTGCTCGGAGGCATCTCCTCGATCACGTTTTCGCAACTCTTCGCCTACGCCCGCGACCTGCTGGCGCGCTCGGATGTTTCGCCGCGCCAGGCGCCGCTCTACATGAACGTCTTCCGCCTGTTCTTTGCGGTCTCGTGGACGGCCGGGCCTGCCGTGGCCTCATGGGTCATGCTCCAATACCATTATCGCGGGATGTTTCTCGTCGCGGCCCTTTGCTTCTTTCTGTTCGTGGTCATCCTCCTCGCTTTCGTCCCGCCGGCTCCGCCGTGGGCGACCGCCCGGGCGGCGGCGGCCCAGATCCCGTTGCGCCAAATCCTCGCCCGGGCCGACATCCTGGCCTACTTCGTCAGTTTTTCCCTCCTGTTCGCCTCGAGCACGATGGGGATGATGAATCTTCCCCTGCTCGTGTTGAACGTGCTGGGCGGCACCGGGCAACAAGTCGGAATCATCTACAGCGTCTCCCCGGCATTTGAAATCCCGTTCATGCTCTATTTCGGCCTGCTCGCCACCAAGTCCGATCAGGCCCGGCTCATCCGGATTTCCGTCGTGCTGGCCGTCGTCTACTATACCCTGCTCGCGTTCGTCCGCGTGCCGTGGCAGATCTACCCGCTGCAGATCCTGAGCGCGGCCATCACCGCCGTGGTGGGTGGTATCGCCATCACTTTTTTCCAGAACTTCCTGCCGGAACAGCCGGGCACCGCGACCAATCTCTATTCCACCGCCGGCCGGATCGGCTCGACCGTCGGGTATCTTGCGTTCGGCGCTCTCGCCTCCGCCTTCGGTCATCGCGCCGTCTTTTGGGCCTGCACCGGGCTGTCTGCCGTCGCGCTGGTGATCCTGTTCGCCTGCCGTGAACGCCGCCGGGCCCCGGTTCCGGTCTGACACGCCTGGCCCGGATGTTTCATGCTCTGGCCGCAACTCTTGCCCCAGCCGGTTCGATGCGCCCGCCTGCCGGCCGCACGATCGGTGCATCCGGCCCGGCGCGGTGGCGGCCGGCGCCGCGCCACCTCTGCTTTTCGAGCGCGACACCGCGGGCCGAACCCGCCAACTTGATGCCGCCATGTCCCATCAGGCTGCCTCCACTCGCTACGACAATTCCGCGCTTTACCGCCGCTGCGGCCGAAGCGGTCTCAAGCTGCCCCTGCTTTCGCTGGGCCTCTGGCACAATTTCGGTGCCAATGACGATTTTGCCAACAGCCGCGCGATGATCCTGCGCGCCTTTGACCTCGGCATCACCCATTTCGATCTGGCCAACAACTACGGCCTGCCCGCCGGATCCGCCGAACGCACCTTCGGCCGTGTCATGCGGGACGACCTGGCCGCCTACCGCGACGAACTCATTATCTCCACGAAGGCGGGTTACGACATGTGGCCCGGCCCCTACGGAGAATGGGGTTCCCGAAAATACCTGCTCGCCAGTCTCGCCCAGAGCCTCAAACGCCTCGGATTGGACTACGTCGACATCTTCTACAGTCACCGTCCCGATCCTTCCACGCCGTTGGAGGAGACGTGCGGCGCGCTCGCCCACGCGGTCCGCACCGGCCAGGCGCTTTACGCCGGGGTTTCCAACTACGGTCCCGAGCCGACCCTCCGGGCGGCGACGCTGCTGCGCGAGATGGGCACCCCGTGTCTCATCCACCAGCCGCGGTACAGCATGTTCGACCGCGCGCCCGAGGAGGGGTTGTTCGATGTCCTCGTCCGGGAAGGCATCGGCAGCATCGCGTTCTCTCCGCTCTCCAAAGGCATGCTGACCAACCGCTACTTCGCGGGGATCCCCGCGGACGCGCGAGCCGCCCGCGATCCGCGCTTCCTCCGGCCCGAGCACATTACCGACGCGGTGCTCGCCCAGACCCACGCGCTCGATGCCCTGGCGCGGGCGCGCGGCCAGTCCCTGGCGCAGATGGCCCTCGCCTGGGTGCTCCGGCAGCCGGCGATCACGTCCGCGCTGATCGGCGCCAGCAAAATCAGCCAGATCGAGGACAATCTCGGCGCGGTCAAGAACCTGGATTTCAACCGGGACGAACTGACCGCGATTGATCGGATCCTCGGCGGCCCCTGAAATTGATACTTCCGGAACAGGCTTGCACTGGTGGCGCGGGTTGTCCCCAACGCGCCTGAAGCGGCTTGAGGACAAGCCGCACCACCTTGGTTCGCCGCTGGACCATAGGAGCTTCAGGAACCCAGGGGGCTCCGCCCACACCTTCCGCCGGTTCTTGCTTCAATCCACCCGCCAGGGCCACTGCACACAGCCGTCGAGGTCGCGGATCAGCGCGAAATCCACCTTCCCTTTCAGCACAAACGGCAGCACCTCCGCGTCCGGGGGCAGCAGCGCGCGTGCCGCCTGCCAGCTTTTGCCCGAGACGTAAACGTCGTCGACCAACAGGACGCGTTTCCAGCGGCCCAGGTCGGGCACCGCCGAAAGCAGCCGGGGTTCGGCGAAGCGCGGTTCGTTGGCCTCATCCCGGTAATTGAGCGCAATGACCTTCAGTTCCAGACCGAGCCGCTGGGCCACCAACGCCGCCGGCACCACGCCGCCGTTGGCGATGCCCACCACGCCCTCGAGGCGTTCGGGAAATTGCCAGCGCTCCAGGCGGTCCGCGATGTTTCGGAAGCTCAGCGGGGTCATGTCAGCGGCGCTCCTCCACCAGTCCCGCGAATGCGGCGGCGGTTGCGCCGACCGGGGCATGGCGCAATGGTTGAGCGATGGACGAACCTGCGATGGCAGCGGACATGACGGCAGGATGCAGAACGACCATGGCTTTGAATGCACGTCCGCGAGACCGGCAAGTCAATTTCTGACGCGTTTTTGCCAAACTATGCGGTGTCGAAGAGGAGCCCCGGGTGTTATCTTGGACGGATCATTGCCGCATGATCGACTGCGGCAACGCGCTCGTCGCGCCAGAGATCCGCACCGATCCGTTCCTCGCAATTTCATCTGTTCATTCCCTCCTTCATGAAAAGCCGCCGTGACTTCATCAAGACCGGGCTCGCGCTCGGAGCTACGTTCTCACTCGCCAACCGGGCCGGACTCTTCGCCGCCGATGGCGCCCCGGGTCGCGAGACCGACCCGCGGACCGCGCCGCCCGCCGCCAAACCCGTGCTCGTCGCGGTGCGGGATGGCAGCCGGGTGGCGATGCTCGACCAGGCCTTGGCCGCTCTCGGCGGCATCGGGACCTTCGTCAAGCAAGGCCAGACGGTTCTGGTCAAGCCCAACATCGGCTGGGACGTGGCGCCGGAGCGCGGCGCGAACACCCATCCCGACCTCGTCGGCCACCTGATCAAACTCTGCCTCGAGGCCGGGGCGAAATCCGTCAGCGTTTTCGACAATCCGTGCGATCAGTGGCAGAGAACCTACGCCAATAGCGGGATTGAGCGGGCCGCCAAGGACGCCGGCGGGATCGTCGTCAACGGCAAGGATCAGAGCTTTTACCGCGAAGTCGCCATTCCGGGCGGGATAAAATTGAAGCACGCCCGGGTCCACGCGTTGGTGCTGGACAGTGACGTTTTCTTCAACGTCCCGGTGCTCAAGCACCACAGCGGCGCGCTGATGACGGCCGCGATGAAAAACCTGATGGGCGTGATCTGGGATCGCGGCGACTATCATCGCAACGATCTGCATCAGACGATCGCGGACTTCCTGACGTTCAAGCAGCCCACCCTCAATGTGCTGGACGCCTACCATCCGATGGTCCGCAACGGACCGCGCGGCACCTCGGTGGAGGACGTCGTGGAGATGCGCACCTTGCTCGCCTCGACGGACATCGTGGCGATTGACGCCGCCGGCGCCAAGATGCTCGGCCATCAGCCTTCCGACGTGCGCCATGTCAGAATCGGCGACCAGATGAAACTGGGTACGATGAATCTCGATCAGGTCGAGATCCGCCGATTCAAGCTGGCCTGAGGCTGTGTTGCATCGTCGCTTGAAGCTGCTCCGGGTCGTCGTGGCGCTGGCGATGTTCGCCGGGCTGACGGCGGCGTTGGTCGACTTCCGTGGGGCGCTGCCGCCGCGCGTCGGGCATTGGCTCGCTGCCGCGCAGTTCGTGCCGTCACTGGTCGCGCTGGTGACCGGAACGTCCCTGGCGCTCGGCGCGGTGATCATCCTGGTCGCCACGCTGGCAGCCGGCCGCGTGTACTGTTCGGCCATTTGTCCGCTCGGCATCTTGCAGGATATTCTGGCGCGCGTTGCCGCCTGGATGCCCGGACGGAGAAAACCTCTCCGGCGGTACGCTCCGCCGTTCAACTGGCTCCGGCAGGCCGTGTTCTGGGCGGCGGTGGCCGGGGTCGCCGCGGGCTGGGCCGGCTTTACCCTGACGGTGCTCGATCCCTACAGTAACTTTGGCCGGATTGCCTCGGGACTGTTCCGGCCGCTGCTCACCCTCGCGAACAACGCGATTGTGGGCCCGGCCAACGCGCTTGGCCTCACCGGTCTTTACCGGGTCGAGCCGCACTGGGCTGACGCCTGGGTGCTGCACCTGCCGGTGCTTCTCCTGGTCTTGCTCGTCGTGCTGGTCGTGTGGCGGGGGCGGCTCTACTGCAATACTCTTTGCCCTGTCGGGACGCTGCTCGGCTGGTTCGCGCGCCAGGCCGCGTTCCGGCTGGAGATCGACAAGAGCGCCTGCACCAAATGCGCCGCCTGCCTGCGCGTCTGCAAGGCGCAATGCATCGAGCTGCGGAGCGGCGCCATCGATTTTTCCCGCTGCGTCGCCTGCTACGACTGCGTCGCGGAGTGCGACCACGACGGCATCGGCTACCGCCTGGCCTGGCGCCGCCGCCGTCCGACGCCCGCTTCGAAGCTGGCGGATCCAGCGGTGCCTGGGGCCGTTTCCGACCCGGCCCGGCGCGCTTTTATTGTAGGTGCGGCGACGGCCATCGCGGTTTCGCTCGGCGCCGGCGCGCGGTTGCGCGCCGCGCCGCCGGCTCCCGAT
>Ga0075520_1000799_pt1 | contig 14470 bp, 9 predicted proteins | sample NGEPerB_FD_75100 | JGI IMG/M metagenome (GOLD analysis project Ga0075520, IMG submission 75100) | Arctic peat soil microbial communities from the Barrow Environmental Observatory site, Barrow, Alaska, USA - NGEE PermafrostAB12-B | ecosystem: Environmental > Terrestrial > Soil > Wetlands > Peat ... | reverse complement strand
TCACCGCCGCGGACGACAACCAGGAGCTGCGACTGCAGCTGCGCGGCTACGAAGTCACCCCCGCGCACCTGTCCCCGGCCAGGCAGACAAGGCCGAGACACGCGGGGAGCAGGTCGAGGCCGAGGACATCACCGCCGGAGACCGCCTCGCGGTCGCCGACCACCTGTTCGCAACGCTGCGTGGCACCGACAACCTCATCTTCGCCAACTCGCGGCGCAACGTGGAGATCTTCGCGGACCTGCTGAAGCGACGATGCGACCGCGCCCAGGTCCCCAACGAGTTCGTTCCGCACCACGGCAGCCTGTCCAAGGAGCTGCGCGAGTACGTCGAGGCCCGGCTCAAGGACCGCGACCAGCCGGTTAGCGCCGTCTGCACCAGCACCCTGGAGATGGGCATCGACATCGGGACGGTGTCCTCCATCGCCCAGCTCGGCGCGCCGCACACCGTCTCCAGCCTCCGCCAGCGCCTGGGCCGATCCGGTCGCCGTGGCGGCGCCGCCACGCTGCGGCTCTACGTATCTGAGGAGCAGGTCACCCCGCAGACCTCACCGCCGGACGCGCTACGCGCCGAGCTCGTGCAGAGTATCGCGATGGTGAACCTGCTGCTGGAACGTTGGAACGAGGCCCCCGACTCCGGCGGGCTGCACCTGTCCACGCTCACCCAACAGCTGCTGTCCCTGATCGCACAGCACGGCGGTATCACGCCTTTGCAGGCACACGAGACGCTGTGCCTGCACGGCCCGTTCGCCCAGGTGACCCCAACCTTGTTCAAGCTGCTGCTGCGCGCGCTCGCGGCCGAGAAGGTGGATCTCATCACCCAGGCCAGCGACGGGCTGCTGCTGCTCGGAGTCGCCGGGGAGCGACTGGTCAACCACTACAGCTTCTACGCAGCGTTCCGCACGGCGGACGAGTACCGCCTCATCGCGAACGGCCGGACCCTTGGGACTTTGCCCGTCGACTACCCGCTGATGCCGGGGTCGCTGCTCATCTTCGGCGGCCGCCGCTGGAAAGTCCTCGCTGTCGACGCGCAGGCAAAGGTCGTCGAGCTGGTCCGCTCCTCCGGTGGTCGGCCACCGCAGTTCACAGGCTCCGGTGGCGAGGTCGCCGACCGGGTACGGCAGGAGATGCGGACCATCTACACCACCGCAGACGTGCCTGGATACCTCGACGCGGCAGCCGTTCGTCTGCTCGCCGAAGGGCGCGCCAACTTCACCCGGTTCGGCCTCGGCGAGGACCCACTGCTCACGTCCGGTGCGGACACCCTCATCTTTGCCTGGCGCGGGGACCGCATCCTGTCCACACTGGCCGTCGCCTTGACCGGTGCTGGCATCGAAGTCGCCCCGGACGGCGTGTGCCTGACAATGACCGGCGCCGACCGCACAACCGCCATCACGCAGCTGCGGGCGCTGCTGGCCGAAGGCCCACCCGACCCGGTCGCCCTTGCCGCCCGCGTTGCTACCAAGGTCGTCGAGAAGTACGACGACCAGCTCACCGACCAGCTGCTCAACGAGGCTTTCGCGGCGCGCAGCCTCGATGTGGACGGCGCGTGGGAGGCCCTGCGCGGCCTCATCGACAACCTCAGCGCAGACCTCCACCCCGCCAACACCGGCTTGGGCTTTGTTTCGTCGTGCGACTCGCCGCCCGGGACCGTCACCATACGTCCGCTAACGATCCGCGAACTGGTCCGACGTCCGGTCCCACAAGCGGTCCGACAACCAGAGCTCGGCGGGACTCCGTTCGCGGTGCTCGATCTGGAGACGACCGGGTTCTCGCCCGGGCTGGGCGACCGAGTGGTCGAGATCGCGGTGGTGCGCACCTCACCGGAGGGCACCGTGCTGGACTCGTGGACCACACTGCTAAACCCGCAGCGGGAAGTTGGTCCAACCCGCGTGCACCGCATTCGTGGCGCCGACGTGGCTGACGCGCCCCGGTTCCTCGATGTGGCCGGGGACATCGCCGCCCGGCTGGACGGCGCCGTCGTGGTAGCGCACAACGCGCGCTTCGACCTGGGCTTCCTCACCGCCGAGTACGCCCGCCTCGGCGCAAGCGCGCCCACGTGGCCGACCCTGTGCACCCTGGGCCTGTCTCATCGCCTCGGCCGCCTCGGGGGCGGCAGCCTCGACGCCTGCCTGGCCGCCGAAGGCCTCACCAACGAGGAAAAGCACAGCGCGCTCGGGGACGCGACCGCGACCGCTGGCCTGTTCGCGACTTACCTGAGCCGCGCCGCCGAGCGAGGCATCACGAACCTGGCCGACCTCGGCTGCGACCCTCTGGCCTGGCCGGACGCCGATTGGTCAGCGTGGTCGGTCAGTGGCAGGTCCCACCCACGCTCCTACGGTCGGCGACCGGGTGTTGTCGCGTCCACCTAAACCGGCAACCATCAGCGGGTGCGCCGCACCTCAGGTGCCCGAGGCCGCCGTCGAAGCGTTCTGCCCGCTGGGTGAACAGTCACGACCGGAGGAAGCGCGAGGTTACTCGCAGTCCTGGCAACAACCGGTTGAGGAGAGAGTGTGCGCCGGCACGAACAGGAAGCACCGTGCGCACTGCCCCTCGCCCGGGCGCTGCGGGTCGTGGGCTTCGGGTTTGGGGCCGCCCAGCTGAATCTCAAGCTCGTCGCCGCATGAGCTGACGTAGTAGGCGCTGCCTTGACCGTATGATCCCGCGAACGTCTCCTCATCCCGTTTGTAGGACAGGGTCCCGGCCCAGCCGAGGCGGCGGACCTCTCGCAGTACACGGCGAACGTCATCTTGGTCATGCCAGTCGGCGGTGTAGACCACGATCACCTGGGTGCCGCTCTGGCCAAGGTCGCTGACCTTGGCGTCAAAGCCAAGGCGACCGTCTTTGGTCGCCTCAGCAACCAGGGTCCAGCAACGCGCAGCGTGCTGGCCGGATACGAACAGCAGCCACTTTCCGGGTGCGACCGGCTTCTCGAGGCTCCCGGTGCGTGTCGCGTGCGTGAAGGTCATGGGCGGGACGGTAATTGAGACCCCTGACAGCCCATGGGCCCGGTAGCGGTATGCAGTCGGTTAAGGCGAAGCAGCCCAGCGGCCAGTTGCTGGGTCAGAGCGTGTCGATGGTGATGCCAGCGCGGTACGCGATGCGAACGAGGCGGTCGGTGCGCGGCCAGCGGCGGCCCTTGAGGACGTCGATGAGGGTGTCGCGTCCGACGCCGACGTTGGTGGCGAACTGCCGCCTTGACGGGGGTGCTGTCCGGCCCGGCCCGTCGTGGGGGGTGAGCACCGCGATGACGGCTACGGCGACGTCCTGGACGAACTCGCACGCTGCACGCTGACCCGCATCTTCCACTTCAGAGAAGTCCATTCGCGGCCAGATGCCTCTGCCCAGGGACGCGCGACCACCGGCTGCGGGCACAGTCCTGACCGTAGAAACACTGCACTTCTGGGCTGCCCAAGGCTGGGGGAATGCGTCCCCCCAATGTGGATTGCCCCGCGTGAAGCTCGCCTCACGGATGCGTGCATGTCAGCCCAACCAGCCCGCAGCGCCCCCCGGCAGACCCGGACCGGCCAAAGACGCTGAGGTCGCCGCCGCCATCGCGAGCTATACCCCGACGCGCCTGCCAGAGCACCGGTGGGCCCACCGCGCGAATGTGGTGCGGGCCGCGGTCGCGGCCTCGAACCCGCCCAGCGGCAAGGTCGCCCGCCTCCTGCTGGTGCACCTGTGCCAGTTCCTGTCCACGCCGTGCGGCTGGGCCGGCGACAGCGTCCCCGACCTGGCGGCCATGCTGACCGAGACCACGATCGCCGACTACACCTATCCGGGCGTCAAGGCGGCGAATCGGGCCTCGGGCATCATCCGCAGGACAAGCCTGCGCCGTATCGCCCGGGCCGCCGGCTCCGCCACCCCGGCCGCACCGCGCTACGCAACGACGACCACGGCGCTGCGCCCCGAGCTTCTTGCCACGGCCAGGCTGCCTCTTCCCGTGGCCGGCATCGCTCAGGGGTGGGAACGCGCCCGCGGCCGGACACTGCCGCAGGAGGCGTTCCGTCCCGTGCTGGCCGCCCTGCAGGCAGGCTGCGAAAGCACTGCCACAGGGCCGGGCGCGGGCACGTTGACGTTGCCGGCATCCGCACGGGTACTGGCCGAGGCAACAGACCAGCCCGTGAAGGAGGTCGCAGCCTCCATGAAGAAACCGAGCCCCGCCGGGGCGCCGAGCACGGCCAAGAAGTTGTCGCGCCGGGCCGTGCTGCGCTACGCGAAGGCCAACCGGGCCGCGGGCGAGGCGCACCGCGCCGGTCCCACCCTGGCCGACGTGCCTCCCCCGGCGCCCTGCCCGAAGAGGTAACAGCCGCGATCGCGGCGTACCAGCCCGAGAAGAAGAACCGCGGCAGCTGGGCAGAGCTCGCCGAGCTGACCCGGCGCCTGACCCTGGGCTACGCCCCGCCGAGCCCGGTAAATGCCGGGAGTACCGCCTCGCACGTCGCCGCCTTTCTGCGCTGGTTCCGCGTCTGGCCCGGCCGGGCAGATGTCAACGTCCCCCTGGACGCTAGGGAGCTGCTGGTGGCCGGCGTGGTAGAGGCCTACCTGCCCTTCGCGCCAGGCTCATCCGGGACCCGGGCCACCCAACGCGCCGTCCTGCGCCGCGCGCTGCGTTCCCTGAACGCATCCGCTCCGGCACCCAAGCTGGCCTACCAGCCCGTGTCGGCCCCGTACACCCCGGCGCAGTGCGCCCGGTTCGTGGCCTTGGCCCGGCACCAGCCGAGCCTGGGCCGCAAACGCAACATGGCCTTCCTGGTAGGTCTGGGTCTGGGCGCCGGACTTGACGGCCGCGACCTGAAGACGGTGACCCGGGCCGACCTGGCCGACGTCCGCCTCGATGCCAGCACAACCATCTTGATGGTGACCGTGTCCGGGGCGACCCGGCCGCGGACGGTGCCAGTCCGGGCCGGGTACGACGCCCTGGTCCGGGAGGGTCTAAAGCTGCACGACCAGGGCCGACGCGGACCGGGTGCCGTCCTGCTCGGCCTGGACGCCACCCGCGACCACGTCACCAGCCCGGTCACCGAACGTGCCGTCACCGCCGACACGGCGTCGTCGGTGGACATCGAGGCCAGCCGCCTGCGCAACACCTGGCTAGTGGCCGCCATGTGCGCGCCCGTGCCGCTGGCTGACCTGCTGCGCGCGGCAGGCCTGCGCAGCGCCCGCACCATCGCGGACCTGCTGCCCTACTGCCCGGACGCCGACCCTGCAGTCATCGGGGCCGCGCTGGCCGCGATGGGCGACGCAGCCACCACCGCCGGGAGGAACACGTGATCTCCCGCGCCGAGTTCGAGCGGACCCTGGCCCTGGTGCGGCGCTCCGGCGCCCAGGACAGCCTCCAGAAGCGGCTGCACCCACAGGGCCAGGGTGGGCGGCCCCGCGCCCTTGACCTCGATGTGTTGCTGGCCGCGATGATCCTGACGAGCACCCACTACCAGGACCTGTTGTTGACCCGAGTGCACCGACTGCTGACCAACGACCTCGCGTGCTCCTACCAGAAGGAGCTCGGCATCATCCGCGCCGACGGGAAGAAGCTCACCATCCGGCAGGTGCGCTACGTCATGGAGGCCATCGAGCGCAAGTACGCCTACACGGCCAAGCGCATGCCGGACCTGGACGACCCCGCCCGCGTGGAGCGTCAGGAGTCCTTCCAGGAGGTCATCGACCAGTTCCTGGCCGCGAGCATCCCGACCCACCTGGTGGGGCAGGGCCGGTTCGCGGTAGACGCGAGCGCCATCGACAGCGCGGCCCGCGGCAAGAGGATGCCCAAAGGCACCAGGAAGGAGCGCGCCGCACGCAAAGCGGCGCGCGGCGCCCGCGCCGATGCCGAGAACGCCGAGGATGACGCGCTGGCCGCCGAGGTCAACGCCCACACCGAAGCCGGCCACTCGTACGACCCCGACGCCCGGTGGGGGTACCGCACCAAGACGTTCGACAACAAGACGAGTATGTGTTTCGGGTACCAGCTGATCGCGTTCACGCGCGTTGGCGCCGTGGGCCAGGAGTCGCGAGAGCCGCTGCTGACCGACCGCATAGTGGTCGTTGCGGCCAACGCCTCCATGGCCGAGCCTTCCATCAGCGCACTGGACCGTTTCGCGGCCAATGGCCAACCGGTAACGGAGGTCATCGTGGACCGCGGGTTCTCCAACTACACGCCGGACAAGTGGGCCTACGGCCTGCGCGACCGGGGCATAGAGCAGGTTCTGGACCTGTCCGAGCACGACTACGGCGCCACCGACTTCAACGGCGTACCAATGATCGCCGGGTGGCCCCACTGCCCAGCAATGCCAGCCGAGCTGGAGGACATTCGCCGCCCGCAGTCCTTGACCGCCGGGACGCTGAAGAAGTCCGCAACAGCCCTGGAGCGGATGAGACACTCCCGGGCGCTGAAGGAGATCGCCGACTTCCATGAGAAAATCGCCGCCCGTGAGATGTACGCGTTCGTGCGCACATCACTGGGCCAGGACAGGTCCAAGACCGGCAAGGCCAAGGGTTCGGAGCAGTTCATGTGCCCGGCCCAGGCCGGCAAAGTCATCTGCGACAACTGCCCGCTGTCCAAGTACGCACCCCCAGGCATGCCCCGGGTGCCGAACCCGCCGACCGGGCCAGACATCCCGGCCGCGTGCAGGCAGCGGACGATCTCGGTCCCGATGACGGTCAGCCCGAAGCTACGTCAACGCACCCGGTGGGGGACCCCGGCCTGGGTGATCTCCTTCAACCGACGCTCCCGCGTCGAGGGCGGGTTCGGGCTCCTGAAGAACGAGACAACCGGCAACGTCAAACGCGGCTGGACCCGTCAGGTCGGCATCATCAAGACGACCCTGCTGCTGGCGGTCGCTGTCACCGCGTCCAACCTGCGGCAGCTGCTGACCTGGTCAACGGCGACCGGCGATGTCACCGACCCGCTGACCCTGATGGAGGTCGGAGCGGTCTCGTTCGAGGAGATCGACCCGGCCACCGGCGGCGTAGGGAACACCGGACCACCCACCGCAGCCTGACCCACCTCGCCGCAATCCAGCTGAACACACCACCTGCGATAGCTCGTCGGCCTTTGCGCCGGCGGGCGCCAACTGCTGCCCCGGGATAGCCGAACCGCAACGCGCCAGCGAGCTCACCCGCCCAGCCGGCCCGCAGCTGGGCGACCAGCGTCCCAGAACACAGCGAAACCCCCCACCAGGAACCGTTTCCGGACTCTGACAGGGGGTTTCGTCACTTCAGCGAGGGTAGTTTCGTAACTACCCCACCGCGGTGGCGGTGGGATTTGAACCCACGGTGGACTTTCACCCACACACGCTTTCGAGTTCTGCGAACCCGCGTTCAGGCACGGTCGCCCGCGTCCGCCGCGTGCTCAACACGCCCATCCGCGGGTGTCACCGAACCCCCGCGGACGACGACGAATGAGACAAGAACTGAGACACGGTCGGCTGTGGCGTCGAGTGCCGCTAAGGGGCCCGGACTGGCAAGCCATCCCGAAGATTTGAAGCCAGTCACGGACGAATCATCCAGCGGGTAGCCTGAACCACCTCAACGACTCTGTTCGTCGAAAGGGGCCAGCCCCATCACCTCGGCTGCGGTCGAGTGATCTATTGACTAGACGTGGCCTTGGGCTGGTGCCAATCGCCGTTCAAACCAGAGGTGAGCGAGTACTAAGAGGGCCAAGTAGATCACTATAGTTCTGCCACTGACGTCGGTGGCGAGCACGCCAAGCACGAGCGGGACCGCGATGCCTGTGGTGACCCGTGAGATCGTCCTCTGCAGATCGGAGCTGTGGCTCGCGACGCCGGTGACCACGCCGAGGGTGAAGTAGGCCGCAACCGCGCCGCACAGCAGCCAGCGACCCTGGTCTGACAGCGGATCGGAGCCGTGCTTGACCACCGATGAGAGCGACACGGCCACTGTGGCGACGACGCCGGTGACCAGGCAGTGCAGGCCAAGGGCTGCGCGGGTGGGGATGCGGCCGGCGCGCAGGTGCGGCAGGCCTGCGTATCCAAGACGACGGACAAGCCGAACATGCCGGCCAGCAACACGAAGGACGCGATTCCGGTGGCCAGTAGGCCGACGCCGTACTGCGCATCGCTCGCGGCGTCGACGATATGCACTACCGATTCGCCTAGCACGATAATCACGAAGAGTCCGAGCCGCTCAGAGAGGTGGGCCGGATCGACCGACACCCCATGAATGACCGGTCCCACTCTGTCTGGGTGGGCGCTGGGCCGTGGTCGACGCCGAATATTTCTCTGCGTGGTGAAGTACGTCTGGACCTGCTCGAGGATCTCGTTACCGGAGAGGACAAGGGTCAGCAGCAGGTCGAGGCCGATCCCCACCGCCCAGAGCGCGAGCTTCCACTGCTCGTCGACCCAGATCGACACGAACCAGGGCAGCAGCCCTACCGAGTACTGCACCACCGGGAAGTCCAGCAATACTTCGCCCCGTTGCCACGACTTAGACCCATAGATGCGCGTGGCCATGTACGCGATCGCAAAGACGGTAAGCGGACGGACGCTGTCGCCGTCCCCGAGGACTGTGTGTGCCACGCCCGGCACGGACGCAGCCATCACCCCGAGGCCAAACATGCCGATCATCAGCCGTACTACGCGGGTCTGCCCGTCCGCGACGTTGCTGTACAGCATGAACGTCGTCCACGACAGCCAGAAACCTAGGAACAGCAGCGCGTAGAGACCGAGCGCCGCGGCGTCCAGTTCGGACTCGAGCACATGCGCCAGGGCTACCACGCCGGCCACCGCCACAAGGTCGAAGAAGAGCTCGGCCCAACTCGCGTGCCGCTCGATCCTTGTATCTTTAGGTTCGTCGGCGGTGTTCACGATCAGTGGTCGCCGTGCGCGCCCAGGTGCGTGAAGCCGAAGCTGTGGTCGTATTTGAGGCCGTACTTCATGAGGCGGTCGAGGCCGAGGTGGAGAAAGCCGATGGCCCCGGCGACGGTGAGCGCGCTGATGTGCCAGCCGGCTCCGGCGGCGAGCAGGGCCAGCGGCAGCGGCGCGGTGTGTGCGAGGTTGTAAGTCCAGGCGCCTACCGTCGGACCGGCGAGGTAGCCGAGCCAGGACAGGTCGGGGACAAGGGCCAGCGACGGGATCAGCCACCAGGACTGCCCGGTGCCGGCGAAGAGGGCGAGAGCGGCTCCGGCGACGGCCAGACCTTCGATCCGCAGCCACGTCACTGGTCTGCCGGTGACCACGCCCGGCGTTGCGGCGGTGGCGTCGGGCCCGGTCGGAGCGGCGATCTTCTGGTCAGCGGGTGATTCCGTGGTGATCGTGGGTAAGTAAGTGATGCTCATGTCGGTCCTCCGTGGGTGAAGTGGTCGCTTCGGTCGGCCTGCGGTCCGGTGATCAGGGTGTCGACGAGGAAGCGCCGGAAACTGGGCAGGGTCGAGTCGTCGACGATGTGTTAGCGGGCGAGGGCGCTGCGGGTGCGGGTGGCGGTGGTGGCCTGCAGGCCGTGGTCGATGAAGTTGATCATCCAGGTGAAGCTGTCGTCGACATCCATGTCGATTTGGAACCCGCCGGCCACTTCCAGGGTTGCGAACCCGTGCAGGATGCTGCGTAGCATCCGCATGGCGTGGATCTCCTGGCTGGAGTCCAGCTGGTACCCGCGCAGCATGGCCGCCCAGGAGGCGAGCACCCGGTCGACGGCCGGGATGAGCGGGTCGTTGGGCCCGGTCGGGCGGGCAGCGTTGCCCGCCGCGTACCGGCCGGGGTGTTCCCGCACGTACGTCCGCATCGCCTGCGCGCCGACGGCGAGGGCGTCGCTGCCGGCCCGGCCCTGGGTTGCGTCGCGGATGGCATCACCGAGCTCGGTCATGGCCAGTACGGCGATCCGGTGGGCTAGGTCGGCCTGGCTGGTGATGTGTTTGTAGAGCGAGGGTGTCTTGACCCCGAGTCGTTCGGCGACCAGGCCCATGCTGAGGTGATCGAAGCCGATCTCGTCGACCAGGGCGGCGCTGGCCTCGGTGACCGACGCCGGGGTGAGCCGAGACCTAGGCATTGGTCAGCGTCTTGGTGAGGAAAGGCAGGGCCAGCGCGAGGACCTGATCAGGCATCTGGACGTGCGGGTAGTGACCGGCACCGTCGATGACAACCAGCTCACCGAGACCCTGCGGCAAATCAGCGATGATCTTCTCGCCCTCGGCGAGTGGGTCGGCCCAGTCGGGATCGGCGCTGCCCTCAATAACCAGGACCGGGCAGGCGACGTTGGACAGCTGCTCACCGGCGTCGCTCGGGCTGGCCTTGCACATGGCCTGCAGGGCCTTCATCCGGCCGGGCTCGCTCAGCTTGGCCTCGATGCGCACCAGCTCGCTGTCCCAATCGGCGGGCTTGGTCGGCATCGCAACGTCGAGGTACTTCTTCCAGCTCGCCAGACTTCCTCGGATGATGACCTGCGCTAGCTGGGTGTAACCAGTCCGGAAGCGCTTCACCCGCACAAGCCCTCCAAGGTCGAAGGACTGTTCGCGGGTGAACGGCGCCAGCTCGATGACGCCGGTGATCACCTCGGGCGCTGTGGCGGCCGCGATGGTCGCGGCGCCGCCGCTGATCGACTGGCCGATGATCACGGCCGGGCCGCCGAGGTGGCGCACGACGGCGATGAGGTCACTCGCGATGTCGGTGCGGCTGTAGCCGTTCCAGCCGAGGCTGGAGTCGCCGCAGCCGCGGATGTCGACGTTGGCGACCCGGTACCCGGCGGCGGCCAGGGCCGGGGCAAGGAAGCGGTAGGAGTGCCGGCTGTCGCCGATGCCGTGCGCCAGGACGACGAGAGGGCCCTGCCCGGTCACGTTGTAGGCGAGGGTGTTGCCGGCGATGCCCAAGTATTCAGTCATGACGTCCTCCTTGAATCGGCTAACGCTATTATCTACAGGCTAGCGACGTTAGCCGCATGCGTCAATGATCTTCAGACGGAGGCTCCCTCGCGGCTCGGCATAGATCTCGTCATCGACATCGAATGCTTTGTCGCCGGCACCCGTCAAGGCGTCGTGGCCGCCCGGACCCGTGGCGGCGCCGGCGTGCGCCCGAGCGTCATCAACCCGGGATCCTGCGCGCCGCCCGCGACATCACGCCCAACCTCGAAACCACCATCGGCGCGTCCCAGGCATGACGGACTCAACGCCCCCGATTCACCGTCGGAAACACCTGTACCCCCGACGGATGATCGGCTCGTGACACAACGGATGCGGCACTTTGCAGCGGTGACCATGAGCGGTGACCATGACAGGCGCGAACCCGCCAAGCGAGTGGAATGCCGTCCGGCACCGTCCTTGCCACGAACGGTCGCGGACGACCACGAGCGGTGGCGGTGGGATTTGAACCCACGAACGGGTTACCCCGTTACACGCTTTCGAGTTCTGCGAATCAGAGTTCGCGCACGGTCGCTGGCGTCCGCCACGTGCTCAACGCGCGTATCTGCGGCTGCGCACGAACCCAGGCGAACGACGACGAATGAGACAAAAACTGAGACATGGCACCTTCGTCGTCGAGAGCCCGGAGTTGAGTCCAGTCGTTCGACTCTGCAGACAGGCCGAGTTTGCGAGTAACCAGCTGGAGGTCTTCCGCCAAACTACCCTGACCGGTAGGCGGCTGAGCGGTGCTCAATGGCCACAACTTCGACGCGATGCCTGCCATGGTCGATGCGGTAGATGATTCGGTAGTCGCCTCGCCTCGCGCTATGTAGCCCTTCGAGCTCGAACCGCAGCGGCTTGCCCAACTTCGCCGGATCTTCGGCCAGTGACCCATAGCAAAGCTCGACGACCGCGGTTCCTACCTTCTCCGGAAACCGGGAGCGTGCCCGGCGGGACGTAGCCGTCTAAGCGATCTCGAACGAGTCACCAGTCACGAGCGCGGGATCAGTGCCAGCGCCTCGTCCTTGGACAGCGCCTCGGCGCCTTCGCACTGTAGGTTGTCAAGACTCTCGCGAATCTGCTTGATCAGCGCCGGCTGAGACAGGATGTCCAAGGTCTGCTCCAACGACTCCAGGTCGTCCACGCTAACCACTACTGCGGCAGGACGCCCGTGCTTGGTGATCACGACCCGCTCATGCTCTCGCTCCACCTTGTCCACAACTTCTGACAAGTGGTTCTTAACGTCCTTCAGCGCCATCTGCTCGACCACACTCATGTCGACAAATGTAGCTACTTTGCACCATTATCCTGCCCTGGCCCGGTTCACACCAACATCCTTCGGCTGTCGAGGCGCTGCTCGGTGTGCTTGGTCGCGTAGTTCTTCGGTCAGACGTACTGCAACACCTCAGATCCAGGTGCTCGTTGCCCCAGTGCTGTAGGGGTTGCCTCCATCGCGGCGTGAAGGGACATCGTGGCACCGAGCCGGGTCGCCACACATGGGTGGTGTCGTGACAGCCGGCGGCTTCATGCGCAGGTGGGGGAGATGGCGCTTTAGTTGGTGTAGGCGGTCAGGTAGCCGCCGGCAGGTACGACGAGCAGTCCGTTCCCGGCAGCCAGCCCGGTGTGGATCGAGCCATCGTCAGGGGTGGACACGGGGCCGGGGGCAACTGCGGTCCATACCTGGGCGCCGGTGCTGGCGTCGATGCCGTAGAGGATGCCGCTGCTGCTGGCGGTGAACACGATCCCGTTGGTCGTCACCGGGGTGGTGTCGATGAGGCCGTCGCCGGTGAATGACCAGTGCGACGGGGAGCCGGACGGGTCCACGGCATTCAGCACACCACTGCTGACCACGTACATGTTGGTGGCGTCGAACGCCGGCAGACCTGGCCCGCTGAACGTTCCGGTGCTCGCCCCGTTCGCGGTCGAGGCGATCACCCCGCCCGGTCCCGCGTAAGCGCCGTGCTCGTACAGGTGGGCCCCGTTCAGCACAGTGGTCATGCTGGCACTCTCACAGATCATCGACTCCGTAAACCGGACCGTCCCGTCCAGGTTGAAGCCGTTAGCGATGTGACAGTCATGGTCCACATACACGCCGGAGTCGTCTACCGCCGGCGAGCTGATGGACCCGTCGCTGAGCCCGGCTGACCAGAGAAGCTGTCCGTTGGCTTCGCTGAAGGCGAAGAAGGTGCCGCTGTTGCCGGAGCCGGAGGTGTACACCACGCCGTCGTAGGCAGTGGGCGCGGCGTCGAACATGTATTGGGTCGGCGGAGTGGCTGCCCAGTTGGTATGTCCACTGGCCCCGTCGAAGGCCCAGATGAGGCCGTTGCTGTTCTGGACAAATACCTGACCACCGTCATAGGTGAGTGCGAATGCGCCACCCGACAGCGGGGTGGACCAGTCGAGGGAGCCGGTTGTCGCGTCGAGGGCGTAGAGGTTCTCCCCGCCCTTGCTGGTCGCGACCGTGGCGAAGACCCGTCCTGCGGCGATGAGCGGGTAGGACACATTCGCGGTCCCCGAGATGGGGTTGAGGTTGACCGACCAGGCATGGTGCAGTGTGGCGGGGTTGAAGGTGTCGGCGGCGTCCATGCCGTCGTGGCGGGAGTCGTTCTGGAACGCGGTCGCGACGCTGTTTTGCGGCGGCGCCACGGTGATGACCAGCGAGGTGGACACGCTGGGCGCGTACTGGTGGTCGCCGGAGTAGGCCACGACGATGGTGCGGGTTCCCTGCGCCAGCGCGCCGGTCGTCAGGCGGGCAACACCGCCCCTGACCGGCTCGACGGCTAGGACGGATCCGTTGCCGCCGTCGGCGAACGCGACGTAGCCGGTGGGCGGGCCGAAGGCGCCTGCCACTGAGGCGGTCAGGGTCAGTGGGGTGTCGTAGGAGGACACGGTGGCCGAGGAGGTGAGATGGGTCGCGCTCGGATGGTTGCTGGGGCCTTCGAAGTAGCCGACGACGTCGACCAGGGTGTCCAGGGTCCCGGTGTTGTTGTACTCCGCGAATGATCTGGTGCTGCTGGGGCTGAGCCCGGGCATGACCATGTTGGAGCGCACCTCGCGTGCGGCGAGGTTGAGGCTGGACGTGGCCGGACCCCCTGCGCTGCCACCGGGGTAGACGCTCAGGTAGGTCCCCGACGGGTCATCCAGCCCGGTCGCGTTGGCGACCATGGCCACGGTCTTAGCGTCACCGAACACCGACGACGTCGCGACCGTGCCGCTGGCGGCGGCACCCAGCGCGTGTGGCAGGCCTTTGTGGATGCGGGTATCTACGACCCGGGTGGGTGTGATGGCCTTGAACACCGAGCCGCCACCGCCGGCCAGCGAGGTGTAGAAACCGACGACGTCCACGATGATGTTCACTGAGGCGGCCGAGAAGTTGCCGATGGAGAAGCTGGCGTCGCCGTTGTTGGCGTCTGTTGCGGTTGGGGTGATGGCCATGTTCGCGACGGTCTGTCCGGCCACGAAGTTCAGCGTCGACGTGTGCGGTGGTTGGGGAGCTGCGCCCGGCCAGACACCGACATACCCCGCCGCGGTGGGGCCGGTGACCGTGACGTTCAGGGCAACCGCTGTTGCCGGCAGGGACAGGTCCACCCACAGATAGCTGCCGGAGGGGACCGCCGAAGTGTGGCGGGTG
>Ga0075520_1000798_pt1 | contig 14480 bp, 12 predicted proteins | sample NGEPerB_FD_75100 | JGI IMG/M metagenome (GOLD analysis project Ga0075520, IMG submission 75100) | Arctic peat soil microbial communities from the Barrow Environmental Observatory site, Barrow, Alaska, USA - NGEE PermafrostAB12-B | ecosystem: Environmental > Terrestrial > Soil > Wetlands > Peat ... | reverse complement strand
TGGCGCCACGGCTGGCTGCGCGTCTCCTCCTCAACTTCCTGCGCAGCGTGCCCGAGCTGGTGTGGGCCGCGCTCATGGTGATCGCCGCCGGCCTCGGGCCGTTCGCCGGCACGCTCGCGCTCGCGCTGCATACGACCGGAGTCCTCGGCAGGCTCTATGCGGAAAGCCTGGAGAACGTGCCCGAATGGCCCGAGCGGGCGCTTCGCGAAGCGGGCAGCGGACGCATCTCAGCGTTCGCGTATGCCACGCTGCCGCTCGTCACGGCGCAGGGAGTCGCTTATGCGCTGTACCGGCTCGAGATGAACATCCGGATGGCCGCCGTCCTCGGCTTCGTGGGCGCAGGAGGCCTTGGCCAGCTGCTCTACTTCCATCTGTCGCTCTTCCAGGAGGCTCAGGCCGCGACGCTTCTGATCGCCATGTTCCTGCTCGTCTTCGCGGTCGATTCGCTGAGCGCGGTGGTGCGCGCACGGCTGGCGCCCGCGAACGGCTGAGGGTGACCGGGGCCTGTCAACGCTGAGCCGATCGGAAGGAGTGTTCACATCCTGGCGCGACGGATCGCGCTCGCCGAAAGCACGGCGGCAAGCCCGATGGCGAAGAGCGCACCCAGGCCGGACCCTGGCGGCACGTATCGAACTTCGATCAGCCAGACGCCCGCGACCCAGATCACGATCCCGACCGCAAGCCAGCCATCGTCGATGAACAGGCCCAGGATTTCCTTCCCGATGACCACGACGCGACTCGTGGGGCGAGGCGGTTTGACGTCGGTTTTCTTCGGCGAATGTCCCAGGGCGGGGCGCAGCCCGGCGCACAGGCGCATCAGGACAAGCGCGACGACCAGAAATGCCGCGATCAACGCCAGCACCGCCCAGTCGGCGCCCGGCCACCCCAGACCGATGCCTTCGCCGACCCAGAACGTGCCGAAGGCCGACAGCATCACGCCGACTCCGAACTTGAGTGCGTTCTCGGGCACGCGAGCCAGCGGCCGATGCAGCCATAGCCCGAGGATGACGACCACGACCAGCGCGAGCAGTGCGCCAAGCGAGGCCGGCAGCATCATCTGCCCGCTGGCGCCGATGGCGATGACGATGAACACGACTTCGATGCCTTCGAGCATCACGATCTTGAAGGACGTCGCGAAGGCGAGCGTGTCGATGGCCTGGCGCACTGCTGCGGCTTTCCCGCGCAGCAACGCGGTCTCGTCTTCGAAGGCCCTGGCCTCGTCATGCAAGGCCAGCACGCCCGCGGCGCGCAGGATCGCCTTGCGCAGCCAGCGCAGGCCGAACAGCAGAAGCAAGGTGCCGACGGCCAGTTGCACCGTGGGCAGCGGGATGCGCGTCAGCGACGGGCCGAGCAGGGCGACCAGGGCGACGAGCACCGCGAGGGCCGCAGCCGTGCCCAGCAGCGCGGATCGCCAGCCGCGCACGACACCGACCGCCAGCACGATGGTCAGCGCTTCGACGAACTCCACCATCGACGCCATGAAGGAGGCGAGCACCGATGATGCCGCCGAGGTCCATTCAGTCATCAGTTCCTCTCAACGATCGCCGGCGCCGTCCACCATGCGGCCCGCCGGCCCGGACGCGCATCCGCCAGCAAGCGGCATTCCCTGTCAATCGGCGAGGCTGGTGGAGCGAAGGCGCAGCGAGTTCGCGATCACGCTCACCGACGACAACGCCATGGCCGCCGCGGCGATCACCGGCGACAGCAGCAGCCCGAGGAACGGGTAGAGGACACCGGCTGCAATGGGAATGCCGATGGCGTTGTAGCCGAAGGCGAACCAGAGGTTGAGCCGGATGTTGCGCATCGTCGCCTGCGAGAGCCGCCGCGCGCGGACGATCCCCATGAGATCGCCTTGCAACAGCGTCACGCCGGCGCTCTCCATGGCCACGTCCGTTCCGGTGCCCATGGCGATGCCGACGTCTGCAGAGGCGAGGGCGGGTGCGTCGTTCACCCCGTCACCTGCCATGGCGACGACACGCCCCTCGCTCCTGAGCCGTTGCACCACGGCCGCCTTGTTCTCGGGCAAGACGTCGGCAATGACCTCGGCGATGCCGAGCTCGCGGGCCACGGCCTCGGCCGTGGTTTTGCCGTCACCGGTCAGCATGACGACGCGGATGTTCGCCTTGCGAAGCGCGGCGATGGCCTGGGCCGTGTTGGCCTTGATCGGGTCGGCGATGCCGACGAAGCCGGCCGGGCGTCCGTCGATGCCGACGAAGATGACCGTGGCTGCCTTCGCCCGGACTGTCTCGGCCGCAGCGTCGAGGCTCGACACGTCGATGCCGGATTCGCCCAGGAATCTGGCGCTTCCGCAGACGACCGTGGCTCCGCCGACAACGCCTGTCACACCCTTGCCGACCGGCGAATCGAAATCGGCGACCGACAGCAGCGGCAGCTTGCGCGTCTCGGCTTCGGCGACGATGGCTGCGGCCAACGGATGCTCGCTGGCCCGCTCGACACTGGCCAGCGTCTGGATCAGGGTAGCGGCATCGAACCCCTCGGCCGCATGCACGTCGACGACCTTCGGCCGGCCTTCGGTCAGCGTCCCCGTCTTGTCGACGACGAGGGTATCGACCTTTTCCATGCGCTCCAGCGCTTCCGCGTCGCGGATGAGCACACCGAGCTGTGCGCCGCGCCCGACCCCCACCATGATCGACATCGGCGTCGCCAGGCCGAGTGCGCACGGACAGGCGATGATGAGGACGGCGACAGCGGCGATGAGCGCATAGGAGAACGCCGGGCTCGGGCCCCACACCATCCATGCGACGAACGCGATCGCCGACACGGCGATGACCGCTGGGACGAACCAGCCCGCGACGCGGTCGGCCATGCGCTGGATCGGCGCCCGGCTGCGCTGGGCCGCGGACACCATGTGAACGATCTGCGACAGCAGCGTGTCGGCGCCGACCTTCTCGGCACGCATCACGAAGCCGCCCGTTTGATTCAGCGTGCCGGCCGTCACTTTCGAGCCGACCGCTTTCGACACCGGCATCGGCTCGCCGGTGACCATCGACTCGTCGACGTTGCCTTTGCCCTCGGTCAGCTCGCCGTCGACAGGCACTTTTTCGCCGGGCCGTACGCGCAGCAGGTTGCCGACCTGGACGGTGTCGAGCGCAACGCGTTCGTCCGCGCCATCGGCCTTGACCCGCACCGCCTCCTTGGGCGCCAGATCGAGCAGCGCGCGGATCGCGCCCGACGTCTTCTCCCGAGCCCGTAACTCGAGCACCTGGCCGAGCAGGACCAAGACGGTGATGACGGCGGCGGCCTCGAAGTAGACGGCGACGGCGCCGTCCATCGTCCGCAATGCCGACGGGAACAACTGGGGCGCCAAGGTAGCGACGATGCTGTAGAGCCACGAGACGCCGGTCCCCAGGGCGATGAGGCTGAACATGTTCAGGCTCCGGTTCTTCACCGAAGCCCACGCCCTGACGAAGAACGGCCACCCGGCCCAAAGCACGACCGGCGTTCCGAGGACGAGTTGAATCCAGTTCGAGGTTTGCGGGCCGATGACACGGTGCAGGTCGACAACGTGGCTTCCCATCTCCAGCACGAACACCGGAAGCGCGAGTGCCAGGCCGATCCAGAAGCGACGCGTCATGTCGTGGAGCTCGGGGCTCTCGCCTGAATCCGCCGTCGCGACGAGCGGCTCCAGCGCCATGCCGCAGATCGGGCAACTGCCCGGGCCGTTCCGACGCACCTGCGGGTGCATCGGGCACGTGTATTCGACGCCGTTGCTCGCGCGGAGCGGCGCCGCCGGGGCCGCGTGCGCGTGCCCGCCGCAGCAACCTCCACCGTCCGGCGCTCGGGTCGTGTCGGCGCAATGGCCCCGGGTCATGTCGTCGTTCTGGATCGTCGTCATCGTGTTCCTCCTGCAGCACCTGACTCTCGGCCTTGACATCATTGGAATGTCAAGGGACGTTGCCATCTGCCCTTACGAACCGCATGGATGTTGACTCTCCCATCGTTGGAAGGTTGACACTGCGGCAATTCGTCTCTGGCAGGAGTGCTATGAACATCGGCGAAGCGTCTGCCGCCTCCGGCATCTCCACCAAGATGATCCGCCACTACGAGGCCGTCCAGCTCGTCCCGGCCGCGGCCCGTGCCGATTCTGGATATCGGCAATACAGCGCCGGCGACGTGCACACCTTGCGGTTCATTCGCCACGCGCGAGATCTCGGTTTTTCCATCGCCGAGATCGGCGAGCTCGTCGGCCTTTGGCAGAACCGGCGGCGTCCGAGCCGCAAGGTCAAGGCACTGGCGCAAGCGCACATTCAGGATCTGGAGCGCAAGTCGCAGGTGTTGCTCGCGATGAAGGCAACGCTCGAGCACCTTGTCCACAGCTGCCATGGCGACGATCGCCCCGACTGTCCGATCCTGGACAACCTGGCGGCGCCGGATGCCCACGCCCCGAACCACGTCGCCACCAAACCGTGTCACGTCGGCGGTTCGTGACCGGCGCTGCCGCGGGGCTCTGCCTCGCCGGGCTGAGGCCTTGGTCGCGGGCCGCGGCGGCGGCAGGCCGCGGCGCGAACGCTGATCAGGGGCGTGCGGCGCCGTACGCGAAGTCGTCGAAGGCGGTCACGCTGTCGGCCTTTGTCCACACGCCAACCGCGCCTGTGCCGGCGATGTGGTCATCCACGACATCGATGTAGGACTTGCCGTCGAGCGCCACGCCGATTCGACGTCCAGCGAATTCGACCCGAAGCGTGTGCCAGACCCCGGATGGAACGGGAGCATCGACGTACATCAAGGTCCTGCGGCTGCCGCGCTCGGTGTAGTAGAGCGAGACGTTGTTTTCGAGTGCGTTGGCGCGCGCGACGTAGTAGTGGTCGCCATCCTTCCAGCGCCAGACGAGGCCGCCCGCCTGGTCTTCGCGGCCGGAGATCGGCTTGAACTTGACTTCGACGAAACCATCGACAAGCGCCGTCCCGGCCCTGACGCACCATGGAAACGTGCCCTTGCCGGACTGCATCAGCACATTCGACTTGCTCGGCGCCGCATCGCAACTCCTAAAGTCATGCATGGACCATCAACGGATGGACGAGCAAGGGCGCGGCATCGTCCAAGTGCGATGGCGCTCCTCAGGTCTTGGCACGGGAAGCACCGCGCTCGAAGTGGGCGTATAGCGAATCGAGCACCGCACCGATTTCCGCGAGCAGCGCATCGTCGTCAGGCAGACGGTCGCGGGCGCCAGCCATCATGGCCTCGAAGCCGATCGCCTCGGGAACCGGCTCGCCGCCGACGTCGAGCTGATGGACCATCGTTGCAAGACGTGCCAGTGCCGCGTCGCCTTCCAGGCCGAAACTCGCCATGAGGGTCTCAAACGTCACGCGGTCGCCGACGTGCGTGAAAGTCGCACCATCGAAGTCGAACCCGAGCGCCGTCTTGGGACAGTCCGATGGCTTTGCTAGCCACCGAAATTTGGCTTCGGTGTCGATGAAACGGCGGATGAGCCAAGCGCACGCCACGCGGTCGACCCAGAGGTGCCGCCGCGTCGCCCAAACGCGTCCGCGGTATTTGCTTGCATCGAGGCGCGCGACCCGGCCTTTGACATTGTGCGGCTCATCCGGCGACAGGAGACCTTGGATGCGCTGTTGCAGGTCGCGCCACTCCGCATCGGCTTCAGCACTTCCGTCGTTCGGGAAGAAATCGATCGACCGCGCGGCGGCGTACTCGCGTTGCAACCGGCGCTGCAAGCGCGTGATCTCCGAGACCTCAAGCGACGCAAGCGTTCGATTGGTTTCCTTCCACGCCTTGCGCAGCTCGTCGTATTCAACTGACCGGTCGAACAGCTCGCGGTAGGAAAGGGCTTCCTTCGTCGAGCGCGGTAGCACACGCATGAGCCAGGCGCTCCCGCCTTCGCGAGTGCATTCCTCGGCAAGGCGAAGCAAGGCGTCTTCGCGATCTGCGCCGATCGGCAGCAGATACGCCCCATCCCTCAGGGCCATGCAGCCAAGCGACTTGATCGCGCGCCAGATCCGCATTCGTGCCGTCGCGCTAGGCGTCGGCAAGGACACGATCAACAGCTGCCAAGGCGTCTCGTGGCTTTCCATGTAGAGAATGTTACTACAATGTCGAGTAAGCTACATCTTGGTTTCAAGGTTCCACCATGGGTCGACCGCTTCGAATCGCCATCGTCTATCCGGGCAGCCAGGAGATTCGTCGGCAGTCGACGCCTGAGAACAACCGCTTCGCTGCTTTGTTCGCTGCGTTTGCGGCGAACGACGTGGAGGCTCTGCCGGCCGTCTACAACCGGGCCCAGGCAGACGAGTTGCGCGATCAATTGCTGCAGCTCGACGGCGCGCTCGTATGGGTCAATCCGATCGACGACGGCCACCCACGCGTCGAGCTCGACCGCCTGTTGCGCGAGGTCGCCACGTCGGGCGTTTTCGTGAGCACGCACCCGGATGTCATCCTCAAGCTCGGCACGAAGGACGTGCTCGTCGACACATGTCGAATGGGCTGGGGCAGCGACGCGTACCGTGTCGACACCTTGGCCGAGCTGCGAAGCGACCTTGCCGCGCGGCTGAGTTCAGGAGCGATCCGCGTCCTCAAGCAATGGCGCGGACACAGCGGCATTGGGGTGTGGCGCGTTCAGCGAGCACCGGCGGACACGCCATTCACCCTGCAAAGCGTTGTGCACGCACGCCATGCGCAACGCGGCAGCGTCGAAGGCTCGATGAGCTTCGAGACGTTTGTGTCCCTCATGGCACCCTATTTCGAGGCTCACAGCCACATGGTCGACCAAGCCTGGCAGCCTCGGTTGACCGAGGGCATGGTGCGTTGCTATCTGGTGCGCGATCGCGTGGTCGGCTTTGGGCTGCAGGCCGTGAACGCGCTTTATCCGGCGCCGGCAGAGGGCAACGCAGGCGAAGCACCAACGCCGAGCCAATGCCTCTATCACCCACCTGACGTCGCGCATCTGCAACCACTAAAACGGCGGCTGGAGGTCGAGTGGGTGCCAGCACTGCAGCGCCTCCTCGACATCGCCGACACCGAATTGCCGCTGCTGTGGGATTGCGACTTTCTGCATGGCGAGCCCACCGTTTCGGGAGAGGAGCGCCATGTGCTCTGCGAAATCAACGTCAGCAGCGTCGCTCCGTTCCCTGACTCAGCAATCCAACCACTGGTTGAAGCGACGAAAGCGCGTCTCCAAGGCGATCGCGGATGAACGGTGTCGTCGCATCGACTCCGAATCCGACGGCTCCGACAGCAGCACGAACCCGTCTCAAGACTCCAGCCTGCGCCCGCAGCGCCGAGCGCCGGAGCAGGTCCCCAGCCGAAGATGAGTGCCGGGGCGAGGAGTGCGTGAAAGAGAACAACTGAGACGAGTACGGCAGCTGGGAAGAACATGCAAGTCCAGCATCGCTCAGAAGAGTCTTTCGGGCTTTGCGGGCCTGCTTTCGATCCTATCCACATCGAGACCCAAGGGACAAGCTGCGACTGGCTCCAAGTCGTATGATGAAGATCACACGATTTCGCGGAACCGTCAGCGGGCGCGACGAGGAGTTCCATGACACTGCAACTTCGGCACGCGGCACTCGCTGTGCTTGTTTTCCTTCCGCTTGCCGCCCACTGCTCCGATGCGCAGCGACAGGCCGAAGTCGCCAGGCTGGGGGCCGATGTGATGCCGTTCAGCCTCGAGGCGACAACCCACATCTTCACCAAGACCGCCGAAGGCGGAACCCAGCGCGTAGTCGCAAAGGTCCCAACCGACACGAGGCAGGTCCGGTTGGTGCGCCGTCATCTTCACGAGATTCAGACTCAGTTTCTCGAGGGTGACTTTTCAGGGCCATCTCACATCCACGGCAATGAGATGCCGGGCCTTGTCGAACTCAAGGCGGCACAGCCTGGTCAGGTCGTGATCGACTACAAGGACATTTCCGGCGGCGCAGAGTTGAGCTATCGCACGGCGGACACCAAGCTCGTGGCGGCGCTGCATGCGTGGTTCGACGCACAACTCTCAGACCATGGCACCGATGCCATGGCCGGTCACCATCACCACGATCAGGCCGAGATGCCCAGGCAGTAGGGCGCAAGCCAGATAGAACGCTTCTCGAGGCTGCGCGAAGTCCAATCGCCTCCGTTTCTTTGGAAAGGCGTCGCTGTGGCTCAGGCCGCGGGGTGCTCTTCTGGAATTCAGCGAATCGAAAGCAAGCCCGAGACTGTTCATCGCTCCAACCTCTGGATGCCCGGCAACTTCATCAGTTGCTTTTCGTAGACCGGCTCTGAGCTTCCGCTCTTCATCTTGCACAGGAAGTATTTCCCGTACGCGATCTTCGCGAGGTGTACCCACTTGCGCCTGCGAAACCAGTTGACGTTGCGCGGCGGGATCTGCAGTAGCGCGACGTAGGCCGCGCCGGTATCGCCCATGTCGGCGAGACAGAGCACGAGGCGCCCGGCATCACGCCGACGATCGCGGGGCCGGGCTCCTTCAGAAAGCGCTCGTATTGGGCGTACGCCTGCTCCGCGTGGTCGATGGTGCAAATCGACTGCGTATGCTGGTCCGGCCTAGCGCCCGGGACCTCGTCGAACGACAGCTTCGGTCCGGTCGTGATGAGCAGGTAGTCGTAGGCGAGACGCGAGCCGTCCTGGAGCTCCAGCGTGTTGCCCGGCGCGTCGATGCGCTGCACGCGCTGGCAACGAACTCGATGCCCTTTTTCTCGAGATAAGGCCGGATCGGCAAGGTGATCGCCTCGCGATTGCGCCAGCCCACGGCCAGCCACGGATTCGAAGGCACGAACTGGAAGTGGTCGAGGGCGTTGACCACCGTGATGCGGTGCGAGCGATCGAGCGCGGCGCGCAACTCGTAGGCTGCGGGCAGGCCACCGATGCCGGCGCCCAGGATGACGATGTGCGACATGCCAGTCTCCCTTGTGATGCGTGGATTCAGTCGCTGCCGGGCGCTTCCAGTGATGCGTTGGCGGACGTCAGCCACGCTTCGTCGAGTCGCCCCGATGCGGCGGCCAGGCGAAGGCGATTCAGCAACAGCTCCGCACGCGCCGAGAGCAGCGCGAGCTCTGCACCGGCGGCGTCGTTTTCCGCATTGAGAAGATCGAGAGTCGTCCGGTCGCCGACCTTGCGTCCCAGGCGCGTGGCATCGAGACGCGAGCGGGTCGATGCCAGCGCCTGCGACAGGGCCTGGATGCGGCTCGATCCGACGGTGAGACCGAGCCATGCGGCGCGGACCTGCTGCGCGACCGTCTGGCGGGTCCGCTCGGTCTGTGCCTGCGCCTTGTCGATCGCGTGCTGCGCTTCCTCGTGTCGTGCGTCGCGCATGCCGCCCGTGTAGAGCGGCACGACAAGCTGGACGCCGATCACGCCGTTGCCCGATGCGCTGCTCGCCGATCCGAAGTCGCCCCTGCCGCCCAGCCGCTCGCGTCCGATCTGCGCGACGAGGTCGACGCTGGGCGAGAACGCGCTGCTGCTCCTGGATGACTCCTGTCGCGCCACCTCGACGGCGGTCAAGCGCATGCGCAGTTGGAGGTTTCCTGCGTCGGCATCGGCCAGCCACTGGCCGAGAGCCCGGGTCTCCGGGCTTGCCGTCCCGGCGCCGGGAAGCATCAGCTGCATGGCCGCCGGCTGCAGGCCGGTGGCGTCGGAGAGGGTCGCCTGCTTGAGTTGCAGGTCCGTCTCGAGCGCCAGCACCTGGGCACCGATCGCGTCGGAACGCGCCGCGGCCTCATGCGTGTCGGTGACCGGGACGTCGCCAAGACGGAAGCGGTCCCGCGTTTCGGTCAACGCCTGGTCCACGGCAAGCTGTTGCCGGCGCAAAACCCGCAATGACTCCTGGGCCAGGACGACATCGAGATAGCGTTCCGTGGTGACAAGCATCAGCGTCTGCCGCGCGTCCTCCCATTCGAGGTCGGCAACGTCGGCCGACAGGTCGAGCTGCCGCCCCTGAGCGTCGCGCTCGCGGTTGTAGAGCGGCAGGCTCGCCTGCACCGCCCAGCGGCCGAGCAGGCCGCGATTGACCGAGGTATCGAACCCCACGCCGGTCGAGGTGCCGAGGCCGGGCGCCGAAAACTGCGCGCCGCTGACGGACGTGTCGCCGCGCGCCACGCCGGCCGTGCCGGACAAGACGACCGTCGGGCGCCAGAGTGCGCTCGCCTGGTCACGACGGGTCGCTCCAGCTGCCTGCCCGGAGCGGGCGGCCGCGTAGTCGAGGTCATGTTGCTGGGCCGCTCGCCACGCCTCGATCAGGTCCGTCGCCGCGGCAGGCACGGCCATGGCCGACAGCGCGCCGAGCAGCAGGGCGCTGAGCCGAAAGCGGCTGTACGTTGGCATCGCGTCGCTTGCTGTCAGGCGCCCGCGCGAGCGCCGAGCCTGCGCATGATCGTTTCCATCAGGCACCACTTCGTCACGGCGCTCTGCAGCAGGTTGACGCCGACGAATGCCGTGAAGGCGAGGAACCAGGGGCTGACGAAGATCGGGCTGCCGGGGATGGCAAGCGCGAGCGATAGCAGGATGAACGTGCCTGCGACGAGGCGAACCAGTTGCCATGAGGTCATTTCAAGCTCCTTGAGGGACGACGAGGGAAGCGGCGATGGCCTGCGGCGTGCCGGCGATGGCGCCGAGACGATGGCGATAGGCCATGAAATAGAGCAGGGGGATCACGACGAGCGTGAGCACGGTCGACACCAGGATGCCGAAGATGAGCGAGATCGCCAGCCCGTTGAAGATCGGGTCGTCGAGGATGAAGAACGCGCCCAGCATCGCCGACAGGCCGGTCAGCAGGATCGGCTGGGCCCGGGTGATCGCCGAGTGCACGACCGCGTGCTTGAAGTCCATGCCTTCGCGCAGCTGCAGGTTGATGAAGTCGACCAGCAGGATCGAATTGCGGACGATGATCCCGGCCAGCGCGATCATTCCGATCATGCTGGTCGCGGTGTATTGCGCGCCCAGCAGCGCGTGTCCGGGCATCACGCCGATGATGGTGAGCGGGATCGGCGCCATGATGATCAGCGGCGTCAGGTACGAGCCGAACTGCGCCACCACGAGCAGGTAGATCAGGATCAGGCCGACCGCGTAGGCCGCGCCCATGTCGCGGAACGTCTCGTACGTGATCTGCCACTCGCCGTCCCACTTGAGCGCGTAGTCGCGCCAGGCGTCGTCGGGCTGGCGGATGAAGTATTCGACGATCGTGCCGCCACCCGGCGTGGCGATCTTCTGCAGCGCGCCGCGCATCGCGAACATGCCGTACAGGGGACTGTCGACGGCGCCGGCCATGTCGGCAACGACATAGTTCACCGGCAACAGATCCTTGTGGTACGCCGGCTGCTCGCGCACGGTGTCGCTCACCGTCACCAGTTCGCGGATCGGCACGAGCTTGCCGTCGCCGCTGCGCACCGCCAACTGCAGCAACGCGTTCAGGTCGCCGTGCTGTTCCGCGGGTAGCTGCAGGACGGCGGCCGCGGGGTACTTGCTCTGGTCGTGAAGATACGCCGTGGCATCGCCGAGCAGCCCGGCGCGCAGCGTCGACACGATGGCTTGTTGCGGCACGCCGAGCATGGCCGCCTTCTGACGATCGACCAGCAGCGTCGTCTTTGGTGCCTGCGCGATGCTGCTGTCGTCGACGTCGACGAGGCCAGTGGTCCGTTCGAACACGGCTCGCACGGCCTTGGCGACTTGGCGCCGTCCTTCGTCTTCCGGGCCGTAGATCTCGGCCACCAGCGGCGAGAGCACCGGCGGCCCGGGAGGCACTTCGACGACCTTGACATTGGCGCCGAAGCGCCGGCCAATCGTCTGCAGGGCGGGCCGCACCCGCGTGGCGATCGCGTGGCTCTGCGCCGAGCGCAAGTGCTTGTCGACCAGGTTGACCTGCAGGTCGCCAACGGCCCCGCCCGTGCGCAGGTAGTACTGCCGCACCAGGCCGTTGAAGTTGATCGGCGCGGCGGTGCCGGCATAGGCCTGGTAGTCGGTGACCTCGGGCACGGTGACGAGGTAGGCACCGAGTTCGCGCAACACCGCGGCGGTCTGCTCGACCGGCGTGCCGGCGGGCATGTCGACGATGACCTGGAACTCTGACTTGTTGTCGAAGGGAAGCATCTTCAGAAGCACCAGGCCGGTGGCGGGCAACGCGATCGACACCACGATCAGGACTGCGATCCCCAGGCCGAGAAAGCGCCGGTTGCGCGCGCCGCTCCGGTCGTCGAGCAGCGGCCGGAAAAGTCGCTCGAACAAGGGTCCCAGTCGGGTGGCGAGCCCGCGTGGCGCCGGGGCGTGACCTTCGGCGGCGGCGGCGCCCGTCGGCGCCGCCTTCATCCAGATCCGCGCCAGCCACGGCGTGACGACAAACGCGATGGCCAGCGAGAGCAGCATGCCCATGCTGGCGTTGATCGGGATCGGGCTCATGTACGGGCCCATCAGGCCGGACACGAATGCCATCGGCAGCAGGGCGGCGATGACCGTGAGCGTCGCGAGAATCGTCGGGCCGCCCACCTCGTCGACCGCGCCGGGAATGATCTGCGCCAGCGTCCTGCCGGGAAACAGCTGCTGGTGGCGATGGATGTTCTCGACCACCACGATCGCATCGTCGACGAGGATGCCGATCGAGAAGATCAGCGCGAAGAGCGAGACTCGATTCAACGTGAAACCCCATGCCCACGAGGCGAAGAGCGTCACCGTCAAGGTCAGGATCACCGCCGTGCCGACGATCGCCGCCTCGCGCCGGCCGAGCGCGAGAAAGACCAGCGCCACGACCGAGGCGGTGGCGAACAGCAGTTTCTGGATCAGCTTTTGCGCCTTGTCGTTGGCGCTCGCGCCGTAGTTGCGCGTCTCGGCGACCTGCACGTCGGCCGGGATGACGGTGTTGCGCAGCATGCTCACGCGCCGCATCACGGCGTTGGCGACGTCGATCGCGTTCTCGCCGGGCTTCTTGGTGATGGCAATGGAGACGGCCGGGTAGTCGGCCGACGCCGCGCCGTCCTTCCCGGCCACGCCGTACCAGACGTAGCGGGATGGTGGCGGCGGCCCATCGCGCACGACGGCCACGTCGCGCAGGAAGACCGGCCTTGCGCCATGCACGCCGACGACTAGCTCTTCGACGTCGCTCGCGGTGCGCAGGAAGGGGCCGGACTCCACCGCCACAGCGCGATTGCCGGAGATCAGCTCGCCCAGGGGCAGGCCGAGATTGGCGGACTGCAGTGCCGAGCGCAGATCGGCGACCGTCACGCCGCTGCCGGCCATGCGGGCGGGGTCGATCTCCACCGTGACGGCGCGCCCGGGGCCGCCCATCGTGCTCACCTCGCGCGTGCCCGCGACCCGCTTCAGGTCTGCCTCGACGCTGTGCGCCACGCGCTCGAGATCGAACGGCCCGACGGCGGCGTTCTTGCTGAAAAGCGTCAGGGTGACGATGGGGACGTCGTCGATTCCCTTCGGCTTGACGATCGGGTCGAGAACGCCGAGGCCGCTCGGCAGCCAGTCGCGGTTCGAATTGACGGTGTCGTAGAGCCGCACCAGCGCTTCGGTGCGCGGCACGCCGACCTTGAACTGCACCGTGATCACTGCCATCCCGGGCTGCGACACCGACATCACGTGCTCGACGCCCGAAATCTGCGCAAGCACTTGCTCGGCAGGGCCGGCCACCGTCTGCTCGACGTCGCGAACGCTCGCCCCCGGAAACGGGATCAGCACGTTGGCCATCGTCACGTTGATCTGCGGTTCTTCCTCGCGTGGAGTCACCAGCACGGCGAACGACCCCAGCAGCAAGGCCAGCAGCGCCAGCAGCGGCGTGATCTGTGCGGTCTGGAAGAAGGCCGCGATGCGGCCCGAGACGCCCATGGCTGCTGCGACGCCCGGTTTCATGTCAGGCACTCAGCGGACGCGGGCAGCGGCCTGGGGATCGGTGGCAACGCGCTCGCCGGGCGTCAGGCCCGACAGAATCTCGACGGCGTCGCCGGTGATGCGGCCGAGCCGCACCTGACGAAGGGCGGGCCGGCCGTCCTGGTCGAGGACGTACAGGGCGGTCAGTTCGGCGCGCCGCACGATCGAGCCGAGCGGCACCGACACACCGGGCGCGGCCTTCGCCGCGCCGTCGGCCGCTGGCAGCCAGACGCGGGCGAACATCCCGGGCGATGCACCCTCCGTGTCGGCGGGCAGGTCGAGACGAATCTGCACCGTGTGCGTGCCCGGATCGGCGGTCGGCAACACCTCGATTCGCAGCGGCGTCAACCATTGACGACCCGCCGGCAATCCCGGCACCTCCACGCGCGGCAGCATGCCGACGAGTGGCCGCGCGGCCAGGCTCTGAGGCACCGCGGCCGTGATCCGGAGGGCAGCGGGGTCGTAGAGCGTCAGCAGCGGTCGGCCCGGCATCGCCATGTCGCCCAACGACACCGGTACGTCGGCGATCACGCCGGGGAAGGGAGCGCGGATCGCATGAAGGCCGCTCTCGGTGTGGGCGACGCCAGCCTGGGCGGCGAACGCCAGCGACTGCGCCCGGGCGGCCTTGAACGTGGCCTCGACGCGCTGCAGCGCCGCCT
>Ga0075520_1000797_pt1 | contig 14481 bp, 10 predicted proteins | sample NGEPerB_FD_75100 | JGI IMG/M metagenome (GOLD analysis project Ga0075520, IMG submission 75100) | Arctic peat soil microbial communities from the Barrow Environmental Observatory site, Barrow, Alaska, USA - NGEE PermafrostAB12-B | ecosystem: Environmental > Terrestrial > Soil > Wetlands > Peat ... | reverse complement strand
GTAGGAGCCCTCCTCGAACAGGTCCTGATAAACGTCGGACACGGCCGCTGCGTATGGGTCGATGCCGGTCGGGCTCGAGAACACGCGTTGATACAGCGAGCCATCGCGCGCAGTGGGAAGCGATGGCGTCACCCGGGGCTGCAGCACGCCATATCCCTCGACCACACGGCGAGACACGAGGTCAAGTTTTGGCCGATTGAGCGGGTGCGCCATTTTCCCGATCAGGCGCTTGGCTGCTCCAATGGGAAGCCGCGTGTCGGTGTCCAAGGTGATGACGTAACGAACGCCCGACGGCACGAGCGGTGGCCGGCCGCCGACCGCCAAGAAGGTGGTGTCGGTGGCGCCGCGCAGGAGCCGGTTGAGCTCATGCAGTTTTCCGCGTTTGCGTTCCCATCCGATCCACTTGCCCTGACTCTCGTTCCAGACCCGTCGGCGATGCAGCAGGAAAAAACGCGGTCCGTCCGATGCGGGTCCGTACCGGGCATTGAGGCGATCGATTCCCTCGATCGCCGCACCCAGTAGCTCCTCGTCGCCGGCTGCGCGCTCGGTGAATGAGTCGGTCCAGTCCGACAGCAGCGCAAACCGGATATCGCCATCCTGGCTCGCGAGATAATGGATTTCCAATCCCTCGATAAGTTCATCGATGGCCACGCTGCTCGTGAGCAGCGTCGGCGTGACGACGATGGTGCGCAGCTCACTTGAAACACCGTCGCGAAGCGCGAGCCCGGGGAGCACGGCGGGGCCGAACCGATCGGTGGCCACGCGGTTCACCAGCGTGATTGCGGCATCGACGGAAATGAAGAATCCCAGGAACGCCAGCAACAAGAAACCCCATCCATCGGGCGATTTGACGCCAAGCAATGCCAACGCGAGAAGCAGCCCGGCCGCGAGCGCGACCGCCACGAGATAGCCCGCAATCCCCACCGCCGCGTTCGCGCGGACCAGCCAATCTTTCAGCGGAGCGTGAAAGCCGAGTTGTTTTTCGAACGCCCGACGTCCCTGTCCGATCAAGTAATAACCGGGATCGCGCCGCCGCGGATCCGGCTCAGTCGTTGCGGTTTGCCGGTCGGCGTCAGCGCGGTTCGCTATGAGGATGGCTTCTCGGCCGACATCGATTTCCGAGCGATCCGACCCGCGCGCAAGATCTTCGATAGCGCGGCGATACCGATCACGCGTCGGAAAATCCATGTCGGCGAAGTCACTGCCCAGCCGTAACTCTTCGTCGACCAGACTGACGTGTTCGAAGAAATCCGCCCAATCAAGCTCGGATATGAGCCGCATGCTGGTGACGATATTGCGGACCGTGACGTTCGCCGCACCCTGCCTACGGTGCTCTTCGCGCACGATGTCATCGGCGTTTGTGCCCTGCGAACTCAGACGCTGGTCCAGCCACAGAAGCGCCGGCGTCGTGGCCGGATCTTCATCGCGCAATCGTTGGACGAGCTGAACCGCAAAAGATCTCGTGAGCGATGAATGTGTAAAGTTCCGCAGGGCCGCAGTTGCTGCCTCGGGCGATCTGATTCCTACTCCAAGCAGCCGATCAGCCAATGTGTCGGCGTCGTCGCGCGATGCCTGGCTGCCCACGATGAGATCGGCCAAACGCCGCAGATTCTCCACAAGCACGATACGAATTGTAATTGCGAGAGCCCATAGCTCGCCGATCGTCAGCGGCTGAACTCGCTGATAGGCCAACACGAACCGTCGAAGCATCTCCGCCTCAAAACGACTGTCCGTGTGCGCAACGAATGCCCAAGCTATTTCGAAAATCCGCGGATATCCCTTGAAAGGGCCTTCCGCCAGTTTGGGAAGTTGACGGTAATAACTTGGTGGAAGATCGGTTCGGATCTCACGAATCTGATCTTCCGCGAGATGGAAATTATCGATCAGCCATTCGGCCGCCGGTGTTATAGGGCGCTTGTCCTTAATTGCGGCTGCGATGACACGATAGGCGTCAAGCAGGGCTTGATCGTTGTCGAGAACCCGCTTCGCTAGAGGCCGCCCGCGCTCCGGTCGTGAACTGACAGACTGTGCAGCGGCCAAGCTCTCGGCGTGCTGCTCCAGGCGCTCAACGCTGAAAAGCTCTTCGCGGATTGCCTCCTCGTCGGCCCAAGCTGGAGCCGATGAGATCCTTGGTAGCAATCTTGAAAACCGCCTACGCAAGTGATCCTCGTTCTCGGTGACGATCGGCGTTGCGCCGCAGACGTCCGTCTCTCGTCGACTTGCTATCTAACGGTTGCCGACCCGACCGGGGAACCGCACAATGACGCGGTGCCTCGGTTGGCTCGCGTCGCGGATCGGCTTCGGAATTCGGAGATGTCGCGAAGTTAACTGGGAAACGGAATGATAAGGCTGGCTTTGTGACTTGTATGTTCCCATATAAGCACGATCGCAACGAATACATCATGGGATTCCGTGGCTAAGTTACTGTAATTGCTCTTGCCTTTGAACACGCGGGTTCTTCACAAATGTCTATTTCAGCCAATTCGCAGAATTTTCGTTTTGAGGCCGCCGACGCGCCTTTCCCAGCGTCGACACCACGGCCGTGAAAGCTTTGACGGACAGCAAGATTCGCGCCGACCGGCTGCGGGCTGAGATCGCGCAGCTTGAAGCACGCTATGACGGATTGTTTCCGCCTGGGGTCTATTCGGTCCTCGAAGGCCTCAGACATGAACTCGTAGTCCTCAGTAAGACCGTTTAGCCGAGACAATGTACCGACCCTAATGCAAGCACTCTTCATCGGGCAAACATATATCGACGTGACATTTTTGACCGATCGGATGCCGACCGGAGACGAGAAGCATGTCGCAAAGGCCTATGCTATCTCGTTCGGCGGCAATGCGATCACGGCTGCATTCTGCTGCGCAAAATTAGGACTTGTGCCCGAACTGCTTGCGACGGTCGCCGACGACTGGCTCGGTCGCATGTTTCTGGATATGGCCGCGAAGTATGGGATTGCGATCCATCCGCGGAAGGTTAGAACGTCGTCGCTGTCATTCGTCATGCCGAACGATGGCAAGCGGGCTATCGTCCGTTGTCGTGATGACGATTTTCTCGACCCGTTCCCCCGCCTGAACCTATCCGGCTGCCGTGCGCTTCATTTGGATGGCCATCAGCCGGATGCGGCGATGTATCATGCCAAAGTTGCCCGGGAAGCAGGGATACTCACCTCGCTCGACGGCGGCGGGCAACGATCAAACACGCATGAGCTCCTTGCCTTCATCGATGTCGCGATCGTGGCCGAGCGTCTTTGCGAGCAGATGCAGTTGGAGCCGGCAAGAATGCTCGACTATCTCAAGGGTCGGGGCTGCAAAATTGGCGGCGTGACGCTTAGCGAACGTGGTCTGCTCTGGTACGATGAGACAGGCACTGTTCGAACACTTCCAGCTCTTACTGTGCCGCCGGATCGTGTTCTTGATACGAGCGGAGCTGGCGATGTCTTCCACGGCGCTTATGTCTATTCCTATCTCACCGATACAGCGAAAAGTTGGGCGGAGCATTTCCGCTTCGCCCGTGCCGCTTCCGCTTACAAGATCCAACACCTCGGAAACGAAGCCGGATTGCCAACTCTTGCCGATATCGCCACCGCTGAGCGTGAGTTTGCCGGCAATACTGATTGCACCAAGTAGTACTAGCGATGTCCGAAATGGATCATTTGCGGACGTGGCGTACCCCGATCACGATGTCTGCTTTACCCCCGAAAGCAGACATGCGCCGGTAACTCTTCGATGTCGCTTTGTGCAGAAGCAGAAGCCAGCTCGGGGTAAATCGAGTTTGCATAATTTGGCAACGCTAGCGCGCGCGGGATCTAAATTTCTGGCATTTCATTCTTTCACTGCTCCGGTCATCGCCGACACATAGTGCTCGACGAAGAAGGCATACAGGATCACCAACGGTAGCGATCCGACCAGCGCGCCGGCCATCAGCGAGCCCCAGCGGTAGATGTCGCCGTCGACAAATTCATTGACGATGGCGACTGGCACCGTCTTGTTCTGAGTCGAGGACAGGAAGGTGAGCGCGTAGATGAATTCGTTCCAGCACAGCGTGAAGCAGAAGATGAACGACGAAATCAGCCCTGGTATCGCAAGCGGCAACACGATCTTGGTGAGGATTTGCCAGCGGCTGGCGCCGTCAATCAGCGCGCATTCCTCGAGCTCGAATGGGATGGTCTTGAAATAGCCCATCAGCAGCCAAGTGGAAAATGGAATGAGGATGGTCGGATATGTGAGGATCAGCGCGAACGGCGTGTCGAACAGGCCATACTGGAATACGACCGAAGCCAGCGGGATGAACAGGATCGAGGGCGGCACCAGATAGGCCAAGAAGATCGCGCCGCCGACCCACTGCGCACCTTTGTAGCGCAACCGCACGATCGCATAGGCGGCGAGCACGCTGGCGATAATCGAGAGCACGGTGGCGGAGACTGCGACCAGCATCGTGTTCCATAGCCAACGTGGATAATCGGTTTCGAACAGCAGTTTGTAGATATGCTTGAAGGTCGGATTCCAGGTCCAGAATGGATTGAAGCGCTCCAGATCGAGCAGTTGCTCGTCGGGTTTGATGGCGGTGAGGGCCATCCAATAGAACGGGAACAACAGCACCGCCAGAATAATGAACAGCGGCAGATAGAGCGTAATGAGCCGCCGCGGCAGCCTCTCGAGATAGCTCATGCCTTCGCTGTGATCAGCGGCCGGCGACATGCCGGTAAGAACCTGTTTCGGCTCAGCCAGCTTGGAAGCGAGCATCTCAGTCATTGCTCTCTCCCTGCTGCCACTTGCGCCGCTGCAACCCAAACCAGGAAATCAGAATGGCCGCCAGCAGGAACGGAATCATGGCGGTGGAGATCGCCGCGCCTTCGCCGAGTTGCCCGCCCAGGATCGCCCGCTGATACGACAGCGTCGCCATCAGCTGCGTGGCGTTGACCGGACCACCGCGCGTGAGCACCCAGATCAGCTGAAAGTCCGTGAAGGTAAATAAAACCGAAAATGTCATCACTACTGCGATGATCGGCGTCAGCAGCGGATAAGTGATGTAGCGAAAAATCTGCCAGCTGCTGGCGCCGTCGATGATCGCGGCTTCATAGAGCGACGGCGACACGGTCTGCAGCCCGGCCAAGAGCGTGATGGCGACGAAGGGCACGCCGCGCCAGATATTGGCGAAAATCACTGCCCAGCGTGCGTGCCAGACATCGCCAAGAAAGTCGATATTGCCGGAGATCAGCCCGAGGTGCCGCAGCGACCAGGACACGATGGAAAATTGGGCGTCGTAGATCCACCAGAAGGCGATGGCCGAGAGCACGGTCGGCACGATGAAGGGAATCAGCACGATGGCGCGCAGCATCGCCTTGAACGGTAGATTTTCATTGAGCAACAGCGCGAGATAGAGCCCGACGGCAAATTTCACCGCGCTGGCGACGCCGGTATAGAGCAGCGTGTTGAACACCGAGAGCCAGAACACGCTGTCGTCCCATAGCCATTCGTAGTTCTCGAGACCGATGAAAACGCCGCTGCGGCCGATCTTGGCGTCGGTGAACGACAGCCACACGCCGAGGCCGAGCGGATAGGCAAGAAATAGAATCAGGAACGCCGCCGCCGGCAGCATGAACCAGAGGGCAAGCCAATTACGGTTGGTCTTGAGCCGGTCCCAGCCCGTGAGGGCCAGCGGCGATGGTCTAGCGGTTTTGACAGCGACATCGGTCATTGACAAGGGCCTCATGCAACGGAGGCGGCGCAGCGCCATGCGCGCGGCGCCGCCAGTCCGAAGCTCACGTCATCAGCGATAGATTCGCTGCAGTTGCCGCTCGGCGATTTTGATGGCGCCTTTGGCGTCTTCGCGGCCGGTGCAGAAGCTCGCAAACATGTCGAGCACGACGAAATCGGCAATCGCCGCGGCGGCCTTCTCGCCGACCGATCCGAGCCCGCCGGCGGTCAAGGTACGCTTGCCCGCTTCGCCGAAGATTGTGTTCTTGGGGTCGGCGGTCCAGATCGGATTCTTGTCATAGGCATTGAGGCAATGGGTCAAGTAGCCCTGCGATTCCTCCAGCCATTTGTTGAACTGGTCCGCCTCCAGCATGAACGCAATAAGCGCCTTGCAAGCTTGCGGATACTTGGTGTGCGTCATTGCCATGATCGGGTACATCAGGTGCAACTCGGTCGGCTTGCCCACCGGCCCGACCGGCCACACTGCGTGATCCATGTCCTTGGCAATGTTGGTCTTCGTGGGATCCTTTTTCGCCGCGACATAGATCGAGATACCGTTGTCGGTCCAGTTGATTTCGCCGGCAAGGAACGCCTTGTTGTTGGAGGCGTCGTTCCACGCTGCGACGCCGGGGATCATGTTGCCATAGAGCGCCTTGGCGTAGTTGAGCGCCTTCTCGGTCTCCGGCGAATTGAGGACGACCTTGTCATTTTTGTCGACGACGTTGCCGCCGTGCGCCCACAGACACCAGTACACCCAGGCATTGCCGTCGCCCGATGCGTGCCCGAGCGCGAAGCCGCCCGGCGTGTTGTTCGCCTTCATCGCCTTGGAGTATTCGAGAAATGCATCGGTGGTGGTCGGGAATTTGGAGAATCCGGCCTTCTGCGAGGCTTCCAGCCGGTAGTTCAACATATTGCCGCTGTAGCAAATCGGAATGGCAATCCATTTCTTGCCGTTCATGGCGTATTTACGCGCCGACTCAACCCAGCCGCCATATTTCTTGCCGAGATAGTCGGCGACGTCGGTCATATCGACGCATTTCTGCGGGAACAAATGCGGCAGCGAGTACAGACCCCAGAACATGTCCGGGCCGGCGCCGGTATTGGCGGCGACCGAAGCCTTCGGCTGCACGTCCTCATAGGATTCGCGCGAGATCGTGACCTTCACGCCGGTAGCCTTGGTGAAAGCCTCGATCAGTTTTACGAACTGGTCGTCTTCCGACTGCACGAAATATTTCCAGCGCAACAGCGACAGCGCCGCGCCTTTCTCGGGTTTCCAGGGCGCCGTCTGCGCCCAGGCCTTGGCCCAATCGAGAAAAGCCGGCCCGGTGAGCGCGCCGGCAGCAGCCAGCGCAGTGCCGGTTCCAACCAGCGTACGGCGAGTAATCTTCGTCATGGACATTCCTCCGTTTATGTTAGGCGGTGAGCCGTTGCCCCGACGCGGCATCGAACAGATGCACGAGTCGGGGATCGGGTTTGAGCCGGATCTTGTCGCCCGGCTTGAAAGGGTGGCGTTCGCGGAAAGCGGCGATAATTTCGGTATCGCCGAGCTTGGCGACAATCTGAATTTCTGAACCGGTCGGTTCGACCACTTGGATCACGGCCTCGGCGCCGTCGTCGGCGATGGAAAAGTGTTCGGGCCTTACGCCATATACCGCTTGCCGGCCTTCGCTGCCGCGCGGCGCCGCAGCGAGCGGCAAGCGCGATCCACCGGGCCCGTCAAATCCGGGGCTGCCATTGGTTCGAATGGCTCCCGACAGAAAATTCATGGCCGGCGAGCCGATGAACCCGGCAACAAAAAGATTAAACGGCCGGTCGTAGAGTTCCAAGGGCGCGCCGATTTGTTCGACGCGACCGTCGTGCATCACGACAATCTTGTCGGCCATGGTCATGGCTTCGATCTGATCGTGCGTGACATAGACGGTGGTGGTCTCCAGCCGTTGATGGAGCTCCTTGATTTCAGTGCGCATCTGCACCCGCAGTTTGGCATCGAGGTTCGACAACGGCTCGTCGAACAAAAATACTTGTGGATCGCGCACGATCGCGCGGCCCATGGCGACGCGCTGACGTTGGCCGCCCGAGAGTTGACGCGGATAGCGTTCCAGCAATGGCAACAGACCGAGGATTTCGGCCGCGCGCTTGACGCGTTTTTCAATTTCGTCTTTGCGCGCGCCGCGCAACTTCATCGAGAACGCCATGTTGGCGGCAACGGTCATGTGCGGATACAGCGCATAGTTTTGGAAAACCATGGCCACATCGCGCTCTTTCGGAGGCAGGTTGTTAACGACGCGTTCGCCGATTTTGATTTCTCCGGCGGTGATATTTTCCAGGCCGGCGATCATGCGCAGCAATGTCGACTTGCCGCAGCCGGAGGGACCGACCAGCACGACGAATTGGCCATCATCAATTGTGATCGTGACGCCGTGAATAACGGGCGTCAGTCCGAACGCCTTGCGCACGTCGCGAATGACGACGGACGCCATTGTTCCTCCCAACTGCGGGCATATTTTATTATTTGGCCCGCCAAAGCTTATTGTATCGCTTAAATTAAAAAACCAAAGCCCTTTCCGCCCACGTGGGCTGCGCTCTTATGCCAAGTGGGCAGCCAAGAAATAGATCAAAGGGCCATGCCGCCATCGATGAGATGTGGCTGTCCGGTGATGTAACTCGATTCGTCGGACGCTAGAAAAACCGCCAGCGCGGCCACTTCCTGAGTGGTTCCAAGGCGCCTGATCGGCTGGCGGGCGATAAATGCCTCGCGTACGGCCTCAAATGACTGTCCCGTGCTTTTGGCGACGGCGGTGATCCGCCCATCGAGCGAGGGTGACTGGATCGTCCCTGGGCATATCGCATTGCAGCGAATGCCTTGCGTGATGAAGTCGGCGGCGACCGCCTTGGTCAGCCCGATGACCGCAGCCTTGCTGGCGCCATAAGCGTAGCGGCTGTGCACGCCCCGGATCGACGATACCGTCGAAGAAATATTGATGATGGAGCCGCCACCATTCTTCAGCATGACCGGGACAAAGGCGCGTAGCGTGCGATGCATTGACTTCACATTCAGATCGAACGAAAAATCCCAATCCTCCTCCGAGCAATCGAGCACGCTGCCCTGATGGACGTAGCCGGCACAATTGACGAGGATATTGGGTGGGCCAAATTTGGCGATGACCGTCGATGCTAGAGCGGCGACCTTTTCGGTCGAGCGCACTTCAGCTTGTCGGCAGCGAGATCGGTGGCGATGACGCTGGCGCCTTCGGCCAGGAAAGCCTCGGCGATGGCAAAGCCGATGCCTTGTCCAGCGGCGGTGACAAACGCCAGTTTGCCCTTGAGCCGTTCACTCACCCGACCGATCCTTATGTCAATGATTGTCTCTTGGAACGCTCTTCTGCGCAATGCGCTGATACTTGACCGCCGGCTTGAGCACCATTCCATCGGCGAGCTGGTCGACGATGGCGCGCTGAATTTCCTGCCAGGGTGTCTGGCTCGCTGGATAGTCATAGCCGCCGTTCTTTTCGAGCGCGGTTCGTCGCCGTGCGAGCTCCGCTTTTGAAATGAGAACGTCGGCTCGCCCCTTGGCAAGATCGATGCGAATGCGGTCGCCGGTTTGCAACAGCGCAAGCCCGCCGCCGCCGGCCGCCTCCGGCGACGCATTCAGGATCGATGGCGAGCCGGAAGTGCCGGATTGCCGGCCATCGCCGATGCAGGGCAACTCGGCAATGCCATTCTTTATTAGCGCCGCGGGCGGCTGCATGTTCACGACTTCAGCGGATCCTGGATAACCGATCGGTCCGACGCCGCGAATGATCAGCAGCGCCTTTTCATCGATCTTCAGCGACGGGCTTTCGATCCGGCGGTGGTAGTCTTCGGGGCCATCAAACACAACGGCACGCCCCTCGAAAGCATTGGGATCTTTCGGATTCGATAGGTAGCGCCGGCGAAATTCCTCCGAGATCACGCTTGTCTTCATGATCGCCGAATCGAAAAGATTACCCTTGAGCACCTTGAAGCCGGCCTGCTTTTTCATCGGCTTGGCGTAAGGCCGGATCACATCGGGATTTTGAATCCTCGCGCGCCGAACATTCTCGGCCATGGTCTTGCCGTTGATGGTCTTGGCGTGGCCATGGATGCGGCCAGCCCTGAGCAGTTCGTGCATCACCGCCGGCAGTCCGCCGGCGCGGTAATAGTCCTCGCCGAGATATTTGCCGGCGGGCTGCATGTCGACCAGCAGCGGGACGTCGTAACCGACTTTCTCCCAATCCTCGATCGACAGCTTCACGCCGACGTGGCGCGCGATCGCATTTATGTGAATCGGCGCATTCGTCGAGCCGCCAATGGCCGAACAGGCGATGATGGCGTTCTCGAACGCCGCGCGGGTCAGAATTTCCGTCGGCCTGAGGTCGTCATGCACGATTTCAACCGCGCGCACGCCGGTTTCATAAGCGATTTGCGCGCGTTCGCGATAGGGCGCGGGGATCGCCGCACAACCTGGCATCGACATGCCAAGCGCCTCCGCCAGCGCATTCATCGTCGAGGCAGTACCCATGCTATTGCAATGGCCGACCGAGGGGGCCGAAGACGTGACAATGTCGATGAACTCGCTGTACTCGATTTTGCCCGCGGCATGATCGGCGCGCGCCTGCCATACCACCGTGCCGGAACCCGCGCGCTCGCCTTTCCACCAGCCATTGAGCATCGGCCCACCCGAGAGCACGATGGACGGGATGTTGACCGTTGCCGCCGCCATCAGACAGGCCGGCGTGGTCTTGTCGCAGCCGGTCGTGAGCACGACGCCGTCGAGCGGATAGCCATAAAGAACTTCGACCAAGCCGAGATAAGCGAGATTACGGTCGAGCGCCGCTGTCGGCCGCTTGCCGGTCTCCTGCAGCGGATGCACCGGAAATTCGAAGGCGATGCCGCCGGCCGAGCGGATGCCGGCTCGCACGCGTTCGGCGAGTTCGAGGTGATGGCGATTGCAGGGTGATAGATCCGACCCAGTCTGAGCTATACCGATTATCGGCTTACCCGATGTGAGTTCTTGTTTGGTGAGCCCGTAGTTCAGATAGCGCTCGAGATAGAGCGCGGTCATCCCCGGATTATCAGGATTGTCGAACCAGAGCTGCGAACGCAGCCGGCGCCCGCGCGATTGAGATTGTTCCCGGCCCATGGCTCCACGCTCCTTGATGAGGGGCGGCATCTGAGCACAAATTGGAAGAGAAGACAGGGAGGCCCGAAGGTTGCGCGCAAGTGGCGGAGGGAGTGGAACTGCAAACTAACCTTCTCCAGGCAAACCAGCGTATTCCCAGCGAGATCAGGCGCATTGGATGAGGTTTTAGGCACACACACGCTGGTCTTCTTGACCGAAACGTCCAATCCAGCAAAATGGTGCATGCTGCGCTTCTCCTTCTGATGCTTGAGGCCGTACACACGGACCTCGTTTCACCATCAGCCTGAAGCGCAGCACCCAAAATCTTCAGCTATCCACAAGTTCGCCGGCCGATTACCCCATCTATTGGCACAAAGCGGTTAGGCGACAAGTTGCGTCTTAGACTGCGCCTCTAGCCGAGCGCGCACGGCCGTCCCGCTCATCGGTCGGCCGAACAGATAGCCCTGTCCCTCGTGGCAGCCCTGTGCCAATACCAGTGTGCGCTGTTCTTCCGTCTCGATGCCCTCGGCCACTACGACCATGTCGAGGACGCTGCCCAGGGTGGTGATAGCACCGATGATTGCGTAGGCATTGCGATCCTGCCCCAAGTCGCGGATGAACGACTGGTCGATCTTGATCTTGTGGAAGGGGAACTTGCGCAGGTAGTTGAGCGCCGAATATCCGGAGCCGAAATCGTCGAGCGATAGGCGTACGCCGAGATCATTGAGTTGCCGCATTGTTGCCAGCGTTTGATCGCTTTCGTCCAACAGCAAGCGCTCAGTGACTTCGAGCTCGAGCCGCTGCGGCACAAGTCCCGACTTCCCCAGCGCCGTCATCACCCGCAAGGGTAGGCCACGGTCCCTGAATTGGACCGGCGAAAGATTGACGGCGACCTTGATGTCGCGCGGCCAACTCACCGCCTCCGCGCAAGCGCGTTTAAGTACCCACTCGCCAAGCGCCACGATTAGCCCGGTTTCCTCGGCGATGGGGATAAAGACCGCGGGCGACACCGCGCCGCGCGTGGGATGTGTCCACCGCAGCAACGCCTCGCAAGCCGTCACGCGGCCGCTTGCGAGGTTGACCAGCGGCTGGAAGTGCAGCTCGAACCGCTCATCCGCTAGTGCCTGGCGAAGATCAAGCTCCAGTGCGCGTCGTGCTTGCGTCGCCTCCTCCATCTGGCCGGCGAATAAGCAGCACCCACCATGACCGCCGATCTTGACCGTGTATAAAGCCATATCAGCCTTCTTTAGCAGCTGATCGACATCACTGCCGTCATTGGGCGCTATGGCAACGCCGATGGAGGCACCGATGTCGATGCGGTGGCCGTCGATCTCGAATGGTTCCTGTACCGCCCGCACCATCCGCCGCGCCAGCCACTCGGCATCCCGCTCGTGCTTGCAGCTGGTCTGCAACACGATGAATTCGTCGCCGCCGAACCGAGTGATCATGTCGGTGGGTCTGACCGCGGTATTGAGGCGCGAGGCGACCGCCTTAAGTAGTTTGTCTCCGATAGGATGCCCGAGCGTATCGTTGATCGATTTGAATCGGTCGAGATCGACCAAATGGATGGCAAGCGCGTCATCGCGTATGGCCGCAAGCAGCCCAGTGATCCGCTCACGGAACTGGGCGCGGTTAGCTAGTCCGGTCAGTTCATCGAAGTTGGCTAGGTGGGCGATCCGTTCCTGCGCGCGCTCGCGTTCGGTCACGTCCTCGAAGATGACGACGGAACCGCCTCCCTGCATGATTCGGCGCGACGCGGCGATGATGCGTTCGCCGTCGAGCGAGGCGTGGAACTCATTGCAGCTCGCCTCGCGCAGGCCGCGCGCCAGCTCGGCGACGATTTGCCTCGCGGTCTTGTTCTTGTGGTTGGAAGCAAGGATGCTGTGGCGGATCAGCTGCGTGAGCCGCATGCCAACGCGCACGGGCACATTCTGTAGGTACAGCAGTTCGAGAAAGCGCTCGTTCCAGACCTGCAGGCGGTCGTTGTGGTCGAGCATGCACAGGCCGTGCGACATGTTGTTGAGCGCAATGTCGAAGCGGTTAGCCTGTTCCGCGAACCGCGCGGCGAGCGCGGCCTCCTTGCGCGTCATGGACAACCCATGCCGGATCGTATCGCTGAGACTAAGCACAATGTCGATCATCCCGTAGATGAACAGCAGCGCCACCAGGCCCAGCGTCTTCTGCAGCCAGTAGGGATAGAGCATGAGCCCGAAAGCCATTGGAAACGCCGCCAAGGTCAGTTGACCAATGGCGATGTGAGGTCGCGCGGAGTTGCGGCCCGCGATTGCGGCTGTATACCCGGCCAATGTAGTGGTCAGCGCCATCTGGACGGACGCGTCCACGGTCGGCGTGATCACCATCCAGTTCATCAGGCCGAGCAAGCCACCGAACGCCCAGGCGCCATAGGCATAGACGCGCTCCCAGAATCGGGTATCGATCGTGCGCTTGCCGGCCTTGAATCGCGCAAACAGCACCGCCGAAGTCACCCGCAGGCTGCCAACCGCGAAGATCGCGGCGGACGCGGCGATCATCCACAGGTCGCCAACTTCAAACGCGACGGCTGCCGCGACCACCGTGCAGACGACGGCGCCGGCGATCATCGACCTGATGGGCGAAAACAGCGAGTCGACCAGCGCGGCGTGGATCTCCGGGGGGATTTCCGCGTCCGCTCTGCGGGTCTCGATCAGTTTCCGAATGAGCATGCTACTCCGGGCGTGGCCCACATAAAACCGTGCGGGCTTCAACCCCAGGAAGATATCGGCAGTTGTTGAACAGGAGGAAAAAACGCGTGGCTATCAGCAGCCTTGATAAATTGATCGGAAAGGGTCCCTATCCTATCTCGATAAAAATTTAATTATCTCTGCTTATGAGCCATTATGCTACGCCGCTCACCCAGATCCATGCGACCGATCTCGCCAGCGGCGAAGCGCCGCCTTCACCAGAAGGCTCTGCCCATTTTGTGCACCCCAGGTCCGAAATTTGATTCGCGGCGTTCGTCGCCGACGCCAACGTGATCATCGCCCACAACGCCGATTTCGACCGCAAGATTTGGCGACGCTCGACTGCGCGACTCCAAACCCGAGCTTGAGCAGTTCACCATGGATACGCGGCGCTCCCCAAAGTGGGTTCTCGATGCTCATAGCCCCAGCGGATGTTTTAGCGAACAAAGTGAGATTCGCTCGGGCTACAAATTGGAAATAGTCATTTGAAATCATGGCGGTCCCGAGAGGAGTCGAACCTCCGACCTTCGGTTTAGGAAGCCGCTGGTCTATCCAGAATTATTGTCGGCGCACTCGGTCGAGCGAGTTCATATCAAACTCGACGTTCGCTAGACGGCTCTAAAGCGCTCATTTCAAAGGCTTCTTCGAAACCGTATCTTCTAAGCAAAGTACAGAGGTCCAGAGAAAGCGGCGCTCTAGAGAACGGATTTGAGAGCTTGCTGCGTTCCGAGGTGCAGAGGTTAATCTCAGGATGCTGCAAACACCGCGCGTTTACTCGCAGCAAAATCTCGACTGAGAGCCGTTCGCAACGGGATGGTGGCGGAGGGAGTGGGATTCGAACCCACGTTACGGTTTCCCGTAAACACGCTTTCCAAGCGTGCGCCTTCAGCCACTCGGCCACCCCTCCATACCGGCTAGATATCCC
>Ga0075520_1000796_pt1 | contig 14483 bp, 10 predicted proteins | sample NGEPerB_FD_75100 | JGI IMG/M metagenome (GOLD analysis project Ga0075520, IMG submission 75100) | Arctic peat soil microbial communities from the Barrow Environmental Observatory site, Barrow, Alaska, USA - NGEE PermafrostAB12-B | ecosystem: Environmental > Terrestrial > Soil > Wetlands > Peat ... | reverse complement strand
TTCTCATATTGCCATATATCGTAGCCTTCAAGTTTAGAATCGCGAAATTTTCGTAACGATAGTTGTGGATTGAAGTGATGCTTGTTTTTTTGAGATCCATTGCTCACGGTAGTAATTAAATCGCTTCCGACACCCGCTGAATTTTCACCGCCTTACCGCTGGCGTTATCAATTTCAATCACCGCGCCTTGCAGCTTCACGTCGTTGCGCGCCACTTCAAACCTTTGCGGCATGGCGGTGCGGAAACGCGTTAGCACCGGCTGGATTTCGCGGCCCAAAACGCTTTCGTGCGGGCCGGTGAAGCCGGCGTCGGTCAGATACGCCGTGCCGCCGGGGAAAATCTGCTCGTCCGCCGTCTGCACGTGCGTGTGCGTGCCCACCACGGCGCTGACCTGGCCGTCGAGCATCCGCGCGAACGCGATTTTTTCCGAGGTCGCCTCGGCGTGGAAATCCACGAAGATGATGGGCGTGTGCTGGCGCAGCCATTTCGCCTCGTCGAGCGCGAGCGTGAACGGATTGTCCAGCGGCGGCTGCATGAAGGTGCGGCCCTGCACGTTCATCACGGCGACGGGCGGCAGGTCGCGGATTTTGAGAATGGTGCTGCCTTTGCCGGGCGTGCCGGGCGGATAATTCAGCGGACGGAGGAAGCGCGGTTCGTTCTGGAGCAGTTCCATGACTTCTTTCTGATCCCACAAATGGTCGCCGCTGGTGATGACATCCACGCCGGCGGAGAAAATCTCATCGGCCATTTTGGGCGTGATGCCGGAGCCGCCGGCGGAGTTTTCGCCATTGGCGATGACGAAGTCGAGCGCGTGCTGCTCGCGCAGTTTCGGCAGGAGAATTTTGACGGCTCTGCGTCCGGGTTCGCCCACGATGTCGCCGATGAAAAGCATTTTCACGGCAAAAATTTAACCGCGAAAGACTCGAAATACACGAAAGAAAAGCCAAAAGGTGGCCGCGTCCATTCAAGTTAATGCCGCTTCTCAATTATTAACAAATACTGCTTGAATTATCCGCGCGGATGGGCGAAGATACGGCACCGATTCCAAACACGACCGCCACCAGCGATTCAACCGCTTTTTATCACCCAAACACTTTGCCGGGCCTTGCCCGGACAAAAAAAGGAGCCGGCTCGCGTCACGAACCGGCTCCGCGTTTCCGTCTGTGAGCGGCGGTTATTTGGCCGCCACTGTCTGCGTCGTCGTTTCCGACGCATTTGTTACCACCGCCGGGGTGGTCTGGCCCTTGCGGGTCAGGCCGCTCTGACGTGCGCTTTCCGGGACGTAACCCAGGGCCGAGTAGAGTGGACCGTCCTCACCCTCGTCCGGGTCGCCCTTGATCGCGTTCACCACCAGTTTCACCAGCTTGTAGCTGGATGAATCCGACTGGTTGCGCGTCGCACGGGCTTGCGTCAACTGGTCGCCCAGGTTCTCCGCCTGCGTGCGCGAATCCAGTGACGGCTGCACCTTGGCCTGAAACTGCGTCAGTGTCATGCCGGCAAACGTCTTCGCGGGGCGAAGATTTTCCCAGGCATTGCTCAACCGTTGCAGCTTTTCAGCCTTGCGCTTGTTGTTCTTGCTATTGCTCATAGCCTTTCACCTCCTTTCGTTTGGTATTTCCCTCCCGGCAATCCTTGCCGGGAGAAATTTAATTTTCTTAACCCGCAAAGACGAAAGAAGCGGACAATGAGCCAAGCCCGTTCACCGTCTCCCCTACTAATTGGGGCGACGCCATAATCATGACACAATGGATGGTAGAAAGCAAGTATTTGAATTAGAAAAGTTGTTTGCAGTTGTTCACAAGTTATTCACAACACCGCGCGCATTGCGACACCCTGCCTGTGGTTGTGGTTCTTACGATGATAAGGTCTGTATTTTCGAACAACCATGCCATTCAACTTGGACTCCGAAATAGAAAGGGAGCGCGTCCGGCGGCGCATGGTCTGTTGCGGGCTGGCGTAAGACCTGTTCCACCGCGCACAAGGTTTGTGCTGGCGCGCACAGGGTCTGTTCCACTACGCACAAGGCCTGTGCCGACAGGAACAGGCTTTGAGCCGGTTCAAACCCAGTCTGTTCCTGCCTGCACAAGGCTTGTGCCGGCCCGAACAAAGCCTGTTCCATGCTGCACAGAGTCTGTGCCACCGCGCACAAGACTTGCGCTGGCTGGAACAGCGTCCGCACCGGGAGGCACAAAGGCGGGCGGCATGGGCCGCGCAAGGTCGGGAGCGCGTGGCGTTGGCGCTGCGGGCTGCACCCCGCGAGCGGCGGCGACCACCGCAACGTGGGCGGCGGGCACCGAAGGCATTGCAAATGAATAGTTGCCGTGAGCCAGCCGACAGGCGTAGCATCGCCCCATCACCCCATCGGAAAATGTGGCTATGAAAGATTACGTTCTGAATAAAAAACCGGAACCGGCATCAAATGACATGGTCTGGGCCTTTGATCTGGGGCATCCTCTCCGCCTCGAACGATGTCCCTCGCTCGCGGGAGCGGGAGCGGGTGGTCGCAGACCGGGTGAGGGACGTTGCGGAAACCCGCCGTTCAACATGAGCGATTGGGACGGCGAAAACCTGCGGTCGGACGTGCGCTGGAAATTCGGGATGCCCCCGGTGAACAACGCCAACTGTTTTATAAATTTGACACAATGAATTCATTCCCCACAAACCGCAAAGCCCGGCAAAAGAGACGCGTTGAATCGGATCGCCAGATAGCAATCTTGGGCGATGGCAGCTATGCTTTCAGCGAGCACAAATTGACTCCGCCTTATTTCTGGCACAAACTTGGAACAAAATGGCAATCCGCTTGATCCAAAAAACAAAAAACAACTCTAAGGTGAAAAAACGGATTGCATTCAAGACCAACGATGGAACTTTCCACATCGGTGATGTTGTTTCTGTTCTTGAACAGCTTCACCAACTACGCGGGAAAGTTCAGTTAATCATGACTTCTCCGCCGTTTCCGCTGAATAAAAAAAAGAGTTATGGGAATCGGAATGGAAAAGAATATCTTGAATGGTTCACCTCTTTGGCACCGCTATTTGCCGAAATGCTGAAACCAGACGGTTCGGTTGTAATTGAGATTGGCAATGCTTGGGAACAGAATCGACCTGTGCAATCTTTATTGCCTCTTGAGTCGCTAATGGCTTTTCTGCGTCATGAAAAAGCTGGCTTTCGGCTTTGTCAGGAATTTATTTGCTACAATCCATCCCGTCTTCCATCACCTGCGGCTTGGGTTACGACTAAACGCATTCGCACGGTGGATAGTTATACGCGCATCTGGTGGATGGCAAAAACGGATTACCCGAAGGCAAACAATAAGCGCGTCCTCCGTCCCTACAGCGAAGCCATGAAAAGTTTGCTTGCTCGGCAGGCATTCAATTCCGGAAGACGCCCTTCAGAGCACAAAATAAGTGAAAATGGCTTTCTCAAAGATTGTGGAGGGAGTATCGCTCACAATCTTTTTGAGATAGACCCGCTTGATCCAAAGCGGGAACATAGACTTCCCAACGCCTTCAGTTTTAGCAACACGTCATCCAACGATTTCTTCAGCCGCGTTTGCAAAGAAAAGAAAATAGTGCCTCACCCAGCCAGGATGCCTATTGGTTTGGCTGCATTTTTTGTGCAGTTCTTAACAGAACGAGGTGATTGCGTTTTAGATCCATTCGCTGGAACAAACACTACCGGATATGCAGCACAACGCCTAGGCCGCAAGTGGTTTGCGATAGATGCCTCCGTGGAATACGCCCGGCAAGCTAAAATACGCTTTGACGACCCCAAATTAGGAACGCGCATAAAAACCAAAACGGCTAAATGAAAACAGCATTGCAGCCATTAAATAAAATCGCTGGAGATTTGCCAACAGAGGCTGAAATGTTTCAACAAATCATGGTGACAGTAGAGGCTGCTTGGCAAAACAGGTTGTCATACGATCAGATTGAACAATGGCTCTCAAATTTCAAAGGCGAGGTGTTCGACGTTGCTTATGAACGGCAACTAGCACTCTGGCTCTTGTGCAACTTTGTTTATTACAATGACAGCGAAGTGCGCCATCTATGCAGGACTGCATTTCGAGAATTCTTGCATTTTACGCTCAAAAGTCTCCCAATTGAACCGAGCCGAGATTGGGAAGAGGCGGCCAACAGTGTGTTGGAAAACACTCGCTTCTATCACTCGGGCCGCGCGGGCGAAAGTGGCGGCTATGTGTTGTATTTTTTCCGGCAAGAGAACAACCTTGGTGTGCGCAATTTCCTAACACAGCCAGACAAACTCCCACCGACCGTTGACACGATCGTATTTGTTGATGACGTTGTGCTTTCGGGCGAACAAGCGGCACCTTACTTAAACCGTGCCACTTCTGCATACGACGCTGATAAGAGGAAAATTCTCCTGACGTTCTTTTCTACAAGTGAAGCCGAGCATCTTTTGCAAAAAAACGACGTTACTGTGATATCCTGCATTAAGCTTGATGAACGATGTAGATGCTTTTCAAACAAATCAAATGTGTTTGTAAATCATCCATTGCACCGAGATAGGTGTAGAGAATTAGCCGAAGCTTACGGTGCAAAACTTAAGCCAGATCACCCGTTGGGTTACAGCGATGGACAATATGCCTTCGGTTTCCACTACAACACGCCCGACAATACACTCCCTCTGTTTTGGTCCGAACAGGCAAATTGGATACCTGTGATGAAAAGATATGACAAAATCTATGGAAAAGGAGGTTTGAATGAACTTGGAAGATTCATATAGAAATCCATTCGCGGATTACAACGCAAACAAGATGGACAGCAAGACCATCTTGGACTATTGGTGCGACCCGTTTGCATTCAAAAAATCCAAGGCAATTCAATCTGGCTCGTTTTCAGAATCCGATGTGCTGACTAACGAGATGCCGTTGTTTTTTGTCGGAGGGCGAGGAACCGGCAAGACAATGTTTCTTAAATATTTCTCGTATCCAGTTCAACTTGAGCAGGCCAAACGTGACATTGCTTCCAGGGCGATTCCAAGTATTGCTGATTATTTCAAGCAAAAGGGTGCAATCGGTATTTATGTTCGCGTTGATGGGCCGCTTCTCCGCTCTTTCAAAGGCAAAGCACTGGATCAAGATGCTTGGAATGCAATTTTCTCTCACTATTTTGAACTCAGGGTATGCCAAGCGTTTTTAGAGATAATTAAAGACCTCGTGTCCCAGGATTCTTCGCTTGTGGAAAGCGTCGAAAATGATTTTGTGCCGGTAGTCGCAAAGTGCTTGAGCGTCAAGGCAGGGCGCAATGCGAACCTTGACTATTTAATCGATGTCGTTAACACGGATATCGAGGCCGTCACCAGGTTCCGCAGCGATATTGTTTTCAGCGATGTTGACTTTCATCCCCGCAAGGCGTTTGCGACGGGTGACCTTTTTGTTGTCATCAAACTGCTAAGGAAGCACATCAAAGGATTTCTCGGTCACTTGTTATTCCCAATACTTCTTGACGAGTATGAAAATTTCTCAGTGGATCAGCAAAGACAAATAAACACCCTCGTAAAGTTTGTTCCGGAAGCTGTAACCTTCCGAATCGGAATGCGGTTTGAAGGTTTTCATACTTTTGAGACAGTAACTAAAAATGAGTTTATTAAGACTGGACGCGATTATCAAGAGAACGTCTTTGAAGAAGTCCTCATTAAGGATATGGATTACGAGAAGTTCCTGATGGGGGTTGCTAAAAAAAGACTTGAAGCTGTTCCAATTTTCCAAAAGAAGCGGTTTGTTGATATTCAAAAAATGTTGGGTGCCCGTGCTGACTTGGAAAGTGAGGCGCGCGAACTCATATCAAATCGAAAAACGCCCAATCAACATTTCAAGTTGTTAAAAGCTTCAGGAATTACAATTACGCTAGAAAAAGCCCAGCAATTACTTGGGTGTCCCAACAATCCGCTCTTGGAGATGCTAAACATTCTTTGGGTAATTCGCGGCAAACAACCTGAGCAAGTAGGTCAAACGATGGCTGAGTATCTTGCTGGCAAAAAGTCCAGTTTAGTCGCCAAGTATCGAATGGATTACGTGGATAAATACAAATTAAGCCTGATGTTTCTACTCTGTTCAGTTTATCGACAAAACAAGCGGTATCACAGTTTTAACACATTTTGTTTTTTATCCTCTGGTATTGTTGGCAACTTTATTGAGCTTTGCAGAAGGTCGTTCCAGATTGCCTATTTTGAAGAACGCGAAACTCTCTTCTCAAAAGGCACTATTGATGAACGAATTCAAGATGTCGCCGCTAATGAGGCATCTTCGTCTGAACTGAAAATGGTGAATCGCATACATGAATATGGCGAAGTTCTCTATCGGTTCGTGTGCAACGTCGGCAACATTTTCCGGGCTTATCACACTGACGTGCGGCTCAAGTATTCTGAGACAAACCAATTTTCTGTTGACGTAGGGACACTACGTGATCAGCGTATTAAAGACGCTTTCCATGCAGCAGTAGAATGGTCATTAGTCCAAAAGAAGCCACGGCTGCAAAGCACTTCGCCCAATTCTCCACGTCGAGTGATTTATACCCTGAATCGCATCTTCTCACCAGCATTTCAAATCACCTACCGAACAAGAGGGCAGTTCTCCGAAGAATATTCTGAAGAAGACATGAGAAAGCTAATGTTTGAGGATGATGTAAAACCTCAAGTTTCCCTGGTTGATGCCGACGCGGTAAGCGACGTCCAACAACAACTTAGCCTGGAAGGGGGGGCAAAATAATGGCGACGAGCAGTGTTTATCAAATGTCGCGATTGGATGATTTACGCGTTAGCGGTGCCGATAAGTATGATTGCATGTTACTTGGAGGAGGTTCTGACGCGCGCGCATACGAAGTGCTTCGAAAGGCTCCGGAAAAAGGTCTGTATATTGCTAAAGTCTTATTATTTGACTTCGAGGAAAGGAAAAATGCGAGCGACCCAAAAGTAAAAGATGCATATAATAGATACGCCACATTACATGACGATATAACGCTTTTACCATGTTCGCTAAAAGACCCTTCAGGAGGGCTGAAAGCAATTATTGGCCACGGCTTCAAGTTTAGTCACAAATCGCGGCTTGCCGTAGATATTTCGGCCTTTACCAGGCCATATTTCTTTTCGCTATTAAAATATTTGCAGGATCATTGTGGATTATTAACTGTTGATGTCTTTTATACGGAGCCAATGTCTTACGTGTTGCCAAAAGGTTTATTGCAAAGCTATCGCGCAAGTCTAGGTTCGCTTTTTGTAATGGAGGTGCCGGGTTTTCCAGGACTGACGACAGGAAGAAAGAATAACATCTTGGTTTTTACGCTAGGATTCGATGGTGATCTTTCTGTATTTATAAGCGAGGAAGTCACTCCTAACTCCGTCGTCATTGTGAACGGCTTTCCTGCCTATTCTCCAAAATTCAAAGATATAAGCTTAATGAACAATGAGAGGCTACTGAATTCATCGGGAGCAAAAGAAGGCATTTCATATTGCCAAGCCAATAATCCTTACGACTTGTTCAATTTCTTATTGGCCTTACGGAAGAAACACCCAGAAGCGTTTTTCAACATTGCTCCGTTAGGGCCAAAACCAATGGCGCTTGGTGCATGTATGTTTGCGTTGGCAGATAATTCGGTCCGAGTCGTATATCCAATGCCGGAGAAATATGCGAATGTCAGCACTGACGACTGCTGGCACTCGTGGCGTTACGTCATTCCGCTTGGTTCTGGTCTTTTCAACAGCTAATACCACACCGGAAGCAACCAGCACAGGTCACTCCGGGCGGGCTGCAGTCACGACATTTCAGATGTTCTTGGAGTCGTTGTGATCTTTCTTCACATAGCCGCTCTCTTGGCGCTGGAAGTTCACGGCGTTCTTTTTGACGTAGGCGGCGAAGACGTCATCCGCGTTCATGCCTAGCACCTGCGCCATAGAAATGAGAAAATGAAACAGGTCCACCACCTCGACGCGGGCGTTTTGCTCGTCGAACTTTTGATACTTGGCCCACCATTTCCACGGCACGCTGTCGGTCAGCTCGGCCATTTCCTGTGACATGGCGCGGCAGTAGTTGAGAATCCACTTGGTTTTTTCCTCCTCGCTCATGCCGTCGGTCTTAACGCCGATGCGTTCGTTGAGGGCTTTCTGCATTCGAAAGAGTTCGCGGAGCTGGTCAGGATTTTGCATGGGCGGAGCATACAGAAGCCGCTACGAGTGAAAAGTGAAAAGTGACCGTCGGTTGTATTCGACAAATTGGGGCGCTGTGAGCCAGCCCAAGCGGTGCTCAAGCACGCGCAGTCCAAACGCTTCGCGAAAATAGCGAACGTCCGGCCAGTGAGATGCGCGAAGGCGGCGGGAAATCGCCGGAGGAATTGTAGTTGGCAGTCCGGCAAATCGTTTCCCGCGCCATTTCCTCGGACAACCATCCCGCAAATTTTTCAACCAACCCCCGGTTTTTCCCGGGCCTCAATCCGAGCCGGCTTTGAGGCCAAAGAGCATTTCGGCCAGCGGACGGTCCGGGTCGTGATTAAAATAAACGGCTTTTTCCGTGAGCGTGGAATACAGGTGCAGCCGGGTGCCCAGCTCGTATGCGGACGGGGTTTCCTCGGCGGTGGTTTGCAGCGTGTCGGCATCCTCCTCGCCGTCGGCGGGAGCGGGCGGCATGGGCGCGGCGGGGGTGCCCAGCTCCTGCTCGAGGCGGTGGCGGTATTTACGTTCCAGAAATTCGCGGCGTTCGCGCTGGCGCTCGCGCTGGTCTTCCCATTCTTCGCGCTCTTTTTCGGCGTTAAATTCCTCGTCGTCGTCTTCGTAAATCTCGTCCATGTCCCGCTCGTAGCGCCCGAGGCTGTCCACAATGAGCAGCAGTTCCCAAGGATGGCGCGCGGCGGCGAAGAGTTGACGGAGGCATTGGGCGATTTCCGGCACGCGGTCAATGTCCTCGGGCCGGCTGACGGTGATCAGGTCATGGCCGGGATGCAGGCCATGTTCGTCAAAATGACAGCCGCCGTCGCCGAGCAGCCGGTGGAGGCGGCGGTTGGCTTCGCGCACGAACCAGCGGGCTTCGGATTTGCCCATTTCGTCGTCATCGCCCCAGTCGCGCGGCGCGGCGGTGCTGGTCTCCTCGGTCTTGGGGTCGCCTTTTTTCAATGAGCGGTGGAGGAGCTTCAGCGGGGCGAGCGGACGGGGTTGCGGCAGGGCAAAGTCGTCGCTCCAAGAGGTGAACATGGCGTTGAGCGAGGCGAGTTCGGGCGGGACGATGTGGGAAACCTCCATGACGACCTCATGCAGGCGCGGCGCGTCGGCCAGCGGCGTGAAATCCGGCGGCACTTCATGGCGCACGGTGAGGCGGCGGAGGTTGGGCAGCCTGGCCAGCGGCGCGATGGTTTCGTAATTTCCGCCGCTGATAGTCAGATGGGTCAATTCCTTCAAAGCTGCCAGCGGCGTGAGGTCGGTGAAATAGCCATAGACTTCCAAGTTTAGCAGTTTGGTGTAGCGTTCGATGCCGTCCAGTTCGGTCGTGTTGTCGAGCTTGAGCCGGCGGAGTTCAGGCATGGCCGGCAAGTCGTGGACGGTGCGGAGCGGAATGTCGAAGCTGCCCAGATGGCCGAGATCAAACACGCGCACCTGGGGCAAGACCGGAACATCGCGAAACGCGAGGACATTGCCGTTGTAATGCAAATCCCGCAGTTCGGTTAAATTTTCCAGGCCCCGCAAATCCGGCCAAGGCACGCCCAAGTAGAGATAGAGGGACTGCAGCCGGGTCAGCCCTCCCAGCACGCGCAGGTCCCGGACGACATGATCGCGCCAGACCTGAAGCCCGGTGAGAGCGGCCTGGAAACGCAAAGGCGACCAGTCGCGGATTTCCGTCTGCCGCAGTTCGATGGCTTCCAGTGGCGGACAGAAACGGAGAAACGACAAATCGCGCAATGGCCGGTCGTCATGGAAGGGAAGGCAGAATTTTTTAAACTCCGGCAGCACCTCCTCCGCGTGCTCGGCATCTTCGCGGGAGTAATCCGGTTGGTGCGCGGGGTCAAGCGAACGTTCCTTGAGGCGCAACTGCTCCGCCTGGTAATTGGTTTCCACCTTGATGCCGTGCTTGTTTCGCCACAGGCCAAGGGTGTGTTCAATGAGCAGTTCGGCTCCGAAGCGTTCTTCCAGTGTCCGGCGCGGGTCGCAGGCCCAGGCCGCGAAGTTTCCTGAGGCAGCAGTCATGCGCAGCATAGTGCGCCGGAACGGAAACTTCGTCAACGGCGTGTCCACCCCGGTTGCCAGGTCACTGAATTCAAAACCGGTTTGATGGCAAAACCACGCCGCCTTCGCCCGGTTGAAAAAAGATTTGGAGGCTGGTTAATCTCCAGCGCGTGGCTTCGCGATGATTGAACGTCGGCACGCCCCGGTTCTGGCAGGGCTTGCCAAGAGCATCAGCGAAAGCGGCGGGAAATCGCCGGAAGAATTGGAGCTGGCTGTGCGTCAAATCGTTTCCCGCGCCATTTCTTCCGACAAGTTATTGGGAAAAGTGAAGCATTCGGCTTCGACACCTCACCCCGGCCCTCTCCCCAATCGAGGCGGAGAGGGTGCTTTTGCGCCGGATTGAAGAAGCCGGACATTTCCATTTTGTCTGACGAATTCTTGGCGGAAGTCCAGCATTTGCCGCAACGCAACCTTGCCGTGGAGTTATTGCAAATCCAATCCCAACGGGATTGAATCATCCAGCCCAAGGTTGCGCGGTCCGTCCCGGACTGGCCAATAGCGCTACCTTGGGATTGCGTTCCATCAATTGTTCTACCCGGAACGGGTTGTATCGTCCACCACCTGCGGATGAAACCCCGTCAGGGTAAAATCATTTTGCGATCAGCACCCGGCGTAGGCGCTTGGGCACGGCGACCGCGCGCCAACGCCGGGCTGAGTGATTAAATCCCGTTGGGATTTGACACGACCGCCAGAGCGTGACGATTGATTGGACACTTCGGGAAAACGCCCGCGCGCAAATCCGCGTGCTCGTCCGCCGCATTCTCCGCAAATACGGCTACCCGCCCGACAAGCAGGAAAAAGCCACGCAGACAGTTTTGGAACAAGCGGAACTGCTCGGCGCAGAATGGGCGGAAGGTATTTGACGAGGGCAATTGCGCGCGGGGTGACGCTCTCGTCCAATTTTCTTTCCGGCCGGCTGGAGACAGATGCCATTGCGCGGCATGGCGACTAACGGTATCAGCCCTGCGGCTGGCGGCGTCAAATTAAGTAGCAGCCGAGGTGAGTCGGCTCTGACTGAATAATGAGCGGATTGACATCCGCTGCTACGAGCGGAAGCAATGAACAATTCGCCTTTTAGTAAAACCACGCCGGCAGGTTTGTTTTTCGTGTTTTGAAGCCGGTGCGCACGATGCGCCTCACATTTTAATCTTCGTCCGCGCTTGCGTTCATTTCATGGCAAATTAAACTCCGCGCCCGATGGTGAACCTGAACACGCTCAACCCGCAGCAGCGCCTGGCCGCCGAGACCATTCGCGGTCCGGTGCTGATTCTCGCCGGCGCGGGCACGGGCAAGACGCGCGTCATCACCTTCCGCATCGCGCACATGGTGGATCGCGGCATCGCGCCCGGCCATATTCTCGGCGTCACATTCACGAACAAGGCCGCGCGCGAAATGCAGGAACGCGTGAACAAGCTGCTGCCGAAGAGAAACCAAAAGTCAGAAGCCAGAAGTCAGAAGGAGGCACGCGATAATCGTCCGACCATTTGCACGTTTCATTCTTTGTGCGTGAGAATTCTTCGCCAGCACATTGACAAGCTTGGCTACAAGCGCAACTTCGTCATCTATGACGAATCGGAGCAGCTCGCGGCGGTGAAGAAAATTCTTTCTTCGATTTCCGCGAAGGGCGAGAAGACCAATCCCGGCGCGGTGCTGGCGATGTTGAGCAAGTTCAAGAACGGCGGCGAAAACTCGAAAGTCTTTGGCGACGAAAACGTCCGCGCGCTGGCGCAGCACGTCGCCAAGCGCTACGAATCCGCATTGCACGCCTGCAACGCGGTGGATTTTGACGATTTGATTTTGCTCACGCTGCGCCTGTTCAACGAGCATCCCGACGCGCTCGCAGCGTGCCGCGCGAAGTATCGTTACGTCATGGTGGACGAGTATCAGGACACGAACGCGGCGCAATTCCAGCTTGTCCACGCGCTCACCTTGGAGCATCGGAACCTGTGCGTCGTCGGCGATGATGACCAGAGCATTTACGGCTGGCGCGGCGCGGAGGTGGCCAACCTGCTGAACATGGAAAAATATTTCCCCGAAATCAAAGTCGTCAAGCTGGAGCAAAATTATCGCAGCACCACGACCATTCTCAACGCCGCGAATGCCATCATCAAAAACAATGTGCGGCGCCGGGGAAAATCGCTCTGGTCGCAGAAAGGTATCGGCACGAAAATCCAGTTGCTGACTTACGACCACGATGAAACGGAAGCGCGCGAAGTCGTGGCGCAGATTGAATTCAAGCGGCTCGCGCAGCGCATACGGTGGGAGGAATGCGCGATTTTGTTCCGCACGAACCAGCAGTCGCGTCCGCTGGAAACCGCGTTGCGCGCGGCGAACGTGCGTTATCATTTGATCGGCGGGCAAAGTTTTTTCGACCGGCGCGAGATCAAAGATTTTGTCGCCTTTTTGAAAACTTTTTTGAATCCGCACGATGACATCAGCCTGCTGCGCATTGCGAATGTCCCGGCGCGCGGCTTGAGCGACATCACGATGGAACGCTTGCTCGGCGCGAGCCACGAGCGAAAATGTTCCGTCTTCGCCGCAATGGAAAATCCGCTGGTGACGACGACGTTTCAGGCGAACACGCGCAAGAGCATCGAGGCGTTCGTGGAATTCATCGGGCAGGCGCAGGCGCAATTGCATCAGGCGCCAGGCGGAACGAATTTGGCGACGTGGGCGGAAAATTTTCTCAACGAGACCGGTTACTTTGCAGAATTGCGCCGCTCGGAAAAAAATCCCGAGGTGGCCGAGAGCCGCACACGAAACTTGAAGGAATTAGTCGCCACGATGAATGGCAGCGCGGCCACGCTCACGGAACAATTGGATGATTTTCTGGAAAACATCACGCTCGACAGCGACCGCGAGGAGGAAAAAGAAAACCAAGCCGACGCCGTGACGCTCATCACGATGCACTCGTGCAAGGGGCTGGAGTTTCCGCACGTCTTTATCGTCGGGCTGGAGGACGGCTTGCTGCCGCACTCGCGCTCGAAGGCCGAAGGCACGCTGGACGAGGAACGGCGGCTGTTTTATGTCGCCGTGACGCGCGCCATGCTGACGCTCTCCATCAGCCATTGCGGCGGGCGCAAGAAATACGGCCAGTTGCTGCCGTGCCAGCCGTCGCCATTTTTGAAGGAACTGCCGGAGGAACTCGTCGAATACGCAGACGAAAAATCCAAGCAGCCGGTTTCCGACGCGACGGGAAAAGATTTCTTCGCCGCCATGCGTTCGGCGATTGCCTAACAAATGCGGCAAACTTGCGGAGAAAAAAAATCAAGCCGACAAGTTTTTCGATTTCGTTTGCGACGTTGACATGATGGCGAATAAGAATTATTCACCCTTCAATTTGTTCAAGCCCAGCCGTGAAACCGCGTGTCATTTTCGGTGCAATTATTTCCGCAACGCTCTGCGTTTTGGTTCTGGTCATCTGCTTCCGCGAACCACGTTATCACGGGCGGACGCTTACAAGCTGGCTGCAACAGGGCTTCGAAACGTCGTTGGACGAAACGCAGCGGCTTGCCGAAGTGCAAAGCGCCGTCCGCGCCATCGGGGCAAAGAAAGCACTGCCTAAATTATTGAAATTGGTCGAAGCCAAAGACGATCCGGCCAGTTTGTGGATTATTGACGCAGGCGACAAATTGCGAATCAGCGATGAAATCGGACTTCGATTTATCAGATGGCATTCGGCGCAGGATTTTCGGTGGCTCGGGGTAACCGGATTTAGGATTTTCGGAACAAACGGCGCGTCCGCCGCTGAAGCGTTGGGAAAGTTCCTCAGTGATAAATTCCCAAATGAGAGAAATCACACTTTAGCCATCGAGTGTTGTCTCGAATCCATCGGCAAGCCGGCAGAACCGGTCATTTGTCGGGCGCTGACCAATCAAGACGCAGCAATAAGACAGTGGGCAATAGATGAACTGGCCTCGGTCACGGACGATGTCGAAGTTTATATCGCCCGGATAAAACCCCGGCTTCAAGATTCGTCCGATGCCGTGCGAGGCACGGTGGTCAATGACATCGGTATTCAAACGTCCGCGCCCGAACTGGCCGTTCCGCTCTTGGTCGAAGCTTTGAAAGATTCTGCGGTCAGCGCAAACGCAGCCAATGCACTCGGCAATTTCGGCACCAACGCGCTGATTGCTTTTCCGATTTTGACCAACCTTGTCGAGCACGGCGACGCAAACGTAGCTGGCGCGGCGTTGAAAACCTTGATCGTCATCGCACCGGACAGAGCAATGCCCATTTTTACAAATTACCTTGCG
>Ga0075520_1000795_pt1 | contig 14486 bp, 12 predicted proteins | sample NGEPerB_FD_75100 | JGI IMG/M metagenome (GOLD analysis project Ga0075520, IMG submission 75100) | Arctic peat soil microbial communities from the Barrow Environmental Observatory site, Barrow, Alaska, USA - NGEE PermafrostAB12-B | ecosystem: Environmental > Terrestrial > Soil > Wetlands > Peat ... | reverse complement strand
GCCTGCTGCACGGCCGTGAACCCCTTGCGGCCCAACCGGAAGAAGTTGTAGTACTGCGCGACGACCTCGGCGCCCGGCCGGGAGAAGTTCAGCGCGAAGGTCGGCATGTTGCCGCCCAGGTAGTTCACGTTGAACACGAGCTCCTCGGGCAGATGCGCCTTGTCCCGCCACAGCACCCAGCCCACGCCGGGGTAGACCAGCCCGTACTTGTGCCCCGAGGTGTTGATCGAGGCCACCCGGGGCAACCGGAAATCCCATTCCAGCTCCGGATCCAGGAACGGCGCGATCATTCCGCCGGAAGCGCCGTCCACGTGCACCGGAATGTCCGGCCCGCCACCGGCGGCCAGCTTGTCCAGTGCTGCCGCGATCTCGGCGACCGGCTCGTAGCTGCCGTCGAAGGTCGAACCCAGAATGGCCACCACGCCAATGGTGTTCTCGTCACAGGCCGCCACCGCGCCGGGCGCCTCGAGATGGAACCGCTCACCGTCCATCGGGACCATCCGCGGCTCGACATCCCAGTAGCGGCAGAACTTCTCCCAGCAGACCTGGACGTTGGCGCCCATCACCAGGTTCGGCACACGGGTCTTCAGGTCGCCGCCCTCGGCGCGGACCCTGGCCTCCCAGCGCCGCTTGAGCGCCATGCCGGCCAGCATGCAGGCCTCGCTCGACCCGGTCGTCGAGCAACCGGTGGCGTCGTTGGGATCGCTGGCGTGCCACAGGTCGGCAAGGATGGCCACGCAGCGTCGCTCGATCTCGGCGGTCTGCGGGTACTCGTCCTTGTCGATCATGTTCTTGTCCGCGCAGTCGGACATCAGGTTGAGCGCCTGCGGTTCCATCCAGGTGGTGACGAAGGTAGCCAGGTTCAGCCGGGCGCTGCCGTCGAGAAGCAGCTCGTCCTTGATCAGCTGGTAGGCGACGTCCGGCGGCACCGGCTCGTCGGCGAGGGCGATCTCGGGCAGGTACACATTGTCGCCGACGGCCGGATTGGCCAGGGCGACCAGCGGGTTCGAATGGTGGGCGCGAGTTGGCTCGGAGGAACCAGTGTGCAAGGCCATGTGGCTGAGTATCACGCAGTGCGGAGCGCGCGGCTTCGTCCGGTCTGGGTGATCACCCGAGCGATGGCGCGGGACGCAGGGGCAGATCCGCGCCTGGACGCCGCGCCCGCCGATTAGGCTCCGCCTCGTGGACGCCGGACACGAGTCAGTGGTGACGATCGCCATCACCTTGCCGATCGCCTTGCTCGCGGCTTACCTAGTGGGCCAGTGGGCCCGGTTGTTGCTGGGCGGGCGGGTCCGGCTGTCCACCGCGACCACCATCGTGCTGTCGGTGATCGGAATCTCGCTGGGCATGCTGATCGCCGGGCTGACCCGCAGCGACATCCGAGTGTGGAATCCGCTCGTCATCGTGCTGGCGGTCGGCATGACGACCGCGATCCTGGCCGTCTTCGCCGCGGTGGCCAGCCGGATGCAACGACCGGAACCGCGCGAACCCGTGCGTGAACTGATCCGGCGCGGCGAATCGGACCGGCTGGAGTTCAAGTCGACCGCTCGATGGAACCTGCATACTGCGGCCCGCGACGAGCGGATGGAGATGGTGATCGCGAAGGCGGTCGCCGGGTTCCTGAACACCGACGGCGGCGCGCTGCTGATCGGCGTTGACGACAGCGGCACCGTGCTGGGCCTGGTCAATGACTTCTCGACTGTGCGTGGCAGCGACGCCGACCGGTTCGAGCTGTGGCTGCGCGATTTCCTCGCCGCCACCCTCGGCCAGAATGCCGCGGCGACACCGGTCATTGACTTCACCCCGGTGACGGTCGACGGCGCGGGGACGTTCATCTGCCGGGTGACCTGCCCGGCATCACCGCGTCCGGTGTTCGTCCGTCCGCCGAAGGGCAGTACGAGCCCGGAACTGTGGGTGCGGACCGGCAATTCGACCAGGCAGCTGAAGGTCGACGAGGCCGTCGACTACGTGATGCACCGCTGGCCGTTGGGGATCGGGCGGACGGTGTCCGCGCAGCTGCGGGCGGCGGTACGGGGTTCCGGCGCGGAATAGCAGGTGCACGGGTGGGCTCGGGCCTCTGGTGTGCGGCAAGGCGGCTCATGATCACCGTCCTTGGACCGGCAATGGCGCCTGCTCGGGTGCGCTCGGCCCCTGGTGTGCGGCAAGGCGGCTCATGATCACCGTCCTGGGACCGGCAATGGCGCCCAGCACCTGTCCTGGCCCCCACACGATGATCACCACCGTGTCGGTCCCCGAACGGTGATCAGGCCGGGTGCACAGCGGCAGAGCCGGGAGCGACCGTCAGACCTGGGTGCAGAATGCGGTCATGTCGGCTGTGTCAGTTCCTAGCCCATTGGCCGCGTCCGGCCCGGCGCGCTACTCCCGCCTCGCACTCCCCGTCTCGGTCGATATCCGCGAGGTGGGGCTGCGGGACGGGCTCCAACTGGAGAACCCGGTCCCGCTGGACGCGAAGCTCGCAATGATCGCCGCCATCGCCGCCACCGGCATCCGGCGCGTCGAGGCCACCGCGTTTGTGTCGCCGCGCGCCGTCCCTGCGATGGCCGACGCCGAAAAGGTCGCCGAACAACTGCATCGCTGGCCCGGCATCCGTTGGTCCGCGCTGGTGGCAAGCCCCAACGGCGCGCGCCGGGCGATGGCTGCCGGGTTCACCGAAATCGAATACGTGGTCTCGGCGGCAGACGGGCACAGCCTGGCCAACACCGGCCGCACCACCGACGAAGCGCTCGCCCTGGTGGAGGAGGTCGCCGGTCTCGTGCACGGAGCGGGCGGACGCTGCGAAGTGATCATCGCGACCGCCTGGGACTGCCCGTTCGACGGCCGGACGCCCGTGGAGCGCACGGTCGCAGTGGCCCGGCGCGCCGTCGAACTGGGAGCCGACCAGCTGTGTCTGGGCGACACCATCGGCACCACGGCGCCGCGTCGGGTGGTCGAGCTGATCGCCGCGGTCCGCTCGGTGGCCCCCACCCTCGACATCGGCGTGCATTTCCACGACACTCGCGGCACCGGGCAGGCCAATGTGCTGGCCGCGCTGCAGGTCGGCGTCACCCAGATCGACGCGTCGGTGGGCGGCCTTGGTGGTTGCCCGTTCGCGCCCGGCGCCAGTGGGAACATCGCCACCGAGGAGCTGGTCTACATGCTCAGCGAGTCGGGGGTGGACACCGGCGCCGACCTCGACGCGGTGCTGACCGCGGCCCGGGCGACGGAGGCAGCGGTCGGGCACGCGCTGCCGAGTTCGCTGTACCGCGCGGGTGGGCGGCCCCGTCCGCTCGGCCGGGCGGCAGCGCACTCACCGGCAGCGCACTCACCGGCAGCGCACTCACCGGCAGCGCACGCACCGGCCGGGAACTCACCGGCCGGGAACTCACCCGCACAGCATTCACCCGCGGCCCGCTGAGCAGCCAGGGCCGCCCGTCAGTTCGACGCGGACTCGGCCCGGCCGGCGGCAAACGACTCGGTGGCCGCGCCATTGGTGGACAGCAACCCGGACGAGGATTCCAGGTGCGCCCGCACGAACCAATGGAACAGCTCGAGCTGGTGCAGGTGGCCGATCAGCATGTCGTTGCTGACGGGTCCGGTTCCGCCGTGGCGTCCGCGGCCTCGCGATGGTCGGCGATGACGCCCTGGTACACCAGGTCGAGCGCGCCCAGGTGGGCGATCGCCTCTGCCCGGAGCGCCGAGTAGTCGTCCCAGGACCGGTCCTTGACCAGGGCTCACGGGGTGCCCAGCGGTGCGACGCCGAGCGTGGCGATCCGTTCCGCGGTCTCGTCAGCCATCTCGCGGACGGCCACCACCTGCGGGTCGAGCATGGTGTGCACGGCGATGAAATGCGGACCGACAACGTTCCAATGGATGTGCTTGAGGGTGAGGGCCAGGTCGTTGAGCGCGTTCAACCGGTCCTGCAGGATCCCACGGGTTGGGCGGGACGCACGTTCAGTACCCGCTCCCGCAGGGCCTGACCACAGGCGACTGCCTGCCGGACCTCAGTGGCCGGGGGCTGGGTCCCCGGCGATCGACCGTTGCTCGCCCAGCGCCGCCGGCACCGCCGATGGGCTCATGACAATCCGACTGCGCTGCGCCGCGGCCGGCACCGAGCCCTCACGACCGCGGGCCGCACCGTTCCGCCAGACCGCCACGGGAAGGGCGCCGCCGTCGGCCGGGACGCGGGACCGGCCGCTGCCGAGCGCCCGCTCCAGCGGCAGCATGCACAGCACGACGACCAACCAGAGCAGCTGCACGCTCCCCGCGAAGGCCAGCACGGAGCCACCGTCGACATAGTCGCTGTCCCGCACGTTCATCAAGGTCGCGGTCGGCGTGCACCAGATCGCCAGACCGGTGGTCATCAGCACCGAGTACGACACCACCTGGACGATCCGAGTCGCCAGCCTGCGCTCCGAGCCCCCGTCGTCACGCATCAACGCTGAGATGGCGCCGACCAGCCGCTGAGTCAGGATCACCATGGCCGGGAACACCCAGACGATGTGGTGCACCCAGCTGACCGGGCTGACCAGTACCCCGACCAGCCCGGCAAGGGTCATCCCGGCGAGTTCGTCCCCCGCCAGCGCAGCGCGGCGGGCCCGCCAGAAACCGACGACGGCGAGCGCACCCGCCAGCAGCAGCCATTCCTTGTGTCCGGGGGGCAGCGGGGAGGCCAGTCGCGCGAGCAGTCCGTTGACCGACTGGTTCATGGTGGTGTCCAGGAAACCCACCCTGGACGTTTCCCACATCAGGGACGTGAAGTACCGCCAGGTCTCGGAGGGCGCGATCAGCGCGCTGGCCAGGGTGAAGCCGACCGCCGCGCTCATCGCGGTGATCGCGGCGCGCCACCGGCCGACCACCAGCAGGTAGACGATGAAGATGCCCGGGGTGAGCTTGATCGCCGCGGCCAGCCCGATGCCGACACCGGTCCACTTGCTGCCGCGCCGTCCCAGCACCAGCAGGTCCAGGGCCACCAGCAGGCCGAGGTAGATGTTGATCTGACCGAAGGAGAAGGTCTGCCGGAACGGCTCAAGGGTGAATGCCGCCGCGGTGCACACGCCGGCCAACCCGAACATCAGCGGCTTGGGCAGCCGGATCCGCTCCCGCAGCACCAGGTAGACGAACACAGCGCCGGCCGCGACGATTGCGACGAGCGAGGTCACCAACACCACCGGGTAGGACAGCAGCCCCATCGGCGACATCAGGATCGCGGCCAAGGGCGGGTAGGTGAAACCGAGCCGGATGTTGACCCGGTCCGGTTGGGAGTAGGAGAACAGGTCGTGCCCGGACTGCCACCAGTTCACCGCGTCGTAGTACAGGCGCAGGTCGAACTGGCCGTGGTGCTGACCGATGCCCCAGTACAGGACTGTGGCGACGAACGCGGCGAGAGCCACCGGCAGGCCGACGACCACGATGCGGGTAGCCCGGGGCAGGGAATCCCACCAGCGAACGACCCTGATGGTGGCAACAGTCGGTTGATCGGCTCTCGTCACGTCGACAATTATGGCAGGGCAATAATTCATCCGGAACGGACTTGACCATTCTGGTACATCACACCGGCAACTTCTTGACGCCCGGCTCACATCGTCGCGCCGGGCCGGACTCGAATCTGCCGCATAGCCCCCCACCTGCGGCAAGCGCCAGCGGGTTGAATTCGTGGGACGCTGTTGCGCCGTCACGCGTTGCGTTCCGATTCAATCTCGGGCGAGTCGCGGGGGAGTGTCGGAGAACTGAGTAAAGAAATAGTCAAGAAATGGCGTGGGAATGAGCCGTTCCTGACAAATGGGCCGCCGGAGTGAGCGAACTCATGCTCCATGAGATGTCGCGAACGCGGGCGGCGGGCGGATCCGCCCTGCGGCTGCCGGCCTGAGCACAAGACCGCCGACGCGGTGGGTACCGTCGTGCCATGCCAGAGCCGATCGGGGTCCGCAAGATTCCCCTGCACAGCGTGTCCGACGCCAGCGAACTGACCAAGCTGATCGACGACGGGGTGCTCGATGCCGACCGGATCGTGGCCGTCATCGGCAAGACCGAGGGCAACGGTGGAGTGAACGACTACACCCGGATCATCGCGGACCGCGCCTTCCGCGAGGTGATCGGAGCCAAGGGGACACGCACCGTCGAGCAGGTCCGGCAGATCCCGATCGTGTGGTCCGGCGGGACGGACGGGGTGCTGTCCCCCCACGCGACGGTGTTCGCCACCATTCCGACCGAGCGGGCGGAAGTGACCGACGAGCCCCGGCTGACAGTCGGCTTCGCGATGAGCGAGCCGCTGCTGCCGGAGGAGATCGGCCGCGTTCCGATGATCACCAAGGTGGCCGCCGCAGTGCGGGACGCGATGCACCGGGCCGGCATCACCGATCCGGCCGACGTGCACTACGTACAGACCAAGACCCCCTTGCTGACCATCCACACCATCCAGGACGCCAAGGCTCGCGGCAAGACCGTGTGGACCGAGCACACCCATGAGTCGATGGACCTGTCCAACGGCTGCACGGCGCTCGGGGTCGCGGTGGCGCTGGACGAGATCGCCATGCCGACCGACGCCGACGTCATGCACGACCGCTCGATCTTCTCGTCGGTCGCGTCCTGCTCCTCCGGCGTGGAGCTGGACCAGGCGCAGGTGGTGGTGGTCGGGAACGCCAGGGGTATCGGTGGCCGGTACCGGATCGGCCACTCGGTGATGAAGGACGCGCTGGACGCCGACGGGATCTGGGCGGCCATCCGCAGCGCCGGCCTTGACCTGCCCGAGCGTCCCCGCACCTCGGACCTGGACGGCCGGCTGGTGAACGTGTTCCTCAAGTGCGAGGCGTCCCAGGACGGCCAGGTCCGCGGCCGGCGGAACGCGATGCTGGACGATTCCGACGTGCACTGGCACCGGCAGATCAAGGCCTGCGTGGGTGGGGTGACGGCGGCGGTGACCGGCGACCCGGCGGTGTTCGTGTCCGTGTCGGCGGCCCATCAGGGCCCGGACGGCGGCGGACCGGTGGCGGCGATCGTCGACCTGGGCTAGCCGATGGAAGCGGTCCGCCCGTTGTCGATCGCAGTTCCGCAACGTGACCTGGACGATCTGACCGATCGGTTGCGCCGCACGCATGGCCGGATCGCGAGACCGTCGCCGACCGGAGCCAGGGGGTTCCGCTCGATGATCTGCGGGGCCTCTGTGCGTACTGGGCAGACGGCTACGACTGGCGCGCCACCGAGCGGCGGCTGAACCTGTTGCCGCAGTTCACGACCACTGTCGACGGCGTCGACATCCACTTCGTGCATCTGCGCTCGGCGGATCCGAACGCGATCCCGTTGGTGCTGACCCACGGGTGGCCGGGATCCTTCCTGGAGTTCGAACAGGTGATGGCACCGTTGGCAAACAGCGGTCGAGCCGGCGAGTCATTCCATGTGATCTGTCCGTCGTTGCCGGGTACGGCTTCAGCGGGAAGCCGACCGAGTCGGGTTGGGACATCCATCGGATCGCCCGGGCGTGGGCCGTCCTGATGAGCAGGCTGGGGTACCACCGTTTTGCCGCGGCCGGCAGTGACTGGGGGACCAGCATCTCCACCAGCCTCGCGCTATACACCCAGTGGAGAGGGGGGCGCTGCCCCCACGCCTCGGGCCTTCTCTCCGAGGATGGGTGGGAACGCTGCCGGGTGCGGTTTGGGCGCGGGGTCGGCAATTCTGACGAACCACCATACCAACCATCATGACCGCAGATCACAGCAGCCACACCAGTCACAGGCGTCACGCCACGCCGAAGACCCCACAAACGGCAAGATCAACTTAGGCTACGTGGCATCCAGCAGGTATCCGGCCCCTGTACCAGGAATGATCAACAGCGGTGTGCAACCGAGTTGGCGCCGGCAGACCACCGGAACAAGCAATTGCCATGACTACGACACTCAGACCGACGTGTGCCGCTGCACCATCAGCACCACCCCATCACCGTCGCCCTCGATGCGAGACGTCCTGCACGAATCAGCCGGTGTATCGCGGGAGGTTGAGCTGGGCGCAGGTGTCGTCCGAGCCGGGAAACACGGCGACCTCCTCGGTCCCTTCGTCGCTGATGTCAGCGGGGAGAACACACGCAACGAGATTCGGCGCCGACTGACCAGATGCCGCCGGGCTGTCCGCGATAAATGGTGCTGTGCTGGAGAGCGTGCCTTCCTCCCACTGTTGCTGACAGATCTCCAGTGCAACGGGGCCCGCGGGGACGTCGAAAGAGATAGCTAGATGGTTATCAGTTCTGCCGATGTCGGCCGTTGTGTAGCAGCGGGCGGACGTGCCTGTCACCGCGGGGTTGCCGGTGGTTGTCGGGGGCGTAGTCACCGGGGCGCTGCTCGCTTGGATCGGTGGTGCACTCACACTCACCGGGGCGCTGCTGGACAGGATCTCTGGTGTCGAGGCGGCTTGAATCTGGTCGGGCTGAGCCGGTGACCGCAGGAGCGAGGCAGTTGTGACGATCGCTGCGACAGCGGCAACGGCCGCTACGGTGGCCAGCGCGGTACGGCGGAACGTGTGGCGGCGGTTGATTCGCGCTCGAACTGTCGCGGCGACCTCTGCCTCCGCCGGGCTGTCGGATGCCAGGTTGTGCATAGCGTCGCTGAGCTCGTTGTCGATGTTCATTGGAGGTAGGTCCTTATGTCTTGGGCTGTGGTCCTGGTTCTGAGGGTGGCGAGACCTCTGGAGATGGCGGAGCGCACGGAACCCACCTTCATGCCCAACTCCTTGGCGATTTCCTCGTCGGATAGACCCAGGTAGAAGCGATAGACCAGCGCGGCTCGTTGAGGAGCAGGGAGATCCCGCAGCAACCCATCCAAGAATCCCCGCTGGTGGACGGCATTGGTGTCGTCCAATACAGCGGGGAGCTGGTGATCCGCTGGCGGCTTGTGCGCCCACCTGATCGTTCGGCGTCGGCGGGTCAGGTCGATGTGCCGGTTGGTCAGCATGCGGCGCACGTAGGCCAACGGCAGCTCGAGCTGGCCGATCTTGTCCCATCGTTTCGAAGCAGCAACGAGAGTGTCAGCGAGCAGGTCGTGGGCGCTTTGACGGTCTCCGGACAGAACGCGCGAATATCGGGTGAGAGACCCGAGTTGAGTGTCCAGGAACTCGTCGAACGTCATCGGCCAGCCTGCAGGGGAACCATGGTTTCAGCCTCCACGCCCTTATCAACGATCAGGGTGCGCCAGCTGTTGCATACCCACGCCACCTTTCCCATCACCGTGGCGGTCGTTGTGGTCATGGGGTTAGGGGTCGAGGCGGGTGACGGCGTTGCCGACGAGGGGGGCGTGTTCGCGGGCGTACACGTCAAGCATCACCGGGAACGGTGCCCGGTCTGCCGTATGATCGCGTGCGCGTCCGCGCCGGCCCGGAAGGCCTCGGTGACGAACCCAGCGCGCAGCGAATGCCCGCCCAGTTGGGCGACCTGCGCCGGGGTGGACCTTGCCGCGGCGGCGCGGCGCTGGATCATCCCGGCGATCGCGTCACCGGACATCGCCCGGCCTCCGATCGCGCCGGTCTTGTGCACCGTCGGGAACAACGGCCGGGCCGGCCCGGCCAGGCGGGTGCTGCGGCAGCAGTGCAGCAACACCGGCTCCTCCTCCACTCCCCTCCGGGCACCGCCGTCATGGCAGCCTGGCGGCGCAAGGCGGGCAGGACCCCGCGGCGGGCGGCGCCGTCGGCGGCGGTGTCCCAAGTGTGCACGACCTGCCGCCACCGGACGTAGGCGCACGGTGGGCAGGTCACCGGGTCCCGCCCGTAGGGCAGGGCCTTCACCGTGCCGCGGGCCTCCTGGTCGGTCTTCGACCGCCGCAGCCGCACGTGCAGCCGGTCCGTCGCATGCAGGGTGACGTCTTCGAGGGTGAGCGCGACCAGTTCGGAGCGGCGGTGCGCGCCGGCGAACCCCATCAGCAACAGCGCCATGTCCCGCCGCGCGGCCATCCCCGCCGGCCAGGCCCCGGCGGTCTCGCCGATCGAGATCATCAGGGTGCGGATGTCCGCCAGCAGCAGCGGCGCCCGGCGGTTCGGCGCTGGGCGGCCAGGCGATTCGTCGATATCCGGTACTGGGGCGAGCCCGCTCGCGGTGGGCACTTCGGCGCCTGGGAACAGCCCGAGGTGTTCGTCGACGAGATCAGCGCAGGGTTCCGTGCTGTCGCCAGCGGTAGCGACCGCCCGACCGCGCGACCTGATCAGCGCCGGGTGAACGCCAGGTCAAAGATCTCATGGCCCTCGGCCAGGCCGCGCCGCTCGAACCTGGTTCGCGGCCGGAAGGCCGGGCGCGGCGCCCAACCGGGATGCGCATTGCGCAGGCCCTTGGTCTCGGTGCACACCGCCAGCATCCGTTCGGCGTACGGCGCCCAGTCGGTGGCCAGCCGGAAGACCCCGCTCCGGCGGAGCCTGGACGCCACCAGTGCGGTGAACTCCGGCGTCACCAACCGTCGTTTGAAGTGCCGGGTCTTCGGCCATGGATCGGGGAAGAACAGCCACAGCTCGGCCAGCGATCCCGGCGCGATCAGCTCGGTCAGGACCTGCACGCCGTCGCCACGGACGACCCGGACGTTGTGCACGTCTTTGCGGTTGAGGTGGTGCAGGGTCTGGGCCACCCCGGGCTTGTAGACCTCGATGGCCAGCAGGTTCACCTCTGGCCGCGCGGCGGCCATCGCCGCCGTCGACTCGCCCATCCCCGAGCCGATCTCCGCGATCAGTGGCGCGTCCCGGCCGAACAGCGCAGGACCGTCCAATGGACCGGCGAGATCGCCGGCCTCCAGGTACCAGCGGTCGGCATGCGCCTCGAACGCCCGGCGCTGGACGGCGTTCAGCCGGCCGCCGCGAGGGTGGAAACTGACCACCCGGCGAAAGTGCGCGGGCGCTCCGTCAATGGTGGTATCGGTGCGGATCCGCGAGTCTTGCATGCGGGCAGGTTACGGGCGGGTGTCCCCGGTTTCCGAATCGAGAGCGGTTGTTGGCGGTGTGTCTCCTGGGTGTTCACCTGGCGTTCGTCAGGCGCTCGCACCCTCCGTCTGCTCCCGGTGCTTCATCTCGGCCTCGAACACATGCGGTAGCCCTGCCGACAGTCTCTCCCGGACCAGTGCCGAGGCCTCCCGGAAGACCTGCCAGTACTGCTCGTCGAGGCCTCGACGAGTTGGAACGTCCACATGTCACGCGGACCACGTCACGCCCGACGAGCACGTCGTCGATCTCGTCGGCCAGCTCCGGGTGCCCCGCGGCCCGCAGAGACCCCAGGGCGTCTTGCAGAACAAGATCGGCTTCCCCGGACATCCGGTGGAAGGCGTACAACACGCCCCTGGCGTTCTCCACCACCTCGAACGCAGCCGAGACCTTGCCACCGCCTCGACCGTGGCATCGTCGGCGCCGGTGGCCGCCGGCCGCTGATGCACCACGGCCCGTGCGGGCCTGCGCGCGGAACCGAACCGATCCCTCAGGCTGCTCACGCGTCCCGCCGCTGCAGCACCAGCACCGCGACAACCCACAGCACGGCCGCGGCGCCGGCGAACACCAGCAGTCCCTGGACCGGCGTCGGACCGGTCGTACTGGATTGGAAGACGTCGGTGATGCTGTTGGTGGGCGACACCCATTTGTCGGCGGCGGTGAACGGCAGCCATGGGCCGACCTTCGGCCCCACCGTCGGGATGAGGGTGAACAGGCCCTCGAAGAGCAGCGGCCAGAGCAGCACAATCGCGATCGCGCCGGCTGACTGCCGCACGATCGTTCCCACCGACACCGCGATCACACCGGCGATGTCGAACAGCGCCCCATAACCGGCGACCTGGCGCCAGTCGTCACCGCTGCTCAGTTCCAGCGGCAGCGGGGGATCCTGGGCGAGCCCCTTGGCCAGGTAGAAGCAGCCGACCGAAACGACCAGCCCGGTCACCCCGCCGATCAGGGCCAGCAGGAGGGTTTTCGCGGCCAGCACGGACGGCCGGCGCGGGACGGCCAAGAAGGTGTTGCGGATGGTGCCGAACCGGTACTCGGTGGTGATGGCCAGCGCGGCGAGCACCATGAAGATGCTCATTCCAAGGTTGACGCCACGCAGGATCAGGTAGGGGATCGCGGCGTTCCCCTGGTCGACCAGCCCGAACAGCGTCGCGAAGCCGAAGCCGGCAAACACGATCGCCGCCAGGCACCAGTACGGCGAACGGGTCGAGAAGAGTTTGATGCGTTCGACATTGAGCAGGGTCATGATGGTCACCGCCCTTCCGGTGCTGGTGGCAGCGGTGCCGCTGGCCCTTGCGGTGGTGGCGGTGCCGCGCCCGGTGGCCCCTGCAGCGGTGGCCCGAATCCGGCAGGCGGAGCCGCGGGCTGGACCGCGAATCCGCCCTGCCCGGACACGGCACGCGAGGTGCCGTACTCGACCGAATCTCCGGTGAGCTGGATGAACGCCTCCTCAAGGGATCCGGCCTGCGGCGACAGTTCGTGCAGGGTGATGCCCGCGGCGCCCGCCAGGTCGCCGATCTGTTCGGTCGGCGCACCCGTGACGATCAACGCGTTGTCCGCGTCGGTGAAGGCCAGCCCGGCCTGACCGAGTACCGACCGGAGCTCGGGCAGTCGCGGCGAGCGCACCCGCACCGACGTCTGGGTGGACCGCGCGATGAACTCCTCGGTGGAGGAGTCGGCGATCAACTTCCCCCGCCCGATCACGATGAGATGGTCTGCGGTCAGCGCCATCTCGGACAGCAGATGGGACGAGACGAAAACCGTCTTGCCCTGTGCGGCCAGGTTCCTCATGAACGTCCTGACCCAGAAGATGCCCTCCGGGTCAAGGCCGTTCACCGGTTCGTCGAACAGCAGCACCTGCGGGTCGCCGAGAAGCGCGCCGGCCAGCCCGAGCCGCTGCTTCATGCCGAGCGAGAACTTGCCGGCGGCCCGCTTGGCCACACTGCTGAGCCCGACGATCTCCAATACCTCATCCACCCTGGAGACGGGGATCTTGTTGGACGCCGCCATGAACCTCAGATGGGAGCGTGCCGAGCGGTTCGGGTGGATCCAGTTGGCGTCCAACAGCGCGCCGACCTGGGTGAGCGGCTTGGTCAGGTGCGCGTACTGATGGCCCGCGACCTTGGTGCTGCCCCTGGACGGGTTGTCCAACCCGAGGATCAACCGCATGGTGGTCGACTTGCCGGAGCCGTTGGGCCCGAGGAAGCCGGTGACGGCGCCCGGTCGCACGGTGAACGAGAGATCGTCCACCGCGAGTGTCTTTCCGTAGTACTTGGTCAATCCGATGGCTTCGATCATGTTGTCGACCCAGTTCCTCCCCGTCGGCGTTCCCCGATTCAACACGCCGGGTCGGACAATCGACCAGGCGGCCCACAGGCCGCCCGGTCCGCGAGGTCACCGAGGTTGCCCGAGCAGGTTAGCCGACCGGTTTGGCGGAGAACGCCCGGACCGTCTGCAGCACGGGAGCGTTGGTCGCACTGCCGCTCAGGTAGGAACGAAGACCCACGGATCCCGGCGCCTGCAGCGCAGACGAGGAATCGGTCGTGCTGGCCGCCCAGGCGGCCGGCTCCGCAGAGCCGTTCGCCCACACCTTGAGCCGCACAGTGGTCGGGTTGGTGCCCTGAACCTGCAGCCGGGCATTGAGCTGAGTGCCGGCCGTGTAGCTCAGGCCGGACACCGTGGCCGGGGTGGTCAGGTTGACCGCCGTTGCTGACCCGTCGAGCTTGCGCAGGGTGGCCAGAACGCCGCCGGCGGAGGTCAGCGTGATGAGGCCGTCGTACTCCTGATTGGTGCCGACCCGCCGGCCGACGACGTCCAGGTAGGCGCTGGCGGTCGGCCGCTTGTCCACCGCCAGCGTGACGGTGACGTCAGCCGAGGTCGCGGACGTGCCACCCAGGTAGGCATTGGTGCCGGCCCCGGCGGTGGCCAGCGAGATCGAGCCGACCCCGCCGCTGGTCGAGAACCTGGCCCCGGGGGTGACCGTCCAGGCGCCGCCGGTGTCGGCGGTGCCGAGACCGGCTGTCACCGTGCGATTGAACGTGTCGTTCGCAAAGAGCCCACCGACCGGGCTGGTCGGCGACACGGTGTACGTGACGGCGCCGGTCGCGCCGCCGTTGTCCGTCACCGTGAGGGTGACCGTGTAGGTGCCGGCCGCGTAGGTGTGCGTCGGGGTCGGGCCGGTGCCGGTGGCGTCGTCACCGAAGGCCCAGGTGTACCCGGCGATGGTCCCATCCGGATCGCTGGAGCCGCTGCCGTTGAAGGTGCACGCCAGGTCGGTGCAACTGGACGTGAACACCGCCGTCGGCGGGGTGTTGGTCGGCGACGGGGACACCGTGACGCTCGCCGAGAACGTGCCGGTGGCGCCGTCGTTGTCGGTCACCGTGAGTGTCACCTGGTAGGTGCCGGCCGGGTAGGGGTGCGTCGGGGTCTGACCGGAGCCGGTGGCGCCGTCGCCGAAGTCCCAGTTGTATCCGGCGATGGTGCCGTCGATGTCCGCCGATCCGGCGGCGTTGAACGCGCAGGCCGACGTCGTGCAGCTGGATGCG
>Ga0075520_1000794_pt1 | contig 14487 bp, 10 predicted proteins | sample NGEPerB_FD_75100 | JGI IMG/M metagenome (GOLD analysis project Ga0075520, IMG submission 75100) | Arctic peat soil microbial communities from the Barrow Environmental Observatory site, Barrow, Alaska, USA - NGEE PermafrostAB12-B | ecosystem: Environmental > Terrestrial > Soil > Wetlands > Peat ... | reverse complement strand
TCGGAATACCTCTCTGGGTCGATGGCTTCGGTGGGGGTCCTTTTGCTGAGCTCGGGAATCGCGTTCGCACGTGAACCCTCGGCTTCCGGTGCGGCCGCAACTTCCCCCGGCAAAGCTCCGGCAAGTTCCCTCGCCGCCGAGTCGTCGAATGTTGGCGTTGCCACTGTTCCCCCGAGCACAACGGTCGAAAAGAAGGCTGCCAAGCTCTCCGGCGAGGCCCTGGGTGCGGACTTCAAAGCGGGCCACTTCACGCTCGGCGAAGAAAAGCTGCGCGAGGCGATTCGAATCTGTGTGCCCGAAGTCTGTTCACCCGGCTTTCAGGCGCGGCTGCATCGCGATCTCGGATATATCTATGTGGTTGGTTTTTTGCGCGTCGATGACGGCAAGGACGAATTTACCGCCGCCTTGAGTCTTGATCCGACGGTGGCGCTGACTTTGCCCATGCAATCGCCCGAAGTCACGACGGCCTTTGCGGAGGTCAAGACGCAGGCCGGTGCCGGAACTGCGTCCCAAGCCGCTCCAGCGCAGGCTACACTGGAGCCCGCGGCCACGCCGCCAGCTGAAGCAAATTCCGGCGATTCTGACAGCGGCAGTTCTGAGGATCGAATTGAGAATTGGGTAATGCTGTCTGTACAGCAAGATCTCGTATTTCACTCCAAGACTCCCGATGCTTGCGGTTTAGGCAGCCGGTATGAATGCTTTGATGCGTTGGGCCAACGCAAGGTCCTCGGGCCAGGTGAATTCGCGCCAGGAGGCAACCAAATATCGGGTTCAGGGGCTTCGCCCGGTACATTACGTATTCTTCTCGGCTACGAACGCGTCGTTCACCCCAATGTGTCCCTGGGCGTCCGGGTGGGGTCGGTACTTACTGGCAAGGCCCGGCGAATGGATACGGATCAACCCTTCTTGTTCTTCCATGGTGAAGCACGCATCACAGTGTGGCCGGGTCACGATGTTTTTTCCAAGGCGGGTTTGCGACCGTATCTCTTTGCCTCCGGTGGCATTGCCGAGGCGGACGGAAAGATCTTAGTCGACTATTCGCTGCCCAATGCTCCACAAACGTATAAGTTGGATGCCTGGAAGCGCAGCGGACATTCCTTCCTGGGGCCGGGGCTGGGGCTTCAAGTCGCGATCCACAAGAACAACGGCCCACTTGCCGAGTTCCGCTACATGCAGTTCCTGAGCCCGAACGTGCCGGTGATTGCATTGCAATTGGGATATGCCGTTGGATTTTAAGAGTGGCGGTGCGAATAGCCCCTTGATCACAGCGGCAACGTTGCGCCCGCGCCGGCCAGTACCCCAGCCTTGACTATACCTACGGCATCGATCGGGCAGGTGCTGGGATCATAAGGCAGGGGGTCTACGGTACCGCCGGTGTCTTGAGTCTCGGTCGAAGATATGCCCTCGAATTGATTGGGCGTTGGCACACTGATCGCGCAAGGCGTTGAGTCTGTGAGACAAGAACTTGATCCGTAGTATGGTTTCTTGGATGTGTTGAAGTCGTTGCCCTGAATCAGCGCCTGCGTTTGGGTGGCAACTTGAATCGAGTAATATAGGACATTCAACCAGTAGTTATTAAATATGTGAGCCTTAGAAGATTTGGTTACTTTGGGGCTGCAACCTAATGTGTGATCGTAGAAATTATGGTGAAATGTCACGGTCGTGCCTTCAATGGTGTTTGTGTAGTTATGCTGTCCCGCACAGGCATCACCATTGCCCCCGTCGAAGTGATTCCAAGAGATCGTAATATAGTTCGATGTATTAATGGCGTCCACGAACCCGTCACTCACATAACTGAACTTACAGTGATCCACCCAAATGTGGTTCGACCCGTCAATCGTGATAGCATCTCCCGCTTCCAGCAGACTCGGATTGACCTCTCCCAGGGACAAGTTCTGAATAATGACATTCGACTGGCCCTTGATGTAAAGGGTGGCGCCGGAAATCGTTGCGTTAATCCCTTGCCCGAGCAGTGTCTTGTTGGATACGACGTTGATTAGCGTTTCATTGCGAAAATAATTTGAAACTAGAGGTGTAGTGGACGAACCGCCGCTAACGGAACTGCAGTCGGTGGCTCCGGTTGGAAGAACTCGATGGATCGTTCTATTGGGGTCATTGGTAGTCGAGTCACAACTCAATTCACAGGTCTGAACCGGGACCGCTTTCGCCGGAGGGAGAACGCAATCTATGGGCTGATCCACGACGATTACGCGCGGACTGCTCGTGTCTTCAAGTTTAGACTTCAAGTCTTGGCAGTTCGTTACGTAATCGGCAGGCCGCAATCCGCCGCCCGTGGTTGTTACAAGATTGTTGCCAGCTACTGCCGCATAGCCAATCGGCGCGCCAACAGCCGACATCAAGGGCCCGGTACTCGCTGTTGAGCTGCCCCCGTTTGCGGCCCCACCCGTAGCAGCCCCTCCGATTGACGCCACACCACCAGTTGTTACGCCCCCTGAAGACACGATATTGGAGCTAGCGCCACCCGCGGCATGGCCACCCGCAGTATTGCCACCCAATGCTGCAGTCAATGTTGTGGGTACCTGGAAGATGACCTTGTCGGTGTTTTCGCCACAGCTCATTGTGACAATACCCAGACACACGCTCATTGCCGCGCAGCGGAACCGAGCCCGTTGTCTTTTTGCCGGAATTAGGGGAGCAAAAGTAATTGCCATGGTTCTTCCGACGTTCAGCGGGTGCCCCGAACGCGCGGGTACCGAAGGCATCAATTTTGGTATCAATTCCAGGCTACGTCCAGCCCTAGCGAAGCCAACCCTGCCCAACGCCCGTAGTGTCCGATGGTTTTGGGCTCAAATACGATTCGGCTGGGTTGAAGTCCTGGGCCACCGAGTAGCCCGAGCGAGAACGCAATATTCCTGGAGGCTACGTAATTTGTTTCAATGCCCAGGTAGGGAACGGGATCGATGTCGGATGTCGATCGCTCGAGATAGCCGGATGCCGCAATTCCCTCGGTGCTTATGAATAACAGGCCAAGGCCGCCTTCCAGCGATAGGCGAAAGCCCGGCTCTACCCCGTCTGAAGTCCAACGCAGCGACGCAGACGCCCAACGGGGCGTGATTTGAGCGTGTCCTTCTGCTGCAGTGTACGTTGGACCTGATACAGGCAACGCGAAGCGCGCCACGGCTGCCCAATGGGGCAGGGGTTGCCAACGTAAGGCTACGCCAAGACCGGGGGACAGAGCTGCCTTTGTACTTGCCCCCAAAACAATGAAGTTAGTGGTAAGTCCCAGTTTGGGTGGGGACTGGTGACGTTCAATGATGGGCTGCCTGAGCTTTGGATGTAGCTTGGGCGGTGGGGCGACTTCGCCGGTGGGACGCTCGTCAACATCCAACTCCAATAGGCTCGCTCGCAATAGCTCCACGGCCCTGGCTACAACGGTGCTGTCATCTGTCTCTGATTGATCGGACTTTGTTCTTAGTATTTCGCGCAAGAGCACTTTTCCAGTAACCCGATCGGACAACCAGACTTCCACCTTGCCTTCGGCAACCAGCACTCGAAATGCCGCGATGGCTCGGTTTCGACGCGCTGCTTCGGTCAACTCACCGGGTGTCAGCTCATGATCGCCCCGATCGACTACAAGCACGTTCAAACCCAGGGTGGCCAACTCGGCTCGCAGGACTGGGATAATCGCCGCATCGGCGTGGTTGGCTACTAGAACAATCGTCGGCGGTTCGGCGCCAGATGAAAGTGCGGTGGTGAGGAAAAATGACGCCGGTATCGCCGTCCCCAGCGCGCGCCCTATCACTTGTCGCGCGATACAATTGGCTCTCATCCGTCGTGCTCGATTACGACAAATCTACAGGAAGAGAGGGCGGCTGGTTGGGTTATTGCTCCCGCGGCTCCCACCGGCCCGGCGTAAGTTGCACCGCCGAACTTGGCGTGGATAGTTCAGGCATCAACGTCATACCATTGACGGATTGGCCGGCTTGTTCAATGTCTTGGGCACCAGCCGGCCGGCGCTGTCTCCGTTCGCCCAGATTTGTCCGTAAATTGGCTCAATTATACGTGGTTAAGTTCGTGAACACCTGCTGCTGAAATCACGCACTTGACGGCACAGTAAGCGAACTTAAATTGCGCCCGCGTACTCGGCGGCCGCGGTCCATTGTTGTGTCGGGGTTAAGTCCGGGTTCCATTTCCACGTGGAGGCAAGCCCCATGAAGATTCGTCCATTACACGACCGACTTGTCGTTAAACGTCTCGCCGAAGAGACCACTACGAAAGGCGGGATCATCATTCCTGATACCGCCAAAGAGAAGCCCATTTCCGGCCAAGTGCTCGCTGTTGGCAACGGCAAGCTGTTGGATGATGGCAAGCTTAGGCCGCTCGATGTCCAAGTTGGGAACAAGATCCTGTTTGGCAAATACAGCGGCACCGAGGTGAAAATCGAAGGCGAAGATCACCTAATCTTGAAAGAAGACGACGTACTTGCCGTGCTTGAAGGCCAGTAGGCGCAAGTGACGAGGAGCCAACGATAATGTCAGCAAAATTAATAATGTACGATACGGCGGCGCAATCCAAGATTCTCAAAGGCGTCGATACGTTAGCGGATGCCGTAAAGGTTACGCTCGGTCCTAAGGGTCACAGTGTTCTCATCGAAAAGAGCTGGGGAGCCCCCAAGGTGACCAAAGACGGCGTCACCGTCGCCAAAGAAATCGAATTGAGCGACAAGTTCGAGAACATGGGCGCACAAATGGTCCGTGAAGTGGCAACAAAGACGGCCACTACAGCGGGCGACGGGACCACCACTGCAACAGTATTGGCTCAGGCCATCTGTCGCGAGGGCATGAAACTCGTTGCTGCAGGCCATAATCCCATGGAGCTAAAGCGCGGCATTGACGCTGGCGTTGTGGCGGCCGTCGCGGCCCTAAAGCAGATGAGCAAGCCGATTGTCGATTCAAAGGAAATCGAGCAAGTTGGCACCGTTAGCGCCAATGGCGATGAGGCGATCGGCAAGATGCTGGCCGACGCAATGTTGAAGGTCGGCAAAGAGGGTGTCATCACCGTTGAAGAAGCCAAAGGGCTTGACACGCAATTGGACGTCGTCGAAGGTATGCAATTCGATCGCGGTTATCTGTCTCCGTACTTCGTGACGGACCCAGAAGCTATGCAATGCGTGCTGGAAGATCCCTACATCCTGATCTCCGAAAAGAAGATCAGCATTATGCGCGACTTGGTGCCCGTGCTCGAAGCAATTGCTCGTGAGCAGCGCCCGATTCTCATAATTGCCGAGGATGTCGACGGCGAAGCGCTGGCGGCCCTTGTCGTAAACCGGCTGCGTGGCACGCTCAAGTGCGGTGCGGTCAAAGCCCCGGGCTTTGGGGATCGCCGCAAGGAAATGCTCAAAGATATCGCGATTCTTACCGGTGGTCAGGTAATTAGCGAAGATTTGGGCATCAAGCTCGAAAATGTGGCGCTCAAAGACCTCGGTCGCGCCAAGCGAATTGAGATCGATAAGGACAACACGACAATTATCGATGGTGCAGGGAGTAAGGATACCATCAAAGGTCGTTGCGACCAGATCCGCCGTCAGGCAGACGAAACGAAGAGCGACTACGACAAGGAGAAGCTCCAGGAAAGGTTAGCCAAGTTGGCGGGCGGCGTGGCGGTTATCAAAGTGGGTGCTCCGAGTGAAATCGAGATGAAAGAGCGCAAAGATCGCGTCGACGATGCAATGCACGCGACTCGTGCCGCCTCCGAGGAGGGCGTCGTGCCTGGTGGAGGAGTCGCGCTGCTGCGCTGCGAGTCTGCGCTAGATGCACTCAAACTGAACGACGAACAGGCCGCAGGCGCACGACTTCTGAAGCGAGCTCTTGAAGAACCCTTGCGGTTGATTGCCACAAACGCGGGTCGCGATGGTGCAGTAGTTGTACACAAAGTTCGCGAGAGCAAAGGCTCTCTTGGGTACGATGCGGTAGCCGATGATTTCCGCGATTTGGTCAAAGCTGGAGTCATTGACCCCACTAAAGTTGTGCGTACGGCGCTCGAGAATGCGGCCAGTGTTGCTGGCCTAATTCTGACGACTCAGGCCATGATCGCTGACAAGCCAAAGCCTGCCTCGAAAGCTGGCGCTGGCGCTGACATGGGCGGCGGCATGGGCGGCGGCATGGGCGGCATGGGTGGAATGGGCGGCATGGGTGGAATGGGCGGCATGGGCGATATGGACTTCTGATCCGGTCGCTCTAGACGTTCATCCCGGTAACGCGGAGTTTCCGAATCAGGAGCTTCGCGTTACCCCATTTAAGGGGCTCAAGTTCGCACCAGTACGGCGCCGCGGAACAATCTGCGTTTCCGTGCCGCAGCGACATCAAAGAAAAGTCCCCAAAAACCCCTGGGCAACGCGGCCCCCACTAAGCTGGCTGGAACTTATGGCCCCAATGGGTTAACCTAAGGGCCCTGAGGGAATTGTTTCTTTGCGGCGGAAGGCAGGCTATTGCAATGACCCGATCGACTCTGTGTTTACCGATCCTCATAAGTCTTTGCAGCTGGGCCTGTAGTTCGAAAGATACGAACAACGACACTGGCTCCGGAGATACCGGAGGGCAAGCAACGACCGTGACAGTTGGGGGATCGGCTGCTGCAGGTAGCGGCGCGCGCGGTGGAGCAGCCGCTGCCGGTGGAGGAACCGCGCGCAACACCGGAGGCGCCAGGGCTTCAACGGGCGGCACTCGCGCCGCCAGTACCGGAGGCGCTCGTCCTGTCAGCACCGGAGGGAGGGCGACGTCTGCGGGCGGCCTCAGCTCAATCGGGGGTGCCGCAGCAGGCGGCCGTGTGGGTATCGGCGGGTCAACGGCAACGAGCAGCGCCGGTGGTGCTACCCCTGGAACTACTACGTGTACCTGCAGCTGTATTTGTTTCATTACGAGTTGTGGCGATGGTAGTATGCCCGCGACGACGACATGCCAAACCGGTGATCCCGCATGCGCCGACTGCACCCCCACCTGCTTTAACATTTGCGGTGCCTATTCTTCTGCCTGTGGAGGTCCGACTAACGTTAGCGGGTTTGGTGGTGGTGCGGGTTGCGTTAGTTCATGACCGAATAGGAGAAACAGTCGCTTTACGATATCGACACAATCCTCGGGGTCAACTCGATTGACCCCACCATGGATTCACCGCAACAAGCTTCATACCTGGGCCCGACGGCGACCGCGCAGTCATTCTTGGCAATTATTCCGATTCGCCCTGAAGCAGATTGGCTTTCTGATTCCGTCGCGTCGCGTGAGGTTCCACTGCACGTAGCTTCGCTAATCGGGCTAATCGCGCTGTTCTTGGTTACTTGGATAGTGTTTACGGAAAAGCCCAAGGCACGGCAGCCCTGGCCTTAGCCTTGAGTTGCTCCCAGAGGGTGGGCGTGGAGTAACTGGCGGTCCGTAAGCTGCCGGAACTACTGCGATTCAGCTGCGAATGCGCCGCTGTTGGCGGTCCGATTATTGAGCCGCCAAGCGCCCGAAGAGCGTCTATTACAAGGCGCAGGTCGGCCCCCCAAATGAAGATGAGGCGGGGACTTCCTCTCTGTAGTTGGAGAGTCAAATGCCATGGTGATTCGTCACATACTTCCAATTGTGCTGCTCCCATTTGCCTGCGCCAAAGTCACCACCAACTACCCCGACATCGATGGCGGGCCGGATAGTGGCGGAGGCGGAAATGCAGGCGGTGCGGGCACAGGCGGTTTGGCTACCTCCATCTCGGTTGGCGGTACCGCAGCAGCGACTGGTGGCGCGCGGGCGACGGGAGGTGTGGCGGCGATGGGCGGAGTGCCCGCAACGGGTGGTTCAAAAGCCACTGGAGGCACGAGCGCCGTAGTTGGCACCGGAGGCACGCCGGCCACCGGTGGATCATCAGCGGTTATTTTGGGTGATGCCGGTACGTCCTGCGCAACTGGTTCTGCGTTTTGCGACGACTTTGAAACTTACACCGTAGGCGGGCCCGCTTCTCAATGGACTTCGACTACCGGCACCTGGACTGTGGCGACCGATACGACTGAAACAGCAGGCGATCAGAAGGTGTATTCCAATAAGACCACCGGCAACGCTTCTTCCCAGGCTGGCACCGGCACTTACACCAACGCGACCATCGAAGCTCGCATGAAGGTGACGAGCTACAGTAGTACTAGCGCTTCGAACTCCGCGGGTATCTTCCTACGCAGCAATGGCACGAACGACTATGATCTATCCCTGGGCGGTGACGGAGTGGTCTATCTGCGGCGTACGCCAACCAGCTCCACTGGAGAGAGCTGCAGCAGCGGCGCTAACGCGAGCACTGGCAGTGTCGTGACCGTAACCACGGGCGGCTCGGGCTGGTTCAGGCTAAAGCTCGTCGTTTCAGGAACGGTCGCGGCGGGCATTGTGAGCACCGGTTTCGTCGATGCCACGGGTAGTGGCGTATATACCCAAGTCCTTCAATGCACCCAGAGTGCCGGCACCCAGTACATGTACGATACTGGCACCGCCGGAGTGTTCTCCAAGGGCAACGCCCCGGCGCAATACGACAACGTCATTATCTCGACTAATTAATCGGCGGCGGCGGCTGTTGCTGGACGTCGGGCGGTAGCACGCAGGACGACAGGTCGAATACCATAAACTCGATCGCCTTTTCCTGTGGGAGCAAATCGCGCACCTGGCAACAGGAGGGGAACTTCGTCTTGGAATCAGCCTTGGACGAGTCAGACGTGGTCACGTGAAGCCCAGTGTAGACGAAGCGGCCGCACTGATTTTCGGGTGCCGACGTGATTGGCGTGTTGAATGAGAAATAATGAGTACGCAGTGCGGGACCCGACGTGCCAGACAGCGGCTCATAGATCCAACGTTGCGACACTGGAGGCGTGGGAGGTTGCGTGTCGATTACCGTTGGTTTGACTTCACCGGATAACGTCAGGGATCCGAGCGTGGTGGATGCGCCGACGGCCAAAAGCCAGTCGGCGAATGCCTGCCCTTTCGGAAACGTTGTGTCGATCACTGTTGGAATAACGGTGCCGATTGCATCCGTAGTGTCCGGGGTTATCCAACTGGCCACGTCCTGTCCAAACGGCGGAGCAACGACCGTTGGCGGGCTTTTTCCGTTGGTGTATCCTTTGAGCCAAGCCCAGTGGAAATGTTCCCCTAGAACTCGGCCGCCCTGATTCACATACTGAATCATTTGAGTCTTGGCATTTGCCGTAATGTAGTTGCTCGAGTCGAGGGGGTTGGTCGCGGCACGGTTGCCGGCACAAGCCAACATCACGATGTCATACTTCATCAATTGATTGATGTCCTCCCAGAATGGAACCGCTGGTGGGTAAACGGCTCCGGTGTCGTAACCTCCACCTTGATCGGGATCCGTGGGTTGATTATAAATATTTATTGTTCCGGTCCCATCAGGATTCGTAAACTCGCCGGCGTCAACGCCGATACGCCGGAACAAGCACTGCAGACGGTCCGCGTCGCCGGCTGCGATCGCGATCTTCGGAATGTGACCTTCGCCCTGATTTCTGGGCAGCCGGAATAGGGTCGGATCATCGAATACGTTGTCCTGACAGCTCTTGACTTCCGGCAATGTAATTTGCCGGCGCCACTTTCCAATCTGAATAATTAGGGGCACTCCGGTACCTACCGGAACGTTATCCATTGTGAACTGACCCTGCGCGTTCGTGAGAGCGGATGCAATGGGCTCCCCTGTGACGGGTGTTGAGCAAGTCTCGCAAGTGGCACCGTTCGTAATGTCCGCTACCGGTTTATTGGGGACGTAGACTACGACGTTGTAAAGTGGGTTCTTGCCCGCGGGGTCGTATATCTTGGCGGTGACTGTGGTCTTCAGCGTGCCGCCGCAGTCCACTACATGACAGGCCAAATTTCCGAACTTGGCGCACAATGCCGTATTTACGTTGCCCGGTATCGAAGCGTCGGAAAGGGGGTTGAAGTTGCCGCCACCGCCCGCGCTGCCCCCCGGGTTGAAGCTGACGCTGCCACCTGTCGTGTTATTTCCATTCGCATTGGTGCCATTCGCATTGGCGCGAGCAGAGTTTCCGGGGCTGCAACTCAAAGCGCAGGCACTGGCGCTGAGGGCTGCGATCAGCCACTGTCGTTTCGTCGGTAAATCAGCGACATAAGTTCGGAACGTCATGTAGGAAGGACGCAGTGACCGCGCTTCGAAGCTCATGATTCAACGGATTTTCCGCCGCCCGTCCGTTAGCTGGCGATACTGGGCGCCCACTTAGAAATAGGGCAGAATTGAACTTTTCTTGAGCCAAACGGTCGGGTGAATACGTCATTACGGGAGCCATAAGGAGTGTACGTGAAGTTATCTCGATTTCGTTCTCTTCCGTTGGCTGTCGCTCTGTTTTCGTTCGCACTGCCATCGGCGGGACAATCTCGAGACGAGGCAGCTAATCGTACAATCGACCTGGCGATCAACCAACACTACCTTTCGACGGATTTTGAGACAGCTTACAAGTTAGTTACCGCCACCATTCAAGGTTGTGAAAACGCTTGCGGACCTAAGACACTCGCCCGCGCTTGGATGTATCAGGGAATCATTTTGGGCGTCGGAAAGAATGATGTTGCGGGGGCCAAGGACGCGTTCATTAGTGCCTTGGCGCATGATCCGGACGTAAAGCTCGACAAGGCGCTAGCCACTCCAGAGATTGCCCGAACGTTTGAAGATTTGGGAGGCAAGAGCAGTGGCTCGTCTGCCCCCGAAAAACCTGAGACGGACAAACCGCAGCCGCCTGTCGCGACCGATAAAGCGCCGGCCCCCACCGTTGCTGGCTCGGGTTTGAATTGCAATCTGAAGGTCACCGAAGTCGAAACCCGTCGGCCAATTCCGGTCCAGTGTCGCACCGAGCAGGACGCCAGCCAATTTCATCTCCGCTACAAGTCGCTCGGTAACAAGACTTGGGTGTCGGTGGTAATGACCAAGAAAGGCAACTCGTACGTTGCTGAGATCCCTTGCAAGGAGACCGAAAACGCCGGTTCAATTGAACTTTACGCGCTCGGTGAGGACGCCAACGGCGAAGACGTCGCAACCTTTGGGACCAAGGCCAGCCCGTTGAAAATCAGCCTGGTAGAGACGAGCACTCAGGAGCCGCCCAGCTTTGACAATACCGAGCCGCCGGCTCGTTGCGGTGCCAAGCAGGAGTGTCCGCCGGACTTTCCCGGTTGCGCAACAAAAAAGCAAGGTGGAGACGTTGACTGGGGCAATGGCTGCGACAATTCCAGTCAGTGCAAGGCCGGTCTCATGTGTATTGACGGCACCTGTGAGACGGCCCCCACCTGTCAAGCAGACGATGATTGCGAGGCGGGTCGATGCGTTCAAGGCGTCTGCAATGCGGCGGCCGAAGGGGGAGCCGCCTCGCGCTCATACCGCAAGAACTGGTTTGGGATAAGTTTCGCTCAGGACATCGCCTTCGTTGGAGGCAAAGATCTCTGCACCCAGGCAAATCAGGCGGACAAATTCACGGCCTGCTACAATTCAGGCAGCACCACATCTCCCTATCTGACCGAGCCGTATCCGGGGGTGAACGTTGGAACGGGAATGGTTGCCGCCACAAGTCGAATTCTGCTGAACTACGACCGTGCATTCACGCCCAACATCACCGCAGGCGCCCGAGTCGGGTTCGCACTTGGAGGCGGCCCTCCAAACAATGGAACTAAGTTTACGCCGTTTCACTTGGAAGCGCGCGTCAAGTACTGGTTTGGCATGAAACCACTTGGACGCAAGCTGCGTCCCTTCGTTCATCTCGGCGGCGGCTTAGCTGAGGTTGATTCGAAGATTAAGATGACGGTGCGTGACTGCGGAACCAACTGCACTGGTAAAGTCCCCGCCCGGCTACCTGAAGTACAGCTTGATGCTTGGAAGAAGTACGGACTCGAATTTGCCGCTATTGGAGGTGGCGTAGTTTATGCCATTCAGGACAGGTACGGCATCCAAGCGGACGTGAACGTCATGTACACGTTTCCAGCATCGGGCCTTGTGCTTGAGCCGTCGATTGGAGTCATTGCCGGGTTTTAGGCAGTGAAGCCGCCCCCCTGGAGCGACCTATGACCAATTCAACGCAGCAAACTAAAGGCATAGGTCGTGTTCGATGGGTAGTGTGCGCATTGTTGTTCTTTGCGACAACTATCAACTATATGGATCGGCAGGTCATCTCCATCCTAAAGCCAGTGCTCGAAACTGAACTGAGTTGGAGCAACCCCGGGAGCATTGAACGAGAATATAGCTATATCGTGATGGCATTCACGATCGCCTATGCATTCGGCGTGCTTCTGTTTGGCTGGTTCATCGACAAGGTGGGCACCAAGATCGGCTATGCGGTGTCGATTGTGGTTTGGGGGCTATCATCAATGAGCCACGCCCTGGCGCGCTCCTCAATCGGGTTTGCCTGGGCCCGCGTTGGCCTTGGATTAGGTGAATCTGGCAATTTTCCAGCTGCTATCAAAACCGTGGCGGAATGGTTCCCAAAGAAGGAGCGCGCCCTAGCCACGGGCATTTTTAACTCCGGTGCCAACGTTGGGGCATTGCTGGCACCGATTGTTATTCCCTGGGCTATTTATGCTTTTGCCTCGGATCCAAAGCACCCCTTCTGGCAAATCGGATTTCTTATCACAGGTACCTTGGATCTGATTTGGCTCGTCTTTTGGTTGGTCATTTATCAGAAACCAGCGCAAAAAAAGACCTTGAGCCGAGCCGAGTACGACTACATTCACAGTGATACTGAGGAGCAACAGGTTAGCAAGGAGCGGGTGCGCTGGAGAAGACTGCTCACGTACCGTCAAACCTGGGCGATCTTTTCGGGCAAGTTCCTGACCGACTTTGTCTGGTGGTTCTATTTGTTTTGGCTGCCTTCGTACCTAAAAGACAAGTACCACGTTGACATTAAGGACATTGCCAAGTTTGCCCTGCCCCTCATCATTATTTACTCGATGACCACAGTTGGCAGCGTTGGCGGTGGCTGGTTATCGTCGCGCCTGATTAACAGTGGGTGGTCCGTTAACCGAGCGCGCAAGACGGCAATGTTCGCGTTCGCACTCGCCGTGGTTCCCATCACAGCCGTTAAATATGCATCTTTGTGGCCTGCAGTAGTGTTGGTCGGTGTCGCAGCGGCCGCGCATCAGGCCTGGTCCGCGAACATATTCACCACGGCTTCAGACATGTTTCCCAAAAAAGCCGTCGCTTCCGTGACGGGTATCGGTGCCATGGCGGGTGCTGTAGGGGGACTACTGTTCCAATGGCTGACGGGCATGATGCTAGCCTCCTACAAAGCTAGTGGAGACATACAAACCGGATACTCGATCCTGTTTGCAATCTGTGCCTCGGCTTATTTGACTGCGTTGCTACTGTTTCACCTACTCGCTCCAAAAATGGAGCAAGTTAGGCTGTAACTGTACGGGCGGTCGTGCCTAAATAATCGTGTCTAACTATGTGCTATTTTTACCGTTACAAAGGATACAAAGGATCTGCACCCCAAGCGTACAACACTTGCAGCATCTCTCGGTAATTGTGCGGCTTCTGACCATCGATATATTCCATGGTCGTATATTGAAACGAGGCGCCCAGTCGCACTGCAGGAGTCGCGTCCCAGAACAGGTTCATGTCGTAGTAGGTCGACTGATGGGCTATGTATGTCAATAGTCCAACTTCCGTCGCGCCTACTGGATACAGACTGGCAATATTCTTAGAGAAGGCATGCGTGAAGTTCCCGGCAACGAATAGCCTACCCGTCGGAGGAAGGTAGTACTGGAAACCCGCCATGAAGGTCTGCCAATCGATTGTGTGCAGGACACCTGTTTGTATGTCGAAAGTCACTATGCCGGGGTCGATATTTCCCGTATAAACGGGCGGTGGTTGCTGCAGAGCAGGGTTGCGCAGCGTCGGAAAAATCGCGCCACCTTTGGAGTTAATGAGGTCGCCGATGCCGGTGCCCTTGACGAACGAGCCAGTCAAGGTGAGGCGGTTTCCTCGGTCGTAGTCGTTTTTGGCAGGGATGATAGGCAGGAATGCATCGAGCGACAGGCCCCAGCCCTTGATGCTGTTGGAGTTCTGGGCTGGCGGTGGTGCGAACGCATCGACCTTGAATTGACGCATCACACCGGAAACACCCACGGACAGCGGCAAGGCCATCGTCTTGGAGCTTCCCGGCGTCGATATTCCTTTCCAATCGTTGATTGCTATCCGCAAACCAGCGTTGGTATCTGGAACCTCGGAGTCTCGTTGTACCGGTCGCAGCGCGGCGACGGCAACTTCGACACTCACCGGTCCTGTTGCCTCGCCAAACATATGCGAAAGCCTCACCTGCGTGCTGCGCGAGAAAGTCTGATTGGGCAGCCCGAAGAACTCGACCGAACAGGGGTAGTAATAGTTTTGCCAGCCAAACAGTCCGTAGCTAAGCCCCGCCAGCACGTCGACATAATCGTTCTGGAGATTCAAGTAGGCTTGATATAAGCCTAGCGTTGGACTGTCGTAGTAACGTGCCTCGGGAGTAGTCGGGGGATCGCTCGG
>Ga0075520_1000793_pt1 | contig 14492 bp, 11 predicted proteins | sample NGEPerB_FD_75100 | JGI IMG/M metagenome (GOLD analysis project Ga0075520, IMG submission 75100) | Arctic peat soil microbial communities from the Barrow Environmental Observatory site, Barrow, Alaska, USA - NGEE PermafrostAB12-B | ecosystem: Environmental > Terrestrial > Soil > Wetlands > Peat ... | reverse complement strand
CGGCAGTCATTTTGGTAGGATCAATTGTAACCGATGTTGCTTTCGCTCTGGCTTCAATAACCTGGGTAAGGGTAGTCTGTTCAAAATTGGCAGCACCTTTCACGGTATTGACAAAATTTGGTATAAGGTCCGATCTGCGCTGATATGCGGTTTCAACATTGCCCCATTGACTGGTAACCGACTCCTGCATTGTAACCATGCCATTGTAAACTTTTGTGCCCCAGAGAACTACTGCTAAAACTATAAGCGCCAGGAAAGCAACCACTATTATTGAAATAAGACAACCTTTTTTCATTTCTTATGATTTTAAAAATTTCCATCAAAGGTAATACATATACAGCTTATTTCTATATGCAGATTTAATAAATTTTGACAGTCGTTAATCATGAAGATGAAATCCAAGCCGCTTGAAAATCGATAGTTTTATATCTTTGATATCCTATAATCAGGTAATAAAATGATTAATTTTGATCTTTATTTAAACAAAACATGAAGACTATTGCAATAGCTGCAGGAGGGGATTCCTCTGAATTTAAAATATCGGTAAAAAGCGCCGAAGAAGTATGTAAAATACTATCTGCCAGATATAAAGTTTACGTTATCGTAATCAAAGGAACCAGCTGGTATTGGGAAGATAAAAAGGGCCGTTATCATAATATTGACAAAAATGATTTTAGTCTTACTTATGATGATAACCAGATAAAATTCGACGGAGTATTCATTGCAATTCATGGCACTCCCGGCGAGAACGGATTGCTTCAGGGGTACTTCGACATGATTGGTATTCCATACACAAGTTGTAGTGCTTTCTGCTCAGCCCTTACATTTAATAAACAGGCGTGCAAACTCTTTCTTAAAGAATATGGGATCACAATGGCAAAAGCTGTCCTGATAAGAAAAGCCAACAAAATTGACATAACTGATATAATCAATCAGGTTGGCCTTCCATGTTTTGTCAAACCAAATGACAGCGGTTCGAGCTTTGGCGTTACTAAAGTAAAAAAGAAAGAGGGATTGCTGCCTGCCGTTGAGGTAGCATTTAAGGAGAGCGATCAGGTGCTGATAGAAGCATTCATGAACGGAAGGGAAATAGCATGTGGTGTTGTAAAGACAAAAACCAAAACCATTGTTCTTCCGCTGGTTGAAATTATCAGTAAAAATGAATTCTTCGATTATGAAGCAAAATACATTCCCGGCAATTCGGAAGAAGTAACTCCGGCTGATACGCCAGCCACCCTTACGAAAGAAATACAAAGGATCAGTTTGCTCATTTATGAACTTCTTGGCTGTAAAGGAATTGTAAGGGTTGATTTTATTGTTATAGGAGAGGAGCCATGGTTTATTGAAATAAATACTATTCCCGGAATGACAAAAGAAAGTCTTGTTCCAAAAGAGGCTGCAGCTGCCGGGATATCACTTGAAGAATTGTACTCAATGGCTGTTGAGAATATGTTTGAGTAGCGCCATAAAGGCAAGAAAATATATAATCACAATTTGATTAAACCGTTAAGCCATTGGGCTAATGAACCTGTTTTTCTTTAGCCAGTTTCAGCGCACTTGTTGTCGTATAGTACTTTGTTATCATCCCCGGCACCTCCCATTCAGGCAGTTTGCCCGTTTTCAGATATTCCAGGAACTTTGATGTTACCTGGGCAAAATGCTCCTCATGGCTCACCTTGTACTTTTCAGGCACAACAATTTTTAGTGCATTAGCATCAGCATCTTCTATACTGATACTGTCATAAGGTAATGCTTTGAGAACTTCACGCAATGCTGAAGTGAATTCTTTTCTGCTGATTCCTTTTATGTTTTCAACATATAAAGTTGGCAGAAATTTTTCTGCAGTGCTCTGCCGTATGACCAGATCACATATTGTTCCGTGCATTACGGAATAGTGAGTATCCCCTCCAGTTGAAGGTGCCTGGTATTTCCACTCAACGGAAACCTTTGCAAAGATGCCTTTTATCTTATAGATCATCTCGCCATTTGAAAAGACATTCAGCTTTCCGTCTTTGATATCTTTCTGAAGATAAGCTGGAATTTCATCCAAACCGGTAACTCCTTTAAATTCTTCTTTGGGAATAAGAGTAGGCCATCTTTTTGCATCAACCATCTCTACATCGGAAGGATTAAGAACCTGTTCCGGGAAACATTCCCATTGTACAAGATCAACAAGATGTGTTGTTACATCAACAATCCCTTCACCCTGCTGCTGAATGTCAAAATACCAAGCAGGGCGAAGAACAGGACTTCCGGAAACTATCTTTGAGAAATGATGGACACTTATTTTCGTAACAGCGGGTTTTTCCTTACTGCCGGTCGTCAGAACTCCAAAGATCTTTCTATTTTGAGATAAAAGTTTCTGAAGAATTGTAGTCACCTCGTATCGCTCAGTCATAATATCATATAACAGAACTCCCTTCTCCCCTGCAGTTTTAAAAGCAGCTTCAAGAACAGGAAATTCTTCCGGACTGATTATCATAGGCTTATCTGCCAGTACGTTCAGTCCTGCATTAATTGATTTTGTAATATATTCAGCTTTTTTCTCGTTGTTTCCCGATAAAACCACAACATTTCCAGCTTTTTCGGAAAGCATTTTCTCAAAGAAATCATCACCGGTATATACTATTTCATTCCATGATGTGGGATTGACCGGTCTGCTGTTGTACTGCCTGATCCTGTTTATATGCTGAATATAATCTGGTCCCTGGGGTGCATATACGTGAACATCCGGGGAAACCTGGTCGTACATATATTTCTGAACAAGAGCTGCATGAAAATGTCCGGGATCGACAGTGATCAATTTTACCTGATACTTTTTTTCCATGGGAGAAATAGATTTGGTTGCTTGTTGGCTGGAGACACCTGTTCCACAAGATGTCGCAATCAGTACATAAATTAGAAAAAATATTACATTTCTCATTTTACTAATAATATCATACAACTTTCTTGTTTTCCCCTTTATGTTACTTTCTATTTTATTTCTTTAGTAATTCCTGCCTGTATGAATCTATGGGATCGCAGGTACAAACAAGATTACGATCGCCAAAACCATCGTCGATACGACCTACCGATGGCCAGAACTTATTCTCAACTACCCACTCAAGCGGAAAGGCAGCTTTCTGCCTGTCATAAGAATGGTTCCATTCATTTGCAGTTACTACTTTAACAGTATGTGGTGAATTATGCAGAACATTATCTTCTTTATCTGCCTTGCCATTCTTTATCTCGCCGATCTCATTCCATATTGATTTCAGGGCGCAGATAAATTTGTCAAGCTCCTGAAGTGACTCCGATTCAGTAGGTTCTACCATGAGTGTTCCATGAACAGGAAATGAAAGAGTAGGTGCATGAAATCCGTAATCCATCAATCTCTTAGCTATGTCTGCTTCAGTTATTCCTGACTCCGTTTTAAAATTTCTGCAATCAAGGATCATCTCATGTGCAACGAATCCTTCAGTTCCGGAATATAATGTTTCAAACCAGCCTTTTAATGACGCTGCAAGATAATTAGCATTTAATATGGCGAATTTTGTAGCCTGGGTCAAACCGAATGAACCCATCATCATCACATAAGCATGAGAAATCGTAAGGATATGCCCGCTGCCGAAAGGAGCGCCTGCCACTGCTGTTGTTCCATGAATTCCTCCTGTTTTGACAAAGTGATGGGAAGGAAGAAATTCAGCCAGTTTTGAATTCGCAAGAATTGGACCCATCCCAGGACCACCACCACCATGAGGTATAGCGAAGGTTTTATGCAGGTTAAGGTGACAGATATCTGCGCCGATATGACCGGGATTTGTCAGACCTACCTGGGCATTCATATTTGCACCGTCCATATAAACAAGACCTCCATTTGAATGTATTATTTCGGACATTTCTTTTACCGCAGCTTCAAAGACACCATGTGTTGAAGGATAGGTTATCATGAAGCCGGCAAGATTGTTCTTATGTACTTCAGCCTTTTTTCTGAGATCCTCAACACTTATATTTCCTTTATCATCACATTCCACAACAACAATCTGCATACCTGCCATTGCAGCGCTTGCAGGGTTAGTGCCATGGGCAGAGGAGGGAATTAATACAACATTCCTGTTTACTTCTCCCCTTGTAATATGATATTCCCTGATTACCATCAATCCTGCATACTCGCCTGCAGCTCCCGAGTTTGGTTGAAACGAGATTGAGGGGAAACCGGTTATTTCTTTTAGCGCCTCTCCTAATTCATCCATAATCTGGTAATAACCTTCCGCCTGATCTTTCGGCACGAAGGGATGAATATTTCCAAATTCAGGCCAGCTCATTGCAAACATTGAAGTGGCTGGATTAAGCTTCATGGTGCAGGATCCGAGAGAAATCATGCAATGGGTAAGCGAAAAATCTTTTCTTTCGAGCATCTTTATGTATCTCATCATCTCCGTTTCGCTGTGGTACCTGTTAAAAGCTCCTCCATTAAGGAATGATGATTTTCTCAGGAACTTCTCTTCAAGAATTTCACAATGGCAGAACGAGTTGATATTAACAGGTGTCTTCCCTGCTGCTCTGACAAAAATGTTCACTATGGTTTCTATTTCCTTTATTGTGGTTATCTCATCAGTGCTTATAACCACACAATTATCATTGGAATAATAGAAATTCATTTCTGCTTCTAGAGCCAGTTTCTTAATTGTTTCTATTGAAACACCTGTTCCCGGATTTATTTTTAAGGTATCAAAGAACACCGAATTCAGTTGCCTGAATCCCAGCTCTTTGAGATTGAAACTTATTGTGCATGCTGCATTGTGAATATGTTTTGCAATGTTCTTCAATCCCTCCGGTCCATGATATTGCGCGTACATTCCTGACATTGTAGCAAGTAGTGCCTGGGCGGTGCAGATATTTGAAGTAGCCCTTTCCCGTTTAATATGCTGTTCCCTTGTCTGCAATGCCATTCTCAACGCACTGTTGCCCTGTGCATCAACCGATATGCCAATAATTCTTCCGGGCATACTTCGCTTAAGCTCATCTTTCGTAGCAAAATATCCTGCGTGCGGACCTCCGAAGCTCATGGGGAGCCCCATCCTTTGATTTGAACCAACCACAATATCTGCGCCCCACTCGCTGGGAGGAGTCAGCAGAGCCAGGCTCATCAGATCAGCAGCCACACCTACAAGGGCTCCTGAGGCATGAGCCAAGCCGGTAAACGCCTTATAGTCGCGCAGTTCACCAGAAGCTGCAGGGTATTGTATTAAGGAACCAAAATATGTCTCATTAAAAGACGCCGTGGTATATTTTCCTATGACAAGGTCAATTCCAAGTGGTTTTGAACGTGTTTTAATGACATCGAGGGTCTGGGGAAAAATATCATCATCTACAAAAAACTTATTGGCACCTGCTTTCACAGAAGCTCTCGATCGGGCATTAAACATCATTATCATCGCTTCAGCTGCCGCTGTTGATTCGTCGAGCAAAGAGGCATTGGCAATATGCATGCCTGTAAGTTCTATGATCATAGTCTGAAAATTGAGAAGCGCTTCGAGGCGACCCTGCGAGATTTCAGCCTGGTAAGGAGTATATGATGTGTACCACGATGGATTTTCAAGTACGTTCCTGATAATTACCGATAAGAGAGCCACTCCATAGTAACCCTGTCCGATGAAGGAACGGAACATTTTATTCTTCTGTCCTATAGCCTTAATATGATTAAGATATTCAAATTCACTCATAGCTTCCGGAAGTCTCAACGGCTTTTCGAGCATAATTGAAGGCGGAACGGTTTTTTCTATTAACTCATCAAGTGAACTCACCCCTATAGCTTTAAGCATCTGCGGCAACTCACTTTCACGCGGCCCGTTATGCCTGTTTACAAACTTATCTGTTAACCTATATTTTAGTTTATTTTTATAAGGTTATTAGATTTAATTTTATAAAAGGGCTTGAAAATCAATCAGACGATAATATTAGAAAAAGATACTAACAATTTACAAGATAAAAATCATCAAAAAAATGGATTCGTTTTAATTTCCTTTTCGATGGTCGTTTCTTTTCCATGGCCCGGATATACTACAGTTGATGGCGGAAGAACAAATAATTTGTCCTTAATACTTTTAATAAGAGTATCATAATTGCCACCCGGCAGATCTGTTCTGCCTATACTTCCGGCAAACAGTGCATCGCCCGTGAATACACAGTCATTTTTTTCACTGTAAAATGCAACGCTTCCAGTGGTATGACCAGGAACATTAAGTGCAACAAGTTCAGTACTTCCAAAAATAACTTTCTGATTATCTGTTAAAAATGCAGCTGGTTCCGGAGGGTTCTCCATTGTCAGACCAAAAAGCAAAGCATGCTGGCTTGCATCCTTCCTGTTCAATTCATCGAATTCACATGAAAGAGTCCTTAAGCCATATCTTTCCAAAATAAACCTGTTTCCAAAAACATGATCCAGATGGCAATGAGTATTTAACAGCAAGACCGGATTCATACGTTTATCTTTAATAAAAAACTCAAGTTCTTCAGATTCCTTTTTATTGTAACATCCGCAATCGATTATTGCACAATCGCCTGATTCATCAGCAAGTACATAGGTATTTACTTCAATGGGAGAAAAAACAAACTTGTAAATTTTCATAATAAATTATTTTCCGTTAACAGTTCCTTTAAGCATAGGAACAAAAACAAAATTTCCATGTTCGGACCGCTCGAAATTATCAGTTCCGGTTCGCTCTATAACAGTCATTACCTGGTAATCGGAATTACCCAGAGGGACAACCAGCCTTCCTCCTGTTTTAAGTTGGTGAAGCAGAGCATCAGGGACTTCCTGGGCAGCAGCTGTGATGATAATACCATCAAATGGGCCATACAGTGGCTTTCCCTCATATCCATCGCCATAAAAAAAATCAGCAGAATATTTAAGGGAAGCCAAAATTCTCTGTGCTTTTAGAAAGAGATCTCTGTAACGCTCAATGGTATAGACCTTTGCTCCCATCTCGGCAAGTATGGCAGCCTGATAGCCCGACCCGGTTCCAATTTCCAGAATTTTATCTCTTTTCTTCACTCTCAACAGGGATGACTGCACCGCTACTGTATAAGGCTGTGATATTGTCTGGCCTGAAGTGATGGGGAAAGCTTTATCAACATAGGCATGTATAAGAAATGCAGGATCCATAAAAAGATGTCGCGGAACAGTGTCTATGGCTCTCAAAACCCCTTCGTCTGAGATCCCTTTCCTGCGGAGATCTGCTACAAGCCTTTTACGTTTGCCTTTTGCTTCAAATGTATCTTCCATATGATCGCACTGACCAAAATTTTATTTCCGACAAAAGTATAAAAAATGAAGACAGTTATTATAGGAAGTTTTACTCATTTCTTTATGAACTCCATTAGAGACAGCTGAGGTGAAAACAATTAAAGTTTAAAGGATGATACCGGCTTATATAAGGGTACTGACTGGCTGAGGATGCTTTCATAAAGGATAACCTCAGATACTGGAATCACCTGAAATTCAGAATTCTGAAATTGTTCAATCAAGGTTTTTAGTCCCGTCTTGTCATTAATATGTTTTATGCGCCCCAATGTGAGGTGAGGGTTAAAAGGACGATCCTCCAGTTTAATGTTGATTGATTTCAGACCGTTAATAATAATGTCATTAAGGCGAATTAGTTTTTCAGAAGTTTCAATGCCGGTCCAGATGATTCCCGGATCGGTAAAATTTCTGAAAACGCCTGATCCTTTAAGAATAATCTGAAATTGCCCTAAGCCCGTGCAAATTTCTTTCAGCATAGAATATAACGGATTTATCATCTTTTCCTCAGTGTCACCAAGAAAGGCAAGCGTAATATGTATATTCCCGGGGTATGTCCAATTAATGCTGTCCTTTCTCAGACCGGCCTTAAGCGACGACATCATCATTAAAAGAGACTCTCCCGGTTCGACTTTCAGGGCAATAAAAAGACGCTTCATTCTATTGAATATATTAACATGTTTTACTTACAGCCTTCCGGCGTCAATCTCCAGGATTATCATCTCAATCATGGAATCCTCTCCGTACGGATCATATTCTTCTTTCAGGTTTGTCCCGAAAATCCGGGCTATCCCCTGCCAGAAAGCGGCAGCAAATTTTCCACGGTAATCTTTTATAAGTGCGTAAGATGTATTCTGTGTCTCCCGGTCAATCAGTTTAATGAGCAACCGGCCTTGTGTAATTGTCATATCCCTTATATCGCCTTCGTAATTTGCAAAAACTTCTTTTTCCACCTTTTTCAGATATTCTTTACGTTCCCGTTCATCTTTGATTCTGCTTACATCATCATTCACCTTTTGTAATTTGCTCCTGACTAGTAGTGCAAGTGGATAAACTTTCTTCAGATTTTCAACTAATCTTTCATATTTACGAAAATCGCTTTTCTTTGCGAACGCAGGATGCGCATAAACTGTCACTTCCTTTATTTCTACTTCTGGCAATGTCTCTCCGTTTCTTTTCACGTTCTGCAACAGGTAAGATTTACTTTGAACAGTATCAATCTTCTGCTTCAATGAATCTATTTGTCCTGTTGAAACAGCGGCATAAAGGGAAAATAGCAGTATTGCAGATACAGATCTCACAAACAGATTTTCTGCAAATGTATCAAATTCCGGGTCATATCTTATTATCGGCTTTGGTTCTATAAAGCAGCCGGAAAGATTGAAAACAGGATTCGGGTTTGTATTACATAGTTAAAAAAGTAAATTTGTCAAAATTATTTTTATGGCTTTCTCCCTGGAAGATATTAACGATCAGCAAAAATTCAGGCTGTTTCTTACTGTTCCTTATACGAACCTGATTCAGTTTGTTTTTGAGTATTTAAAGAGAAAATCAGTTCTGATGTTTCTCTACTGGTTTCTTTGTTTCGTTTTTCTGTGTCTTTCAGTATATATAAGGATAAAAGTTGCAGGAAACTTCCCCTTAGCTCATATTCTTTTTCACTCTGCTGTCGGGATGATAATTCTACCGGTGATATGCATTCCTGTGCATGAATTACTGCATATTGTACCTTACTATATTTCGGGAGCTAGAAACATAAGGATTGGTATGGATCTTAACCAATACCTTTTTTATGTTACTGCTGATAAATATGTTGCATCGCCAATGCAGTTCAGGATAGTGGCATGGACACCTTTCTTTATCATTAGTACAGGATTGCTGTTGCTTATATGTCTTCTGCCAGGTTTGTGGAAATGGAGCCTTTCTATTTTTCTTTTCGCCCATGCGACAATGTGTGCAGGCGATTTTGCTCTTCTGAATCTGTATTATATCAACAAAGATAAAAAGATCTACACCTGGGATGATTTTGATAAGAAAGAGGCATACTTTTATGAAGAACTGCAATAAAATGAAATACATTAATCACTGATTAACCCAGAGTTACACGGATCAAATATCTCATTGCTGATTGTAAAGCGTGTTACTCGCAATTTTTCAATGCACCTCTGTGAAAGTTCCTTATTGTTACACAGAGCCACCAAGGAGACACCGGGAGTCAAAGAGAAATCCTAATGAATTAAAACCTTTCTTTTGCCAGATTAGGTATATCGTCCTCTTTAACTACGGGTCTGACTCTGAAAGAGTACTCATATTTTTTATCGAGCAACCGGTATTGCTTATGAATCATTGCGCCCCATGAATTATCACCACCTACCCCCATTTGCCCCAGGTCAACATTAAGGTTGACAAAGTCGCGTGGCTTAACATCAATTGTATGAGTATTTGCAGTTTTCGCATCTTTCCTGTATTGTGAAAGTTTCCCGGGCGATTCAAAATCATCGTGAATATTATTTAGAGCGGTAAAACAGATAACAGGATCTCCGCTTACAAGTATCCCGGTTCCGTTGTCATTTGTAAGCGTAAGCCATCTGGTGTCGGTTTTATATCCATTTTCCTGAGGTCTGATATAGGGAGTATATTGGTCCGCTACGGTGCTCTCGTAAAGTCCGACATCGGCCGACGTTTTTCTGTCAACATAATTCTCATGAGGACCGCGTCCAAGCCATTTCAGATTTGTAAACTCCTCAGCAACCTGCATCTGCATTCCCATTCTGGGTATTTCCGGAATAGCGTCGGATATTTTTGAGAACTGATTTTTAATCACAATGTCAGCTGAACCATATATTGTAAATGTTGTAGCGTAGCCTGCTATTTTCTTGCCGGATGCGTCGGGAATATCATAATTAAAAGTCACAACCACTTTTCCTAATTCTGGCTGGCTGATATTGGCTTTAGTCACAGTAGCTCTTTCACCGGCCTTTTTCCACACACCAAGCAACTTATCCATGTCATATCCATAGTCATTATCGGTAGGTGGCCTCCAGAAATCAGGTTCCGGTCCTTTTTTGAAAATCTCTTTCCCTTTGTAATTGAACGAGGTCAGCTTGCCGATTTCCAGGTCAATTATTATCTTCATGTCCACACCGTTTACTTCCAGTTTCTTATCAACAGTTTTTGTCTGGAGAACGGCAAAATTTTTCTCTATTTGTTTAAAAGGTTTAGCTTCTACAGGAAGCTTAAACTGTGCAGTAGCATAAACGTGATCTTCAGGTACAGAATTCCATTCATCGCTTCTTGAAACCTGCATATTAAGAAAATATTCAGCTCCCGGAACAGGATCTATCTTTTTCAGCGGTAACTGGAAAGAGATTTCAGCTTTGGGTCTGAAATCGTGAAACGGAACTTTTCCTGATTGTATTACTTTTCCATCGGAAACTACCTCCCAGTCAAAATTAAACTCCGAGAGGTTAGTGAAATCATACTTGTTTTTAATTTTAATCATCCCGGTTCTGAGGTCGACCGGTTCGAAACCAACATACTGATATACTTTGTTTACTTCAAACAAACCTGGATGGGGTGTGCGGTCAGGCCAGACCAGCCCGTTTATATTGAAGTTTCCATCACTGGGGGTTCCAGGCTCACCATAATCACCACCATATGCCCAGTATTTTTCACCATTTTCATTCGTCTTAAGAAATCCCTGGTCAACCCAGTCCCATATAAAGCCACCCTGTAATTTTGGGTATTTCTCAATAACGTCCCAATAATCCTGGAAATTACCGGTTGAATTTCCCATAGCATGTGCATATTCGCACATTATCATTGGTCTGTCTTTTTTTACATCTTTTGCATAAGCTTCAAGTTCTTCAATAGTCGCATACATATCGCACCATATATCGGTATGACGTTCAGGCGTATTCGTACTCTTCTCTGCCCGTTCATACTGAACCGGACGAGTTATATCGCGTCCCTTGATCCATTTGTAGCCGCTCAGGAAATTATGACCATCTCCGGCCTCGTTGCCCATTGACCAGATAATCACTGAAGGATGGTTTTTATCTCTTTCGACCATACGTTGCATCCTGTCAAGATGAGCTGCTGCCCATTCAGGTTTATCGGCTAATGTAATGTCTTTATCATATCCCATTCCATGCGATTCAATATCAGCTTCATCAATAAGATAGAGTCCATATTTATCGCACATCTCGTACCAGAACTCCTGCTGAGGGTAATGACATGTTCGCATGGCATTAATATTATTGCTCTTCATTGTCTTTATATCCTTCAGTACAGTTGCTTCATCAATAACATGACCTGTAATTTCATTATGTTCGTGCATATTAACCCCTTTTAAACGGATTGCAACGCCATTTATAAGAAGCTGTGATTTAACAATTTCCACTTTTCTGAATCCGATTTTTGCGCTGACACTTTCAGAGATATTTCCACTTTTATCTTTGAGGCTGATTACAAGTGAATAAAGGTTTGGCTTTTCAGCTGACCATTTATTTATACCGGGAATATTCTTTTTAAAATTTACCAAAACGCTGCCACCGGATAATCTGGCATTTTTAGATTCAGTCAGTAGTTTTTTTGTGCCTTCAAAAAGTGATGTTTCAACAGCAAATTCATTCTCATCCGGCACAGCGCTCTTCAAAGAGACATCAATTTTTAGAAGACCGTCATTATAATTGTTCTGCAGGTCTCCTACCGCAAAAAAGTCTCTTATATACGTTTTTGGCCGGGCATGAAGGAACACCGTCCTCTGACTGCCGCTCAGCCTCCAGAAGTCCTGATCTTCAAGATAACTTCCATCACACCACCTGTATACCTCCACTGAAACAGAGTTTTTCCCATCTCTGAGATATTTTGTAATATCAAATTCCGCAGGCGTCTTGCTGTCCTGACTGTAACCAACCAGTTTTTCGTTTACCCAGACATAAAAAGCCGAGCTGACTGCGCCGAAACGGAGAAATATTTCTTTATTTTTCCAGTCAGTGGGAACAGTAAAATTCCTTTTGTATGACCCAACAGGATTCCAGTCGTGAGGAATAGCCGGAGGAACTTTCATATAAGCATAGAATGAACCAGATGAACCAGGAGCCTTTGCATTCTTAATCTCAGGTTTTGGAGAAGTAACTCCTTTCGTCAGATTATGTGAATTAAATACATCCTCCCAGGTCCAGAACGGGTAAACAATATTTGCATAAACCGGAACATCATATCCTTTCATCTGCCAGTTTGAAGGCACCTCAATCTCTTTCCAGTCGCGCGTATCATAATCATCTTTAAAGAACCAGAATGGCCGTTGATCAGGTGTCTGGGTCCAGTTAAACTTCCATAATCCATCGAGTGATTTGTAGTTCGGAGAATTTGTTTTAATTGCCTCAAGTGCAGCCTTTTCATCCGGATAACTGATAAGAGACGCATACGGATCCTCCCTGTTTATATTAAAAACCTGCGGATTTTCCCAGTCACGGGGTTCCTTTTCAGTGAATGGAACTCCTTCATACTTGCTTAGTTTTTTGCATGATGAAAGTGAAAGGGCAATCATAAGGATATAAAATGAAATTCTCTTCATGGCGGCAGGTTTTTAATTGAGATAAAGTTAATAAAAATTGTATTCGTGAAATACTCAAATTGTTGCGCATAACAATATCTGAAAAACAAGCTTGTCATTTCATCATTGTCAGCTTTTAACAGGAGGAAGATCACGTGGAGAGTTGATATTTGTAAAGGCAATTTTGGCTTTTTCTGAATTATCCATTTGCATATATTGAACGTCAGCATTTTTTAGAAACTCCCGGACGGCATGCTCCATGTTCATTTTAAGATTATCCTCCAGAAGGCTGGCAATAATTTCCCGGTCAAGCATAGGCATGTCTCCGGTAAAAACAAAGATTGCCTCTTTTGTTGTATCTAAAAGCGCCGGGGGGATGCCTCCAAGAGGGCCCATATTCAAAAAGTGATCACTGATGATTCTGCATTCTGTGTATTCTTTGAATTGATTTCGCACCCAACTTACCAAAACCCGGCATTATCTTTGTATAACTTTATTTGCACATTTTCAGTTTTAACTGTAACTTGATAAGTCGATAATAAGAGGCTCCGGCAAAAGTAAAAAATAAATTAAGCCCCTATATGTTTTAGAAAATTTACTCATTTTAACCTGACAATTATGGATAAAAAAATCACAGCTCTTTATGCTGACTATAAGCAGGGACGAACGAATCGACGCGATTTTGTCAGAAAACTCGCTATAGTCGCCGGCAGTACGGCTGCCGCTATGTCTATGCTTCCTGTACTGGAATACAACAATTTAAAAACTTCCGATGCTACTCAGGATTATCCTGAACTTATGTCGGAATTTATAAAATACCCTGGTGCGACGGGAGAAATAAAAGCTTTTCTCTCACATCCCAAGGAAGGCAAAAAATTTCCGGCTGTAATTGTAATTCATGAAATATGGGGACTGAATCCACATATTCTGAATGTTACAAAAAGAATTGCAAAAGAAGGATTCCTTGTAATGGCTCCTGATGCTTTGTCTCCACTGGGAGGCACGCCTGAAAATGATCAGGAAAAAGCCATGTCAATGATACGCGGACTTGATCAGGGACAGACTGTCAATAATTTTGTAGCGGCTGTAAAATTTCTGAAAACGAACCCGCTATCTACGGGGAAAGTCGGATGTACGGGTTTTTGCTGGGGAGGAGGAATGACAAACCAGGTGGCAGTTAATTCGCCTGACCTGGATGCTGCAGTTCCGTATTATGGTATGCAGCCGGCTGCAGATGATGTAGCTAAAATTAAAGCCCCATTGATGGCACATTATGGTGCGAATGATCAGCGAATTGATGATGGGATACCGGCATTTGAAGAAGCCTTGAAAAAATATAAAAAAGAATACCAGATATTCATTTACGATGGAGCCGGCCATGCATTCAATAACGATTCTAATCCTGATCGATATAATGAGAAAGCGGCAAAACTTGCATGGTCAAGGACTATCGCTTTCTTTAAAGAAAAGCTGAAATAGAAACAGTATATCCACTTTACTAATCTGAGTATTGCCCCCTTCTCTCCTGGGACTAATCTTTATACACATCTTTATTTAGTTGAGAGTTAATCTTAGTGGATTTAGGGGCTTTTAGCCACGAAGTGGCTAAATATGAATAACCCCCGGCGCCAGCCGGGGGTTCAGCTAACT
>Ga0075520_1000792_pt1 | contig 14504 bp, 2 predicted proteins | sample NGEPerB_FD_75100 | JGI IMG/M metagenome (GOLD analysis project Ga0075520, IMG submission 75100) | Arctic peat soil microbial communities from the Barrow Environmental Observatory site, Barrow, Alaska, USA - NGEE PermafrostAB12-B | ecosystem: Environmental > Terrestrial > Soil > Wetlands > Peat ... | reverse complement strand
GCGCTCATCGCGATTTTCTGCGCGGTGGCCTGGGGTCTGGCGCCGCTGATTCGTTTCGGCCACTATCTCATGGCCAGTCCCCGTTTGGAGCGAACGCGCAGCCGCGCCCTGGGCGTCACTTCCGGCCTGGCGGCTGCCGCCGTGCTCGGGCTCTTCCTCATTCCCGCGCCCCAGCGGCTGCAGGCGACGGGGGTGGTGCAGTCGACCGCCTTTGCGGACGTGACCATCGGAGTGGACGGTGGACTGGAAAAACTCGAGACCCCGAGCGGCACAAACGTCAAAGCCGGGCAGCCACTGGCGCTCCTGCACAACGAAGAACTGGTCCACCAGATTGCGGCCGCCCGCGCCCAGCTGGAGGAATTGGAAGCGCTGTGGCGCGCCGGGCTGCATCAAGGCTCGCGCACTCGCGCGGCCTTGGAGGAGGGGATTACGGCGGTGCGCTCGCGCGTGCAGGACCTCGAAGAGCGGCAGACCAAGCTGGTGGTGACAGCACCGATCTCCGGCACCTGGGTCGGGCCGCAGGAGGACGAGCTGATGGGGCGCTGGCTGACGCGCGGCACGGCCTTGGGGAGGATTGTCGGCTCGGTCGGGTTTGAGTTTCTGGCCGTCGTGCCGCAGGCGGATTCCTCGCGGTTGTTCGCGCACGAGACCACGGCCAGTCACGCCACCGTGCGCTTGCATGGTCAGGCCGAAGCGGCGCTTCCCGTCAGCGGGCTCGTGGTCATCCAGGCCGAACAAAGCCGCCTGCCCTCGGCCGCTCTCGCCCAAAACGCGGGCGGAGAGATCGCGCTGGCCCGGGATGCCGGCCGGGAGCCGATCGCCGCGGAGTCCTTTTTCGAAGTGCGGGCAGGGATCGTGCCGCGGCCGGGAGCCCTGCTTTATCAGGGACTCACCGGCCGCATCAGCTTTCCGCTGCCGGCGGAGCCCCTCGGGCTGCAATGGCTGCGCGCCATGCGCCAGGTGTTTCAGAAACGTTCGATCAATTGAAGCGGCCATGGATGAACCCAAAGCCAGCCGAACGGGTGTGCGGTCCCCGCACAAGCCTCCGCGGGTGAACGAAGTTTTCCAATGGTGAGCGTTCTTCCCAGCGACGACTATCGCCGGCTCGCGGTGCCCAAGCCGGCGAAGCTTCCGCGAGGCGCGGACGCGCTGGCGCATCGTGCGCTGGGCTGGTGGCATCGGCGGCCGGGGCAACTTGAGGCGTTGCGGCGTGATGCCGAGGCGGTGGATGCCCACAGCCGTCAGTTCGAGGCGCTCGATGATGCGGCACTCCGCGGCCGGTTGACTGAATTCTCGGTGCGCTACCGACTTGGCCGGGTCGCGAATCATCCGGAAATCGCGATCGAAGCTCTCGCGGCGGTGCGGGAAGCGGCGCACCGGCAGACCGGCCTGCGGCCGTTTGTGGTGCAACTGATGGGGGCGCTGGCGCTCGATCGGGGGTTTTTGGCGGAGATGGCGACCGGCGAGGGCAAGACGCTCACCGCCGCGCTCGCGGCCGTTCTCGCGGGCTGGCGGGGCCGGCCGTGTCACGTCATTACGGTCAATGACTACCTGGCGGAGCGCGACGCGAAATGGTTTGCGAAACTCTACGCCTTCGCCGGGCTCACGGTCGGCCACGTCACCTCCTCGATGGAGGAAACGGAGCGGCGGGAGGGATACGCGATGGACGTCACCTACACGACCGGCAAGGAGGTGGTGGCGGATTTCCTGCGGGACCGGTTGCGTCTCGGCCCGATCCACCATCCGGACCGCCGGCTCATCCGGCAGCTCGTTCAATCTCACGCCGCCGGCCGGAACGACCTGGTCATGCGGGGCCTCCATGCGGCGATCATCGATGAAGCGGACAGCCTGCTGATCGATGAGGCAGTCACGCCGCTCATCATCTGCCAGCCGCGGGCCGGCGATTCGATGATCGAGGCCTCGAAGATCGCCGCCGCACTGGCCGGGCGGCTGGAGAAGGGCCTGGACTATCAGGTCAACTGGCGCCACCGGGAGGTGGAGTTGCTCGAGGCCGCGTTTGCGAAACTCGAGGCGGCGGCCCACGAGATGCCGCAGGCCTGGTCCGGCCTCGCCCGGCGCCGGGAATTGGTCACGCAGGCGCTGGTGGCTCGCGAATTGTTCGAACGCAACCGGCAGTACGTCGTGCAGGAAGGCCGCGTCGTTATCGTGGACGAGTTCACGGGCCGGCTGATGCCGCAGCGCACGTGGCGCGAGGGCCTGCACCAGGCGATCGAGGCGAAGGAAGGTTTGGAGCTCACGGCGCCGACCGAGATCCTCGCGCGGCTGAGTTTCCAGCGGTACTATCGCGGTTATCGCCGCTTGTCCGGCATGAGTGGCACGGTGCGCGAATCGGCGGACGAACTCTGGCGGATCTACCGGCTGCCGATGGTCGCAATTCCGACCAATCGTCCTTGCGTGCGGGTGCAGTTCCCGGACCGGAATTTCGCGGACGCGGAATCCAAATGGCAGGCAGTGGTTGAGGAGATTGCGACGGTGCATGCCTCGGACCGGCCGGTATTGGTGGGAACGCGCAGCGTGGCGGCCAGCGAAGCGCTGGCGCGGCGGCTGGGGGAGCGGGGTTTGGACTGCCAGGTGCTCAATGCGGTTCGCCACGCTGAGGAAGCGAGGATTGTGGCGCGAGCGGGGGAATCGGGGCGGATCACGATCGCGACGAACATGGCCGGTCGGGGCACCGATATCATGCTGGGGAAAGGCGCGGCGGCGACCGGCGGGCTGCACGTGATTGCGACCGAACCCAACGAATCCGGGCGGGTTGACCGGCAACTTTTCGGCCGCGCGGGGAGGCAAGGCAATCCCGGAAGCGCCCGTCGCTTTGCCAGCATGGAGGACGATCTTTTGTGCCGGTTTCTCCCGGCGGCACTGCGGCAACAGGTGGGCAAAATGCTGCGCGGCGATCACCGGGAATCCCGGGCCGCCTCCGCGCGTGGAGCGGTGCGCTATGCGCAGTTTGCGGCGCAATGGCTGGCCGCGCGCCAGCGTGCCGCGGTGCTGCGCAACGATACCTGGCTGGAGGAGGCATTGTCCTTTGCGGGGCCGGATGTGGGAGGGTAAATCCAAGAGGTTTTCATGAATCTTTTACAAAAAGCTTGCGGAACGGAGACAAAAAGACTCCTCTGCTGCGTCCTTTTTTCCTGGAAAACAAGCTGCGACTTGTCCGCTGAACTGCCCCGCGTTCATTCGGCCTGCCGTCGTTTACCCCTCCCATGTTCCGGTCAAGCTACCGGCATCGATTCCAACTCGAGGCGCTTGAGCCCAGGGTTCTCCTGTCGGCTGACGGCTTGGCAGGAGCGGCGCTGGCGGGCAACAAACTGGCCGGCGGGATCGAAGTGGTGCAAACGGTACCAGTCGCACCGGCTGCGACCGACGCCGGTTTTAATCAACTGTTGATCGCAGATGTCGCGCAAAACCCGCGTTCGGCGGCGGCGCAGATTGAGAGTATTTTTGGGCCGGCCAGTACGGCCAAGTCCGCCGCGGCGCCGGCCGATGCCAGGGCGGCCGCCAGCAGTTTGACCGCGGCGCCGCCGAGCGAAGCACAGGCGGCTGAATCGGCTGCGGTAATGGCTCCCGCGACGACCCTCCCGGCGCAATCGCCGGCTGAAAGCGCCGTCGCGTCACCGAATGCTCCAGTCGCTGCGGATTCGATCCCCAGTCAGCTGGTGGAGACTTTGCACGCTTCGCAGGGCCCTCCGGCGAGCGGGAACACCAATCTGCTGAATGTGGCGACGAGTCTGGAAAGTGGAAGGAATGGAACTTTGTTCGCCGCGGATGCTGCTGCGGCGACGGTGACGTGGGCAAGCAACGGCGATGGATTCTGGGATGTAGCTTCGAACTGGAGCACCGGGTTGACTCCAACCAGCACGGATAGCGTGTTGATCGACAAGCCCGGTGTGACGGTAACCATCCGCACCGGCACGGTCCAGGTCAGCGATCTGGTGAACAACGACACGCTGGCGGTGACCGGCGGCTCGCTCGAAGTCACGCATGAGGCGGACATCAACGGCGCGTTTAATTTTTCGGGCGGCACGGTGACCGCGACCGGGGTGTTCAACCTCAAGGGAAGCGGCACGTGGACTGGCGGCACCCTGGCGGGGCCGGGCGGGTTCTACAATACGGGAGCCTGGCACTGGACCGGCGGCACGAAGTTTCTGACAAGTGTCGTGGTCAACAACAGCGGCACGATCACCCATGATTCCGGTCAGGTGCAGTTCCGGACCGCGGTCTTCAATAATCTGCTGACCGGAGTGTATGACGTCGCGACCGACGGTGATTTCCTTTTGAACGCGGCGAATCCCAGTGCGTTCAACAACGCTGGAATCCTCGATAAGACCGCCGGGACGGGATCATCGAACATGCCGGGCCTGCCGTTCAACAACGTTCCGAGTGGAATCGTCAAGTCTGACAGCGGCACGCTCAACCTCAGTGGCGGCGGCACGAGCACGGGCGGCACCTATATCGCGGCGTTGAATGCAGCGATCAATGTTGCGGGCGGGTCGACGACCACCTGGAACGGAACGTTCACCGGATCCGGGAGCGGCGCAGTGGTGCTCAACGGCGGCGTCTTGGTGGGCGGTACGGATGGCGCGATTCTCAGTTTCTCGGCCGGTCTGTTCCACTGGCAGGGTGGGACGTTTACGGGCAATATCACCAACACGGGTGATATGGTGATCGATGGCGGGACGAAGTTTCTGACCGACGGCACGTTGACCAATAGCGGGACGATCGAACACCTCTCCGGCCAGACGCAATTTCGACGGGGCGTAATCAACAATGCCGGTACAGGCGTCTATAGCGTCCAGACGGATGGCGACATTTTCTGGAACGGCGCCGATCCGAGCGGCTTCAACAACGCGGGCACGATCGACAAGGCGGCGGGCACGGGATCGTCGAACATGCCGGGGCTGCCGTTCAACAACGTTCCCGGTGGAATCGTCGAGTCCGAAACCGGCACGCTCAACCTGAGCGGCGGAGGCACGAGCACGGGTGGCATCTACATCGCGGCGTTGAACGCAGCGATCAATGTTGCGGGCGGGTCGACGGTAACCTGGAACGGAACGTTCACCGGATCCGGGAGCGGCGCAGTTGTGCTGAACGGCGGCGCCTTGGTGGGCGGCGCGGATGGCGCGATCTTCAATTTTGCGACCGGCCTGTTCCACTGGCAGGGCGGAACGCTGTCGGGGAGCATCACCAACGCAGGTGACTTGGTGATCGATGGCGGGACGAAGTTTCTGACCGACGGCACGTTGACCAATAGCGGGACGGTCGAACACACCTCCGGCCTGACGCAATTCCGCCATGGCATAATCAACAATGCCAGCTCCGGCGTCTATTACGTGCAGACGGACGGCGACATTTTCTGGGACGGCGCCGATCCCAGCGGCTTCAACAATGCGGGCACGATCGACAAGACGGCGGGCACGGGTTCGTCGAACATGCCGGGGCTGCCGTTCAACAACGTTCCCGGTGGCGTCGTCAGGTCTGACACCGGCACACTGAACCTGAGTGGTGGCGGCACGAGCACGGGCGGAACCTACATCGCGGCGCTGAACGCAGCGATCAACGTCGCGGGCGGGTCGACGGCAACCTGGGACGGAACCTTCACCGGATCCGGGGCCGGCGCGGTCGTGCTGAACGGCGGTGTCCTGCAGGCCGGTACGGATGGCGCGGTTCTTAATTTCTCGGCCGGACTGTTCCACTGGCAGGGCGGAACGTTATCGGGGAGTTTCACCAACACAGGTGCTATGGTAATCGATGGCGGGACGAAGTTTCTGACCGACGGTACGCTGACCAACAAGGCGACCATCGAACACACCTCCGGTCAGCTGCAATTCCGCCGGGCCGTGATCAACAATGCCAGCACCGCGTCTATTCTGTGCGGACGGACGGCGACATTCTCTGGAACGGCGCCGATCCGAGTGGCTTCAACAATGCGGGCACGATCGACAAGACGGCGGGCACGGGTTCGTCGAACATGCCGGGGCTGCCGTTCAACAATGCTCCGAGTGGAATCGTCGAGTCTGAGACCGGCACGCTCAACCTGGGTGGCGGCGGGACGAGCACGGGCGGAACCTACATCGCGGCATCGGGCGCGGCGATTAATCTCACCGGCGGATCGACGGCCACCTGGGACGGAACCTTCACCGGATCCGGGGCCGGCGCGGTCGTGCTGAACAGCGGTGTCCTGCAGGCCGGCGCGGATGGCGCGATCTTCAATTTCCCGACCGGGCTATTCCACTGGCAGGGAGGAATTCTCACCGGAATCGGCTCGGTCATCGGCAATTTCACCAATCAGGGTGATCTGGTGATCGACGGGGGGACGAAGTTTCTGACTGGCGCCACCTTGACCAATAGCGGGACCATCGAGCACAGCTCCGGTCAGCTGCAATTCCGCGATGGCGTGATCAACAATGCCAGCACTGGCGTCTATTATATGCGGACAGACGGCGACCCCTTCTGGAACGGCGCCGATCCCAGCGGCTTCAACAATGCGGGCATGATCGACAAGACGGCGGGTACGGGGTCGTCGAACATGCCGGGGCTGCCGTTCAACAACGTTCCCGGTGGCGTCGTCAGGTCTGACACCGGCACGCTCAACCTGGGTGGCGGCGGGACGAGCACGGGCGGAACCTACATCGCGGCGTCGGGCGCGGCGATTAATCTCACCGGTGGGGCGACGGCCACGTGGGACGGGACGTTCACCGGATCCGGGAGCGGCGCAGTTGTGCTGAACGGCGGCGCCCTGCAGGCCGGTGCGGATGGCGCGATCCTCAATTTCTCGCCCGGACTGTTCCACTGGCAGGGAGGGACGATTGCGGGGAGTTTCACCAACACGGGTGACTTGGTATTCGATGGCGGGACGAAGTTTTTGACGAATGCCACGTTGACCAATAACGCGACAATCGAACAGACGTCCGGCCAGGTTCAACTCCGGTATAGCACGATCAACAACGCTAGTACTGGCGTCTATAGCGTTCAGAGTGACGGCGATGTCCTCTGGAACGGCGCCAATCCGAGTGTCTTCAACAATGCGGGCCTGTTCGAGAAGACGGGGGGTACTGGATCGTCCCAGCTTTCCGGCCTGCCGCTCAACAACACCGGGGTGGTGCAGGGCAGTTCGGGTACCTTCAACCTAAGCGGCGGGATCACCCAGGTCAGCGGCAGCACCCTGACGGGCGGAACCTGGGAGGCGACCAACGGCGCCGCGGTCAATCTTTACACGACCATCACGACCAACTCCGCCAATGTGCTTCTGAGTGGCGCGGGTTCGCAGATCAGCAACTTTGGCGGGCTGGCCACCAACAACGGTTCACTAATTGTCACGAACGGTGCGATTCTGGGGCTGTCAGGCAATCTGTCCAACAACGGCCAGCTGACGCTTGGCGCGGGTGGTACTGTGAACGTCGGTGGCAACCTGACCGAGGGGTCCGCGTCAACGCTGGAGTTCGATGTCGGCGGCACTCCGGCAAGCGGCTCCTACGGACATCTGACCGTGGCGGGCGTGGCTGCTCTCGACGGCACGCTGGATATTGCGCTGGCCAACGGCTACGGCCCGGTGTCCGGCGACAGTTACACGGCGGCGAACTTTGGCGCGTTCACGGGCAGTTTTGCGGGCCAGACCGGGCTGGCGCCGCTGTTTACCGATGCAATCGGCCCGACCGCGATTGTGCTCAACGCGGTTGCGACGGCCGCGGACCTTGCGGCGTCCAATGTATCCGAGCCGGCGAGCGGGACACCGGGTGACTTGGTGACGGTCAATTACACCGTACAGAACCTGAGCGGCTCCACGGCCACCGGGCCATGGACCGACTCGGTTTACCTCTCCACCGACCAGACGCTTGATGCGAGCGACACCCTGCTGGGGAGCGGAGTGCATACGGGCAACGTGGCAGTTGGCGGCTCTTATATTGGCGGCGTGACCGCACCGCTGCCGGCGATCGCCAACGGCGTCTACTATTTGATCGTGGTGACAGACAGCGGTAAGGCGGTTCCTGATACCAATCGGACGAACAACAACTTTGTGTCCGCGGCCACGTTGCAACTCACGCAAGTGCCGCTGCGCGTCCTCTCGGCTTCGCCCACGGGCGTCACAAACAATGTCTTTGGCCAGTTTACGGTGACCTTCGACAAGCCGGTCAATCCGACGACTTTCACGCCGGATCAGGTGGTGATCACCGGTCCGAATGGCACCATCGCGGCGTCGACGATCACCCAATTGACCGGATCCTCGTTCCGCGTCGGCTTCGCTTCGCAGAATGCCAACGGCACCTATACCGTTACGATCGGCCCCCGGATCGCCGACCTATTGGGCGGCTTGATGGACCAGAACAACAACGGCATACCGGGTGAACCGGGAGATGTCTTTACGTTCACAGTCACGGTCAGCCTGCCCGATCTGGCTCCGTCGGCCCTGGTGGTGCCGTCTTCTCCCTCTGCCGGGCAGACGATCGCGGTGACCTGGCGGGCGAGCAACAACGGGGTGGCGGATGCGGCGGCGGGCTGGATCGAGCAGATCGTCGCTTCTGCGTCCGGCGTGCTCGGCAACGCGGACAACGTCGTCCTTGGCACGTTCACCGCCACGACTCCGCTGGCCGCTGGCACCTTTGCCGACCGATCGCTCAACGTGACCGTGCCGATCAACTTCACGGGCAGCTACACGATCTTTGTCCAGATCGATTCGGGCGGCCTGGTCGTCGAATCCAACAAGGCCAACAACGTGGTCTCCGCCACGATGGCGATCGCCGGCGGTCCGCCGCCGGTGGATCTGGTCGTCAGCCAGTTGACGGTGCCTGCTTCGGCCCAGACTGGAGCGAGCATGCAGGTGCAGTGGACCGTGGCCAACAATGGTACCACCGCCACGACCACCAGCGCCTGGACGGACACGGTATACCTTTCGGCCGACCAGATCCTTGATGCCAGCGACACGGTGCTCGGATCATTTGGCCACTCGAACGCGCTGGCGTCCGGCGCGAGCTATTCGAGCAGCCGGCTCTTGACGGTTCCGCTGACACTGCCCGCGGGAGCCTATTACATTATCGTCTTCACGGATTCGGGCAATCAGGTGCCCGAGCCCGGTGCGAAGGGTAACAATACGACCGTCAGCCCCGCGGTCGCCATCACCCGGTCGCCGGTGCCGGATCTGGCCATCAGCAACGTCACCGCCCCTGCGTCCGGCAATATTGGAAGTCCGGTCACAGTGGGCTGGACGGTTGCGGATGTCGGTGGCGCGGGCGCTTTCGGCAGCTGGGTGGACCGGGTTTACCTGTCACCGGACGGCACGCTCAACAACGCAGTTTCGCTGGGCGACTTTGCGCGGCCGTCGACCTTGGTGGTAGGCGGCTCCTATACGCAATCGGTCAGTGTCACGCTGCCGGTCGCCGTGGACGGCTCGTATGTCTTCGTCGTGGTCACGAATGCGACCGGTTCGGTTTATGAACAGGGTGCGACCGCCAACAACCAGGCGGCGGCCCCCGGCCCGTTTGCCTTCACCCATCCGGATCTGGTCGCGCAGAGTGTGACCATCCCGGCCAGCGCGCAGTCGGGTTCGCCGTTGACCGTGACGTGGAGCGTGAACGATTCCGGCTCGGGTCCGGCCGGCGGCAACTGGGTCGACAACGTCTATCTGAGCGCGGGCGGCACGGTGGACAGCACCGCGACGTTGCTCGGCACCGTGGCCGCCCCCTCCGTCCTCGCCGTGGGCGGCAGCTACACTTCGAGCCTGACGGCGGCCGTGCCGAACGGCACCAGCGGCAACTATTACATTATCGTGGTCACCGATGCGGCCGGAGCAGTGAACGAAGGCCCGGGCGGGAAGGCCAATAACACCGCGGTTTCCAACGTGCTGCCGGTCACGCTGGCGCCTTATGCCGATCTGACCGTGACGGCAGTGAGCGCTTCAAGCAACCTGGTGATCGGCAACCCCGCCAGCCTGACGGTTTCCTGGACAGTCCAGAACGCTGGCACCGGAGAGGGCGCGACGGCCAACTGGAACGACGAGATCGTGCTTTCGCCCGACAGCACGTTTGGCAACGGTGACGATATTGTCATCGGAACGGTGGCGCACTCCGGGCTCGTGCCGGTGGGCATTTCCTACTCCACGCCCCAGATCCTGTCTTTGCCCGTCAATCTCCAGGGAAGTTTCACGCTCTTTGTGAAGACCGATTCGGCGGGGGCGGTCTATCAGGGGCCCAACGCGGCCACCGACTTCCTGGCGGCGTCCGCGCCGGTCCTGGTCGCGCTGAAACCCTACGCGGACCTGGTGGTGCAGAACGTCGTGGGTCCGGCGACCGCCACCAACAATCAAACCGTGGCCCTGAGCTGGGTGGTGACCAACCAGGGTATTGGGATAACCGATACCGCCAATTGGTCCGACAGCGTGTATTATTCCGCCGACCCAACGGGCGCGACGGGCATGCAGCTGGTCGGCACCTTTGATCATGCCGGATTGCTCGATGTTGGCGATAATTATTCGCGGACGGTCGCTGTCACGCTTCCGTCGTCGGCCAACGGCACGAGTTACTTCTTCGTGCAGACCGGCGGACCGTACGAGTTCATTTACACGAACAATAATCAGGCCCGTTCCGACGCGATCGCGGTGACCTATATCGCGCCTCCCCGCACAGACCTGGAGGTGGTCTCGGTGATCGCGCCTACGACGGCACTCGACGGGCAGAGCATCAATGTCACATGGACGGTGCGAAGCAACGGCCCGGATCCTGTAGGCGGGTCGTGGATCGATGCCGTTTATCTCGCCCCCAATGGAAATCTCGCCCAGGCGACGACCCTGGGTTCCTTCACTGTCGATCCTCCGCTTGACCCCGGACACTCGTACACGCGCACCATCGCTTTCAATCTGCCGACGAAGATCCAAGGGGTCTATACCATCATCGTTGTCACGGACATCAATAGCGCCGTGGACACGGCCAACCGGCCAAACAACACGCTAAGTTCAGGCGCGCTCGTGGTCACACTGCGGCCCCGGCCGGAACTGGAAGTGGTCACCGCCACCGGCCCTCCCAGTGTAACCTCCAATACTGCGATCGATGTATCGTGGACGGTTTCCAACTTCGGTGTCGCGGCGACCCCGGTGGGCGGTTCGCAATGGAGTGACGCGGTTTATCTTTCGCTCAACAACCAGCTTGATCCTGGCGACACGCTGCTCGGCACCAGCCCCAATGGACAAGCGCTTTCTCCCGGGCAAAGCTACACAACCACGGCAAATTATAGGCTTCCCAAGGGAGTCTCGGGCAACGCCTATCTGATTTTCGTACCCGACAATGGCAAAGCGGTGGATCAAGGGCCGAATGTTGCCCCGAACTATTACGTCTTGCCGATCGCCATCGACGCGACGCCGGTCCCGCCGCCGGATCTGGTGGTCAGCAATGTCGTTGTCCCAGCCCAGGCTTTCGATGGCACACCGATCACCGTGCGCTACCACGTCAGCAACCTGGGGACAGGCCCCACCGATCCAGGCTCGTGGAACGATGCGGTTTGGCTGACCCAAAGCAAAGGCCGGCCGGATCCGAATGCGGGCGCCATCCTGCTGGGCTACGCCGGACACAACGGGGTTCTGCAGGTGGGAGACGGGTACGATGGCGCACTCACGGTGACACTGCCCTCAGGCCTGGCGGGCAACTACTATGTGACCGTGTGGACGAATCCGAGCGGCGGCGTCTACCAGACGCATCTGTCGGCCAACGTCAATCCGGACGCCCCCAACGATTTGTTGGGCGACAATTTCAAGGCCTCGTCTCCCATTGCAGTCTCGCTGCAACCGTCGGCCGATTTGGTCATGACCAACGTGACGGCGCCGACCACCGCGTTGGGCGGCAGCGACGTTACTCTTTCCTGGACGGTCAGAAATGAAGGAGCGGTTCCGACCAATGTCGATCGCTGGGTGGACGTCGTGTACCTCTCGACCGCGCCATCCCTCGACACGCCCGGTGCCGTCGCTTTGAGGATGTTTGCCGCGCCAAATTTCGGGACCCTGCTGCCCGGGCAGTCTTATACCCAGACGGTGACGTTCACGCTGCCGCCTTCGGCCGAGGGCAGCTACTTCATCGTCAAGACCAACGAGGATCCGAATATCCTGGAGAGCGTCGATGACAGTCTCATGTCTCAGGTCGAAGCGATCATCGCGCGCGCCGAGCAGGCGCTGGGGTCTTCCGTGACAACCCTTGACGCGACCCAGATCAGCCAGCTGACCCCCGGCCAGTTGCGGCAAATCCTGACGGGGCCCAATAGCAGTGCGCCGCAGACGGTCTTTGAGGGACCCTACACTTATAATAACACCAATTCGGCGGCCTCCTCCGTTACCAACGTCCCGCCGGATCTGACGGTGAGCAGTGTGACGGTTACGCCCACGGTCTTCTCGGGCGAGACGATCGATGTCTCCTGGACCGTCACCAACATCGGCAGTGCGGCGGTCTATGCCGGAACCACGCAATGGCTGGACTGGGTGATGTTCTCCGCGAAATCGACCTTTGATCCCAACGCGGTTTCGCCGCTGGGAAGCCTCGTGCATGTTCAGACGACTCCGCTGCAACCGGGACAGAGCTATACCGCTCAGGCGTCCTTTACGATCCCGGCCGGCATCTCTGGAACTTACTACGTCTACGTTGCGACGGACCCCAGCGTTGACCCCTACCCATTTTCGATCAACCTCGCCGGAACCGGTCCGGGGGCCTTCCCCGATTGGCCGAGCATGTTCGCTGTGCGGGTCTGGGAGGGCGCCAGCAAGGCGAACAACGTCAATTCTGCTTCCCTCCAGGTGATCTACCGGGAGGCCGATCTGCAGATCATCAGCGCCACTGCGCCTGCGGCGGCCGATTCCGGATCGACCTTCACGGTCAGCTACACCACGACCAACGTCGGCACGCGCGACACGCGCACGGGCACTTGGTACGACAGCGTTTATCTGTCCGTCGACACGAGCATCGACTCGTCCGACAAGCTGATCGGCACCACGGTGCACCAGGGAATCCTCGCGGCCGGCGCCTCCTATTCGGGCACGATCACCGTGCAGTTGCCCGACGACATCGGCGGAGACTTCCACTTGATCGTCATCACCAACGCCGGTTATGGGCCAGCTTGGGGCGACGATCCCTCGCGCTTCCCCGGGGCGATCGGCATTTACAACAATCCGGCGCTAAACGAGTACGCCGGAACGGCGCCGAATGCGACCGTCATCGGACTGCACGTCAACCCGGTGCCGCTGCCGGATCTCGTGGTTTCCAGCGTCACGAGCGACGCCCACGTGCTGGTCGGTCAGCAGTTCAGCGTGACTTGGACGGTGACCAACGTCGGAGCCGGGGCCGTGCCGGATCTCCAGTCCACTTGGGTCGACTATGTCTATCTTTCGCTCGACCAGTTCCTCGATGTGCGCAGCGATCCGTTCCTTGGGTCGGTCCAGCATGTCGGTGCCCTGCAGCCCAATGGGAGTTACACCGTCACGACCTCCTACTCACTGCCCCGCGGCCTCACCGGTCCCTACTATGTGTTTGTGCTGTCCGACCCGATCGGCAGCTACCCCGGCACTCGGGGAGCCGTGGTCGAAAGCAACGAATCGAACAACTCGCGTGCCACCGCGACGCCGATGTTGATCGACCTGCCGCCGCCCTCCGATTTGCAGATCGATTCCGTCTCGATTCCGCTCAACGCCTCGGTGGGTGACACCATCACGATCACTTACACCGAGAGCAATCACGGTACCCAGCCTGCCATCGGCTTGTGGACCGACGCCGTCTACCTTTCCACAACAAGCACGTGGGATTATGGTGCGATCCTGCTTGGCACAATTGGCCCGCCGATTGGGGGCCGGACCCTGCAGCCGGGAGATAGCTATACCGGCACCCTCACTGCCACGCTGCCGCCCGCCCTGCCCGGCAGCTACCGGATCATCGTTCGCGCCGACGTCTACAACGACATTTACGAAGGGGCGAACGAGAACAACAACGACCGCGCTTCCACCGATGCGCTGACCGTGTCGGTGCCGACCCTCACGGTCGGAATCCCCGTTACGACGACCCTCGGTGGCGGAGGGAGCCTGCTCTATCGCGTGCAGGTGCCGGACGGGCAGACCCTGCAGGTCTCGCTCGATGCCGCCGGCGGAGCCAACGAACTCTATCTCGGGCATGAGTACCTGCCCAATTCGATTACCAATGACGCCGCCTACGGGGGCGCGCTCCAGCCCTCGCAGGTGGCCGTGGTGCCGACCACCGTGGCCGGCTACTATTATATCTTGGTGCGCAGCGAGAGCGGCGGTGGCGGGCAGGTGACGCTCACCGCGAGTTTCCTGCCCTTTGGCATCACCGGCGTGACTCCCGATACGGTCGGCGCGGGCCAGTATGTCACCATGACCGTGACCGGAGCCCAGTTCTCGCCGCAGGCCACGGTCAAGCTGATCCGGCCGGATTTCGGCGAAGCCGTGCCGGTCAATTACTCGGTGGTTAACGCCACGAAGATCGTCGCCGTGTTTGACCTCACTGGCG
>Ga0075520_1000789_pt1 | contig 14525 bp, 13 predicted proteins | sample NGEPerB_FD_75100 | JGI IMG/M metagenome (GOLD analysis project Ga0075520, IMG submission 75100) | Arctic peat soil microbial communities from the Barrow Environmental Observatory site, Barrow, Alaska, USA - NGEE PermafrostAB12-B | ecosystem: Environmental > Terrestrial > Soil > Wetlands > Peat ... | reverse complement strand
TGAAGGCGTAGAGGATCTCGGAGAAGCCGTGCGCGCCGGGGTTGGCGATGCCCGCCTTGCCGGCGTCCATGCCCACCGCGATCGCGGTGCCCGCGAGCACGAGGATGGGCGTGGCGAGGATGGCGATCGACACCATCTTCATGTCGAAGCTCTCGATCTTCTTGCCCAGGTACTCGGGCGTGCGGCCAATCATCAGGCCGGCAATGAAGACGGTGAGGATGGCGAAGACGAGCATGCCGTAGAGGCCCGAGCCGACACCGCCGAAGACGACTTCGCCGAGTTGGATCAGGACCAGTGGCACGGCGCCGCCGAGCGGCATGAAGGAGTCGTGCATGGCGTTGACGGCGCCGCACGACGCGCCCGTCGTGACGGCGGCGAACAGCGTCGAAGCGGCGATGCCGAAGCGCGCCTCCTTGCCTTCCATGTTGCCGCCAGGCTGCAGCGCGCTCGCCGTCTGGTCGACGCCGAGCGAGGTGAGGGCCGGATTGCCCGCTTGCTCCTGCGGCGAGACGGCAAGCGCCATGACCACGAATATCAGTGTCATGGCGGCCAGCACGGCCCAGCCTTGCCGCATGTCGCCGGCCATCCGCCCGAACGCGAAGACGAGCGCGGCCGGGATCAGGAAGATCGACAGCATCTGCACGAAGTTCGAGAGCGGCGTCGGGTTCTCGTACGGATGCGCCGAGTTGGCGTTGAACGGGCCGCCGCCGTTCGTGCCGAGCTCCTTGATCGCTTCCTGCGAGGCGATCGGGCCCATGGCGATCGATTGCGTCGGCGCCTTCACGTCCTCCATCACCGGGTTGCCCTTGGCATCTTTTAGCGGCTGCCCGTCCGGGCCGTTCTTCGGCTGCTGGTAGGCATTGACCTCGAGCGTCGTCACGTCCTTGTAGGCGTCGAGGTTCTGGATCGCGCCCTGGCCGACGAGGACCAGCGCGACGACGATCGCGAGCGGCAGCAGCACGTACAGCGTCGAGCGCGTCACGTCGACCCAGAAGTTGCCGACCGTCCCCGACGAGCGAGCGACGAAGCCGCGGATCAGCGCCCAGACAACGGCGATCGCGGTCGCGGCGGAGAAGAAGTTCTGCACCGCCAGGGCGAGCATCTGCGTCAGATAGCTCATCGTCGACTCGCCGCCGTAACCCTGCCAGTTGGTGTTGGTCACGAAACTGACGGCAGTGTTGAACGATGAATCCGGGCTGACTGCAACCATGCTCTGGGGGTTGAAGGGCAACACGCCTTGCAGTCGCTGCAGCGCGTAGACGACGAAAATGCCAAGCACATTGAACGCGATGGCTGCGATGGCATAGCTCTTCCAAGAGGTGCCCTTCGAAGCGTCCACACCGGCAATGCGATAGAAGGTGTTCTCCAACCAGACGAACGGCGCCATCCACCGCGGCAGACGACCATCGGCGACGGCAGTGAGCCACTTGCCAAGCGGCCAGGCGAGAACCAACAGGACCGCCAGAAAGACGACCAGTTGGACGATGACTTGTGTCGTGGGCATCACAGGTTCTCCGCGTTGAAGAGCGCTATGACCAGATAGACGAACAGCGCAACGGCGACGATGCCGCAGATGAGATAGAGACCGCTCATTTGCGCTCCCCCAAGGCGGCGCAGCCGGCATTGAGGCCAAAGATCAGCGCGGCGAAGATCACGATCAGCAGGAGGTACCAGAGGTCTTGCATGGTGTGGTCGTCGATGTGAAAAGAAGTACGTTAGTCGGCTGCGTATCAAATTGGTGTATATATTTCCGGTGCGAGGCCGGCGCATGGCCTATCGCTGGAGAGGGTAGGTGGTAGGGAGGCCTACGGATGGAACCGAACGAGGAGCGCGCACCCGAGGAGCACCAATAGTCCACCCGCGTGTCTTCTGTTCGGGATCGGCGCCAACATGAGGCTCACGCCCAGCCAAAGGGCTCCCAGCGCGGCCACCATCACCCAAATCAAGGCGAAGTTGCGGCCGATCCCGTCGCCGAAGATGCGATGGCTTTCCCATAGGACGCGACCTCGAACGGCGACGAACAGGTAAAACACAAAGGGAGTGCCGAACACAAGGTTGACGGCGATCTGCAGGATCGACCTCGGCTTGCTCACTTTGGACCTCTCCGTGGTCGATCGATTTCCCGACGCGTCATCGGCACAGGCGGACGTGGTCAGGGCGCGCATGCGTTGAGCCGCCTCTCTATGCCTTGGCCGTTCGCAGCTCCCAGCGTGTTGCGACTGCGTTGAATGGGCGCGAGCCAAGCCGCGTATGCCGAGCGAGCGGCTACGTGCACTGCGGCCACCCGTTCCGGAAGGCACCTCAGGATCTCGGTCTCATGCTGTACGGCCGGCCCATGCGCCTTCGCAAGCTCGGCCCGATGCGCCCCACACCAGCTCCGAACGATTTCTTCGGTGACTTCGAAGTGCCCTTGAAACGCGAGATGTTTGCCGAAGACAAAGCCCTTGTTGAGGCAGTGCTCGCCGAACAGCGTGCGGGTTGCCTTCGCAGGAATCGTGAAGCTTTCGTAGTGCCAGTTGAAGGCGTGGACCTGGGGCGCGTCTCCGAAGATGAGGTGCCCGGCCGGCGTGATCCGCAGGCTGTTCCACCCGATGTTGGCGAATGCATTGCGGTGCACGGTCGCTCCCAGCGCTCGCGCCATCAACTGCCCACCGAAGCAGTGACCGAGCACCGGGATGTCGCACGCGATGGCATCTCCGACCAGGCGCAGCTCTCGCGCGATCCAGGCAGCGTCGTCGTTCGCGCTTGCGTCGGACCCGAGCGAGACCACGCCACTGAAGAAGCGGGACGACCGCGGCAGGTCATCGCCTTCACAGGGACAAATGACACGCGCCGGGATGGCGAGCTCGTCGAGGAACTGGAGAAGGTAGCCCGGCCTCTGCAGAGGGTCGTGCTGGAGGATTGCGATCGGTTTCATGCGAAGTACACGTTGTGGTCTTCGCAATCTAGGCCTTCGATTATCAAAACGGTGTCAAGAGGCGCCCCTCTCGCGGGTACACCGCACGGTGTACCGACGGCGCAGCGATGACCAACTGACGGCTCGTGGAGTCATCAGCCAAGACCATGTCGGCCTAATTTGATGCCGTTTTGATACAGCACCGGCTAGATTGGCGCGCCAATCGTCGAGCCAACCTTGGCACCCGATCGACCATCAACAATCTAAGGAATAGCGATGATCCGCCCGTCTCTCATCATCTCCCCGATGCTGCTCATCAGCAGCTTGTCCCTGCAGGCGCAGACGACACCTCCCGCCGAACCAGGCCCGCAAGCCGCTGCCCCGGCCTCCCAATCTCCAGCTTCGCCGTTCACCGCAAACGTCTCGCTGACCACCAAGTACAAGTTCCGCGGCCAGGACCAAGGCAACACGAACTGGTTCTCGCCCGCGCTTCAAGGCGGTTTCGACTGGTCTCAGAACGGCTGGTATGTCGGCAACTGGGACTCCAACGTGAGCTTCAGCAACGCCGCGTTGGAGATGGATTTCTACGGTGGCTACAAGGGCGAAATCGCCAAGGATCTCGGTTACGACGTCGGCATCCTGCAGTACTACTACCCGCAGAAGGACAGGGTCGTCGACTTCAACACGACGGAGATCTACGGTGCGATCTCGTACCAATGGCTATCGCTGAAGTACTCGCACACGGTCTCGAAGGACTACTTCGGCATCGGCCAGGGTCAACAGAACACGGCGAGTGCCGCCGGCTCCGTTATTGGCCGACCGAACGGGCGCAACACCGGGTATCTCGACCTGTCGGGCAACCTGCCGGTGGTCGACAAGGTGACGCTGAACGCACACATCGGCTACACGCGCTATGCAAGCGACCTGCGCGACGCGAGCTACAGCGTGGGCGCAGTCACGACGGGTCTGGGCGTGCCGAATTTCTACGACTACAAGATCGGCGCCACGTATGACCTGGGCTCCGGGTTTTCTGCGGCCGCGGCCTACGTCGGCGCGAGCAAGAGAGGCTTCTACGGTGACATCAACAAGCCCCGCGCCATACTCACCGTCAGCAAGACGATGTAGCTTGACTTGGATGAGCCGCCGGCGCGACGGGCAGCTTGGAAGCGATTGACGACCGCCAAGTGGAATCCGACCTTTTTTGGCTGTGCGCGATCGTTCAGCTCGTCGTATCCCTTCGGTTCACTCTCCGGGTTCGCCAACTCGAGAAGCCGCGGGTCACAGAGCAAGTTCTCAAACTCGCGAATGGGCAGCGTCAAGACTCCTGGCTCGCGTCGGCGGTGATATGGGGAATCATCGCCTGCAAGACCCTTCCCTATAGCGAAGCGTTGTACATCGCAGGGTCCGCGGGATTGATCTGGCTGATCCTGCGGGCGTGCCAACGCATGAACCTGCTGGTGAGCGCGTGTCTGAAGTGATGCGAAGAGCGGGCATCGAGAATGGAGCGGAGGCAGTGAGCACGTCGCACCCACAGTCTCAATATTCACGTACCTTCATTCCGACAACGTCATCAACACGAACGCACACAACGAAGCGGCGGCGATCCCACAGACCAGAAAGAGCTCCCTCATGGAGGGTGAAGCCCGCAGTTGCGGGACGTGTGGAAGGTTGTCGGTCGTGTTCATGACTTGCACTTTGTCTGCCCGATGAAATCTATTCCTTTCGCCGTCAAAACGGCGTAAAGAGAGAGGGCACCTTCGGCACACATGCGGTCAGCCTGGCGGTAGGCCCGGCAGTCCATGCGGATGGTTCATCGTTCGCGCGCTCGGTCTCTTGCGATCGTCAGTTCTTGGCTGCCGAGAATTTGATGCTTTCTTGACGCGCCGAAGGCTAGATTGAGGCGGCGTCCGATCGGACGTCGCATCGCGGGGCCGGCCTGTCATCGGGTATCCGGCCGATTGGCAGATGGCTGCCTCGAAGCGCAACGTGTTCGCAAGGGAGGCACTTGTCCGCTGTCAGCACGATCACTGCGGCCCAGCTCACCGTCGCGAAAGAACGCCGCGGACTCAGTTGGGTCGACGGCGTGGTCATGCTCCTGCTTTTCGGCCTGCTGTGGAGCGTTCTGCATTTCGGCCGCGGAATGTTCGCCGCCTTCGATCCGGCGTCCGTGCCGCAGCTGGACAGTTCGCCGGGCCAGATTCCCTACTACGCCGGCCGCACGCTGCTGCGCATGTGGGTCGCGTTCTGCTTCTCGCTGTTGTTCGCAGTGGGCACGGGCTACCTTGCCGCCAAGAACGTGCGGGCACGCGCCTTCATCCTGCCGATTCTCGACGTCCTTCAGTCGGTGCCGGTTCTCGGATTCTTGTCGGTCACGGTCACGGGTTTCATGGCCTTGTTCCCCGGCAGCCTGCTGGGAGTGGAATGCGCTTCGGTCTTTGCGATCTTCACGGGTCAGGTCTGGAACATGGCGTTTGGTTTCTACCACTCGATGATCACGGTTCCGACCGACATGCAGGAAGCCGCTTCCACTTGCGGCCTCACCCGCTGGCAGCGATTTCGCACGGTCGAGCTGCCCGCGTCGGCGCACAGCCTGATCTGGAACTCGATGATGTCGTTCGGAGGTGGTTGGTTCTTCGTCGCCCAGAGCGAGGCGATCAGTGTCATGAACAAGGACATCAAGCTGCCGGGCCTGGGGTCCTACATGGCGCAGTCGATCGCGCAAGGCGACAACCGGGCCGCGTTCTGGGCCGTGGCGGCGATGATCGTCCTCATCCTGCTGAGCGACCAACTTGTCTGGCGGCCTCTGCTGGCGTGGGCCGACAAGTTCAAGGTCGAATCGACCGGTTCCGCAACTCCCGCCACATCCTGGTTCTACCAACTGGTGCGTCGAGCCTCCGTGTTCGCATGGTTGAAGGGACGAGTCGTTCGACCCGTCGCCGCCATGGCCGCGCGAGCGTCGCATCCGATTTCGGCGACTGTCGCGCGCATCCAGGCGAGACGCAGCAAGCTTGCGTCGACGATCTTGCTGACCTTGCTTGTCGCTTGGTTGGCGTACCAGATCGCGACCGGCCTTGTCGGTGCGATCCTGGCTTTGAGCGGCGCGCTGACGCCCCGGATCTTCGGACACGTGGTGTGGCTAGGCTTCCTGACGTTTCTCCGCGTCGCCGCGATGACTGTTCTGGCGACCCTGCTCTGGACTCCGGTTGGGGTATGGATCGGCTCGCGGCCGAAGGTCGCCAGGCTCGCTCAACCGCTGGCCCAAATCGGCGCCTCGTTCCCCGTGAACATGACCTTCCCCATCGTGGTGGGGTGGTTCGTCGCCAGCCACATCACACTGAACTGGGGCAGCATCCTTCTGATCGCCATGGGCACCCAGTGGTACATCCTGTTCAACGTGATCGCCGGCGCCATGGCCATTCCTAACGACCTGCAAGAAGCCGCCCACATGTGCCGGCTTCGACGCTGGGACCGATGGCGCACACTGATCTTGCCTGCCATATTTCCGTACTGGGTCACCGGCGCATGCACCGCTGCCGGCGGTGCATGGAACGCGAGCATCGTCGCAGAGCTTGCGTCCTGGGGCACCGTCACCCTGAAGGCCGATGGGCTGGGTGCCTACATCGCCACCGTCACCAAGTCCGGCGACACCCCTCTCATCCTCACGAGCATCGCTGTGATGACGATCTTCGTCGTCTCGATGAACAAGTTGATCTGGCGGCGCCTCTACGCGTTCGCGGAGCGACGCTTCCGCCTGGACTGAAATGATGCATCCCGACTTCACTGAGACTTCCGCGCCCCCTGTCGCTCAGCTCCGCGCGATGAGCAAGTCGTACACGATCGATCGGGGCCACGAACTGAAAGTTCTCGACAACATCGACCTGGCCGTCCGTCAAGGCGAACTGCTCGCCTTGCTGGGCCAGTCCGGATCCGGCAAGTCGACGATCCTGCGCTGCCTCACCGGCCTGATCCAACCAACGTCGGGCAGGGTGCTGGCGAACGGGCAAGGCTTGCACGGAGTGAACCCGGAAGCCTCAGTGGTCTTCCAGACGTTCGCGCTGTATCCATGGCTCACCGTCGAGCAAAACGTCGCCGTGGGACTGATGTCGCGCCGGTTGACGCGCGCCGAGCGAGCCTCCGCGGTGGATCACGCCATCGAACTGATCGGCCTCGGCAACTACCACGACGCGCTTCCCAGGGAGCTCTCGGGCGGCATGCGCCAGCGCGTTGGAATCGCGCGCGCCCTCGTGTCCAAACCGCGCCTGCTATGCCTAGACGAGGCGTTCAGCGCATTGGACGTTTTGACGGCGGAAAACCTGCGTCAGGAACTCCTCGGGCTGTGGCGCAGCCCGACTCGGGAGCTCAGTTCGATCTTCATGGTGACCCACAACATCGAGGAAGCGGTCGAGATGGCGACCCGCATCGTCGTTCTGTTCCCGAGCCCTGGCCGCATCGGCCTGGTTCTGGACAATTCGCTGCCTTACCCCCGCGACCCGAAGAGTCCCGAATTCCAACGCCTGGTCAGCGTCATCCACGAATCCATCACGACGACGACCTTGCCCGACCTGCCGCCCGAGGTACACGTCGCGGGCGAGCCGATCTCGCGCGCGCGTTCCCGGATGGAGTCCATTCCAAGTGTCCCGGTAGGCCAGATTCTCGGATTGATGAGCATCCTTCACGACAACCCTCAACTTTCCGACATCTACGATATCTCGGACCAGATCGGGAAGGAGTTCGGCGAGACGATCGCGATCGTGAAGGCGGCCGAAATTCTCGAGCTCGTCGACACACCCAAACACGAAGTACGACTGACCTCTCTGGGCCGGAGATTCGTGGCCGCTGACCGTCTCGCAAAGCGCGCCATCTTCGCTGAGCAGGTATTTCGGCTGCGCCTCTTCCATATCATCATTGCGTTGCTGAAGGAGTACGAAGAGGTGGAGGCCGAACGCATCGTCCGGGACATTGCCAGCGCACTTCCCTACGACAACCCGCAGAACACGTTCGACACGATGATTGCGTGGGGGCGATATGCCGGCCTCATGGACTTCAACGCCAAGACGCGTATGGTGTTCGTTCCGAAAGATGAAGGCGTCCACGAAGAGCAGCCCATATAGCGGACACGAGTCCAATCGAGGGGAAGGCGGCGAGTCGCTCGTGATTCCTTGAGAAAAGGCGGCACCGTTTACGCGATCGCAAGCTCCATCCGAGCCTGCCGCAAGACCGTGTATGCCCCCGCTTAGAGTCCGACGATCCGCCCGTCGGGGAACAAATAGGGGAACACTTGAAAGCCGAACTAAGGACCGCGAGTGCTAGTGCGGCTTACGGCGCGGCCTTCGAGTCCCTCCGGGGACCAACCCCCACCGTTGACAACGCGATCGAGCCGCTAGTTCGGGCCGCGGATGAAGTGGACGAAGTAGCGCAACTGCATGGCGCAAGGCTGCCCGCTGCAGAGAGCAGGCTTGTACTTGTCGCGCATCAACTCGGAGGCCGCGAATCGCCCCAGCTTGTCGTCGGGAGTCAGGAACACCGAGACGCTCGTCGGCGCCCCTCGGCTGTTGACGTCGACGACGAGGTCGAGGTCGCCCTCGCTGATGCGGAGCTTGTGTCGCATCTCGGAAACGGACCCGTAGAAGTGGCCAAGACCCTCGACCGGGAAAGGCGGCTCGTCGCCGTCGTCCATTTGCTCGTACTGCGCTTTCAGTCGACCTTGTTCCACCGTCGTGAGCTCGGAATAGGTCTTGTCGTAGGGAAGCATGTGGCCCGTCACGGCGACCCGTTTGATCCGGGAGCCCGTTCTCGCCGTGTCGCGCTTCAATGTGTAGGTCGCCTCGTCGTCTGCTGCTACGCAAGTCGCCCACGTCGCCAACGCGACGGCAACGCAGAGCAGATGGAATCGCATGGCGGCGGGAGTGTGAGTCGGTTGCCGTACTCTACCGGCCCGATGCGCCGCAACGCGCATTTGCTCACGCCCACGGCTTCCGCGACAGTCGGTCCCGACCATGCGCTCCATGCCCATCCTAAGATCGGCCGATGGGTTCCGCAAAGACTTGGTTCAAGCGCGACGACGACGGCACGTGGCGTGTCGTTCTTTTCATGTTGTTGCTGCCGATCGCCCTGTTCGCGATGCTGTGGGCGGCGAACGCCGCGAGCGACAGCGGCCGGGTGCCCGCCGCGCTTGCCGCGGCAGCCCAGGAGTCGGGCGTGATGCTGTGTGCCGATGGCACGATCGATCACGGCGACTCGCTCCTCGACCGCGTTTTCACCGACGGGCGCTTTCGCTGCACGTCGTGGCGCATGCGCGCAAAGACGGTCGATCCGCAAACAGGCGCGACGACCTGGCCCTCGTCGCCCCGGCGCTGAGCCGGCGCACCCGCGTGGCGTCGGACCCCGACGCGTCGTTCGGGCGGCCCGCGGCGGGCAAACCCTGAGCGATTCAACCATCGCCAACGAGGCCGCGACAACTTAGACTCGCCTGCGCTTTTCAGACCAGGAATCGGAGACAGGCATGGCAATCTCACGTCGCACATTTTCCACCGCACTTTCCGCCACGATCGCGGCGCCGGCCCTGGTCGGGCGTGCCTCGGCGCAGGGCGCGACGCTCAAGATCGGCATGTGCGCGCCGGTGACCGGCCCGGCCGCCGAATCGGGCCGCTACGCGCAGATCGGTGCCAAGCTCGCCGTCGATGCGGTCAACAAGGCGGGTGGCGTGCTCGGCAAGCAGGTCGAGCTCATCATCGAAGACGACCAGACGACCAACCCCGGCATTGTCCTGGCCTTCTCCAAACTCGCCTCGCAGCCCGGCATGGTCGCCTTTCTCGGCTCGATCCGCTCTACGCAGGTGCACGCGATGGCGCCCGACGTGATGAAGGTCGGCAAGCCGGTGATGATCGGCGGCACCGATCCGGCGCTGACGCACATGGGCAATCCGTGGCTGTTCCGCTTCCGCCCGAACGACTCGTACTCCGGCAGCGTCATCGCCGAGTACGGCGTGAAGACGCTGGGCAAGAAGAAGTGGGCGATCGTCCACTCGACCGACGCCTTCGGCACCGCGGGCGGCAACGCCTTGACCGCGGCGCTCGGCAAGATCGGCGGCACCAGCATCGCGCTCGACCAGGGCTACGCGAACCAGAGCCAGGACTTCACCCCGGTCGTGCTCGCCATCAAGCAGTCGGGTGCCGACATCCTCGGCTCCTACTTCACCTTCGAGAACGACCTCGGCGTGTTCGCCCGGCAACTGCGCCAGCTCGGCGTGACGATTCCCTATGTCGGCTCGCCCTCGATCGTCAACCTCACCGCGCTGAAGCTGGCCGGCCCCGCGCTTTACGGCACCTTCGGCGTCGCCGACTACGCGGAAGACTCGAGCGACGCCTCGAAGGCCTTCGGCAAGCTCTACCGCGAGGTCGCGAAGGTCGCGCCCGACAACCAGTCGTCCTGGACCTACGACGCCATCACGGTCCTGTGCATGGCGATCAGGAAGGCCGGCAAGACCGACCCGACGGCGATCCGCGAAGCGATCCTGTCGATCAGGAAGCATCCGGGCGCCGAGGGCGAATACAACTTCGACGCCAACGGCGACGGCCTTCACGGCTACAACATCGTGCGCAACGAAAAAGGCACGGTCGTGTTCGACAAGCACGTCGAATCCAGCTCCTGATCGCAGCGCGTTCCCGTGCGGGCAATCGGGCCGCTTCGGCCCGATGACGAATCCTTTGTCGTGAGACGCTGATGGATCTCGTTCTCCAGTTGTTTTTCACCGGCCTGGGCATCGGCGCGGTCTACGCGCTGGTGGCGCTCGGCTTCGTGCTGATCTTTCGCGCCACCAACGTCGTCAACTTCGCGCAGGGCGAATTCGCGATGGTCGGCGCCTACCTGATGGTCGTCTTCGCCGTCGACCTGCAGTGGCCCTACGGCTGGTCCTTCCTCGCCGCGCTCGGCGGCATGGCGCTGCTCGGCGTCGTCTTCAACCTCGGCGTGTACTACCCGCTGCGCAATCGCACTTTCCTGCCCGTCATCATCGCCACCATCGGCGCCTCGATCTTTCTCGCCAACACCGTCCTCGCGCTCTACGGCCCGCAGCCGCAGGTGCTGTCGGGCTGGTTCGAGACGCCGGGCATCCAGGTCGGCCCGGTCTACCTCGACACGCAATATCTGCTGATCCTGGCGGTGACGCTGGTGCTGGTCGCCTTCAACTACTGGTTCTTCGAGCACACGCTGCTCGGCAAGAAGCTGCAGGCGACGTCGCAGGACAAGGAGATGGCGTCGCTGCTCGGCATTCCGATCGCGGCGATGATCATGCTGACCTTCGTCTACTCGGCGCTGCTCGCCGGCGTCGCCGGCATCCTGGTCGCGCCGATCCTGTTCGTGTCGATCCAGATGGGCTCGACGATCGCCTTGAAGGCCTTCGCGGCAACCATCATCGGCGGCTTCGGCGATGTCACCGGCGCGATCATCGGTGGCCTCGCGCTCGGCGTGATCGAGACCTTCGGCGCCGCCTACATCTCGGTGCCCTACAAGGACGGCTTCGCCTTCCTCGTCCTGGTGGCGTTCCTGATCTTCCGGCCGCAAGGCATCTTCGGCGAACGCGTCGCGGAGAAGGCGTAGGCGTGGCCATGTCGTCGCCAAGTTCGCGGCGGATCGCCGGAACCGTCGCCTATGTCGCGCTGACGGCGCTGGCGGTGGCCGCGGTCGGTCTCGTGCCGATGCAGGACTACACGATCCACATCCTGGTCCAGACCGCGAGCTACGCGATCGCCGTGTTCGGACTGACGGTCGTGCTCGGCCTGTGCGGGCAGATCAATCTCGGCCAGGCCGCCTTCTTCGGTTTCGGCGCCTATGCGGTCGGGCTCGGCACCGCCGACCTGCACATCAATTTCTGGCTGGCGCTGGCGATGGGCGCCGGCGTGGCGCTGGTGATGGGCGCTTTCCTGGGCATGACCACCCTGCGCCTCGGCGGCCACTACCTGGCGATGGTGACGATCAGCTTCCAGCAGATCGTCACGCTCATCATGGTCAACTGGATCGCCGTCACGCACGGGCCCGACGGCGTCGGCAGCATCCGGCGGCCACCGATGTTCGAATCGGCGCACGCCTTTCTCGGCCTGTGCGTGCTGGCGATGGCATTGATCGGCTACCTCGTCTGGCGGCTGCCGCAGATGCCGCTCGGCCGGGCGATGCGGGCGATCCGCGACAACGAGCTGGCGGCCAGCGTCGCCGGCGTCAACGTCTTCCGCGTCAAGGTGGCAGCGTTCGCGCTGTCGGCGGTGCTCGGCGGCATCGGCGGCGGCCTGTTCGCCGGCGGGTTCGCCTATGTGAGCCCGGACCAGTTCAGCTTCGCCGAGTCGATCGTCTTCATCACCATGTCGCTGCTCGGCGGCGTTGCCTCGCCGGTCGGCGCGCTGATCGGCACCGCGCTCCTGATCGTCCTGCCCGAAAGCCTGCGCTTCCTGAAAAGCGTGCCGGGCCTCTACCTGGCAATCTACGGCCTGTCGATCATTCTCATCATCCGCTACATGCCCGACGGCATCTGGGGCTTCGTGCAGCAGCGGATCCGTCGCTGGTTCGCGCCGCCCGCGTTCCCGCACCCGGCGATCGAGCTGACGCTCGCCCCAGCCAGCAGCAGCGCGCCGGTCGCGCTCGAGGTGATCGGCCTCAGCAAGCATTTCGGCGGCCTGAAGGCGGTCGACGACGTGTCCTTCTCGGTGCTCCGCGGCGAGGTCCATGCGTTGATCGGGCCCAACGGCTCTGGCAAGACGACGACGCTCAACGTGCTGTCCGGCATCTACGTCGCCACCGGCGGCCGTGTCGTGCTCGAAGGCCGCGACATCTCCGCGCTGCCGCCGCACGCGCGCACGGCCGCGGGCATGGGCCGGACCTTCCAGAACATCCGCCTGTTCCGCTCGATGACAGCGCTCGAGAACGTCGTCATCGGCGCCGAGCATCCCGGCAACGATGTCGGCGCGGGACACGCGGCGCTGATCGAGCGGGCGCGCGCCGCGCTCGCCTTCGTCGGCCTCGAATCGCGCGCGCAGGAGCTGGTCACCGGCTTTTCGTACGGCCACCAGCGGCTGATCGAGATCGCGCGCGCCCTGGCCGGCAACCCCGCGCTTCTCCTGCTCGACGAGCCGGCAGCGGGCCTCAACTCGACCGAAAAGCTCGGCCTGCGCGACCTGCTCAGGCGGATCGCCGCGAAGGGGCTGACGATCCTGATCATCGACCACGACATGACGCTGGTGGCCGAGGTGGCGCAGCGCATCACCGTTCTCAACTTCGGCCGGCGCATCGCCGATGGCGTCGCCGCCGATGTGCTGCGCCAGCCCGACGTGATCGAGGCGTATCTAGGAAGCGAGCCCGATGCCCCTGATCACGCTTGAGGGCCTGACCGTCCGCTACGGCGAGATCGAGGCGCTGCACGGCCTTTCGCTCGCGGTCGAGCCCGGCGAGGTCGTGACATTGCTCGGCGCCAACGGTGCCGGCAAGTCGACGACGCTGCGCGCCATCTCCGGCCTGCTCAAGCCGGCCGCCGGCGACGTGATCTTCGACGGCCGGTCGATCGCCTCGCTCGGCCCCGAGGCGGTCGTGCGGCTGGGCATCGCCCATGTGCCCGAAGGCAGGCGCCTGTTTCCGGGCCTCACCGCGCGCGAGAACATCATGCTCGGCGCATCGAACCGCGGCCGCATTGCCAAGGCGAGGCTGGTCAGCGAGTCGGACGAAATGTTCGATCTCTTTCCCGACATCCGGCCGTTCGCCGACGCCCTCGGCTGGACCCTCTCCGGCGGCCAGCAGCAGATGGTGGCGGTGGCGCGCGGCCTGATGGCCAAGCCACGGCTGCTGCTGCTCGACGAGCCGTCGCTCGGCCTCGCGCCGGTGATCGTGCAGAAGGTGTTCGCCATCATCGGCGAGATCCGGCGCCGCGGCGCGACGGTGCTGCTGGTCGAGCAGAACGCGCGCATGGCGCTGTCCGTCGCCGACCGCGGCTACGTGCTCGAGACCGGGCGACTGGTGCTCTCCGGCAAGCCCGCCGAACTGTGGTCGAACGACGCGGTGCGCGCCGCGTATCTCGGCGGCGGCGTCGCCGACTGACGACGACATTCATCAGCCTGCCGATGCGCAGGACCATCGAACTATGATTCCTGTTCTTCTCATGCAGAGCGATGACTGACCCATCGATCGCCGGACGTTCCGTCGGCCTCGTCGGCCTGGGCGCCATGGGCTCCGGCATGGCCGGATCGCTGCGCCGCGCCGGTGGCGACGTATTCGTTTGCGATGTGCGCGAAGGCGTCGCCTCCGCCTTTGCGAAGGCCGGCGGCACGGCGATCGCGACGCCGGCGCAGCTCGCGGCGCGCTGCGAGGTCGTGATCTCGGTCGTCGTCGACGCGGCGCAGACCGAGGAAGTGCTGTTCGGCAGCGACGGCGCCGGTGGAGCGGCGGCGGCGATGCGTCCCGGCAGCGTCTTCGTCATGTGCTCGACCGTCGATCCGAACGTCTCGATCGGCTTCGAGCGCCGCCTCGAGGCGATGGGCCTGCTCTATGTCGACGCGCCGATCTCCGGCGGCGCGGCGCGAGCCGCTTCCGCCGAGATGACGGTGATGGGCGCGGCCAGGCCGAACGCCTGGGCCGCTGCCGAGCCGTTCCT
>Ga0075520_1000788_pt1 | contig 14538 bp, 13 predicted proteins | sample NGEPerB_FD_75100 | JGI IMG/M metagenome (GOLD analysis project Ga0075520, IMG submission 75100) | Arctic peat soil microbial communities from the Barrow Environmental Observatory site, Barrow, Alaska, USA - NGEE PermafrostAB12-B | ecosystem: Environmental > Terrestrial > Soil > Wetlands > Peat ... | reverse complement strand
TCCCCGTTGCGTGTATTCGGCAAAGGAAAGCGGCATCAACCGGACAGCAAGACGTCTGCCGGCAAGGCTTTCTTTCAGGTGTTTGTGCATCTCGATTGCGGATGACCCTGTGGCAACTATCTTTGTTTTGCCACCGGTATCATAGATGGACTTGAAGAGTTTGGATGCGTTCGGCAAATAATGAAACTCATCTATAAAAACTACATCCAAATTAGTAGTCAGCATGTGTAGCAGATCCCGGTCATCTTTATTGAATGCCTGAAGATCGTAGGGTAGTTCAAGATTATAATAACATGTACGCAAGCCTCTCGCCCGTGCATCGCTTTCCAGTTCCTTGAGTAAAAATGTTTTACCAACTTGTCTGGGGCCAAGAATTATGGAGACTTCAGGCCGATTGAGGTCATCCACTAACTGGCTATAAACATGGCGTTTTATATTCATGTTGACGATTATATACCGTTGGTATCAAATAGTCAAATTTTTGTTATTGTAAAGCACGTTCATCGTAAAACGACCGTCAGGTGCACGCCTTTGTTGGATCGTAATTATTATATCCATTGCTTTTTATCGAAAACAGCATGAAGGGGATTTCTTGGATCGACCCATAAATTACAAGTTCCATCCGATCGGATTTTCTCGTTCAAATACTTTTGAGCAAGATCCTGCGACTGGAATCCCGCGATGTGAGATGCCTCGGGAGTAACCTTGTACTCGGTCCCGTTATGATTGAATACACAAAGCAACCTGTATTCCCAGATGATTTTTATATTTCCTTTGCCCGGGTAGCGACGTTCCTGAATTTCGCGGTCAATGCATCGCGCTGTAAGTTGTAGCCACCCGCCCTGCTTATTGAAGGCGGCGTAAATGCGGCCCAGGAAAATCATAATAAATCCAGCCAGCCCTATCGCCAGTATCGGCCACTGAACTTGTTTAAAAAGTAGCAAATAGGCAACTGACCCTAAAAACAGCGCGGCGCCGCCAAATCCGGTAAACAATGTCAGCGGTGTGTTATAAATATACTCGGCACGGCACGGCTCCTGCCAGGGAATCCATTTTATCCGCCAACCGCTATCACGGACTTGATCTTGAAAATCTCGAAGCTTCTTATGGATGTTCAATTATCACTCCAACGGTTACGCTCAACTGCACGTGCTGAATTCCGGCGGTTCCATTATCGTAATTTTGTTTCGCTTTAAATATTCCGGGAAACCATATAGACGCTCGCCTCTGTACTCCATCACCACGGCATCCGCCGGGCAATTATTCAGACATCCGAAGCAGGCCAGACAACTATCACGGTCAACAATTTGTTTAAATGGATTGATGGCCTTGGTTGGACATTTTCTCACACATGTTCCACAACCGATACATTTTTGAGCATCAACCGTGTGCTTGCTGATAGCTTTCTTGTTCAGCCACACAAGAGGTAGCGCCCGCAATCCTTCCCGCATCGCTATTTCATATCCGATAGAAATTGTTCCACCTCGGGTAATTCTTTCCAGCACATCCGCCGTAAAGCGGCGCACCTGATCAAACGTTGCCGCATTGGGCAGATGCTGTCCGGAAATCTGTTGGGAATGGTTCCATTTGGGTGTTGGGTACGTAGGAATATTCCTGAAGGCATCTCTTCCCACAGGGACTCCGCCTTTGTCAGCCAGAAGTTTGAGAATGTGACACGACGCGTTGTGCTGATTACCTTCCGGGCCGCCGAAGGAAACAAACGCCGCAACCGGCGTTCCCTTGATGGAGGGAATTGTTTCCAGCCAATCGATGATATTGGACGGAGTATCATAATAAAATACCGGTGTGCCGATGATGATGAGATCATAATCCGGCAATATTTTTTTATCGACTTCCTGAATCTCTCGTTCATCAACATTAAGGTTTTTCCCTTTCAGGATACAGCCGATAAGCCGGGCATATCTGCGCGTGTGGCCTGTCTGGCTATACCATAAAATCAGCACCTTTTTCGGATTGCGTGTTTTTAAATCAGGATAAGCCGCCAGGCTTTCATGTGTCAAAAAAACCGGGAGGCACAAAGAAGCGCCCACGATGACGCTTTTCTTGATGAAGTCTCGTCGTGTATCCATCCTGTCTCCTTTAAAGAGCACTTATAAAAGCTGCTTAGATTCTGAACGTCTTACGCGATAATGAACGGAGTCAACATCTTCCGCGGAGGTTTTTTGTATCCGCATTGATGCGCTTCTTAAATTAAGATTTCTTTCCTGTTGTTTGTGGAAAGTGCCGGAGATCATTTTATCGCAGTGTTTACAAAACGAAATCCGTTCTTGCCGGCGTTTTTAACTCTATACATGGCTTCGTCGGCCTGTTTGATAAGCTGATCCATATCTTCACCGTGGTCGGGAAAAAGCGCGATTCCGATACTTGTGCCAACGACCGCCTGTTTCCCTTTGAAAGTAACGGGCTGGGATACTAGATGAATTACTTTTTCGGCAATTTGCGCGGCATTCTTGGGGGCGTTGATTTCGGTTGCGATGATCAAAAACTCATCTCCTCCGACGCGAGCGACCGTATCGGTTTCGCGCACGCAGGAAAGCATTCGCTGGGCCACTTGCTGGAGTACATAATCCCCGGCATCATGACCAAGTGTATCATTAACGACTTTGAAACCATCAAGGTCGATAAACATCACGGCCACCGCTTTTTTATACCGGCGAGCCATGTTAAGGGCTACGGACAGCCGGTCCTTGGCCAATCTCAAACTGGGCAGGTCAGTCAGCAAATCGTGTGTCGCCAAATATTGTATTTGCTCTTCCGCCTTTTTGCGTTCGGTGATGTCGCGGGAAACACCCAAAATGCCAATCGGCTTCATGGATGCGTCATGGATGAAGGTGAGAGAGCTTTCCAGCCAGACCAAGGTGCCGTTCTTGCGGTAATGCTCAGACTGAAACATGCGAATACGATTCGGATCGGCGTTCGGATCCTTATCTATTTCGAGTTCCTCCACAATCAATTTTCCCGCCATCACGAGCGATTCAGGGGAAAAAAACTGGTCAATCGTTTGCGCCATCAATTCGGCAACTGTGTAGCCAAGTATCTTTATCACTGCGGGGCTTGAATAGATAAAGCGCAGTGACAAGTCCATCGTCCAGATGTGGTCTGCGGTGTGATCGGCGATGAATCGATACCGCTCCTCGCTTTCAAGTAGCGCCTGCTCCGCCTTTTTGCGTTCGGTAATATCATATCCCTGTGCGATAGTGGCGACAAGCGTCTTTCCATCCGTGCCATATATGTTGGCTGAATTCCATAGAGCGGTTCTGACTGTTCCATCCTTGCGCAGTATCGGGATTTCAACGGACTCCCAGAACTCACCAGCGAGCGCCATGCGTATCTTGGAAATAGATTCTTCCTTGCTTTCCTGCGGGAATAATATTTCCAGCTTCTTTCCCAATACATCTTCCGCTTTCATTCCTGACAGGTATTCGAATGCGTGGTTGAAGCGGGTTATTGTAAAATCAGAACTCCAGGTAATTATCGGAGCGTTTGCGTATGTTATAAGATTGTCAAGATAATCTCTGGTTTTCTTGAGCTTTTGTTCCGCCTCCTTGCGTTCAGTGATATCGTTAATGCTGGATAAAAGACAGGGTTCCTGAGTCAATTGGATCACCTGAGAGGAGTATAACCCTGTCCAGACTTCACCATTCTTCCGTCGAAACAGAAACTCCCGGCCGATTACCGGCAATCCTTGGCGAAGAAAGGACGCCATTTCCTCCCGGTCTTTTTCATTCACCCATAGATTCAACCCGATTGACGCTTCCACCATTACTTCCGCCCGGGAGTAACCTGTGACAGTAGCGAAAGCGTTGTTGACTTCAATGAATTTGCCGTCTTCCAGGCGCGTAATGGCTATGGCATAGGGCGATGTCTGAAAAGACTTCGCGAATTTCTCCTCGCTCTGGCGCAGTTCCTCCTCAGTCTGCATACGTTGAAAAAGTTCACTCTCCAGCGCCGTCGACAGGCGGCGGCTGACCAGGAGAAACAGAGCAAAAGTCAATGCGGTGAATAATATCTGGTACATGAGAACCGCAACTACGCCAATAAATCCGGACACAAATAGATTATTAACCTTCGGTATTGTCAGGTTGACCACGATTTGAACCACGCTGACGATACAAAATGCCGCACAGACGATGCCGGTTGCTCTCGTGGCCGGCCGCAGACTGGGATCCACCCTGCGCAGCATAAGCCAGGAACCCTGCGCGCAAATATAAATTAGAGCAAGTGACAGATTAACAACACGCAACTCGATATCGGGGTAAACATATGTGAGATACAAGTGCGCGAGCGTGAAGACTGCCAGCATCACATAGTTGTGCAACTGACGGCTTTCCTTTTTTACATAGCGGCCGAGCCCTATGTAAAGGACGACCGTTCCTCCGATAATGAACAGGTCGGCGAGAACGATTGTAGCTAAATCCGGCAGAATCCCGCGAAACGTAATGAGCAGAAGCGCGATAAATTGCAGAATGTAGTCAACAAGCCACAGAGCAATCTCCGGAGAGCGCTTCCGGTTCTGCCACCACAGCGAGGTCATCACGATAACGCACAGGAGGAGGGATAAGACATAGCAGGTAAAAAATGTTCTTATGTCGATAACGGTCATCGCACAACCCCCATGGCGAGAATGATTCGGAATTTGTTATCAAGAATTTATCGCCGCTTCCTTTTAATTGCAAAAAAAGCGTTTGTGGCTTTGGAGTAGTCCCGGTTACTCCGTTCTTTACCTTTATTTCTCTTGCCTTTATCGGCAAGCCCAATCTGGACATGGCGGCCCTGGAATTTTTCTTTCTTAAATTTTGCCATCAGAAAATCAGCCTGTTGAGAATCCGTCTCAAAAAAAGAACAACTGCGTGTTACCTCAACCTTGGAGATACGCAGGTTAGGGATATTGGCCGTTTCAAAAAGATAAGCTGTAAGCCGGCGATCATTAAATTTTTCCATTTGTCCCAGATTAATGAATAAGCGGACGAACCCGGAACGGGCGCCGGACCCGGTTCTGGAACTGGAAACGGTTCTGTCGCCTTCTTTTCTCATTTCCACATTTATATCGGCAGCATTGCGATAATAACTTAAAAAACGGTTAAACTCCGCCGATACAAATTTTTGAATTATTTCCTCCTTGCTGATTCCCTTCAATTGTTCATAAACCGCGGGCAGAAAGACGCTGATTTCTTTATGCTGGATCTCCGTGTTCTTTACTTTTTCGATTAAATGCAAAAGTTGCTTTTCACAAACGTCATTGCCGGTGGGTATTTTAACCTGCTCAAATTTCTTGCCGATTTGTTTTTCAATTTGTTTAATGCGGAAAGCTTCTTTTAAATTTATGATGACAATGGAGATGCCGGATTTACCAGCACGGCCTGTCCGGCCGCTGCGGTGGGTGTAGTTTTCAATATCGTCCGGAAGGTTGTAGTTGATAATATGAGTTAAATTTGTAACATCGATTCCCCGGGCAGCGACATCAGTCGCCACCAGCATTTGCAGGTTTTTGGTTCTAAAGCGGTTCATGACGCTGTCTCTTTGCGCCTGGGAAAGATCGCCATGCAATGCATCTGCATTATAGCCGTCTTTTATCAGTGAATCGGCAACGTCCTGAGTCTCAATTTTTGTCCGGCAAAAAATAATCGCATAGATATCGGGATAATAATCGGCAATTCTTTTGAGTGTTGCATACCTGTCTTTGGCATGCACGACATAATATTGATGCTGAATATTTTCCGCACCCATGTTTTTGGAACCAACCGTTATTTCTTTGGGCTTTTTCATATAGCTTCTGGCAATTGCTTCAATTTCCCGGGGCATAGTTGCTGAAAACAAAAGAACTCTTTTCTGATCGGGAGTGCCGGATAAGATGGCATTCAAATCGTCTTTGAAGCCCATATCCAGCATTTCGTCGGCTTCATCCAACACAAGCCAACTGATGGCGGATACATTTACTTTTTTCCGTTTGAGCATATCGAGCATGCGGCCCGGCGTGGCCACGACAATCTGCGCTCCCGCCCCTATCTGTTTTATCTGAGTGAAAATATTTGCGCCGCCATAAATCGCCACAATATTAAGATTTTCGATGTGCTGGGCAAGGTGAGTCAGATCATCCGTTATCTGCAGACAAAGTTCTCTCGTGGGCGCCAGAACCAGCGCCTGTGTCTTTGATGAGGATGGATCGATTTGCTGAATAATGGGTATGCCATATGCGGCTGTTTTACCTGTTCCCGTGTGAGCCAGAGCAACTAGATCCCTTGTGTCCTGCAAGAGAAAAGGTATTACCTCTTGCTGAACAGGCATAGGTATTTCAAAACCCATTTCTGTTATTGCGCTGAGGATTCTTTTATCGATGCCTAATTCTTTAAATGTCGTTAAGTTTGTTTTTATAATTTTTCCTTACCTGCTTTTCAAGATTATTAATACGATCTCGCCTTTCAAAAAATTAATTACTTGAATAATCATTTAGCACAGATAAAAAATAAATTCGAATGCAAATAGCGGGTGGAGATACAAAGTAAGTTTTGGAAACCAATTTTAAAGCTCACGGGAATGCATGATATTTCTAGCCCTAATGACTTGCAAAATGAATCCATCCCCAACATTGTTAAAACAATTCCCTCATTCACATTTTTTCTTGACAATTCTTCTCTAATAGTTTAATTACTATCAAATCGATAGTGATGGTAGTGATTAAACTAGGGGATTGATATGAAACTTTCCACAAGAACGCGATACGGAGTCAGATTAATGGCGGCGCTGGCTCTTAATTATGGCCAAAGCCCGGTATTTCTTAAAGATATTGCCAAAGGGGAGAATATTTCCGAGAAGTACTTGAGTTTGATCATCATACCCTTGCGGAGAGTCGGTCTGGTGAACTCCATTCGGGGGGCACATGGAGGATACATCCTTGCCAAAGATCCTTCACAGATCACCATGAAGGAGATTGTGGATGTTTTAGAAGGAGATTGCTCTCTTGTTGACTGTGTCAAAAATCCTTCCACCTGTCCAAGGGTGCCAATCTGCGCCAGTCATGACATCTGGGCGATTATCGGCGGAAAAATTTCCGAGACATTAAGTTCGATCACTCTGGATATGCTGGTCAAAATGAATCAGGAGAAAGCGGGGAATGCAATGATGCATAATATCTGATACCATTTCGCTTTCTTTGGCTAACTTTGTTGGCTGCGTCGTCGGCTTCCTCAGCGCATGTACAATACGCTTCCGGCACCTCCTCCTTGCCGCCTAGTTATCCTTTGAAAGCGAAATGGTATAAAAACCCGCACCTGAGAAAAAAATAAGAGGTTAAATAAATGGAATATAGTGATAAAATGATGAAACATTTTCGAAATCCTAGAAATGTCGGGGAAATCGAAAATCCTGACGGTGTCGGTAAAGTGGGAAATCCGGTATGCGGCGATATAATGGAGTTCTATATCAAGGTTAAGGATGATATTATTACCGATGCTAAATTCAAGATTTTTGGTTGCGGTGCGGCAATTGCAACCAGTTACATGGTTACGGAACTGGTGAAAAATAAAACGATTGAAGAGGCCTTGAAGATATCCAACCGGGCTGTTGCAGAGACTTTTGGGGGAGTGCCGCCTATTAAGATGCACCGTTCTGATCTGGCGGAAGAGGCGTTAAAAAAGGCACTCGACGATTATCGGATGCGGTCAACAAAACCCGCATCAGGCAAGGCAGTATAGCGAGACCGAGTACTGCGAAGAATAACGGTAAGAAACCTATTTCCGTTTTAAAGGAAACATATGAGTAAAAAAGTTATGGTAGCCATGAGCGGCGGCGTCGATTCATCCGTCGCAGCCATGCTGCTTACAGATGAAGGATATGATGTTTCCGGTGTAACCATGTGCTTAGGTATTGCAACAGAAGAAGACAGCGCGAGCTGTTGCGGCGCTGCTGCGGTCGATGATGCAAAGAGAGTATGTGATCGGCTCAAAATTCCTCACTATGTTTTTGATTATGCGGGTGAGCTTGAAGAGAAGGTCATTGCTAAATTTATCAGCGAATATAAAAAAGGAAGGACACCCAATCCCTGCGTCGAATGTAATCGCTACCTGAAATTTGGAAGTCTTCTGGAAAAAGCAAAGGTGCTCGGCTTTGATTTCCTGGCGACGGGTCATTACGCGGCCATCGAAAGAAACGAAGAGGATTATTGTCTGAAGAGGGCGAAGGACAGGAAAAAAGATCAGACATATTTTCTCTACCCCATGCCTTATGAGGGATTGAGGAATGTACTGTTTCCCCTCGCCGCTCTAACCAAGGATGAAGTAAGGGGTCTAGCGAAGAAAGCATCCTTGCCTGTTGCGGAAAAACAGGAGAGTCAGGATATATGTTTTGTAACGCAGAAAAACTATCAGCAGTTTCTTTTAGAGCGGGGACAGGAATTTAAGCCGGGTCCGATTGTGGATATGCAGGGAAAGATTCTGGGCAGGCATCGGGGAATTATATTTCATACTATCGGCCAGCGGGGAGGTCTGGGTATCAGTCATGCAACACCATTGTATGTTGTATCCATCGATCCCGATGAAAACCGTATTGTCGTTGGTGAAAAGAAGGACTTAATGGCAAAGGGGCTTGTAGCCGGAGATATGAATATGCTGGTCCAATCATGGCCTGGACAAGTGTATGCGAAAATCAGATACAGGAAAAAAGAGGCGCTCTGCGAAGTAACAGCCACAAACGGCAGACTGAGAGTAATATTTGCCGAAGAACAGGAAGCAATCGCACCCGGCCAGTCAATTGTTTTTTATGAAAATGACCGCGTTTTAGGAGGCGGAGTAATAGAAGAGGTTTTACATGGAAATTAGATATGCGAATACTTTTGTCTTTCCCACGAATGGGAAAGGATCGATCACTCTGAATATTAATCTGACTGTGGCAGGTCTCGCCCGAGGACACATAATGTGTAGCTGCATATTTTATGAAGAGGAGTGAATAACCGGATAGAGAACAAACATAAGACTAATATGAAAGGATGACATATTAATGAGTAAAATTGATGCAAAATTAAAAATAGAAACACTGGCCCTGCATGGCGGCCAGGATGCGGATCCGACAACGGGATCGCGCGCGGTTCCCATTTATCAGACAACCTCCTACCAGTTCAAAGACACCGAACACGCGGCTAATCTTTTTGGCCTTAAGGAATTCGGCAATATTTATACGCGGCTGATGAATCCAACGACGGATGTTTTTGAGAAGCGGCTAGCTCTTCTGGATGGCGGAGTCGGGGCGCTGGCGGTAGCCAGCGGTCAGTCAGCCATCACTCTGGCGCTTCTCAATATCGCCCGTGCCGGAGATGAGATAGTTTCAGCGGACAACCTCTACGGGGGAACCTATAACCTGTTTCATTACACTTTTCCCCGCCTGGGGATCACAGTAAACTTTGTTAAATCGAATGACCTTGATGCTTTGCAGAGAGCGATCACACCAAAAACAAAGGCGATTTACGCGGAGTCTATCGGGAATCCAAAACTTGATGTAGCCGACATCGAAGGTATTGCCGGTGTTGCGCATAAAAACGGTATCCCCTTCGTTTTAGATAATACCGTTTCACCTTATCTGCTCCGGCCCATTGATTTCGGCGTGGATATTGTTGTGTACTCGGCTACCAAATTCATCGGTGGACATGGAACATCACTGGGCGGGGTGATTGTTGACTCGGGGAAATTTGATTGGACCAACGGCAAGTTCCCGCTGATTGCCGATCCTGATCCGAGCTATCACGGGATTAATTTTGTGGAAGCTCTGAAGCCCATGGGCAATATCGCCTACATAACCAAGGCTCGTGTATGTCTCCTGCGTGACCTGGGACCGGCTCTTTCGCCGTTTAACTCGTTCCTCTTTCTGCAGGGAGTGGAAACCCTTCATCTGAGGATGCTGCGCCATTCCGAAAATGCCCTGGCTGTGGCCGGCTATCTGGAGAAACATCCGAAAGTAAGTTGGGTCAACTATCCGGGACTTAAATCCAGTCCGGAACAACAGCGGGTGAAAAAGTATCTATCGAAAGGCGCGGGGGCGATTATCGGATTCGGCATCAAGGGCAGCGCGGAAGCGGGAAGGAAGTTCATCGAATCTCTGGAACTTATTTCTCACCTGGCGAATGTGGGCGATGCAAAAACCCTGGCGATCCACCCGGCAACGACAACGCACCAGCAGCTTTCCGCAGAGGAACAGATTGCGACAGGTGTGACACCGGATTTTATCCGGTTGTCCATAGGAATCGAACATATTGACGACATCATTGCCGATATCGAACAGGCATTGATAAAAGTATAATATTGAGAAGGAGAAAGTTATGGCTAATATATTTGCAGATATTACCAAGACGGTGGGGAAAACACCTCTGGTGCGTCTCAACAGAATACAGAAGGGATCGAACGCAGAGATTCTTGTAAAAATCGAATCCTTCAATCCTCTTTCCAGCGTGAAAGACAGAATCGGCGTTGCCATGATTGAGGCGGCGGAGGCGGCGGGACTTATCAGCAAGGATACGGTGATCATCGAACCTACAAGCGGAAATACAGGGATTGCTCTGGCCTTTGTCTGCGCGGCGAAAGGATATCGTCTTATCCTTACAATGCCCGATACAATGAGCATGGAGCGGCGGCATCTTTTAAGCATTCTGGGAGCCGAACTGGTTCTGACGGAAGGAGCCAAAGGTATGAAAGGGGCTATTGAAAAGGCGGAGGAACTGGCTGCGAGTCATAAAAATAGTTTCATACCTCAGCAGTTTAAAAATCCTGCTAATCCCGAAATACACCGCCGGACGACAGCGGAGGAGATTTGGAATGATACGGACGGCAAAGTTGATTATGTTATTGCCGGAATTGGTACGGGCGGCACGATTACCGGTATCGGCGAGGTATTAAAAAAGAAGAACCCGTCTGTAAAAATGATTGCTGTGGAACCAACTGATTCTCCGGTTCTGTCCGGCGGGAAACCGGGCCCTCACAAGATTCAGGGGATTGGCGCCGGATTTGTCCCGGATGTGTTGAACAGGGATGTGATTGATGAAATTATCCAGGTCGCCCATGAAAATGCGGGAGAGATGGCCAGACGAAGCGCGAAAGAAGAAGGCATTCTCGTGGGAATATCAAGCGGCGCCGCTATCTGGGCCGCTCTGGAAGTGGCAAAGCGTAAAGAGTCTGAAGGTAAAATGATAGTGGCCATTTTACCGGATAGCGGAGAGAGGTATTTGTCGACATGGCTGTTTCAGAAGTAACCTCCGCATCTCCCCCCTTTAGCAAAGGGGGGTTGGGGGGATTAATTAGGCTATGACAATCCCCCTGAATCCCCCTTTATGAAAGGGGGATTTGTAAGAGTGTAAAGGATTATTAAGAATACTTGCTATGTGATTTTAAAATGAATAAAATGAAAAAAGACACAATAAGGAACAATTCGGTCGGCGTTGTAGAAACGCAGTATTACACCTTTGCCGAATCGGGCCGGGAACATAAACTGGAAAGCGGAGATACGCTGGGACCGATCACCCTTGCTTATGAAACATACGGAAAATTGAACAAGGATAAATCTAATGCGATCCTTGCATTGCATGCCCTTTCCGGGGATGCACACGCGGCAGGCGTTCACAAGGGGCAGGATGATACGGGCTGGTGGGATAACATGATCGGGCCCGGCAAGGCCTTTGATACCAACCGGTACTTTATCATTTGCTCCAACGTCATCGGCGGGTGCAAAGGTTCCACTGGTCCGTCTTCCTCGAACCCGGCGACAGGGAAACCTTATGCGCTGGATTTCCCCTTTATCACGGTGGCCGATATGGTTCATGCCCAGAGGCATCTCATCGATTTTTTAGGTATCGACAAACTGTTGTGCGTTGCCGGTGCTTCCATGGGAGGTATGCAGGTCCTTCAATGGGTTGCCTCCTACCCTGAACGGGTGCGGTCGGCCATTCCTATTGCCACGGCGCTGAAACACTCTCCCCAGCAGATTGCTTTCAACGAAGTTGTCCGGCAGTCCATTATGGCTGATCCGGCATGGCGTGAGGGAAATTATTACGAGTATGGCCAGCCCGAGAAGGGACTGTCGGTTGCCCGGATGATCGGCCACATTACCTTCATGAGCGATCAGTCCATGGAAGAGAAATTTTCCCGGCGGTTGAAGAACGATAAATTCAGCTTTGGATTTGACGCTGATTTTGAAGTGGAGGGTTATCTGCGCTATCGCGGCGCTAATTTTGTGAAGCGCTTCGATGCCAATTCTTATCTCTATATTACAAAAGCAATAGATTACTTTGATCTGTCGGGAGGAAAACTCATACCACAAGGGAAGGCCATCAACACCCGCTTTCTGATCATTTCTTTTAAGTCGGACTGGCTCTATCCTTCCCACCAATCGCAGGAGATAGTCCGGGCCTTGAAAAGGAGGCACGTTGATGCTACATATTGCGAGTTGACGTCCACGTACGGTCATGATGCCTTTCTGGTGGAAGTGGTGGAACAGACAACGCTGATTAAACATTTTCTGGACAAGACATTTAACGGGTATCTGGTGGTGAACAGTTATGGCATCTAAAGATATTCATCTGGATCACCGCATCATTTATTCGATTATTGAGCCTGCTTCGCGTGTTCTGGATCTGGGATGTGGAAAAGGCGATCTTTTATATCCTCTCGTCCGGGATAAGCAGGTCCGGGCCCAGGGAATTGAACTGAACGATAAGGCCATTCAGGAGTGTGTGAAGAAAGGCTTAAGTGTTTTTCAAGATGACATTGAGAACAGCTTGCGGGAATATCCTGACAATTCCTTTGATTACGTGATTCTGAATCAGAGCATGCAAGAAGTGAAAAAAGTTGATTATGTCATCCAGGAAGCCACGCGCATCGGCAGTAAAGTCATTGTCGGATTTCCCAACTTCGCCCATATCAAATCGCGGCTCATGCTGTTTTTTCGGGGAAAGTCACCCATTACAGGATCATTACCCTATCTCTGGTATGATACTCCTAATGTACGTTTTTTAAGCATCACGGATTTCAAAGATTTTTGCGCGAGGAAAAATATTCGGATCGTGGAAGCTCATTACCTTGGGGAAAAAACAATTGTGCGTTTCTTGCCGAACTTGTTTGCTTTGAACGCCGTCTTTGTTTTAACGAATAATTCGTGATGGCGTATCATTACAAAATTTATTTTGAGGCATGGCAAAATAATTGTCAATTATTCCGAACAAACTTATCTTCGACGCCGACACAAAAGACGCCGTAAGTAAAAACACTATGGCTTCATCAGGTCTTTTGGTAAAGAACATACGATTTGTTTTTTGCCTTTTACAATATTTAATTCACCTATTTCAGTGGAAATAAACCAGTTTTCCAAATCAAACTGAACATCACGAATACGAGGCAGTTTCATTAATTCCGCTACTACATTTTTAATGTCAGCAAGGGTGAACTCTCCTTGAGTGGTTTTATTCAAACTGCCATACACATATATTGTTTTTTTGATACAAGAATAGTTAACCCTCGTCATATCAGCGTTGTTGCTGATTAAGATTTGCCTCACTCTTGTATTTGTTTCATATCTAAAATGTTCATCTAACATAAAGCACCATATAGAAAGGTGATGACTTCTATTTTAAATTAAACACAATTTGAGGCAATGTCAAGCTACCATTTGCCTGTGAATATTGCCCAAACCAAACTCAGCTATAATATATGGCGTCTTTACCGGAGAAATACTTCTTTCTTCGGCACAGGCAAAATCACCGCCTTTTCGCCCAGCGATAAAGTTTTGAGTTCAAAACTGTCGCGATGCCTGTCCGCAGAATTCCCTGAACTGCGCTGTGGGCAGCATTCTCAGGCCTTTTTCGAGCGGCGCAAAAAAGTTATCGAAATGGATGGGAATAACAAGATTCGCCCCAAGTTTAATGGGTATATTGGTCAGGTACTTCCCGGCATCACCCCGGCCGACGATGCCCAGCAAAACAACATCCGCCGTTATCCCGTCATACATGCCGTGTATAAATCCGGCGCTTCCATGGTGCAGGATCGTACCGGACGGGTGTGAGATCAGAATGGCATAGGTCTGCCCCAGTTTATAGTCTTGGCGGCCCGCGGCGGGACAAGCGGCTATCGATCGTTCCGGGATATGGCACCCTCCCCAAAAAGGCAGGTCCATGGTTGCTTTCAATAAACTTAAGGGTAAATGCCCCCAATGTGATGGTCTGACCCGGCTTCACCGCCTTGAGGCGCTCCTCCTCCAGAGATGCCCCCCGGTCGGCATTAAGGGTGCTTCGGAGCCCACCAGAAACGCACCTGTTTCCATGGCGAAATATGGTGCGTCAAGGCAGTGATCAAAAGGGGAATGGCTGACGGCCACAGCCCCAACACCGCCTTTCCCAAGGCGAGCCGTCCAGCTTTTCACCAAATCCTTATTCCATTTCTAGATCTACAGTGCATTAATAATCCATGGCCAGGCAACGATAGAACGAACGCAATCCGGATTATTTTCCATATTGCGTAATGCGGTCTCCAAATGATTTTCAAGTGCATC